>Ga0209040_10001997_pt1 | contig 16099 bp, 15 predicted proteins | sample BogFormECP12_OM3_FD_188240 | JGI IMG/M metagenome (GOLD analysis project Ga0209040, IMG submission 188240) | Bog forest soil microbial communities from Calvert Island, British Columbia, Canada - ECP12_OM3 (SPAdes) (version 2) | ecosystem: Environmental > Aquatic > Freshwater > Wetlands > Bog ...
CCTGCAGGCCCCCGTGGCCGGCGACCTGCGGCTGGTTGCGGCCCTGCTGCACATGATCAAGCACATCGAGCGGATGGGCGACCAGTGCGTCAACATCGCCAAGCTGATCCCCCTGTCGGGGCATGAGCCGCCCGTTCGCCGCGAGGTGCTCGAAGCGCTGGCCAAGATGGGAGCGTTGGCGCGCTCGGAGGTCGTGCAGGCCAAGGCGGCCTTCGCAGGCCGCGACGTGGGCCTGGCCGAGGACCTGGTGCGCCAAGATCGCGAGATCAACCGCCTGAATCGGGAAATCTTCCGGCTGGCTATCGAGATTGGCGATGACCCGGACACGCGCGAGTGGGCAATGCACATGATCCTCGTCGCCCGCGCGCTGGAGCGCATCGGCGATAACGCCGTCGACATCGGCGAGCAGGTGGCCTTCGTCGTAACCGGCCTGTTTCGCGAGTTCTCGGGGTCCTCCCGCCCCCCCGGCTCCCCGCTCGACGCGGCCCCCGACAGCACCCCGGAAAGCTTCTGAGGCTCCCGCAGGGGCGGAATGACCCCTGTGAACATCGTGTTATGTTCGGGCCCGAAGGCGACGCGGCGCGATTCGATCACCTAGACTGCGCCTCGATGACGGCAAGCGCGAGCGCCGACGATCGAGGGGGCACGTCAGTCGTTTCGGACAGCGGGGCCTCATCGGCCGCGTCCTTGCGGATCGCCGTGCTCGACCGCGACAGCGGCTTCATCCAGGTCCTCAGCAAGCGCCTGGATCGCCTCGGCTGGGAACACAGGGTGCTCGCAAGCCCGGTTCCGAGCGACGCCGTCGTGTCGATGCGCCTGAGCGCGCTCGTTGTGGACCTAGCGGTGCTCGGACCGCAGGCGTGGGGTTGGCTCGAGCGCCTGTGCGAAGCCCTGCCCGAGCTGGGGATCGTCATCTGCACCGGGCCCTCGACCGTCGCCCAGCGGGTGCGCGGCCTGCGGCTCGGAGCCGACGACTGGGTCACCAAGCCGTGCCATCCCGAGGAAGTGATCGCCCGCGTGCAGAGCGTCGTGCGCCGCCGCCGGCGCAGCACCAGCCGAGCGGAGAGCGAACCGATCCTCGCCGGCGACGTCGAGATCCGCTCCGACCGCTTCCAGGCGTTCGTCGGCGCTCAGAGCATGGACCTGACCAGGCGCGAGTTCGAGCTGATCGAGCTGCTTGCCTCAGCCGAGGGGCGCGTGCTCGAGCGCGAGGAGATTTACTCCCGCCTGTGGGGCTACACGATGGTGCGCGGCGACCGCTCAGTCGACGTGTTCGTGCGCAAGCTCCGCCAGAAGCTCGAGAAGGCCTCCCCAGCCTGGCGCTACATACACACGCACTTCGGCATCGGCTACCGCTTCGCGGCCGAATCGCTCGAGATCGTCGACCCGAGTGACGTGCCCTCGTCAATCCCCGCCGGTTGGGATGCCCGCGATCAGGGCAAGCTCGCGGGGGCGCACGAGGACCACGAGCTCACCGCCGGCACCCTCTAGCCGCACCACCGCCAGGCCGCCCTTCTTGAGATCGATGCGGCCCCCGGTCAGGTCTGCGACCAGGCCGGACAGGTCCGGCTCGTGCCCGACGAGCAGCAGCCGCCCATCGCCGCCACCCAGCGCAGCCATCGCCTCGCGCGCCTGAGCGAGCTCGAACCCGCCGCCCAGCGGCGCGTGGACTCTCAGGCACTCGCGCTGATCCTCGCTCCAGGCCTCCGCTGCCAGCTCCGCCGTGGTGCGCGCGCGCACCTTCGGGCTAAACAGCACCGCGTCGAAGACAGCTCCCAGCCGCGCCAGGGCGATACCTGCTGCCCGTGCCTGACGTTCGCCGCGCTCGGTCAGCCGCCGCTCGGCGTCAAGGCGTGTGCCATGGGGCTCTGCCTCGGCGTGACGTAGTAGCCAGAGCTGTCGAGCCATCGCTTCTCGGATGCACCCTAGCGGTTGGTGTAGCTTGGAGGGAACATGGACGGCGATCGCGAGCACATCAACGGGCGTGGCGGGGGGCCTCCCGGCGCGGTGGCCGACGTCATCCCGGACCCCTCGCTCTACCTCAACCGCGAGCTCTCCTGGCTGGACTTCAACGACCGCGTGCTGCAGCTGGCCGAAGACGAGCGCGTGCCGCTGCTCGAGCGGGTGAAGTTCTGCGCGATCTACACGACGAACCTCGACGAGTTCTACATGGTGCGGGTCGCCGGCCTCCACGACCAGATCGACGCGGGGGTCGATAATCCGAGCCAGGACGGGCTGATCCCCTCGGAGACGATCGCGCTGATTCGCGACCGCGTGCTGAGCCTGGGCCGCCGCCTGACCGACTGCTTCGAAGGACGGCTGCGCCCGGCGCTGGCCGATAACGACATCCGCGTGGCAGGCGTGGGCGAGCTCGACGACGATCAGCGCGCGGACCTGGCCAGACACTTCCAGAAGGCGATCTTTCCCGCGCTCACGCCGCTGGCGGTGGCGCCCGGGCGCCCGTTCCCCTACATCTCAAACCTTTCCCTCAGCCTGGCCGTGCTCGTCCGCGACCCGATCAGCGATCAGACGGTGTTCGCGCGGGTGAAGGTGCCAACGGAGATTCTGCCCCGCTTCGTGACGCTCAAGCAGCCGGCGCCGGCGCCGCCCCTGCTCGTGCCGCTCGAGGACGTGATCGCCAACCACCTCGACGCCCTCTTCCCGGGCATGGAAATCGCCGACTACGACGTCTTCCGGGTCACGCGTGACGCCGATCTCGAGGTCTCAGACGACGCGGCCGACCTCCTGCAGGCCGTGGAGGACGAGTTGCGCCGCCGCCGCTTCGGCGAGGTCGTGCGCGTGGAGGTCGGCGCCGACTGCTCGCAGCGGCTGCGCGAGGAGCTCGCGGCGCTGCTGGGCGTCCAGGAGGAGGAGGTCTATCCCGTCGACGGCCTGCTCGACATGGGCGCGCTGTGGCAGATCGTCAAGCTCCCCGGCCACAGCGAGCTGCGCGAGGAGCCGATCGTCGGGATCACCCATCCGCGGCTGCTTCACCACGAGGGTGAGCGGCCGGACGTGCTCGGCGCGATGCGAGAAGGCGACCTGCTGGTTCACCATCCCTACGTCTCGTTCGCGACGTCGGTGGAGCGCTTCGTCGAGCAGGCGGTCGCGGACCCCAACGTGCTCGCGATCAAGCAGACGGTGTATCGCACGAGCGATGACTCTCCGCTCGTGCCGGCCCTGATCGACGCGACCGAACGAGGCAAGCAGGCGGTCGCCCTGGTCGAGCTGCAGGCGCGCTTCGACGAGCGCATGAACATCCACTGGGCCAAGGCGCTGGAGGAGGCGGGCGTACACGTCGTCTACGGCCAGCCGGCGCTGAAGACCCACGCCAAGTGCGTGCTGGTGGTGCGCCGCGAGGGCGACGGCGTGCGCAACTACGTTCACATCGGAACCGGCAACTACCACTCGGCCACCGCGCGGCTGTACACCGACTTCGGCCTGTTCACCACCGACGAGCAGATCGGCGCGGACGTGACCGACATGTTCAACTACCTGACCGGCTTCGGGCGCCCGCTGCACTACCGCAAGGTCCTGATGGCCCCCGACCACCTGCGCGACGGCATCATCGGCGAGATCGAGCGCACGATCGCCGCCCACTCCGAGGGCTCCCCCGCGCGGATCGCGATGAAGATGAACTCGCTCGTGGACGGGCGCTGCATCAACGCGCTGTACGCGGCCTCGCAGGCGGGCGTGCGGGTGGACCTGAACGTCCGCGGCATCTGCTGTCTGCGGCCCGGGTTGCAGGGGATCTCAGAGAACATCCGGGTCGTCTCGATCGTCGGTCGCCTGCTCGAGCACTCGCGCGTCTACACCTTCGAGCGAGACGGAGAGCACACGGTCTACATCGCCTCGGCCGACCTGATGCCGCGCAACCTCGACCACCGCGTCGAGCTGGCCGTGCCGATCGAGTCAGCGGAGTTGCGCGCCGAGCTGCTGGACACCTTGGAACGGGGATTCGCCGACAACCAGAACGCGTGGGACCTGGACGGCGAGGGTCGCTGGCATCGGCTTTCGCCGGGGCCGGGCGAGCGGCCGCGCAGCCTGCAGCTGGAGCTCGCCGAGCTGTATGCCGCGCGCGCACACAGCGAGCGCCCCTCCGGCGAGCGCGAAGCCGCCGCCGCGCTGAGCGCCGCGACTCACTGAGTAGCGGGCGCCGGCAGCGCGTCGAGCGGTGGCGTTCAGAGCGGCGAAGTTCTGCGTGCATCGCGGACCCAGGCGACATCAACCAACGTGTCTGTAGTGTCAGACGAGCTTGGCGCCTCGCGCCAATTCTTTGCGCCACGCGTCCGCGATGTCGGTCGCGAGCCAGTCCGTGAGGGGCTCGACCCGCCCAAAAAAGCGGGCGTCTACGAGATCCTTTGGAACGTTGTCGATGAACACCTTCAGTTCGTCGCCAACTTTCAGCGTTATCAACGGGAATTGCCAACCGGTTGCCTCCACCGTCATTCCAACACGGGCATATGTCAGGTGAGCGGTCTCCTTGTTTATGCGCCGGTCGATCGCTTTTTCGGTCGCGTCGCGTCGCCTGCGCGATAGCACGCTCACGCCCGAGGACCGCGGGCGCTTGCGACTCAATCGGGCCGCTCAGCTCGCCGCGGGGATCGAGTCGAGCGCGGCCCTGAGATCGTCCACGCTCTGATAGTCCAGGCCGAGCAGGTGGTCATGGCGGTCGCGGACGATGCCCTGCTCGTCTATGACGATCACCGCGCGCTTGGTCCCAAGCCGCCCCGAGAACGAGCTATAGGACTTGGCGACGGCCCCGTCGACGTCGGCCAGCAGCGGGACCGTCAACGAGTCTTTGGAGATGAAGCCTGCGTGCGAGGCAACGTCCTGATTGGAGATGCCCACGACGGTCGCGCCGAGCGCCGCGAACGCATCGGGACGGTCCCTGTAGGAGCAGAACTGTTTTTTGCAGACCATCGTGTTGTCCCCCGGGTAGAACAGCAGCACGACGCGCTCGCCGCGATGCTCGGAGAGCCGGAACGCACCATCGGTGCCGTCGAGCTCGAAGTCCGGTGCCTCTTCTCCGACCTGCGGTGTCCTGGCCATTCTCGCTGCCTCCTCGTCCGGTGTACAGGACCGGCGACGCGGGTTCCGCGGGGAGCATAACGGCTGGCGCCCGCGCGCCGGGGTGGCGGATGCGAGCAGGCCGGCGCGATGCGGTAGAACCTGACCCCCATGCGCGCCCGCCACCTCGCCCGTCTGTCGCTCGCCACGGCCGCCGGCCTGCTGGCGGCGTGCGGGTCCAGCGCTCCGGCCGACGTCACCACCCCGACCGCGCGCAACGCTGCGATCCCACCCGCGGCTCCCGCCTCGGCGCAGCGGCTGATCGACTGGCCCGAGTTCGGACTCGACCCGCAGCGCAGCGACGTGAGCGAAGCCACGACCGGAATCACCGCGGCGAACGTCGCCCATCTGCATCACTCCACGGTCACGCTCCCCGGCACCGTCGACTCCTCGCCGATATACCTGCACGGCGTGTTGGTCGACGGACGGCCGCACAACGTGATCCTGGTGACCACCACGTACGGAAGGACGCTGGCGATCGACGCGGACGGCGCCAAGATTCTGTGGGCGTTCACCCCGCCCGGCTACGCTCGCTGGGCCGGCAGCGCGCAGATCACAACCGCCAGCCCGCTCGCCGATCCCGACCGGCAATTCGTGTACGCGGCCTCGCCGAACGGGCTGATCCACAAGCTCTCGCTGGCCGACGGCAGCGAGGATCGCAGCGGCAGCTGGCCGGTGAGCATCACGCGCGATCCCACCCACGAGAAGATCGCGGCGGCGCTCAACATCGACGGCGGCGATGTCGTCGCGGCGACGGGCGGCTATTTCGGCGACGCCCCGCCCTACCAGGGCCATGTCGTGCTCATCGACCGCGCCAGCGGTCGACTGCGGGCCGTGTTCAACACGCTCTGCGCCAACCGCCGCGAACTGCAGACCCCGAGCACTTGCTCGGCGAGCGACTCGGCGATCCTCTCGCGCGGCGGGCCGGTGATCGAGCCGGGCGGCACGCGCATCCTGATCGACACCGGCAACGGCCCGTGGAACGGCACCACGAACTTCGGCGACAGCGTGCTCGAGCTCACCTTCCCCGCTCTGAGCCTGCGTCAGTCCTTCACGCCGACCAACCAGGAAGAACTCAACACCAGCGACACCGATCTCGGCTCCAGCGCCCCGGCGCTGCTCGGCGACGGGCGCATCGTGCTTGCCGGCAAGGACGGGATCATGCGCGTGCTCGTGCTCTCGCGCCTCGACGGCCACCCGCCGTCGGGCGCGCGGGCTCGCCTGCACCCCCTCGGCGGGGAAGTCCAGCGGCTCTCGATACCGGGCGGCGGCGAACTGTTCACCACACCTGCGGTCTGGCTCCGGGAAGGTCGCACGACGATGTTCGTGGCCGACGCGAACGGGACGGCCGCGTACGTGATGCGCGGCGGGCGGCTCTACCAGGCCTGGGAGAATGCGACGCCCGGTACCAGCCCGCTGTTGGCGGGTGGTCTGCTGTACGTGTATGACCCGTCCGCCGGGGGGATCGACGTCTACCGGCCGGCCTCGCCACGGCCGATCGCCAAGCTCACGGGCCAGCCCGGGCATTGGAACAGCCCGATCGTCGTCGACGGGCACGTGGTCGAGCCGGAGGGCGACGCCAACGAACACAAGCTCACGGGCGCCCTCGAGCTCTTCTCCGCGCCCTAGAGGCTGTCGGGCGCTAGCCTCGTGTGATCATGGCGGAATCGCTCGCCGGCCAGCTGCTGCTCGCCGCTCCCTCACTGCGCGACCCCAACTTCCTGCGCACGGTCGTGTTGATCGGGGTGCATAACGACGAGGGTGCAATGGGCGTGGTGCTCAACCGCCCTTCGACGGTCACCGTCGGCGAGGCGGTGCCGCAGCTGGGACGGGCGGTGGATGAGGACGCGACGCTGTTCGTCGGCGGTCCCGTCCAGCCGAGCTCGGTCGTGTTCCTGGCCGAATTCCTCGATCCATCAGTGGCCGAGCTGCTCGTGCTCGGGCGGATCGGGTTCCCGGCGCCCGGCACCGATGTCGAGGAGCTCGCCGAGGCGACCGCGCGCCGTCGGGTCTTCGCCGGGTACGCGGGCTGGGGAGAGGGGCAGCTCGACGACGAGGTCGAGCAGGGCGACTGGATCGCCGATGCGGCAGTCCCCGAGGACGTCTTCACCGACGCCCCGCAGGAGCTGTGGAGCAGCGTGCTCACGCGCAAGGGGGGCAGCTACGCCCTGATCGCGCGGATGCCGCCGGATCCGAGCGTCAACTGACGAGGCGGCTACTCTTTGCAGAGGCGCTTTCCCCGCCGGTCCCTGCTCGCCGCCTACCCTCGAGGATCCGCATGGTCAAGTTCGCCCGCTGGTCGACAACCCATCGCAAGTACGTCCTGCTCGGCTGGGTGCTGTTGCTGCTGGTCGTCAACGTCTTCGCCCAGTCGGCGGGGACGAGCTACTCGAACAACTTCACGCTGCCCCACTCCGACGCGCAGCGCGCCGCCGACCTGCTGCAGAGCAGCTTCCCCGCACAGGCCGGCGACCGCGACACGATCGTTTACAAGGTCACCTCGGGCACGGTCCTCGACCCGGCGGTACGTGCGCGCATGAGCCGGATGTTCGCCGAAGTGGCCCGCCTGCCGCACGTCACGGCCGTAATCAGCCCCTACGGCGCGGCGGCCGGCAGGTCGATATCCGCCGACGGCAAGATCGCGTTCGCCACGGTCGTCTTCGACGAGAAAGCCAACCTCCTGCCCAAGAGCGCCGCCGAACGTGTCGTCGCGGTCGCCCGCACGGCCGCCCAGGGCGAGCCCGCCCCGATCCAGGTGGAGCTCGGCGGGCAGGCGATCGAGGCGACCGAGCAGGCCGGTTTCGGTCTGTCCACGGCGGTCGGCCTGTTGGCGGCGATCGTGGTGCTGCTGCTGACCTTCGGCTCGCTGACCGCGATGGGCCTGCCGATCGTCACGGCGCTGTTCGGCCTCGGCACGGGCCTCGGCGTGATTGCGCTGTTCACCCACGTCGTCGACACGCCCAACTTTTCCTCCGAGCTCGCCGCGATGATCGGGCTCGGCGTCGGGATCGACTACGCCCTGTTCATCCTGACCCGCTTCCGCGAGGCCTACGCCACGCCGGGACCGACCTTCCAGGACACGCGCGAGTCGGTCGTGCAGTCGATCGACACGGCCGGACGGGCCGTGCTGTTCGCGGGCAGCACCGTCGTGATCGCGCTGCTCGGGATGATGCTGCTGGGCGTCAGCTTCCTCTACGGCGTGGCCGTCTCGGCATCGATCGCCGTGCTGCTGGTGATGCTCGCCTCGCTGACGCTGCTGCCCGCCCTGCTGATGCTCGCGGGCCCTCGCGTCGCGCGCCCGGGACGCCGGGCGCGCGCCCGTGCCGCAGCCAAGGCCGACGGCGCCGTCGCACAGGCATCCGCGCCCGCCGGCGGCGAGGCGATGCCACCGGGCGCCGGCCAGAGCTGGATCCGCTGGAGCCACTTCGTCCAGCGCCACCCGCGGCCGATCGCACTCGTCGCCACGCTGACCATGCTCTTGATCGCGGCGCCCGCGATCGCACTGCGGCTCGGCTCGAGCGACGCGTCCAACGACCCCGCCAGCCAGACCACCCATCGCGCCTACGCGCTGCTCGCAGCGGGCTTCGGCGAAGGCTTCAACGGGCCGCTGCAGGTCGTGGCGAAGGTCCCCAAACCGGCCGGCGAAGCGGCCAGGCAGGGGGTGCTTCAGGTCTCGGCCCCGCGCGCGGGCAGCGCCTCGGTTGAAAAGCTGCGCACAGCCATCGCCGGAACCCCGGGAGTGGCGGCGGTCGCGCCGCCGCGCTTCAACCCCACCGGGGAAGTGGCGACGATCACCGTCTACCCCCGCTCCTCGCCGCAGGCCTACGCAACGACCCAGCTGGTCGAACGACTGCGCGCACACGTCGCGCCACCGGTCGAGGCGAGCACCGGTGTGACGGTGTATGTGGGCGGCGTGACCGCCGGCGCCGTGGACTTCGCGGCCACGCTCGGCCATAAGCTGCCGCTGTTCATCGGCGTGGTGGTGCTGCTGTCGGCGCTGCTGCTGATGATCGTCTTCCGCTCGCTGGTGATCCCGCTGCAGGCCGCCGTCATGAACCTGCTGAGCATCGGCGCGTCGCTGGGCGTGATCGTGGTGATCTTCCAGTGGGGCTGGCTGGGCGGCCTGATGGGCGTCCACCAGGGACCGATCGAGTCGTTCATCCCGGTGATGCTGTTCGCGATCGTGTTCGGGCTGTCGATGGACTACGAGGTGTTCCTGATCTCGCGCATGCATGAGCGCTGGACGCAGACGCGCGACCACCCGCGCGCGGTCGCGGAGGGTCTCGCGCTCACCGGTCGCGTCGTGACCGCGGCCGCGGCGATCATGGTGTGCGTGTTCCTGTCGTTCATGCTCGGCGAAGACCGGATCATCAAGGAGTTCGGCCTCAGCCTCGCCAGCGCCGTGTTCCTCGATGCCGTGGTCGTCCGCTGCCTGCTGCTGCCGGCCACGCTGAACATCATCGGCCCGGTCACCTGGCGGATACCGGCCTGGCTGGCGCGAGTGCTGCCGCGCGTGAACGTCGAGGGTACCGTCGCCGGCATGCCGGCCGATGATGGCGCCATGCCCGTGGGCTCTGCGCCCTCCGGCGGCGTCGCGCGCACGCACCCGGGGGTTGCTACCGAGGGAGCGGAGGGCTGAGGCCAGTCAGGCGGGGGGCGGTGCTGGCCCTCCTGCTCGCGGCCGCGTTTGGCGCGTGGCCGCCCGCGACCGGGGCCGCCGGCACGCCTGGGCGCGCCTCGGCGCTGCTCGTCTTCCTGCCGACCGGCGAGCCGGAGCTAGCGAGCGTCAAGGGCCTGTCGGTCGGGATCCTGTCGGCCACGCAGGGGCGGTACACCACCGCCCAACTGCTGCTGGACATCACCCAGGGGGCGCGCGTGGCCGCCTCGGCCTACCCCCAGGGCGCTCCGCCGACGCTGTCTGTGCGACCGACCGGCAGCGGCGCCGCGGTGGCCGGCTGGCCGGCCGCCCGCAGACGCGCCGAAGACGCACCTCAGCTGCTGCAGCCGGGCCTGCTCGCGTCGCAGATCGCGGGCGGCGCCGGCTACGCGGGCGTCACCGGCAGCAACGACCTCGACGCCCTCGCCGCGGTCGACCGCGACGGGCGAATCGCTGCGGTCTCGCTCGGCAGCGCAGCCACCCTGCAGGCACGGGTGGCCGCGCTCGGCCGCCGGCAGCACTTCGTCGTGGCTGACCTTCCCGGTGGCGTGGAAGGCTACGACGAGCTGCGCGCGCTCAGTGCCCAGCGCCCCGCCGGGGAGCTCCTGATCGTCGTGCAGCGCGTCCCAGATGCGCGCGGCGGCGAACTCCTGTGGACGGCCGTCGGCGGGCTCGCCGGCGGCGGTGGGCGCGAGCTGAGCTCGCACACGACCAACGAGCGAGGGCTGATCGCGGCGGTCGACATCGCCCCCACGATTCTCGGGCATCTCGGCGCCCAGCCGATCCCGCCGGCCGTGCGCGGCTATCCAGTCACAACCCACGGGCCATTGGACTCCGCGGGCATCCGCTCCCTGATGGCCCGTCTACGCGTGATCGGTGCCCGGCGGCTGACGGCGCTCGGGTTTCTGCTGAGTGCGTGGGCGCTGCTCCTGCTGCTCGGCGCACGCTCGGCGCGTGCGCGCACGTGGGCCATGCGGGTCGGCGCGCTGGGCATGTTGTGGGCGCCCGTCGCCGTGCTCATCCCGGCGGCGCTCGAGCCGGGCGCGGCGCTCGAGTACGTGATGATCGTGCTCGCCTGCCTCGGGCTGGGAGCCCTCAGCGACCTGCTCCTGCCCTGGCCGCGGGCCCCGCTGGTGCCTGCGCTTGTGGCGATCGCGGCCCTGGTCGTGGACGCGCTCGCGGGCACCCAGCTGCTGCTTCGCTCGCTGCTCGGTCCCGATCCGATCCTGGGGGCACGCTTCTACGGGATCGGCAACGAGCTCAAGTCAGGGCTGGCCGTGCTCGTGCTTGCGGCCGTCGCCGCCGCGCTCTACCCGACCGTGCGGGGGCGCGGCGCAGCGGCCGCGATGGCCGGAGCGGGAATCGTGCTCGCCGTCGTCGAGGGCTCCGCCCGGATCGGCGCCGGCGTAGGCGGCGTGATCCTCGTCACCGCCGGCTTCGCCGTGGCGACGGTCATGCTGCTGCCGGGCGCGCTCACGCGCAGACGCGCGCTGATCGTGTTGATCAGCCCGGTCGTCGGCCTCGTCGCGCTCGCTGCAATCGACCTCGCCACGGCCCATGGCAGCGGCCATTTCAACGGCAGCATCCTGCACGCACGCTCGGTGGGGGATCTGCGCGACGTGATCGTGCGCCGCTACACCGCGGCGTGGGATGAGCTGAAGAACCATGCGATGCCCGTCGCGACGTTGTTCGCGCTGACCTACGCCGCCATCGGCCTGCGCGAGCGCGCCCGCCTGCTCGCACCCGTCGATTCGGACCCGGGCTGGACGGCCGCCTTCGCCGGCGGGCTCGCCGCGGGCGTCGTCGGAGCCCTCGTCGAGGACTCCGGCCCGGTGCTGCTGGTGGTGGCCGTCTTCGCCCTCGGCTGCCTGAGCACGTATCTGTGGGGGCGCTCGCCGAGCCGCGGCGCGCTACCCCTGGCGGCAGTCCCGGCAGGCGCCATGCAGGACGATCTCGTGCTCTGAGACCGCCAGCGGCACGCGCGCGCTGAGGCTGTTGATCGCCCGCTCCAGATCGGGATCCGAAAACGGCATCACCGCGCCGCACTCGTCGCAGACCAGGTGGTGGTGGTGCTCCTCGTGCTCGACGCGCTCGTAGCGGACCATCGCCTGGCCGATCTCCACCCGCTGGACGAGGCCGAGCCGCTCCAGCTGATCGAGAATCCGGTAGACGCTCGCGCGGCTCACGGGCCGCGACGGATCGCCGCGTAGCGTGTCCTCGATCTCGAGCGCGGTCAGCGCACAGCTCTCCCCGCCGAGCAGCTCGAGAACGGCGCGCCGCGCCCCACCGCGCTTGCGTCCGTCGGCCGCGAGCGCCGCCTCCGCACGCTGTATCCAGCTGGCGGCGCTCATGTGAGGATTCTGGATGCCCAGTAGATGAGCGCAGCGACCGCGACCACGGCGGTGCTCGGCGGCAGCCACGGAAGCATGTAGGCGAGCGTCAGCCCGCCCCACATCGCCGCCACGGCGAGCAACCCCGCGAGCGCGATGCCGGCGAACGGGCTGCGCGCCGCGCGGTGGGCGCTGGCCGCCGGCACTGTCAGCAGGCCCAGCAGCAGCAGCGCCCCGATCGCCTGGGCCGCCGCCGCCGCGATCACGCCGACCACTGCCAAGAAGCAGACGCCGAGCAGGCGTGTGGGCACGCCGCGCGCGGCCGCCACCTCGGGCGCGACCGAGGCGAACAGCAGCGGCCGCGAGATCGCGAGCACGACCACGGCGGCGCCCGTCGCTAGCGCGGCCGTCAGCAGCGCTTCGCCGGAGCCCAGGCCGAAGATCGATCCGAACAGCGTATGGGCCGCCACGATGCCCGCGCCGCCCCCGGAGCCCATGCTGAACAGCGTCAGGAAGAACACCCCGAGGCCGAGGATGAACGTGAAGGCGATCCCGATCGTCGTGTCGTCGGCCGGAACCGCGGCGGAGCCTCGTGCTCCCCGGCCCGCCAGCGCGCCGCGTCCGAGCAGGCCGATGCCCGCGCCGCCGGCGACGGTCGCCACCAACAGCCCCACCCGCTCATCCAGGCCGGCCGCAGCGGCGGCGAGCGCGCCGGGAAAGGCCACATGGCTGAGCGCGTCCCCGGCGAAGACCTGTCCGCGCAGCACCACGAACCAGCCGCCGACGCCACACGCGAGCGCGACGAACGTGCCTGCGAGCAGCGCGTTGCGCATGAATTCCTGGGAGAACATCAGGCGATCACGCCGCTGGGCGAGGGCTCCGGCGCCGGCGGGCGCCGCGGACGGCCGTACGAGCGCCACGCTCGCGCGGCCACGAGCACCCGCGCGAGCACATACACCGCGAAGGAGATCGTCGCGATGAAGAAGCCCGCCGGGTACACCGAGAAGTAGGAGATGCCCAGGCCAAGCCACACGACAAACAGGCCGAAGACGACCGTCAGCCCAAGGCTGAGCAGCGGGCGCGCCGTGATCGCCTGGGCCGTCGCCGGTGGCCCGACGAGCAGGGCGAACACGAGCAGCACGCCGGTGATCTGACTCGTTGCCGCGACCGCCAGCCCGAGCAACAGCAGGAATGTGCTCGACAGCGCCCCGACCGGCACCCCGCGAGCGCCGGCGACGTGCGGGTCGATCGAGGCGAACAGGAGCGGGCGGCCGATCGCGCCGAGCACGAGCAGCGCCACCACCGCAACCGCGGCGAGCAGCAGCACCTGGCCGTCGGAGACGCCGATGGGGTTCCCGAACAGCAGATTCTCCAGATCGCCGAGGACGCCGCCGTAGAGGCTCACGAACAGAAACCCCGCGGCCAGCGCCACCGCCTGAACGGCGCCGATGCCGGCCGACTCCTCGCTCCATGCGCGTCGCTCGCCGCCGGAGAGGCGTCCGATCGCGAGTGCTCCGACGCCGCAGAACGCGAAGTAGCCCCAGGCAGCCGGAACGCCGAGGAGCGCCGCCGAGCTGGCGCCCGGAAACGCCATCAGCGAGAGCGTGTGCCCGGCGAACGTCTCGCGCCGCAGGACCATCAGCCACCCGATCAGCCCTGCGATCACCGCCACGATGGCACCTGCGAGCAGGGCGTTGGTCATGAAGTGGTATTCGAGCAGCTCGCTGACGTCCTGCGCGAGGTTCCAGCTCAGCCGGGGGTTGGCGATGTCAGCCGGCATGGGCGTGGCTGTGGCCGTGCGCGGCCGCGTGTGCATGGCGGTCGTGGTGGTGGGCCGGCGCCTCGGGCTGGCCGACCACGACGAGGCGCCCGTCGCTGGCACGCAGCACCTCGACCGGCAGCCCGTACAGGCGCGTGAGGGTCTCGCTTGTGATGACCTGCTCGACCGGACCCTCGACGGCACGGCCGCGGGCGAGGTAGACGACCCGGTCGAGGTAGGGCAGCAGCGGGTTGACGTCGTGCGCGACGAGCAGCACAGCGACGCCCGCACCCCGGCAGATGTCCTCCACAAGCCCGGCAACGGATGCCTGGTTGGGCAGGTCGAGGCTGTCGAGCGGCTCGTCCAGCAGCAGCAGCTCGGGCCGGCGAACCAGTGCCTGCGCGATCAGCAGCCGCTGCTGCTCGCCTCCGGAGAGCTCGCCGATCGCCCGCCGCGCGTAGGAGCCCGCGCCGACCATCTCGATCACCTCGGCGACCCGCTCGCGCGCGGCGCGGCGCCGGCGCGCGGAGCCGGCGCTCCAGGGTGGGGCCAGCGGCAGGCCCCAGCGATCGCCGTCGAGGCCGAGCCGTACGATGTCGATCCCGCGCAGGCGCGTCCCCTGGTCGAAGGAGCGCCGTTGCGGCAGGTAGCCGATGGCCCGGCTGGACTCGCCAGGGGCTCCCCCCAACACCCTCACGCTGCCGGCCTGCAGGCGCTGCGCGCCCAGCAGCACCTTCAGGAGCGTCGACTTGCCCGATCCGTTGGCCCCGAGCAGGGCCACGAACTCGCCCCGCGCGACCGTCAGGGAGACATCGCGCCAGACGACTCGCCCTCCCACGCGCACACTCGCACCGTCCAGCTCGACGGCTGGACCGTCCCGGCGCGGAAGGCCTGTCGCGGGCACGAGCCGACCATATCATAAGACTGAGTCTTGTTCTCAGCTTTGCGCGGACAGGCCCAGCGCGCTGCGCAGCTGCTCCCGGTCGATGCCCTCAACCCGCACCACCTTCTCACGCCCGGCTGCTCCACGCACGATCGAGACGCCGCGCACGCCCACGCGCGCACGCTTTGCGATCAGGCGGCAGAGCGCATCGTTGGCGCGCCCGTCGACCGGCGGCGCGCTCACCCGCACGAGCAGCACGCCGTCGCGCTCGGCCACGATCTCGGTGGCGCGCGCCCGCGGCTGGAGTCGAACCGATATCTCGCAGGCGGCCATCCCGGTCCATGATCCACCGTTCAGGCGCTCGCCTGTCGCGCGCCCCGCCGGGCGCCTGGCGCGCGACGGCGCGCCGTCCGCGGGCGCGCCGTCGTCCAGCCTCGCGAGCTGGTCCAAGGCGGCTTCGCGCCTAGTCCAAGGCGGCTTTGCGGCGGCGATCGACGATCAGAACCGTCGCAACCACGATTATCACGACCAGCAGGACCCCGCCGACGATGTAGCGGATTTTGTGGTGGACGGGCTTTTTCGACACTTCTTTTTTGGCTTCTTCCGGTTTCAGGATCACCACCGAGACGTGTTTGGCCTGAAGCTGAGCCAGGAGCGTCGGCTCATCGTGCGGCGGGTATTTGATGAGCACGTATTGGCCGTTCTTGAGCAGCAGGTGCAGGGAGCGCACCCGCTTGTTGAACGTGGCTTTCTCGATCTGGCCGCTGGCCAGCTGCTGTTCGTAGGCCGACATGCTCTCGTCGGTGTAGTGAATGACAGATTCGGCGCCTGTCGCGATCGCGGTGGGCAGCAGCCAGGCACAGCCCAGGCAGGCGAGGACGAGGACGATCTTGCTGCGGTTGAACGCTCTGAGGGGTCGGATCATCGGCGGTACCTTAGCGGCATCCCGGCCGCGAGGGCGCCGAGCCGGACCGCCACGCCAGGGAGCGAGCCGCGGCGCTCACTTGCGAGCCTGTCGCACCGCCTTGAGCCGCTCGACCTTGGACAGCACCACCTTGCGCATTCGCACCGACTCCGGCGTCACCTCGACCGCCTCGTCCTCGCGCACGAACTCGAGTGCCTCGTCCAGCGTCAGTCTGCGGTGGGCGTCCAGGCGAACGAGCACATCGGAGGTGGACGAGCGCATGTTGGTGAGGTGCTTCTCCTTGACAGGGTTGACATCGAGATCCTCCGAGCGGGCGTTCTCGCCGATGATCATCCCCTCGTAGACCTCCTCGCCCGGACCGACGAACAGAGTCCCCCGCTCCTGCAGGGTCATCAGCGAGTAGCTCACCGTCTCGCCGGGGCGGTCGGCCACCAGCGCGCCGCTCGTACGTGTCAGCAGCTCGCCCGCCCAGGGC
>Ga0209040_10001998_pt1 | contig 16099 bp, 22 predicted proteins | sample BogFormECP12_OM3_FD_188240 | JGI IMG/M metagenome (GOLD analysis project Ga0209040, IMG submission 188240) | Bog forest soil microbial communities from Calvert Island, British Columbia, Canada - ECP12_OM3 (SPAdes) (version 2) | ecosystem: Environmental > Aquatic > Freshwater > Wetlands > Bog ...
ACAGGCCCAGGGACGGTTGTCCCGGCTACGACGATGTGTGGGCCGACTCGGACCGCCCGCGAATAGCCCAGTGTCGACTCGAAATCGGTCCCGGACGAGACAAGGATGCGGCTGCCTGACATTCGGCCAAGCTAAGCCAGCCGAATCGGTTGCGCAGCAGAATTTCTTCTAGCGCAGCCCGTCACCCCACCTGGTAGGAATTCGGTGACATGAAGAAGAAGTGGCCACTGCTCGAGTCCGTGCATCTGACCGACTCGGTGTCGGCGGTGCAGCTGAAGGTCCCAGCGGACTGTGTTTGCCCGTTGTTGACGACTGGCTCGCCCTGCACGTGAATTGTGTCGTTGTGACAGTCCATCGTGACGCCACTATGATCAAGCGAGAAGCGGTCCCCCCACGCGGAGTGCTGGGACACATGGTGGTGGCGGCGTGGAGATCGTGTAGGCGCGGTTGCCGATCTCACAGACGGCGCCGCCGCTGCCCAGGTTGCATGAGATGTTCTGTGACGAGTTTTGAAATTGGGGGAACTGCGCAGGCGTGGGCGACGGTGATGGTGCCGGGTTTGGGGGCCCGCCAGCGTATGCGGTTGCCGGGAATCCAATCAAGGTGGCGGCCGACACCATCGACACCGCCTGAATCGCTGTCATTTTCATGGCAATGCTCGCATTCTGTTGAGGCACTTGTGCTTTGGCAGGCATGGCCGGACTGGCACCGGCGACGCCGGCAAGATTCATTGCGACGGGAAGCTTCTGCTGGTTTACCGGGCACCTCCGCCGGCCCCCGAAAACAGTGTCGAAGCCAAAAATGGCCCCTGACATTCACCCAACTTGGGCAAAGAATCAGAACTCGGGTCCGACGCGGGTAATGTCGAATCTTCGCGCCAAAGTGGCCCCAGTCGGGACGACTTCTGGTGGCGCTCAGTCCAGGTAGTCGCGCACTAGGGCGCGGGATGCGCTGTGCATATCCGCTGTTGGCGCAGGCGGCCGATGTGCGGTGGGGTGCCAAATATCTTGGAGTGAGTGTTCCCTATCGCGGCGCGACGCCAGTACCGAAGAATGTACGACTAAATACACCCTTATGGGCTGTCACAAACCGGCGTTGACTGTCTCCAACCCCTTTGCTCCTGGATACCGCGACGCCGTTCGCCATGAACTGGTTCAATCCCAGTACCGCGCACCACGTTTGAGCTGCGAAAATGCCGATTCAGCGCAGTTTCCAAGACCTATTCAAGACAGTTGGTCCGGCCATGACCGGCGAGATCGTCCCCGCCGGCCTGACCGGCGACGAAGAAGTGTGTGCCCCCGCCGCGGCACCGTCCATTACCTGATCGATGCGGCTCATAGGTGTGCTGCTCGGTGACCTCGTGTTACGCCTTGATGAACATCTATCGCAGGGATGAATTAAGTGGAAACATCAGCTATCCGGGGCCCGACGAAGGATTGTTATTCGGGGACCCGGTGAAGGGAGTGAGCTATGACTTGGACACGGTCATCCGGCGTCCGCAGCAGCATCACGAAGGTCGCGGTGGCGGGGGTGCTGATCGGCATACCCATGGCCGCTGTCAGCCTCCCGGCGTATGCCGCACCCGATCTCGGTGGCGCGTCGAAGGTGCTTCCGGCGCCGCTGCCAGCGGATCCACCCACCAATGCGCCAGAGCCGCCACCGCCACCACCGGCCCCTGTGCAGTCAAATTATGGCTACACCCCCGAGGACTGGTGGGGTTATGGCACGGATGCCAGTGGCGGCGGGGGCGGGGGCGGCTGAGACGGGCTAAGCTAAGACCCGACCAGCACTCCGGCGGCGGCCAGGTGCTCGGCGTCGTCGAGGGCGTCGAGGTGCTCGGCCAGCGTCGAGGTGCTGGGCCATGCGGGCGTAGGCGATCAGGCCGGTGCAGCCGCCGTCCACCGGGCAGCCGTCGAGCACCTGGCCGAGCTGAATTGCGCTGCGCCGGCCGGGCATTCACGCTATCGCCTATGCGCGACCTGGAGACCATCGACTCCGAACTACGGCTGCTAGCCGCGGTGCGGCGCTCAACCCGCGAGCATGGCGGCGAGCCGTCGAGTCGTCAGATCGATGAATTGCTCGACGAGCGGCTTGCTCCTTGCTCACCGATAGATTAGTGCGATGACAACCGCCATCCTGCTCAGCATCGCCGTGTTCGCCTCCGTCGCGTTAACCCTCTGGCTGGTCCAGCGGGGCGGTCGCAATCGCTGAGGGTTGCTGTGTTAGCGCACAGCCGCGGGGCACGGCGAGTACGTCGGCGAGCTGGAGGCTGGCGACGGGGGAACCGGATCGTCCTAGTTCACGTCTGAATAGCTATCGGCCCGCCACACCCTCTCCATGTGGCGGGCCGAATTTTTGGTGTGCATTCAGGGACGGCGGTTCGGCTACGGTTGAGTTAGCCGCAATGTTGCGAGGGAGGTCGGACACATGGCGCGAGTTCTGCGACCACCTGACTTGGCGCCGCCTGTCGAGGTGTTAAAGCTCATCGGGACTCCTCGAGTCGAGGAGACGGATGCGCAGTCTTACGACGTGTACCTTCCGTTATGCCGCAAGCTCACGGCTGGCGAGCAAGACGCCTCCGCGGCGCTGGGGGTAGCGGCTAAGAGCCCGGCCGGCTGGGTCCATGTAGCTGACGATCAGAAGCACTTGGTTGTCGCCCAGACCACGATCGAGAAGGTCGGACAGCATCAGGACTCCTTTAAAGAGATCGTCTCCAGGATCGCCGCCGAGGGCGAGGAGTACCGGAAGCACGCCGCTGAAGCGCAGCGCTCAGCGGACGACAAAGAGGGCGCCCGCCAGGCAGAGCGCACCAGGAGAGAGGAAGCCGCGAAAACAATCAAGTTCGATTAGCCGCGGGCCGACTGGCGTGGAGCGTCCAGCGCCCTACCTGATCGCACAGAACTATCTGGTGGTCGAGATGGAGGAGTGGGCGGCGCAGGTGACCAGGGATTTTGTTTGTCACGCCAGCGGAAGCCGCAGTTCTGCCACAGCAGGTCTTCGGTCATGATCGGCTCGATTTGTCAAGCTCCTCCAGCATCACCTTGAGGTGGGCGATGGCTTTGTCCCAGTCGAAGATCTCACTGGGGCGCAGTTTCTCATTGCGGTGTTGCAGGGACAGGGCACGCCCCTTGTCACCTGCACTTTTGATCTCTTTGTGGTGGTACTTCATGTCACGTCGTCTCAAATAGGTGGCCCGCCCGAGGGGGTCACGGGCGGGCCACCGTTCCGGCTAGCCTCAAAAGGGTTTCGGCTCGGACTCGAATGCTCCGTGCCTAGGGAGGTTGGTTGACGATAGGGCGCCGGGCGTCGGCTGCTGAAGGGTCTTTAGTCCCCAAAAGCTGTAACTCACTATCAGGGCATCGCTCTGGGTATAGGTGTGGGCGTGGCGCCACCCTGCGGCGACCTCACCTCTCTGGTGGGGAAACCGGGGGGCGGGCGAAATGCCCGTAACCACCGCCCCCCGGCGCCACTGTCCCGCGCGCCGAGCGGTGAAGGGGATCGAAATCCACTGGCGCGCAGGAAGTTTCATTTTGCACCTCTGATTGGTGGGCCACCGGGGCGGGCTTCCTCATGCCCAAGTAACCCGCCCCAGGGCCACGTCCCGCACGCCGGGCGGAGTGAGGGCCGCCGGCCACGGGAGGTCTGGTTTTTAGCCGGGGTACAAAAACGCCACGTTGGCGGTCGAGCTGGCCACGATTCCGTACAACGCCTCACTTGAGGCACCAGTCGTAGGAACGTTCACGATCGCGTTGGCGGCCACCTGCAGCCCGCCCGTCGCGGTCGTGCCGGCCGTGACCGTGGAACCCCCCAGATACAGCGTGACGGCGCCCAGGTTCTGGATCAGGATGCCATCGACATCAGGCGCAGAGCTGGGCGTGGCAATTAATGTGGCCGTGGTGCCGACTGACACCACTCCATTTTGGTAAGCCATTATTTCTCCTTTGTGACCCAGCCGGATTGCAGCCAGATCTTGTGTTCGGCGTCGTCGGGGATCTCCAACACATCACCGTCGGTGTATCCCTTGCCCTCGTGTACGACGCGATACGGGGCGTTGACTTTAACTTTCAGCGGCGCAGCGGGATTCTCTGTCGCCTCTTTGATGACCTTGCCGGCCATGCTCAACTCCTGCTCTTCCCCGGCCTCAATGAACACGACCGGGGAGATCGGTTTTACGTCCTCTTCCAACTGGGCGCCGAAATGAGGCGCCCCCTGATGAGGCGTAAACGGCATCATTAGCTTGTCGGGAGACCGGTGACGAGGTTGATCGCAGTCGGGCGCGGAACACTAAGTGCCACACGCTCTTCCGCCAACCAAAACATTTCGTTCGATGTCATGAGGCTCCACGGGTTGTAGAAAATGGTCAGGCCAAGCCTTTGCCAAAATATGCCCGCGCCGGCCTTCACCGACATCACTACGGCCTTGCCCGCAGCAACCTGGGTCGTGGTGAAAATATTCGCGCCCCACAGGTTTCCGCTATGGCCGTTGACGCCTTGAGGAATCACGCTGTAGGGGTTCGGCTCATTCGCCGGGGCGGTCGACGGCTGACCGTAGGCGGTCAGGTTCAGCGGACCGGCAAGCAAATCGAGGACGTAGCGCCCATCCGCATCCTTAGCCCGTCTAAGTGCACCCAAAGTTGCCGGGTGGATAAGAACGAGATCGGGATCCGCGAAAGCTGCGCCCACGCGCAAATCTGTGTAAGCCTTCGCGAGGCAATCGAGTGGCGAATCGGTGCCCATTGCTCTAGTCAAAGTGCCGCTCACATTTAGGAGCCCATTAAATGTCGCATTTCCGGTGCCGTTAACGGCGGTCAGGAGCGCGCTACTCTCGGCGTTAATTAACGAGCGCGTCAACTCGGTCGGGAGCCACGAGGCGAACGAGCCCTCACCATACCTGTCAGTATCTTGGAAGACTTCGAGTGTGCAAGTGGCAGTCCCTGCCAATTTCATTGGGGTGACTTGGTTTTCAGTCACGGTCAAGCCTAGGTCTAACTTGCTTCCCGCTTCTGCGACTATCCCGACCTCGTTCGTATTGGCGGTATGTGAAAGCCACGTCGCCGACGGGCCTAACATGGCCGCGCCGGGCAGCAAGTCAGAAATACGAGTTGGTTCATATCCCAACGAAACCGCGAATTGCGTCTGAATTGGCGGCAACTGCCCACCGAAGGAGCCACCGATGCCGGCCTCTGTAGACGCTGCCTTGGTCTGAATGGCATCCCGATAGCTTTTCGGCTTGAGCTCGATGCTGTACGGGGTGCGGGCCTGCGCCGCGGCGTACAGCCCCAGCACCTGCTCTTGCGTCATGTCCATCGGGCTCGGTGCAACGATGCGGCCGCCATCGGCAGCGCCGGGCATCTGAGACACGCTCGCGCTGGCCTCGGTGCCCCACGAGTACTTGTGGGCCTGCTCGAGCGTCTTCAGCTCGCTTTTGATCTCGTCGATCTCGGTCTCAGCCTTCGCGAAAAATGCTTTCTTCTGCTCAGTGCTCAGAGTGGGACTATTCGTCACTCGTTTGATTTCAACGCCAAGCTCTTCGAGCCGCGCCTTTTTTAGCTGCTTTTGGATCACGGGAGTTCAACCTCCGAAATAGGATTGAGCGCGCCTTCTGGGCGCGTGAAAGTTAGACAGGACCCTGCGGCCCCGGCCTGCAGGACCGGGGACCGTTATCAGGTTGTCGGCTCCGGTTCTGCAGACCGGAAGCCGTATCAGCGTTTCGCCAACCGCGCCCCGCCGGGGTAGACAGGTCAGGAATGGCCAAAGCGCTTCCTGGTGGCCCGTCAGCGCCGCGTGCGCCAGTCGGTTATCCGCTATATTAATTATAGCGCGCCCAACCGGCAACTAACCAGCTCTGCGCGCGCCTTCAGCCAATCTTTTACGACATCGCCGTCTACCGGGATCAGCTCGCTGACAAGCAACGCCTCGGTCTTATCGGCGAGGCTGCACAACAACACGTCCTCGGGCGTCCGGCAGGCGCTGCCGATGAGCTTCACCAGCCCGCACAGCCACGCCACAGCGTCCAAATCCTTCAAGTCATGGCCCGCGGCTAGGCCGTCGTCCACCGTCGCCAGCAGGGTCAGGCTGTACAGGAAGCACTCGACCAGGCGGTCCGGATCGGTGAAATGGAAATGCGGCTCGGCGGTCATTACCAGCTCCTCGGGGCGTACATGCAGTGCTCGTGCCATGGGTCGATCGTGTTGTCGCGCCGGTGGGCCAGGAGTACGCCGGGATCACCGGGCAGCCAGCCGTCCGAGTCGACCTTCCCCAGCCCGAGCTCGGTCGCCAATCCCTGCAGCTTCTCGGTGAGCTCGTCGAGCCGGTTACGGTCACCAGGGGACGCCCCCTTGGTGTGCATGTCGAAGCGGAGACGCTCCCACACGGCCGCGACCCGCGCAAAGTCCCAGATCACGTTCGGGTCGGCCGCCGGCCACCCCTTATGCTCGCGCCACTCCTTGTCGAAAACGGCCCAGTCCTTGATTTGCGCGGTGTACTCACCGACGGTGCAGTAGTAGTCGCTCATCGGATCTCGTCCAGCAGCCGGTCAACCTCAGCACCGAAATTGTCAGCCTGCGCCGCCGGCACCGCCAGCGGAATGGCCTTCGCGATACGCAGCATGTCAGCCCGCGCCTGCGCCAGCGGTGTGAGACCTGGGTGCCGAACCGCGACATCCCCGCGACCCTTGACCAGCATGCCTCGCTGATCAATGTCGGCCTTGAGCTGCAAATACATCGAGGTCGTCTCGGCGAACAAACAGACCAGATCGTGGTCGAGGCCGTGCCACCGGCCGTCCCGGTACAGCCGCTGCGCCTGGCGGTCCCATACCGCGCGGGCCACCGGGTCGAGCGGTCGCGGAGGGTCGAACACCTGTTGTTTGCTGGTCATTTAGCTTTGCTCCTTCCATCCAGATTCAATTGTTTGCTACACCGGCCACACACGTCCGGTTTGGGGGGTCGAACTGATCACCGTCCCGTCAAGGCTGAGGTCCCGCCCTGGGTACCCTGAGGATTGTGCCTCTGAGCTGCGGCGATGGAGGGCAACCGTGGTCACGGTGACCATGGTTGGAGTTTGCTGGGGTGGTAGATCGTCGGTGTCGAGTTTGCTGGAGTTTGCTGGAACGCGTCGAGCCCAGCGCAGGTTGCACAGCCGGCAGTCGCGGGGATCTCCATTGACGTGCTCCGCGATGTAGCCGCGTGGCCGCGGGCCGCGGAACGCTTCCAACACCGCGTCGGCCACGCCGACGGTACGGGGCACGCCATCCACGCAGAGCCGCACCGTGCACCGACCATTGCGCAGACTCTGTGACATGAGGTGCGCCGGTACGCGGCGGGTGGATTCACCCAGTCCGTTGTTGGTGCGCGCGCGACGTTCCACGCCGACGATCTCACTGCGGTCTGATACGCGGTAGCCGCAGGCGCCGGCCAGGTCAGCCCAACGCTCCTCGGCGGTCACTGGCGCACTGACCTTCCATTCGACCCGCGTGGAGCGTGCATTGTGTGTGCGCTGCAGTGCGCGCTTATATACGCGCTGGCGCACTGGCGCACTAACAAACAGCAGTGCGCTGGCGCACTAACGGCGCACTGCGGCGCACTGGCGCACTGGATGGTTCTCATAGCCACAGAACCCCGTCCTGTGCATCTGGTGGAGGGCAGGACTGGTGACGCTCCCTCTTGCTCGCCACCGGCATTCCACACTCGACACACGGGTGGGCGATGGTGTGCAACTTGGACCGCTTGGGGCCGTCGATGACGGTCACCAGCTCATCGGTTACCGACTTTTTGATAGCTTTGCGGATCGCGGTCCGCTTGTGGTCGGTGCCACTTAGTCCGTCCTCGATGCCGCGTCCGCTCGGTGATTCCGTGGATGCGGCCAGCAGCTTGACCACGTCCACCAGGGCGGCCTCGGTTGCGGCGTCACCACGGGACCCTGCCGCGTAGGTCAGCCGCCGGCTGGCCGGGTCGAAGCTGAGCCTTCCCTCGGCTACGTCGACGTCTCGGCCGTAGGCGCTGAAGAACCGCGGCGAGGACGGGTTGTCTGTTTCGCGGACGATGTTCCAGATCGCGTCCGGCCAGTCCTGTAGGCGTGAGTCACCACGAGCACGCTCACCGGCGTGCCCCATGTGCTGCACCACCAGTGAGTCGCTGATTCCGGCTTCGGTCAGTAGCGCGTCATAAGGGGCCAGGAACTTGCCGGCGTCGCTTCTCTCGTCGAGCCCCAGCGCGTCGAGGATTGGCCGCAGACAATCCAGCACGAGGTAGTCGCAACCCAGTCCGCCAAGCCGTTGCGCCCACTCGGCGAACACCCGATCGTCGAGCAGGTTGAAGCTGGATAGTCTGCCGCGCAGTGTGATCACATGCACCGCGGTGGTGTTGGTGATGCCCTGCTCGCGGTACCAGCGCCGCACCGTGCGCTCGGACAGTTCGTCGTCGATGACCACCACATGCCTGGCAGGTGTGTGGACGGTGAAGCGACCGAGGAACGGCTCGTCGTCGACTAGGGCGTGGACCAGGTTACCGACGACGGTGGTTTTCCCGGCCTTCCACTGGGCGTTGAGCATGATGCGGGCGTCTGCGGGCGCCACCTGATCGATGCGGTACTGCTGTTCGGTGTCGGGCTCTGCGAGCAGCTCGTCGAGGCGTTTGATGGGCGGCAGGACCACCGCTGGCAGGTTCTCGGCGTCGACCCGTCGCCGGGCTTCGGTGTTGACGCGGATCTGGTGGGCCCTGAACTCGACCTGCTCCTCGAAGTCGGTGTTGTCGATGACGAGACCATCCAGGTTCGTTGTGGTCATATCTCCACCACCTGCACCGGCACCTGCCGGGGTGTCGCGCCATCCCACGCCGAGCCCAGGGTGCCGTGCGCGCCGTCGAAGCCCACCATCTCGGAGTCGGTAAGCCCGATGGCACTACCGATGCGCTTGAGTTCGTCCCAACACGCCTGTTTGTCGGCGTGGCCGGACTTGCAGAACCCGAACACCTTCAGCGCCACGTTGTTGAGGGTGGCGTTACGTGCGTTGGGTACGGCGGGTAGCGCGGCTAGGCCGTCCAACTCCTTGCGGATCGCGGCGGCTACATATGCCGGATTGCCGCCGGGCTTGGCGATGGCGACCGGCCGTGGACGCGAAGCTGTTGCGGCGCGGGGTGGTTCGGTGCCCAGCCATTCGTGGATTGCGTCAGGGTCGTAGCTTCTGTCGCGTTCGGCGGCTTGGCGCTGGCGCCTGTCTTCTACGCGCTGCCGGAATGAGCGGTCGTCGGTGCGCTCGTCCCGCGTCGAGGTGGGCGTGGCGTAGAACATCGTGTGCGGGCACACGATGCACGGACCGCAATGCGGACACACGATGTCGGGGGCGATGTCCACCCGAGGCCGATCACCTATGATGTGGGTACCGGCTTCGTCGCAGTCGCTGGTGGTGTAGGTGGCCCCGGACTCATGTCCGGGGCACACTTCTTTAGGCGGCATTGTTATCACCACCGCGGCGACGGCGTGCCTGCGCAGACTTGAACGCAAGGCGCTTGAAATAGACTTTGCGGGCGTGCTCGGCACGCTTAGCCCGTTCAGCCGGCGTCAGGATGCCCTCGGGGTCGACCTGGCGCTCGAACTTGTCGAGCATCGCCTTGCGCGCGTTGGCCGTTCGAGCGGATGGGTCTTCGGTGCGAGCCCAAGATTCGTGGGCCGCGATTTGAGCGCGCAACGTGCGCTCGGACTGTGTTAAGGACACGACGAAACAGACCTTTCATGCTGTTTCGCCTTGTCCGAGGCGTCAGGCCGAAGGCCGTTTACGCGTAGCGCGAGGGACTGATAACAAGCACTGTACTACTGGCTAGTCAGGAATCGGCTGTAGCCACGCCGAGCGCGGGCGTGTCCGCTCGGTATCGCGGCCCTTGAGCGCGATTCGACAAGCGGTTTGAAGGCCATCGGCGTTGTACTCGAGGTCACCATGCTTTGAGCAAGCGACCAGCATTCCCTGTAGGCCCATTTCGAGCATGATGACGGCCGACGGAATCGGCGTGCGCTTGGAATGCCCGGTACCGTCTGGGCGCATAACCGAGAACTTCTCGGGTTTGGTCGCCGCGGCCGGGGAAACATTCATCTCGCGACCTGGCCGCTCCTGCCGCAGCTCGGCGAGGAGTCCGCGGGGCGTCGTCCATACACGTCCGACCTCACCCCGACACCGACCCTTTGCGGTGTCAGCGCCGCAGCGGACCACTAGAAGCGGGGCGTCGTTGTGGTGCTCATGCCAAAGCTGGGTCACCCAGGGGGATATCCCTTGCGGTTCAACGGTGTTCATAACTCTCCTAACCCTAGGTTGCGTGCTTCGGCCGCCGCGCGTTCGGAGGCAGTGGCGCGGGTGTAGCGGTCGATCATGTCGCGCGTCGACCACCCCGCGACGGCCATCAGACCGCCCTCAGAGCCTCCTGCAGCCAGCCAGCGCGACGCCGCGGTGTGGCGCAGCAGATGCGGATGGAACTTCGGCAGGCCGGCCAACTCGGCGCGATATTTCAGCGCCGAATGCAGCCCGTAGTACTCCAGAGACTTGCCGCGGTCACCGAGCCACAGCGCGGGTGTGTCGGCTAGACGGTGGGTGCGCCGAGCGCGCAGATAGCGGTCGATCGCTCGTGCGGTCTGGGGGCCGAATGGCGCCAGGCGACCTTTGCCGCCCTTGCCGCGGCGCACCGTCACCAGACCGCGGATCAGATCGACGTCGTCGACTTGGAGCCCGGTAACCTCGCCGGCGCGCATCCCGGTCTCGGCCATCAGCCGCACAATGGCTTCGTCGCGGCGGTCGCGGAACTCCTTACCGGCGCACGCCTTGAGCAGACGCCGCAACTCGTCGTCGGTCAGGGAGTCGGTGACCTTGGAGTCGAGCTTGGGGGACTTCAATCCGAGCAGCGGGTCGTCGTCGACTTCGCCTTCCTCGGTCAGCCACGCCGAGAACCGGCGCACGCCGAGCTGGCGCGCGCGGGCGGTGGCCGGTTCGGCGCCGCCCTCGAGCAGGTCGGCCACGAATCCCTTCATCAGATCGCGGTCCAGGACGGGGGAGTGGCCGCGCTCGTCGCACCAGCGCAGGAACGCGCGGACACCGTCGCCGTAGCTTTTGATGGTCTGCGGCGACTTGCGTTCGGCTCGCAGGGACAGCTCCCAGGAAGGCAGCAGCGCGACAAGGTCGAGTGCTGGAGGCTTGCGACGCGCCATACCGATATCTTGACTGGATGCGTTGTGCTTGTCTACTATTTCTGAATTGACTGGCAAATTCGCTGGTCAAACCAAAAATTGGGAGTGGCGCTCAGTCCAGGTAGTCGCGCAACACCTGCGAGCGACTGGGATGGCGCAACTTCGACATTGTCTTCGACTCGATCTGGCGGATGCGTTCGCGGGTCACGCCGTAAACCTGGCCGATCTCGTCAAGCGTGCGAGGCTGACCGTCGGTCAGGCCGAAGCGCAGCCTTACTACACCGGCTTCGCGCTCCGAGAGCGTCTCCAGCACCGACTGCAGCTGGTCTTGCAGCAGGGTGAAGGACACGGCGTCGACGGCAACCACCGCTTCGCTGTCCTCGATGAAGTCGCCGAGCTGGCTGTCGCCCTCGTCTCCGATGGTCTGATCCAGCGAGATCGGCTCGCGGGCATACTGCTGGATCTCCAGCACCTTTTCCGGGGTGATGTCCATTTCTTTGGCCAGCTCCTCAGGCGTGGGCTCGCGGCCCAAGTCCTGCAGCAGCTCGCGCTGAATACGGCCCAGCTTGTTAATCACCTCGACCATGTGCACCGGGATGCGGATGGTGCGGGCCTGGTCGGCCATCGCGCGGGTGATCGCCTGGCGGATCCACCAGGTCGCATACGTGGAGAACTTGTAACCCTTGGTGTAGTCGAACTTTTCGACCGCACGAATCAGGCCGAGATTGCCTTCCTGGATCAGGTCGAGAAAGGCCATCCCGCGGCCGGTGTAGCGCTTGGCCAGCGATACCACCAATCGCAGGTTGGCTTCCAGCAGATGGTTTTTCGCGCGGTCGCCGTCGCGGCAGATCCACGCCATGTCACGGCGCTGGGCGGCAGGCAACTTCTCGCCGCGATCGGCGAGCTCGGTCATCAGTTGGGTGGCGTAGAGGCCGGCCTCGATCCGCTTCGCCAGCTCGACCTCTTCTTCGGCGTTGAGCAGCGCCACCTTGCCGATCTGCTTGAGGTAGGCGCGAACCGAGTCCGCCGATGCGGTGAGTTCGGCGTCCTTGCGGGCTTGACGCAATGCCTCGGACTCGTCTTCGTCCCAGACGAAATCGCCTGAGGCTTTGTCCTTTTCGCTCGGCTCGACGATCTCCTCGTCCTCGGCTGGCCCCGCGTCGGCGACTTTCTTCGGACTGGCTTCGGTGTCCTCGGCTTGGTCGACCTTTGCGTGGGTGTCGTCGTCACCGTCGGCCGGCTCGTCCTCGAGGTCGTCGAGGTTCAGGTCTTCGGTATCGAGGTCGATTTCCTCGCCGGGCTCGCCTTCGATGTCCGGCTCGCCGTCGAGTTCGTCGACTTCCTCGACCTCAACCTCATCTGCAACGACCTCGACGTCTTTGGGGGCATCGCTCGACGCTGATTTCTTCGCGCGGCCGCGGCCGGTCTCCGACTTGACGGCAGCGCTCTTGGTCGAAGTGCCCGCCTTGGTTGCGCTGTCGGTACCGGTCTTGGCGGACTTCGCCGGCGCGTTACCGGCCTGCGTCGCTGTCTTTGCCGGTGCCTTCGTCGCCGTCTTGGTGGCCCGCCTTGTGGTGGTGGAGCCGTTGGCGGACTTGGCTGCCGATCCTTTTGCCCCGGCAGTGGCGGGGGACTTGGCGGCGGTACGCTTTACCGGCTCCTCGGTTGCCGGTCGTGCTTTGGTCGCTGCCACGTAAACCCCTTCGGTAGGACTCACTTCCGGTGCTCTGGGCACACTCAACCGGAAAATGTCGGCTATGTCGGATGTCGGCGTCGATTATCAGGGTGGATATTCGCCGCTATCGGGCAGGCGGCTGCCGGTGACCATTGTAACGACAGCACAGCAATCCCCCGGCCAGAGCGGCAAATCAGTGCGTCACGTCGCGCGTCGCCGCCATCGCCGCGCCGACGATTCCGGCGGTGTTCTGCAGGGCGGCGGCAACCACCGGGGTGCGGTTTTTCAGCAACGGCACCCACTCCTCGGCTTTGCGGCTGATCCCGCCGCCGGCGATGAACAGTTCCGGACACATCGCGTTCTCGATGGCCACCAGCACCTTCGTCACCTGCTTAGCCCACTTTTCGTAGCTCCAGCCGCGCTTGTCCCTGACTGACGACGCGGCGCGGTGTTCGGCTTCTTTGCCGCCGACCTCGAGGTGGCCGAACTCAGTGTTGGGCAGCAATATCCCGTTGTGGATGACCGCCGACCCGATTCCGGTTCCGAATGTGAGCACCACCACCACGCCGGTGGTGTCTTTGCCCGCCCCGTAGCGCTCTTCTGCCAGCCCCGCCGCGTCGGCGTCGTTGAGAACCGCGATCTTCTGGCCGTCCAGTTCCGCGCTGATGATCTGGCGCGCGTCGGTGCCGATCCACTTTTTGTCGACGTTGGCCGCGGTCCGGACGATCCCGTTGGTGACGACGCCCGGATAGGTCACGCCGAGCGGACCGGTCCACTTGAATTCGTGGACGATGGCGGCGATGGTCTTCGCGACTGCCGACGGCGTGGCCGGCTGGGGTGTCGGCAGCTTGAACCGGTCGCCGATCAGTTGCCCGGTGTCGAGGTCGACGATTCCGCCCTTGATGCCGCTACCGCCGACGTCGACACCGAAACTCTGGCGCGGCGTGCCGGACACATCGGTCCCGGGCGAGGCGGTGCCCGAGTCGGTAGCGGTCATCGAATCTCCTCGACGAGACGGGGTGTCTGCCCATACCCTAGTGCGACGACGATGCGGGCCGGAACGCCCGGGGTGGGGCACGCCCCCTCGCCGCTGCGCGGCTGGAGGTACCCCCACCCGCTTGCGGGGGCGAGTCGGACAGTCTGACCCTAGTGCGTGGATGAGCGGTTGGCCGGCCTGTTTCGCGGCCACTGCCGAACCGCCAGCGGAGTGGCCCGGCGTCAACTGTGATGCGATGGACAGGTGAGCGCGCGAAAGAACCAACCGGCGCACCTGCGTTCGGTGGCCGAAACGTTGGCCGGGGAAGCGGCCGCGTTCGTCCGGCGCCGTCGTGGCGAGGTGTTCGGCCCCGACGCGCGCGCCGGGAGTCACGCTGCGGTGCGAACAAAGACGACCCCGACCGACCCGGTGACCATCGTCGACACCGAGACCGAACGGTATCTCCGTGATCGGTTGGCGCAGCTGCGATCCGGTGACCCGGTGCTGGGCGAAGAAATCGGCGGACCCGCCGATCCGGCAGGCGGCGGTGCCGGCACGGTCACCTGGGTGCTCGACCCGATCGATGGCACGGTGAATTTCGTGTACGGCATCCCCGCCTACGCGGTGTCGGTGGCAGCCCAGGTCGACGGTGTGTCGGTGGCCGGCGCGGTCGCCGACGTCATGGGCGGGCGGGTGTACTCGGCCGCGGCCGGACAGGGTGCACACGTTATCGACGAACAAGGCATCCACCCGCTGCGGTGCACCGCCGTCGACGATTTGTCGATGGCGTTACTGGGCACCGGATTCGCGTACTCCAGGCGACGCCGTACGGCGCAGGCGGCGCTGGTGGCCAAGATCCTGCCGGTCGTCCGCGATGTGCGTCGGATCGGCTCTGCGGCAATGGATTTGTGCATGGTCGCGGCGGGCCGACTGGATGCGTACTACGAACACGGCCTGCATGTCTGGGACCGTGCAGCCGGCGCGCTGATCGCTGCCGAGGCGGGTGCCCGGGTGGTGTTGCCTGAGCCGGGGGACCCGGACAGCACCGCTGCCCTGGTGTTCGCCGCGGCGCCGGGGATCGCCGATGAGTTACTTGCGGTCCTGGAGCGATTCGACGGACTGGCTCCGATTCCGGGGTGAGCGATCGACCCGGCGGTCAGCAGATGCCCGCGTGGATCTTCGCTAGCAGCGCGGGATCGGCCGGCTCAGCGTTGCCCGGACGCAGGCCGGCGAGCACCGCGTCGATGTCGTCGCTGTGCGCCAGCGCGCTGAAGTCGGTGCCCAGAACCAGGTCAACGGAATCGTCGGTGCGGTCGTCGCGGTACAACTCGGTGCACGGGGCCACCAGCCACACCGCCGCGGCCCCGGCCTGACCTGCATCGCCGAAGCGGATCTGGCCCTGGCAGTTCAGTCGGGCGTGGGCATAGATCGGATCGTTGGCCGCGGTCGGCTGCGCGAAACCCAGGTCTTTCATTCCACCGGCGATGTCGGCGGCCTGACCACCGCGTCCGCTGGCGTTCAATACGCGGATTTTGGCGTCAGCGAGTTTTGCCGGTGTGACGTTGATCATCGTGCTGCGTGACACCGGTGTACCCAGGTGCGGCTGTCCTGGATCCGTCGGCAGCGGCGGCGGGTTGCAGGCCGCGGCCTCATGGACCTCGGGCGGACGGGTGAGCGCGACCGTCCACACCACCGCGCTCCCGACCAGCAGTACGACCAGTAGGACGATTGCGGGTCGGGCGTTGCGGCGGTGAAAGGGTCGACCGTGCTTGTCGAAAGCGGTGCCTTCGGTGATTTGCGCGACCACGTACGCACTCTAAACGCGATGTTTAAGGCGAGGTAGCGCGGTTAAATACCCAGTGTGACGTAAATCACACTGGAACACCCCGGTCTATGGGCACGAATCGTTTGGTGGATGCGTTCGACGCTGGTACAAAGCTTTGCTTGAGGTTACGAGGGGACATGATGATGCCTACCGATTACGACGCCCCACGGCGTACCGAGACCGACGACGTTTCCGAGGATTCCCTAGAGGAACTCAAAGCACGGCGAAACGAGGCGGCTTCGGCGGTGGTCGACGTCGATGAATCAGAGTCCGCCGAGTCTTTCGAGCTGCCCGGTGCCGACCTATCCGGCGAAGAGCTGTCCGTCCGCGTGATCCCCAAGCAGGCCGACGAGTTCACTTGTTCGAGCTGCTTTCTGGTGCAACACCGCAGTCGGCTGGCCAGCGAGAAAAACGGCGTGATGATCTGTACCGACTGCGCGGCCTGATCGGTCAGCTGCGCA
>Ga0209040_10001999_pt1 | contig 16094 bp, 15 predicted proteins | sample BogFormECP12_OM3_FD_188240 | JGI IMG/M metagenome (GOLD analysis project Ga0209040, IMG submission 188240) | Bog forest soil microbial communities from Calvert Island, British Columbia, Canada - ECP12_OM3 (SPAdes) (version 2) | ecosystem: Environmental > Aquatic > Freshwater > Wetlands > Bog ...
CAGGTGGATCGGTGCTGACAGCCGCGAGGAAGTCGACAACGCCGGTGCCGACCAGCGGATCCCACCCGCCGGGCGGATGATGCGCGGTGGCCTCGATACGCTGCATGACCTGGCGAGCCGTCAGCTTCGGGAACCGCGATCGGATCAACGCCGCCAGACCGCTCACCACCGGAGCGGCGTAGCTGGTACCCGAAAGCGGACTCGAACCATTCGGCCCACCAAGGCTATTCACTAATCCATCGCCTGACGGGCTCAGTGACACCACCCCCTCGCCGGGGGCAGCGACATCCACCCAAGGCCCAGCAAGGGTGAACGACGAAGGTTCGCCGTGCGCGTTTACCGAGCCCACGGTCAGCACGTAGTCGTCGTACCAAGCCGGACTGACAACAACCGTCACCGTTTCCCACGTCGGTTGCGGTGACTGAGTAGGACACTGCCCGGCGCCAGTATTGCCGGCGGCGACCACCACGACGGCGTTCTTGACGTCAACCGCGTAGGACAGTGCAGCGCCGAGCGCGCGATCGTCGAGCGCCGATCCGGTGCGGATGCAGGCGACCGAGGAGATATTGATTACCGAAGCACCGAGATCTGCGGCCGTTCGAACAGCTTTCGCCATGGTGCTGACGTCACCGAAGCCGGAGTTGGACGAATCCGCCATTGCGCCGAACTTGGTGCTGGACTGGCGGATGCTGATCAAACTGACGTCCGGAGCGATCCCGCTGAAATCGTCCACATGACGCGGATCCGTTGCGGCGGCTATGATCCCGGCCACCGCGGTCCCGTGTCCGTCACAATCCTGGGTGCCGTCGCCGGTGAATACGTAGTCCCCGCCGGCCGCCGTCGTGGGGAGCCGTGAGTGCGGCGCAACCCCCGTGTCGATGACAGCGACCCGTTGGCCCGAACCACGGGTCAGCTTCCAAACCTGTGGTAGGTCAAGCCCGGAGAGTTGAGTGGAGGAGTTGGCCCTGCCCCCGTCGGGACCTACAGACGGCACTGCGCACATCTGCCGCTGCACGGTGGGCTGCGGCGGCATTGGCGGCGCGGGCTCGGGTAACCGGCTGTTGTCGATCGGCGGTGGCGAGACGGCACGTGCGGCCGGTACGCCGCATTGGGGCAGTGCGGTGATTACCAGCACCGTTGCACACCGCAACGCCCTGGAATGTGCTGTGCTCATGGCAAGTTGATACCGCGCGCAGCGCCGTAAAGCCCGCAGATCCAGCACGCCAGCGGGCCGATGACTGCCAGCGCAAGATACTCCAGCATCTCGACGCTTCGACGCCCGATGGGAGAGAACGTCATTGTTTGGGTGATGAAGCCGAGGCATAGTGCGGCCCCGGCCAGCATCATCGACGCGGCGGCTATGTACGGCGTGCGCACCGGATAGGCGACGCCGGCGATCACGAATGTGGCGCTGAGTGTTACGGTTCCAGACACCATTAGCGGCACGGATCGCGACAGGTCCCGGTGTGAGCCCGCCCGCAATAGCAATACACTGCCTGTGACGGTGGCGAACGCGATGCCAAGCAAACCTCGGCCACCGGCGAAATGCGATCCGGCTGCCGCGCCGACGGCTCCCAGGGCCGCCGCCCCGGAGAATGCGGCGACCAGGCTGGTTAGCCAGCTGTTGGCGCGAATTGCTCTGATGTTAAGCCGATGTCGAGCGAGCGCAAGCTCCTCGCGAACGGGATTCGGCTCTGACGTCACTTGTGAAGATAGTCCGGCGAGCATGATCGACAATGGTGCAGACGCTTCGACCAGCGCCAGCGAGATCGCCGCGGACGCCGCACCGACCGCCTGAAGCGGCGCGGCGGTGACCGCGCCCACAGCAGCCGCAGCCGTTTCGATTGTCGCAAAACATGCCAATGCCGTGAATGCAGTTGCGCGACAACCCATTACGCGGAGCGCGGTCGCCGATGTCGCCGTGGCCGCCGTCGCAAGCAGCGCGTTCGGTGCTCCCACCTCGCCGGGAACCGCCAGGAAACCTGCGAGGGCTGCGAATCCGCAAACTGCCAGACCCAGCGCGAGCCCGGCAGTCCTGTCGCGCAACACGCGGTAGGCCAGTACCGCCGCCGGCAGAGCAATCAAACCGGCCACCGCCGCTACGACGGCACAGCCGCTACGGCGGGCATCGTTGGTATCGAAAGCTGTTCGAAGCAAGACCGCTGCACCCGTGCCTGCCAGGCAACTCGCCGCCAGGATGCTGATGAGTCGGGCCGCTCGCCGGGTCCAAGGTCGCACGCTAGGGCCCAGCGACATCGATACCGCCTCCGCTACGTCATCGATGCGCGGTGGCGTTAGAACTACCGTCGCGTCGGTGAGAATCAATGTGGTGCCGTCACGGATACCCAACTGGGCCAGTGTCTTCGACGGGTTCAGCGGGATCTTCCCTGGCAGGGAAAGCTGATGGCGGGCTGCGACTGTCTGAGCGCGATGACCACCTTCTGCCAGAATGTCGACGATTGGCGGTATCAGCGACGCAATCGGCACTAACGCGGATAACGCCAAGTCGACGTGGAGGGAGTCGGCATAAACCGACACCCGCCGCAACCCTCCGCCGAGTTGGCAGGGTTCGCTGCTTTGGCGTGCTTCCACCCCTTGGTGCACTGCGACCTCCGTTCGCCGATGCGGCTGCTGATCCGGACGCTAACCGGTGGTGCGATGCCCGCGCATGCGTTGATCCACAGCCGACTTGCGGCCGATTGCGGTCGCACCTACGGTGCGGGCGCAGGAGGGTTACGTGGTGCAGCTCGATGGTTCTGCGACCGTGGAATTCGTGCCGTCGGCACGTCTGCCCACACCGGATTTCGAGACGGCCGACATCGTCGTCGCGGCCCCGCCGCCAGTGACGCGACCGGCAGCGACGAACGTGATGACCCGTCTTCTGCCGGTCGTCATGGCCATCGCGACGGTGGGGATGATGGTTATGGTCTTCCTCTCACGTTCGGCTGTCGCGCGGAATCCGGCGTTCATGACGTTTCCGCTGATGATGCTGTTGTCCGCGGTGGCGACGCTGCTGTCCGGCGCGGATCGGCGGCGCGGCGAGATCAACGCCGACCGCGCCGAGTACCTGGGCCACCTCTCCGACCTGCGAGGTAACGTCATCAAGACCGCTGCGGCACAGCGCTGTTCGCTGGTGTGGTCTCATCCGGATCCTGACACGTTGTGGACCTTGGTCGGCGGCCGCCGGATGTGGGAGCGGCGAGCTGCTGACTCGGACTTCTGCCTTGTCCGGATCGGTATCGGAACACAGTGTCTTGCCAGCCGTTTGGTGCCTCCGCCGCCCGGACCGGTGCAGCGGCTGGATCCGGTAACGGGGAACGCGTTGCGTCGATTTCTCCAAACACACTCGACAATTCCGGACGCGCCGATTGCGCTCGACCTGCGTGGACCGCAGGCCGTGACAGTCGGCGGGAACCCTACCCGCGCGCGTTCGCTGTTACGTGCGATGATCTGTCAACTGGCCGTGTTGCACAGTCCGAGCCTGGTTTTGGTTGCCGCGGTGACCAGTGACCGCAACCAAGCCCACTGGGACTGGTTGAAATGGTTGCCGCACAATCAACATCCGCTCGCCAACGACCGCCTCGGCACTGCCCGGATGGTTTACCCATCGCTGGACGCGGCTCAGCAGGGCCTCGCCGGCGTGTTGACGGACCCCGCGCCGGCCCAGCTGGTGGTCGTCGTCGACGGCGACGTCGGTGACGGGTGGGTGATCCAAAGCGGCACCGGCCACGCGACTTTGCTGAAGGTCGGCACCCGCCATGATGGCGCGCCAACAGTTGGGGAGCTGTCGCTGCGGCTGAGCGAGAACGAGCTATCCGGCCACGGTGACGCATCCGTATGCCCAGACCAAATGAATTACGCCGCTGCGCTGGTCTGTGCGCAAAGACTGGCCGGGTACCGGCCCGGCAGGGTGGATGCGTTCGGGGGGACGTCCGGCGGCGGCTCGGGCTGGCAGAGTCTGCTCGGGATCAGCGATCTCGCGTCCACCACCCCGACTGATTGGTGGAACAGCAGAAGTCCTCACGATCGCCTTCGCGTTCCGATCGGCACAACCGTTGCGGGCGCGCCGCTCGAACTCGACGTCAAGGAGGCCGCCGAGAAAGGCATGGGGCCGCACGGGCTCTGCATCGGGGCAACCGGATCGGGTAAGTCGGAGTTCTTACGCACGGTCGCTCTGGGGATGATCACTCGTCATTCGCCGGAAGAGCTCAACCTGGCGCTTATTGACTTCAAGGGTGGCGCTACCTTCTCCGGCCTGGAGCCGGCGCCGCACGTCGCTGCGGTTATCACCAACTTGTCCGACAAGGCCGCACTGGTCGCTCGCATGCGCGACGCGCTAGCCGGTGAAATGAACCGCCGACAGGAAGCCCTGCGCTTGGCAGGCAACCTCGACGGGATTGGCGCCTACGATCGGATGCGGCGTGCCGGGGCCCAATTGGCACCCCTTCCGGTGCTGTTCATCATCGTCGACGAATTTTCCGAACTGCTCAGTCAGCATCCGGATTTCGCTGACGTCTTCGTGGCAATCGGCCGACTCGGGCGATCGCTGGGCATGCACCTGCTGCTGGCCAGTCAACGTCTGGACGAGGGAAGACTTCGCGGGTTGGAATCGCATCTGTCCTACCGAGTATGCCTGAAAACGTTGTCGGCCAACGAATCGCGGCTTGTCCTGGGAACGTCCGATGCCTATGAACTGCCAAGCGGGCCGGGTGCAGCCTATCTGCGGGTCGGTACGGATGCGTTGATTCGCTTCCAGGCCGCATACGTTTCCGGTCCGTATGAGTCTGAAATCTATTGCACTGCAACGCAATATGATTCGCCGGATCGGCGGATTAGCCCGGCGCTCGCCCGTTTGTTCACCGTGGGACGGGCAGGGCCGGTCATACCGATCGGCAGGGCGGTCGAGCACGTCATTGATCGGCGCACCGTCTTGCAGACGGTCGTGGATCGGGTGTCCGGGCATGGCCCGCGTGCGCATGAGGTCTGGCTGCCGCCGCTCGGCCCGGCGCCGGCACTGGACACCGTGTTGGACGATGCCAAGTCCACCGGCAAACCCATGTCCGCGTTGACCGTCTCCATAGGTGTCGTCGATCGGCCGTTTGAGCAACGGCGAACACCGCTCGTCGTCGACTTGTCCGGGGCCGCCGGCAATGTCGCTGTTGTCGGTGCACCTCAGTCCGGCAAATCCACAGCTCTGCGCACATTGATCACTGCGCTGGCCGCCACCCACGATCCGGGCTTGGTGCAGTTCTACTGTCTCGACTTCGGCGGAGGGGTGTTGGCATCGTTGCGAAACTGGCCGCACGTTGGTTCGGTCGCCGGCAGAGCGGACCCGCAGTTGGCTCGACGCATGGTCGCCCAGCTCGAAGCAATCATCCGGACCCGCGAGACCATTTTCCGCGACCACGGGATCCAGTCGATGGCGCAGTACCGCCTGCTGAAGGCCGGACAAGATCCAATATGCGACCGCTTTGGTGATGTCTTCCTGATTGTTGACGGGTGGGCAACCCTGCGCGGTCAATTCGACACGATCGAGGCGTCGATCACCAGCCTTGCTGCGCAAGGACTCTCATTCGGTGTGCACGTCGTGATCACCGCATCCCGATGGGCCGAGATTCGTCCCGCGCTCAAGGATCAGATTGGGACGCGAATCGAGTTGCGGCTCGGCGATCCCGCGGATTCCGAACTGGACCGTCGGCGGGCTCAGCAAGTCCCGGAGGGCAAGCCGGGTCGAGGGCTCTCAGATGATGGGATGCACATGGTGATTGCCCTACCCCGGGTGGACGGCGCCCGCACAAGCTCTGATCTGGTCGAGGCCAGTGCGCGTGTGGGGGAGACGCTGCGGGCCCGTCATGGCGGATCCACCGCGCCCCCGATACCGCTACTGCCTGCCCGCGTCGACTACCACAGCGTGGTCGAGAGCGCCGTCGACGGGCACGGCGCCGGCATCCTGATCGGTCTGGAGGACCGTGAACTACGGCCAGTAGCAATCGATCTTGCGCAGCAGCGCCATGTTCTTATCCTCGGGGACGGCGAATGCGGAAAGACATCCGCATTGCGCGTCATTTGCCGCGAACTGCTACGGACCACGACTGCCGCCCAGTCTCAGTTGTTCGTCGTTGATTTCCGGCGCTCACTGCTCGGCGTCATCGAGTCCGAGTCCGACCACTTCGGCGGATACCTTGCCTCGGCGGCTGCGGTCGATGCGGTGCTGCCGCGCCTGGCCGACCGGTTGCGTGGAAGAGTGCCGCCTCCGGACGCTACCCCTATGCAATTGCGCACCCGGTCGTGGTGGTCAGGACCCGAGATATATGTCGTGATCGACGATTACGATCTGGTCGCCACCGATCGGAGCAATCCGCTGATGCCGCTCCTGGAATTTCTGGCGCATGCCAAAGACTTGGGTTTGCACATTCTGATGGCACGCCGCAGCAGCGGCGCCGCCCGCGCGATGTTCGAGTCGCTCCTCGCCGGACTGCGCGACGCCGGCTGTACGACATTGATGATGAGCGGAAGTCCGGAGGAGGGTCTGGTGATTGGCCCGGTGCGCCAGTCGCCGATGCCGCCTGGCCGCGGCACGTTGATCACCCGTCAAGGTCACACTCAGCTGGTGCAGGTCGCCTGGAGCCCGCCATGAGCACGCACGTAGTCGAGGTTGGTCCGAATGCGATCCGCCGATTATGTTGCGGGGCAGATGTATTCGCTCGCGACGAAGTGGTAAGGGCGGCGTTCGACAACATCGACGATCCGGTAACCCTGGTCGACCTGCGTCCGGTCACGGTCCACTCACTGTGGCGGACGGTTTTGGGGTCGATGGATTGCGGAAGCCCTGAGCGTGCGATCGTCGTCCACCCGTCGTGGTGGGCGTCAACGCGGATCGATGTGGTCCATGCCGCGGCGCAGGTCCTCGCCGGGGAGGTTGTCATGCGACCCCGGTCGTGGCTGCTGACCCAGGCGTCTCCGCCCGAATCCCGCCATGCGACGGTGGTTGTGGAAATCGCGGACCAGTTCGTGGTGATTACCGGCTACGCGGTGGTTGCCGAAACCCGTCGCCGAGAACCGCGGTCTGTCGTTGAGGCGGTTGTGCGTTCGATCCTCGAGATGACGTCGGACACGACCGTTGCGGTGGTGATCGACGCACCGAGCACCGTCGGCGGAGCTGACGCGCTGGCGCCAATGATCGCTGAAGGCTTGCGCACTAGCGGCGGGATCGGCGCGGCACACGTCGACGATGTCCGGTTGAAAAGGATTGCCGCAGAGATCATTCGAGGCAAAGACAGCACTTGCGCGTCGCATCACACCAAAGCCTTGGCGCGTGACGACCGTCGTCACTGGCGACTCGCGCTGGTCGTGCTGCTGATCGTCACCGTGCTCGGCGCGTTCGGGGCGCTCGCGTCGGCCCGTCGGGGGCCGGCTGCCGACGGTGGCATTCCGACGACGTTTCTGGTGGAAGGTCGCGTGGTTCTTGAGGTTCCGGCGGGGTGGCCGACGCGGCGCGTCGTAGCCGGACCCGGTTCGGCGCGCGTACAGGTCACGTCGCCGTCAGATCCCGAAATGGCGCTGCACGTGACGCAATCGCGGATTGCCACAGAAGCCTTGAGCGTCACCGCCGAATTTCTGAAACAGGCGATCGATGCGGAACCGACCGGTGTGTTCGTCGACTTCAACCCGGCTGGAAACAGTGCCGGGCGCCCGGCGGTGACCTATCGGGAGGTCCGTTCTGGTCACGACATCAGATGGACGGTGTTGGTCGATAAGGCCGTCCGGATCAGCATCGGATGTCAAAGCCGCCGCGGATACGAGGACGCGATGCGGCAGGTGTGCGAACTCGCGGTGCGATCGGCCCGGGCGTTGAGCTGATTTATGCGTCGGCCGAATAGCGGGAACCGGAGCAGACCCGCGCGAGTCCTACATGTTGTTGGCGCGGTCAGGTCCGCGGCCATCGGGCAAAGGAGGACATGTGAGCACACCCGCAGGTGGCAACACACTTAGCGCCGATTTTGATCTGATGCGCTCGGTTGCGGGCGGCATCGAAACCCGCAATGAAGAGATCCGGACGACGCTGCACGCATTCATTGGCCGTATGAGCAACGTGCCGCCGTCGGTGTGGGGTGGCGCCGCGGCGGCGCGTTTCAAGGACGTGGTGCATCGATGGAACGCGGAGTCGATGAAACTCCACCAGGCTCTTCACAGCATCGCGGAGACGATTCGCCATAACGAAGCCGCATTGCGCGAGGCGGCCGAAAACCATGCGCACCGCATCGGCAGCGCCGGCGGGAATTTGTGAGGCCACAACCATGGACCAGCGTCTGTCATACAACTTCGACGAGATCGAATGCTCCGTTCGCCAGGAGATCCACGCCACCTCCGCCCGCTTCAACGCCGCGCTCCAGGAGATGAAGTCTCAAATCGCGCCGCTGCGTGAACTGTGGACCCGGGAAGCCGCCGCCGCTTACGGGGTCGAGCAGCTGAAGTGGCATCAGGCGGCCGCCGCGCTCAACGAAATCCTCGTCGACCTGGGAAACGCGGTGCGTGACGGCGCCGAGGACGTCGCGTCCGCCGATCACCGTGCCGCCGGGGTATGGGCACGGTAGCGGCGGCAAACAAATGAAGACTCTGCGCGGTCCCGACGGAAGGAGAGACCGCGGGACCGCGCAGTCATCGCAAGGATGTGGAGATGTTCACTTCGGAGGTGAGGGTCTGATGAACCGGGCAACGATTGGCGATGTGCAGCAACCGTTCCCGTTGCGTGTCGTCGAGGTTGCCGATTAACTCGATGTCGCGATCGATGTGATCGATCCATCCGCGGCTCGTTTCGCATTCGGCGCAGTCTTCTGCGTGAATGCGCGAGTGCCGCAACGTCACTCGAACACGCTCGAGAGGCCAGTCCTTGCGGTTGGCGTACATCCGCACTGTCATCGAGGTGCACGCCCCGAGCGCGGACAGTAGTAGGTCGTAGGGCGTTGGCCCGGCGTCGCCACCGATCGGCTGTGGCTCGTCGGCGGCGAGTTCGTGATGCCCCGCAATGATCCGCTGCGTATACGTGCCCGTGCCTGTCTCCGTCACGGTCACGGTGCCCTCGGACGACGCGTCGTCGCCCGTCTCGTGTGTTGTCATGCCCATGGCGAACATGATCGCATTCGAGCCGACGGCGTGCGTCGAGCTTGGGGCACACTCAGCCCGATTCAGCCCCGCTAACGTGATAGGCCAAGTGGCCCAGCGAGTTCCGACAGCGTCGGCAACGCCTTCTCCGGCCCGCCGTACACCAGGATCGCGACGTGGTTGGCCCCGGAGTTCAGATACTCGGTCAACCGGGTGGCGACGTCGTCAGGCGTGCCGTGCGCGACCACGGCGTCGATGAGCTTGTCGCTGCCGGGCGGGGTGACGTCGGCGTCGCTGAAGCCCAGCCGTTTCCAATTGCTCAGGTAGTTGCTCAGGTAGAAGTAGTGGGCCAGCCCCTCGCGGCCGATCGCGCGTGCCTCTTCGGCGTCACTGATGAGCACCACGTTGTGCACGGGAGCCAGCAGTGCGTTCGGCCCGATAATCGCACGGGCCTGTGCGGCGTGCTCGGGCGTCGCGTTGGCCGGGTGAGCGCCGGCGGCACGTTCGGCCGAGAGCTTCAGCACCCGCGGACCGAGCGCGGCGAGCACACGTTGATCGGCAGGTACGCCGTATTCGTCGAGTTCGTCGAGGTATGACACCAGCGCGTCGTAAGGCTTGCGGTATTGCGTGTCGCCTTCGGGATGTCCGACCCCGACGCCGAGCACGAAGCGGCCCGGGTAGGCGCTGTTGATGCGGTGGAACGACGCGGCCACGGGCTTGGCGGCCGCCGACCAGATGTTGACAATGCCGGTGCCCACCTTCAGATCGGTCGTCGCCTCCAAAAGTGGCTCAAAGAAGGACAATTCGGCCGGCGGCGAACCGCCGATCCAAATCGTGCCGTAGCCCAGCCGTTCGATCTCATGGGCTTGCTCGGGGGTGGCGCCGAGCCCGAAGAATCCGAATCGGCCGAGGTTGCTGGTTTCTGCTGCGGTCATTGCCATTGCAACCCGCGCATCGCGCGCAGCTATTCCGAAGAGGAGGACGCGCACGCTGCGCGGCCCGTCACTCGGATGGAGGTCAGCCGCCGGGCGGAGTGCTGTACGTCGTCACGGGCGTGGTTGGCGTGGACGTGACGGTCGGGCCGCTGGTGACCGTGACGGTGCTCGTACTCGTGGACGGCGGTGGCACCTCGACCGTGGTGGTGACCGTACTGAAGCTGGTTGTCGTGGACGATGACGTCGCAGCCGCCGCGGCGATCACACCGCAGGCCACCCGCTTGCCTGCTTCGTCCATTGCGCTGGCGCCGAGGTTGCCCGGGCCCTGGTGAAGGATCAGCGCGGTGCCCGAGCTGTTCCGCAGATCCGCGGCGGTGAACGCGCTCGTCGTGGTGACGAGTTTCGCCGAGCCGTCGGGCCGCACTTGCAGTGCGGTCAGGTCGCCGCTGGCGGGAGTACCGGTGTGGTTCGGCGCCTGGTAGACGTCTCCGGCAGAATAGAAGTCCCCGGTCGAGCCTCCCGTCGGCGCAGTCGAATTAGCCGCGCACTGGCCGACCGAGTGGACCATCAGCGCGTGGAAACCCGGCGTCAGAACCTGGTTGGGGCCGGCTTCCACGGTCACCGTCGCGTAGCCATTCGCGAAATCGAAGGTGGCGTTGGCGATCGCCGTTCCGTCGGCGCCCTTCAACTGTGTGGTCATCCGCTCGGCGCCGGCCGGCGCCCCGGATGATGTCGTTGGCTGGTTGTTGCCTAACTGGTTTGCGCATGCGGCTAACGGCGCGACGGCCGCCACCAATAGTGCGGCCGTGCAAAAGACGCCCCTATTCATGGCCAGGACCTACCCAAATAAGCCCTAGTCAAAACCGTTAGTCGACGCGGATCATCGAGCAACGCCCCGCCCCGGGAGACCGGGACGGGGCGTTGTCTGCTGAGAAACTAGGCGGTGCGGCGGATTGGGCGCGTCCTGCCGATCTCACGCTTGAGCAGCAGTTCGCGTTCGGTCTCCGAGAGGCCGCCCCAGATGCCATAGGGCTCGCCGACCTCCAGGGCATGAGCGCGGCACTGCGCCATGACCGGGCACTGGCGGCACATCTCCTTGGCGCGCCGCTCGCGCTGCAAGCGGGCCCGACCGCGCTCGCCGTCCGGATGGAAGAACACCGACGAATCGACCCCACGGCAGAGGCCTTGTAATTGCCATTCCCAAATATCGGCGTTGGGGCCTGGTAGCTGCTCCGGTTGTGGCATTGAAGTCCCTCTCTACATGCCCAAGATCGGGCCAGTTTGCGATCAAGTACGTCGTCAACTGAATCGAGCGGGTCGTCGGTGACTAACTCGTCGGCCTTAAAGGTAGGGGGCCTACGGAATTTTCGTCAACACTCGGTGATGTGCCGAATGCCCAACGGAGGCTTGACAATTTACCCTGAGTTCATCGACGTGCGGAGTCTGCTCACCTACCCGTGCGTGGTGACGCGCTGTTATCGGGGAACGTCCCAGCTCGCGACCGGTCGCGGGGTAGGCGCAGTAAATATAATCTGCGTCAGATTTAATACCGGTGTAACTCAGAAACCATGAAATATTAACTGGCGGCCTGGGGTGATAGATATCTCTTGCGGTCCGACAATCGAGTCCGACCTTACTGCTGCGGCCTTTGGAAATGAGCCCGGGCGCTGGCCGCTGCCGTCGGCGGTCACACCTGGTCAGCTGTGGCTGCGCGCGGTTGGTGCCGGGGGGCAGGGCCGCTACGGCAGCGCGCGCAACGACCTCGCGACGCTGCTGCGCGGTGCGCCCGCCGACCGCCTCGCCTCGCTGGCGCACAGCACCCAGGCCTCGTTTCTGCGCCAGCTGGGCTGGCACCGGCTGGCCCGCGGCTGGGACGGTCGCGCGTTGGCGCTGGCCGGCCCCGACCCCGAGGCCGCTGCGGATGCGATGATCGGGCTGGCCGCCGACGCACTCGGCATTGGTCGCCTGGCCGCCGCGGCGACGTTGCTGAGCCGGGCGGAGCCGTTCGTCGCGGAAGCGCCGCAGCACCGGCTGTCGGTGCGCCGAGCGTGGGTTGCCGCCGAGCTGGCGATGGCGACGGGCGACGGTGCCGCCGCGGTTCGCAACGCCGAGCTCGGCGTCGAGTTGGCGGCGGCCACGGTCGACGGATCGGTGTCTGCCCGACACGGCGCCAAAAGCGACGTGGTGTTGGCGGCGGCGCTATGCAGCGCCGGCGCCGTCGACCGGGCCCGGACCGTCGGTGCCGCGGCGCTGGAGCGGACCGGCCGGTTGGGCCTCGTGCCGCTACGCTGGGCGGTGGCCTGCCTACTGGTCGACGTTATGGATACCGGGAGCCCGACCCGCCCGATCGTGGAGTTGTGTGACATTCGCGACGAGTGCGCCCGCCAGGTGGAACATTGGGGCGGAGCCTGGAGCCAGCGCTAACCCCGCATTTGCTGCGGCAGGTCGTTATTGTTTTACTACGTGCCACCGTGCCGGGCGATGTCCGGTTCGTAACGCTGGAGATGTTGCCACCGATGACAACGCTGGAGGAACGTCTCGACGCTGTTGTAGCTGACGCCGTAGCAGGTGATCGGGACGCGCTTCGAGACGTGCTGGAGACGATCCGCCCGATCGTGATCCGATACTGCCGCGCACGAGTCGGCACAGTCGAGCGGTGCGGTCTTTCAGCTGACGATGTGGCACAGGAGGTGTGCTTGGCCGCCGTAATGGCGTTGCCGCGCTACCGTGATCGCGGGCGCCCCTTCCTGGCCTTTGTGTACGGCATCGCCGCGCACAAGGTGGCCGACGCGTACCGTGCGGCCGGCCGCGACCTGACGTATCCCACCGACTCCATTCCCGACCGCAGGTCGGCCGAGGCCGGTCCCGAACAGGCAGCCATCGAAGCCGATTCCGTCAAGAGGATGAGCGAGTTGCTCAACGTGCTGCCCGACAAACAACGCGAAATCCTCATCCTGCGAGTTGTGGTCGGTTTGAGCGCCGAAGAGACCGCCATCGCCGTTGGCGGTACCGCCGGAGCCGTACGCGTAGCCCAACACCGCGCGTTGGCGCGGCTGAAATCCGAGATTGTTGCAGCGGGACAAGATTATGTTTGAACACACTCATAGGCCGTTTGATCAGCCCGATCTGGGTGCGGTGGCTCGCACCGAGCGGTTCATCGAATCGCTGGCGAAACGTGAGCCGGTCGAGTTCAGCGATGTCGCCGACCAGGGTGATAGCGGAGAACGGGCGCTGGCCAGGCTGCTGGAGGACTGGCGCGACGAGTTGAGGGCCCCGGTGCCAAGCGGGCTGTGCCCGGAGCGCGAGGCCGTCCGCGCGTTGAACCGCGGGCTGGCAGAGCGTCGTCACGCCCGGCGGCGCATGGCGCTGGTGGCGGCGGTGGCCGGGACCCTGCTCGGCGTCGGCGGGTTCGTCGCGATCATGGGCGACGCCCAGCCCGGCGATACGCTCTACGGCGTCCACACGAAGGTGTTCGGCGAGCCGGCTTCGGTGCAGGACGAGCGGATCGCATCGTCCGCCCAGAGCGATTTGGACCGCGTTGAGCAAATGATCGCGCTGGGCCAGTGGGACGAGGCGCAGGACAAGCTTGCCGCGGTGAGCGACCGGGTGCAGGACGTCAGAGACAGCGATCGCAAACAGGGCCTGGTCGAGCGGGTGAACCGGTTGACCGCCAAGGTCGCCAACCGTGATCCCGGCGCAACGCCGCTGCCCAGCCCACTACCGAACGCAGACCCGGCGGTCGTCCTGACAAACCTGCCCCCCAACCCGGTCGGTGGTTGAGGGGAAGTTAAGGGGAAAACGCCTGGTCAGCGGCGAGCCGTGATATTCCCGCTATGTCTGAGTATCCGAGGTCGCCTCGTTGAGCGAGGCGTCTGCGTACCCCCGGCAGTAATCCCAGGTGACGTAGGCGTCGGGCTCGGGGTCGTAGGCAGGCTCGTGCGGACGAACAGTGCCGTCGACCAACAGCTGCAGCAGGTTCGCGCGCAGCATGTCCCAGTCGTGGTAGTGGTCCTGCTGACACTCGTCACAACACACCACTAGGCCGCGAATACCCTTGTGCGCCAATAAGGCCTCGTACACCGCCAGGTCGGCCAGGTCGGCCTCGACCGCCATCCGCTCCTGCGGGTCGAGCGGTTGGCCGGGCTCGACGGCGTCCAGCGCCGCCGACGGATCACATGGGTCGTCGGCAAAGGGATCGGGCGGCAAACCCGGCGGGAGGTAGTCGCGCACGGGTCCAGACTACGCAGCCGGGCGGGCATCACGCCAGCGCTATGCCCGCAGACCAGCCCACATGTCGCGTCTGCTCCCGCCCTACGCGGCGCGCGTCGTCGCCAGGTCACAGCGTCAAGGTGCCGGCCTCTCCCCCTCGCGCCCTGCGCGGCGCGCATCGTCGTCGGGCGGAGCCGATAGGATGAGATCCTCACTCCGCGTGCGTATGGGAGGGCCCCGGCAATGTCATCTGGCTTGTCCCGTCTTGAAGGCAGCGGCGACCTAATTGTGGAACCTTATGTCCGTGTCGGTGGTCTCGCCGACGATCCGGTACCCACCGGCGGTGACGATCCGCACAAGGTCGCGATGCTCGGACTGACCTTCGACGACGTCCTGCTGTTGCCGGCTGCCTCGGATGTAGTACCCGCCACCGCGGATACCTCCAGCCAGCTCACCAAGAAGATCCGGCTCAAGGTGCCGTTGGTCAGCTCGGCGATGGACACCGTCACCGAATCGCGGATGGCGATCGCGATGGCCCGGGCCGGCGGCATGGGCGTGCTGCACCGCAACCTGTCGGTCACGGAACAGGCCGGCCAGGTTGAGATGGTGAAGCGGTCGGAGGCGGGCATGGTCACCGATCCGGTCACCTGCCGACCGGACAACACGCTGGCTGAAGTCGACGCGATGTGCGCGAAATTCCGGATCTCCGGGCTGCCGGTGGTCGACGCGCTGGGCTCCCTTGTTGGGATCATCACCAACCGCGATATGCGTTTCGAGGTCGACCAGTCCAAGCCGGTCGCCGAAGTGATGACCAAGGCCCCGCTGATCACCGCCCAGGAGGGTGTCAGCGCCGACGCGGCGCTGGGCCTGTTGCGCCGCAACAAGATCGAGAAGCTGCCGATCGTCGACGGTCACGGCCGACTGACCGGGCTGATCACCGTCAAAGACTTCGTCAAGACCGAGCAGCACCCGCTGGCCACCAAGGACTGCGACGGCCGGTTGCTGGTCGGGGCCGCCGTCGGCATCGGCGACGACGCCTGGGTGCGGGCCATGACGCTGGTCGACGCCGGGGTTGACGTCCTCGTTGTCGACACCGCGCACGCGCACAATCGGCTGGTGCTCGACATGGTCGGCAAGCTCAAGGCCGAGGTCGGCGACCGGATCGAGGTGGTCGGCGGCAACGTCGCTACCAGGTCGGCGGCCGCGGCGCTGGTCGAGGCCGGAGCCGATGCGGTCAAAGTCGGTGTGGGGCCGGGTTCGATCTGTACTACCCGGGTGGTTGCCGGCGTCGGGGCACCGCAGATCACCGCGATCCTCGAGGCGGTCGCGGTCTGCGCGCCGGCCGGCGTGCCGGTGATCGCCGACGGCGGGCTGCAATACTCCGGCGACATCGCCAAAGCCCTTGCGGCAGGGGCCTCGACGGCGATGCTGGGGTCGCTGCTGGCCGGCACCGCCGAGGCGCCCGGCGAGCTGATCTTCGTCAACGGCAAGCAGTACAAGAGTTACCGTGGCATGGGCTCGCTGGGCGCCATGCAAGGAAGAGGGACTTCGGGGGAGGCAGCCAAGTCGTACTCGAAGGACCGCTACTTCCAAGACGACGCGCTCTCCGAGGACAAGCTGGTGCCGGAGGGCATCGAGGGACGGGTGCCGTTCCGCGGGCCGCTGGCGTCGGTGATCCATCAGCTGACCGGCGGGTTGCGCGCGGCGATGGGATACACCGGGTCCAACACCATCGAGCACCTTCAGCAGGCGCAATTCGTCCGGATCACGCCGGCGGGCTTGAAAGAAAGCCATCCGCACGACATCACCATGACCGCCGAAGCGCCCAACTACTACGTGCGGTGAACC
>Ga0209040_10002000_pt1 | contig 16093 bp, 17 predicted proteins | sample BogFormECP12_OM3_FD_188240 | JGI IMG/M metagenome (GOLD analysis project Ga0209040, IMG submission 188240) | Bog forest soil microbial communities from Calvert Island, British Columbia, Canada - ECP12_OM3 (SPAdes) (version 2) | ecosystem: Environmental > Aquatic > Freshwater > Wetlands > Bog ...
CATGCGTTCAAACGAATCAATCGGGAGAGACGACATACCGGCTTGAATCAAGCCGTCGTTAACGCTCCCTTTCCGCCCGGAAATCTGCCCCGGTTACCATTTAAGCCGTCCGAAGCCGTCCTTAAGCGGCGAAAAGGCATACTCGCGCGAGGCCCAACCTGAGAGCAAGTCCATGTGGGTGGGCTTATCCGAGCGCGAAATCGCGCGCCGGCGCAAGTCCGCGTCCGGCGGAAGCTGCGTCTTCCGCCATCGCGAGAACGGCCTGACCCTACAAAATGGCTCTGAGGCAGGATCGGCGTCACGGGGGCCGCAAGTCGGCGTGTGTCGGGCGCAGGCGCCCGAACATCGCTCTTTCCGTCAGCGCCAGATCGTGTGGCTCTTCGAGGCCTAGAATGAATGCTATTTCGCCGGACGGGCAGCAAGTCTCCATGTTTTCCGCGACTGCGCCCCGCCGAACACGCGACCCCGGATCGATCGGGCGGCGGATCGCCAAGATCGCAGCGCGGAGCGTAGCTGGGCCGTCCGTCGTCTGCCCTTCAGTGGTCGATGCAGCCCATGTTGCAGTCTTCGTCGTTGCGGCTGAGGCCGTCGGTTTCAGGTGCGCGCGAAGTCGTCGAAAGCGGGGTGATCAAGGGGCTCGCCAGCGCCCGGGCTTTCGCGAAATCGGCGACGCGGTGGCGTTCCGGCGGGCGCATCTGATGATTGGAGGATGCGCCGAGGGCGGGTAAAGTCAACGCCGACGCGACAAGCGACAAGCCGAGCGCCGTCGACGCTTTGACGAAAGCGTTCATATCCATCTCCTAATTGTCAAGGTTCGCCCGCAGCGCAGAACACTTGTCTGTCTGCGTTATTCAATTTCGACCGAACGCGTTCTCTCCGCGGTAGGTCTTGCCGATGAGACCCGGGGAGCCGCGCCGTTATTCCCGTCCGTGACAAAAATATTGCGCCGCTTCGACCAACAAACGCGCTTTGACCGCAGGCGTCGGTGCGGCAGGATTTTGGCTCTGACGCTTCGCGGGCTCTCTGTTGGGTGACGCATATTGAGAAATGCACATCTTGTGGCTGCGCGAGGGCAAGGACGGGGAGTATGTCGACATCGCGCTCCTGCGCGACGTTGGGAGCCGCTTGGACCCTTCAACCCGGCGAGTTGATCGCTTCGGTCCTCCGCCGTTTGTCAGCAACTGGTCGATGCTGACGCAGCGCGGCCTCTTTTAGACCCCATTTCTACGCCCGCTATCTCCGGCTCGACCCGAACGCCCGCGACAAGAGCCGGAACCGACCTACGAGCGGACGATCAGTTGCGCGAAGTAAGACGAGATCTCGTCGGCCCAGCATGAGCCGCTTGCGAGCTTCGAGCCGATTGTCCGTCGGGCGCTCTCGAAGGCGCGGGTCGAAGCCAGGGTCGGCGGCACCGTTGGGGCGAGGGAAGGCGCTGAGCGGGGGGAGGGCCGAGGGTCAAGCTCATCAAGGATTGTTCGGGCGCACGGCGCCGCTCGGCCGCCGGGGCTGCTATGGTTAGCGTCGGGGCGCCTCGAAAAAGACGGCGAGGAGAAGAGCCATGAACAAGGACCCGAAGAAGCCGAAAGACCACCCGATCCCCGATGCGGAAAAGGAATTGGACGAGGCGATCGAAGAATCCTTCCCGGCGAGCGATCCGCCCGCCATCACCCCGACCTTCGCTGGCGCCCCGAATCACCGCGCCGCCAAGCCAGAGCCGGCCAAGGAGAAGGGCGACAAAAAGCCGAAAAAGTAGACCGGCGTCGCAGCGGTCAATTGGTCTTATTGGCGGACCCAAGTAAATTTTTGACGCGCCAAAAGTCGAATGGGGCGCGTTCGATCGCGTGCGGGCCTCGTTTTTTGGGGTCGGTTAATCCTAACCGCGCGCCTGAATTTTGCTTCCGACAGCGTAACACTAACGTAGCACAAACGTCTTTGCAAGGCATAGGGACACTTTACATCAAGATGTCGACGACTAACTTAAGACCGATGATACAAAGAATGGTTCAGGCCGGGGGGTTCGGCAAGGCCCGAGTCAAAGCGACTGACCTCGGCTTGCAACTCGGCGAACGACGACAGGAACTTCCGCACATGGCTGGCGATACGATTGATCTTGCTGCTGACGAGGCGCGTTCTGACCGCCCCAAGAAGAATTGTATCGCAGTCGTTGAGACTCGTGCTTTCTTGGCCGAGTGCATCCGTCAAAGCATGCAGGAAAGTTTCACTCCGTTCCAGGTATTGACATATTCGGACACTGGTGAGCTGAGATCTGGGCTAAGCACGGTCTCTCCAAAGCTTGTTTTACTCTCTATGGAGGAAAACGCCCGCGAGGTCACGAACGCGTTACAGTTCCTATCTCAAAACCTGCCGACCGTTCCGGTCGTCGTGCTTTCCGGGAGGAACGATGTAGAATTGGCGCGCGTTGCGATCGGCAACGGCGCAAAGGGTTTCATTCCGGTTACGACGGGCTTCAAGATCGTTTTGGAGGCGGTGCGGTTCGTTCTGTCCGGCGGAACCTATGTCCCAACCGACTGCTTGTTTCCGGCCAAGGGATCCGCCGGCCAAGTCAATACCTTGGGCGCCTCAATAACAACCCGCGAACTTGCCATCGTTCGCGCAATCCAGCAGGGCAAGTCGAACAAGATCATCGCCTACGAACTGAACATGTGCGAAAGCACTGTCAAGGTGCACCTGCGTAACATCATGAAGAAAATGGGCGCCAAAAACCGCACGGATGTCGCCATCAAGGCTCAAAAAAGTTACTTGCCCGAGCGTGCAGCGCCTTCACCCTTGACGATCGCAGCCTGAAGGCGCGGCCGGCGGGACAACGTTGCTCTCAAAGCAGACCCCAACCCAAGACCGCGTCCGCAGATAGCGGCCTCCAAGGCCGATCAGACCGTCGGCAAGATGACGAACACGCCCGGCTTCGCCGTTTCGGCCTCGTCGGGCTCGGCGAGTTTGACGCTGGTCACCTCGGCTCCCCTTGGTCCCCGCCGCAACTCAGCAAGCAACGCCTCGACCGCAACCGGCCCGCCCGAGACGAGCGCCTCGACCGTCCCATCCATGCGGTTTCGCACCCAACCGGAGACGCCGAGCTTCATGGCCGCGCGGCGGGCGAACTCTCGGTAGCCGACGCCCTGCACGAAACCAGCGACCACGACATGGCGGGTGAGCGTCTTTTCAGCCATGCCGATCCTCCCGATCCGGAGAGCCATAGCCTGCGACCGAGCGTCGGAGAAACACGCGCCGGCTCGCCGAGACCGCCCCGGGGCCGCTCCAATCCGGCTCTAAGCTTAGGGTGGCGGTTCACGCCTTGAAAAAGGGATGGCGGACTCTATCGCCGATCTTGAGCCCGATCGCCGCTGTGGTCCCGCCGTTGAGCTCCAGCACCGCCGCGCACGGAGGTCCTGAAGGAATGACGCGCTCGGAAAGCGGCTCCGCGTTCGAGACGACATTCGTCACGATCCCCGCGCGCGAAATGAAGATCATGTCGAGCGGGATATAGGTGTTCTTCATCCAAAAGGTTTCCGGCTCGTCCCGGTCGAACTCGAACAGCATCCCGTGATCCCGCGCCATGTAGCGGCGGTTCATGAGGCCGAGCGCGCGCGAAGCGTCGTCGCTTGCGATTTCGACATCAAACCTGTGGACGCCGGTTGCGGTGGCGATCTCAAGCTTTTGCAGGCCCTCAGCCAAAGCCGGCCCCGAACGCGCAAGGGCAAGAAGCGCGACGAACGCGAGGGCCGCCCAAACACGAAGGCTGATCGCAGTCATGCGCCCACCTCATCTCCGGCGCCGACGCCGCGCGCGGCAGATGCGGGAGGAACGCCCGTCGCGTCAAGACCCGCGCGACGGGCGAGGAGGAATCAGTGGGGCGCCACGATCTTGGAGTTGTCGAGCGGACGCACCTCCGCGGCCAATAGACCCTTGGGCCCAGGCCCGAAACGCGCCAGCATGCTGTCGCCCGGCTTCGGGTCGAGGAAACCGTAGCGGCGCATTGTCTCCATATGGACGAAGATGTCCTCGGTGCCCTCGCCGCGCGTCAAGAATCCGAACCCACGCGACCGGTTGAACCACTTAACGAGGACGATCTCGAAGCCGCCGAGAGAGGCCGCCTGCGCGCGGGTGCGCGGCGGCGTCGGCGGCGGCGCGTAGCCCGGCTCGGGCTCGGCGACGGAGATCACCTTGAAGACCTGCAGGCCCCTCTCCCGCCGCTGCGCCTCGGCGGCGACTCTCGAGCCTTCGCGAATGGCGGAGAATCCGTCGCGGCGAAGAACCGTCACATGGATGAGCACGTCCGCCCCGCCGCCGTCGGGCACGATGAACCCATAGCCTTTCGCGGCGTCGAACCACTTCACGCGGCCGGCGATTTCGACGAGTCCTTCGGGAAGATCCTCAAATCTTTGAGCGTCTCCAACCGCAAACGTTTTGCTGAATTCGTCCCTCACTTCTGCCCCCTTACTCAACGCGTCCGCAAAACAAACTTCGCTCACAGTCCGCTTCGGCTTCGCGTTCTGCGGCGACATAAACGCGCAAGTGATTCGCTCATTCAACATAGCAAATCGTCACGCGTTGAATACGGAAATCACGCCAAACTTGAGCGTGGCTGTGGATATGAAAACGCCCGCCGCGCTGACGGGCGGGCGGGCGTTGCTTACGTTGCGAAAGGTCTTTGTTGCGGCGGCGGCTCCGTTCACTCAGCCTCTTCTTCCGGTTCCGGCGGAGGCGTAAGCCCCTCCAGTCCGCGCAGCAGATCCTCTTCCGTCATGCGGTCGAACTGCACGTCCATGCCGAGCTCGATCTGCGCCTGCAGATTGGGGCTCACCATCGGCGGCGCAGCTTCCGCCTCCGGCTCGTCGATCTCGACGTGTTTCTGAAGCGCATGGATAAGGTCCTCGCGCAAATCGCCGGGCGACAGCTTGCCGTCGCCGATTTCGCGCAGCGCGACGACGGGATTCTTGTCGTTGTCGCGCGCGACATTGATCGGCGCGCCGGAGGATATGGCGCGGGCACGGTGGCTGGCCATGAGGACGAGGTCGAAACGGTTGTCCACCTTGTCGATGCAATCTTCGACGGTGACGCGAGCCATGCGGACTCCTTAAAAGACAGCGAAAAGGGACGGGGGTTGCTTTGCCGTCTAGCACCGGGCGCGCTGTCAAAGCAAGGATTTCCGAGAGGTCGGTCAGATGGCGGCCATGCGCCTGGTCGATCGCATGCGTTTCAGCGAGTGGGCGAGCGCCTCGGCGAAACGCTCGACATCCGCTGCGCTGGAAGACCATCCAAGGCTCACTCGGATTGCGCCCCGCGCCAGCGCGGGCGGAGCGCCCATCGCCGCCAGCACATGCGACGGGGCGACCTTTCCCGAAGAGCACGCGGAACCCGAGCTGACCGCGACCCCGGCGAGGTCAAATGCGATGACCAGCGTCGCCGCCTCAACGCCCGGCGCGCTGAAGCAGACGGTGTTCGGCAGCCGCGGCGCCCTCTCGCCGAAGACTACGGCGTCCGGGGCGTAAGCCCGCACGGCGGCTTCGACGCGCTCGCGCAAGACGAGCAGCCGCTCGGACTCCTGACGCAAACCCACAAGGCTTGCGCGAACCGCCGCCCCGAAGCCGGCAACGGCCGGCACGTTTTCCGTGCCGGCGCGGGCGCCCCGCTCCTGGCCGCCGCCCTTGATCAAGGGCTCGCCGAGGCTGACGTCCGGACGCGCGGCGACAAGCGCGCCCCCGCCCTTCGGTCCGCCCAGCTTGTGGGCTGAGAGCGCGATGGCGTCGGCGCCGAGGGCGGCGATTTCGCAGTCGCCGCGCCCGGCGAGCTGGACCGCGTCGCAGAAGACGAACCCGCCCGCGGCGTGGACGAGCGCCGCCGCCTCGGCGACGGGCTGGATGACGCCCGTCTCGTTGTTGGCCGCCTGGAGCGCGAGCAGCGGGAGGCCCGGGCCGCGACAGGCGGCTTCGAGCCAATCGAGGTCGATCCTCCCGTCGCCCCTGAGCGGCGCGCGTTCGACGGCGGAGGGAGCGAACCGATGGCCGGATAGAACGCAAACATGCTCGCCAGCCGCTATGATGAGCCGGTCGAGCGCGGGGGCGTTCGTCCCTCCACCGAAGCGGGGATTGAGCGCCGCGTTGGCGGCCTCCGCTCCCCCGGAGACGAAAGTGACGCAGCGGGTCGGAACGCCGGCCAGCTTCGCGACCTCCGCACGCGCCTCCTCGACGATCAGGCGCGCCGCCCGTCCCTCGGCGTGAACGGAGGACGGGTTGCCCGGCGCTTCCAGGGCGGCGAGAGCCGCCGCGCGCGCTTCCGGGCGCAACGGCGCCGTCGCATTGTAGTCCAGATATGTTCTGTTGCTTACCTTGGAGGCCATGACCTGCGCATTACCATCCGAACAACCGCGTAAAGCGCGCGCCGCCAGGCGCTTTTTCCTTGCAATTTCGGGCGCCTTGCGTGCTATGAGGCGGCCTCCGAGGCGAGCCCCGTCGACTGAGCTTTCAGACCAACGCGCGCGATCCTGGCGCCGAAGGCGCCGATTTAGGCGACAGTCGCGCGGAAGCTGGCCGCCTCCCCGATTGGAGTATGCATGCCCGAGGTTTTTTTCAACGGTCCCGCGGGTCGTCTCGAGGGCCGCTTTCATCCCGCCAAGCAGCGCGGCGCCGCGATCGCGGTCGTGCTTCATCCGCACCCGCAGTTCGGCGGAACAATGAACAACCAGATCGTCTACAGCACCTACTACAATTTCGTCGAGCGTGGGTTTTCCGTGCTGCGCTTCAACTTCCGCGGCGTCGGGCGGTCGCAGGGGTCGTTCGATCACGGGCAGGGAGAGCTTTCTGACGCGGCCTCCGCGCTCGACTGGGCGCAGTCGATCAGCCCGGAGGCGCGCGCTTGCTGGATCGCCGGGGTCTCGTTTGGCTCCTGGATCGGAATGCAGCTTTTGATGCGCCGGCCGGAGATCGAAGGCTTCATCTCCATCGCGCCGCCGGCCAACCGGTTCGACTTCAGCTTCCTCGCTCCCTGCCCGTCCTCCGGCCTCTTCGTCCACGGCGACAAGGATCGGGTGGCGCCCTTGAAAGAGGTGCTCGGCCTCATTGAGAAATTGAAGACGCAGAAGGGCATCGTAATTGAACATGCGGTGATTGCGGACGCGAACCATTTCTTCGAGAATTGCATCGAAGATCTGCAGGCGGTCGTCGGCGCCTATCTCGACAGGCGGCTCGGCATGCCTCGGCACGCCCCGCCGCCCATTCGGAAAGACCGCGCTAAGCCGGTTCCGGCGACGGACGCCAAGGCATAAGGATCAAACGCAAGGTTTTCATTGGTGTCGCTGATTACGACAACGGGGGAACTCGAGGCCGCCTGCACCCGGTTGGCCCAGCATTCGTTTGTGACGGTGGACACGGAGTTCCTGCGCGAGACGACGTTCTGGCCGGTGCTGTGCGTCGTCCAGCTCGCATCCGACGAGGAGGCGCTGGCGGTCGACGCCTTGGCCGAGGGCCTCGACCTCCAGCCCCTCTTGCGCCTCATGGCGGACGAGGGCGTCGTCAAGGTGTTTCACGCCGCCCGGCAGGACCTGGAAATCTTTTGGAAGCTCGCGGGCGTGCTTCCGACGCCGCTCTTCGACACCCAGGTCGCGGCCATGGTCTGCGGTTACGGCGACCAGGTCTCCTATAGCGAGCTCGCCCAGTCCGTCTGCAAGGTGACGATCGACAAGTCTTCACGCTTCACCGACTGGGCCCGGCGTCCGCTCGACGAAGCGCAGATCGACTACGCCATCGGCGACGTGACGCATCTGCGCGACATCTACAAGGCGCTGTCGCGGCGCCTGAAATCGAACGGGCGGCAATCGTGGCTCGAGGACGAGATGAAAATTCTTACCTCGCCCGACACTTATGAGCAGCATCCCGAGCGCGCCTGGGAGCGATACCGGTCCCGCGCCCGCAAGCCGCGCGACCTCGCGGTCTTGATGGAGCTCGCGGCCTGGCGGGAAAGCGAGGCGCAGGCGCGCGACGTGCCGCGGTCGCGCGTGCTCAAGGACGATGCGCTGGTCGGGCTTGCGCTCGCCGCGCCGCGCAGCCCCGAGGCGCTTGCGAACCTGCGCGCTTTCCCGCGGGGCATGGAGCGCTCGCGCGCCGCCGGCGAGATCCTTCAGGCGGTCGAACGCGGGCTCGCGCGCGACCCGAGGACTTTGCCGAGAATTGACCGCGACCGTCGAAACGGCGCCAATATCGGCGCTACGGTTGAGCTTCTCAAGGTGCTCCTGCGCCAGGTGAGCGACGAGAACGGGGTCGCCGCCCGACTCATCGCCAGCGTCGACGACCTCGAGGCGATCGCGGCGGACGACCGGGCGGACGTTCCGGCGCTCAAAGGCTGGCGGCGCAGGCTGTTCGGCGAGCGCGCGCTCGAACTCAAGCGCGGGCGGCTTGCGCTCACCGTCGAGAACGGGAAGGTCGTGACGCTCGAATGGCGCGACGCCGAGCGCGAAGAAGCCGAGGCGAGCCCGCCCGCGATGCGCTCCGCCTGAGCCTTTATTGTATTTATCACCGGTGGCTATCCATCCTCGTGGTCGCGCCGGCCCATCGCGTTCGACAGCCCAAGTGGGCGCCGGTTTTAATCGAGGCGGTCGAAGCCCTCCGCAACGACAACCCGATGTGGGGCAAGCGCAAGGTCGCCGCTTCCTGAAGCGCGAGGGGGTTCCGCCTCCGCCTCGACCGTCGGCCGCACCTTGAGGAAGCTCGTGGAGCGCGGCCGCGTCGTCCCCGTTCCCATTTTGCGCAGGCGGCCCGACAAGCGGCGCTTCCGGCAGGTTGACGGCGGATCCGAGTTCATGGCCGTCTTTGTGGATCGTTGCCGCGCACGCGGCCTCGCACTCGTCGTCCTGCCGCCCAAACGGCGCGATCTCAACGGTGCCGCCGAACCCGCCCAGTCCACCTGGCGCTACGTCCACCTGACGCTACGAGTTCTACGCCTCCTACGGCCTGCCAAGCCGCATCGACAAGCCAAAGACCCTTGTCGACGCTTTCGCCCACCGCTTCAATCACCACAGGCCTCGCGGGGCCCTTGGCGACAAAACCCCAGCCGAGCATCTCAAAACTCTCAGCTTAGGGACCTGCCCGTCTCATATGTGATGATCCCGACTGATCGCCGACACCGCGTTGACATGCGCAAGAGCTGACATTAGGGGTTTCGCCGCAGAATTGCCGAGCCCCAGCTCGATCTGGAGAGAGTCCTTGCGCCAATGAAAATTCTTGTGCCGGTCAAGCGGGTGGTCGACTACAACGTCAAGATCCGCGTCAAGCCGGACGGTTCGGGGGTCGACCTCGCGAACGTTAAGATGTCGATGAACCCCTTCGACGAGACCGCGGTCGAGGAGGCGCTTCGTCAGAAGGAGGCGGGCAAGGCGACTGAAGTGGTCGTCGTTTCGATCGGGCCGCCGCAGGCCGCAGAGACCATCCGCACCGCGCTCGCGATGGGCGCCGACCGCGGCATTCTCGTCAAGACCGAGGCGCTCGTCGAGCCGCTGGCGGTGGCGAAAATCCTTAAAGGAGTCGCCGTGGCGGAAGGGCCCGGCCTCGTGATCATGGGCAAGCAGGCGATCGACGACGACTGCAACCAGACCGGCCAGATGCTGGCCGCGCTGACCGGGTGGGGCCAGGGCACTTTCGTCTCGAGAGTCGTGATCGACGGCGGCGCGGTGGAAGTGACCCGCGAAGTCGACGGCGGCATGCAGACGGTGTCGTTGAAGCTTCCCGCCATCGTCACCACCGATCTCAGGCTCAACGAGCCGCGCTACGCCTCGCTGCCCAACATCATGAAGGCGAAGAAGAAGCCCATCGCCGAGAAGACGCCGGCGGACTACGGCGTCGACGTCGCCCCGCGGCTGAAAGTGTTGAAGACCGTGGAACCTGGCGGCCGCAAGGCGGGCGTAAAGGTGAAGTCGGTGGCCGAGCTCGTCGCCAAGCTGCACGACGAAGCGGGAGTGATCTGAACCTCGCGTCGATCCCATTCGTCGCTGGCGGTCGCCCACTGCCGTCGCTGTGGAGGGAGGGATCGGCGGACCCCCACGCCCGCGGTCGCTAGGCGATTTTCGGCGAACGAAAACGTCCTTACGCCGCAAGCGCACACCGGCCGAAACACGATCTGAAGCATGCTGTTTGATCGGCGGTTCTCAGGCGACCATCTGGTGTTGGGGCCTCGGTGGCTGCAGCGTGGATTGTCGGCCGCCCGGAGGCGTGGACTTCTTCCGTCTTCGCGACGTGCAGCGCGCAAGAGTGATCTGTTCTTCGTTTCCCAGAAGGCTAGTCGGCCGCAGCATTGATCGGGGCCGCGGGAATGACTGATTCGCCGCGATAGGCGCAGACGACGCGGCGCGACACGGGGTCGCAGTGACGACAGTCGGATGGGATCTTACAAATAGCAGTGATCAAGCGCGTCCAGCCGTTGGATTTCGGCGCTTTCGAGAATGTGGCCAGCTGCGGAGGAGACGATGGTCGGGCTTAACCTCAGGGAGGAGCTGGAGCAGCGCGGCATTTCCCGGCGAGACTTTTTGGGATTTTGCGCTTCGATGGCCTCCGTCCTCGGCCTGCCGGGCGCCGCAGCCGCCATTGCCGAGGCGGTGGAAAAAGAGCCGAGACCGATCCTGGTCTGGCTCGAATTTCAGGACTGCGCCGGCAACACGGAATCCTTCCTGCGCGCCAGCCATCCGACCGTCGCCGATCTCATCCTCGACACCATTTCGCTCAACTATCACGAGACCTTGATGGCGGCGGCCGGCAGCCAGGCCGAAAGCGTCCTCGATCAGACGGTGAAAGACAACAAGGGCAAATACATCGCCCTTGTCGAGGGCTCCATACCGACTGGGGCCGACGGCGCTTATTGCACGATCGGCGGCCGCTCCGCTCTCGATATGGCGCGCGAGGTCTGTGGTGGCGCGGCGGCGACCATCGCGGTCGGCACCTGCGCCGCCTTCGGCGGCATCCCGGCGGCGGCGCCGAACCCGACCGGCGCGCTATCGGTCGCCGACGCCGTGCCCGGCCTGCAAAACCTGATCAACCTGTCGGCCTGCCCGGCCAACGCCGAGAACATCACCGCGCTCATCGTCTATTACCTGACCCTGAAGCGCTGGCCGCCGCTCGACCAGTACCGGCGTCCGTTGTTCGCCTATGGCACGAGCATCCATGACGCCTGCGATCGGCGGGCGCATTTCGACGTCGGCCAATACGTCGAAGCGTGGGGCGACGAAGGGCACCGTCACGGCTACTGCCTCTACAAGATGGGTTGCAAAGGCCCGGCGACGTCGCAGAACTGCCCGACGGTGAAGTGGAACGAAGGCACGAACTGGCCGATCGGCTGCGGGCACCCCTGCATCGGCTGCGCCGAGCCGAATTTCTGGGACACGATGACGCCGTTCTATGGACGCCTTCCCAATGTGGCCGGTTTCGGGGTCGGCGGGTGGGTCGACACCATCGGCCTCAGTCTCGCCGGCCTCACCGCGGCGGGGGTGGTCGCGCACGGTGTCGTCCAGGCCGTGCGCCATCGCCACAGGACAGATGAAGACCAAGCGGAGTCCAAATAATGGCGCGCGTCGTTGTCGACCCTGTCACCCGGATTGAGGGTCACCTTCGCATCGAGGCGGAAGTCGACGGCGGCGCCGTCAAAGATGCGTGGTCCTCATCCACGATGTTTCGCGGCATCGAGCTCATCTTGCGCGGCCGCGATCCGCGCGACGCCTGGGCTTTCGCCCAGCGCATTTGCGGCGTGTGCACCACCGTTCACGCCATCGCCTCTATCCGAGCCGTCGAGAAGGCTATCGGCGCGACGCCGCCGCCCAATGCGAGGCTCTTGCGCAATCTGATCATGGCGGCGCAGAACGTTCAGGACCATGTGGTTCATTTCTATCATCTGCACGCGCTGGACTGGGTCGACATCGTCAATGCGCTGAGCGCCGACCCGGCCAAGACCGCCTCGCTCGCCCAATCGCTCTCTGACTGGCCGCTGTCGAGCGTCACGTACTTTTCCGGGATGCAGGATCGCCTCAAGGCTTTCGTTCAGCGCGGCCAGCTCGGGATCTTCGCCAACGCCTATTGGGGCCATCCTGCCTACAAGCTGCCGCCCGAGGCCAATCTCATGGCTTTTGCGCATTACCTCGAGGCGCTCGACTGGCAGCGGCGCTTCATCAGGATACACGCCATCCTGGGCGGCAAGAATCCGCATCTGCAGAGCTTCCTCGTCGGCGGCATGGCGACCCCGGTCGATCCCGATTCGCAGTCGGCGCTCAACATGGACACCATCGCGGCCCTGCAAAAGCTGATCGCGGAGGGCCGCGACTTCGTCAGCCGCGTCTACCTCCCGGATGTGCTGGCGATTGCGTCTTTCTACAAAGACTGGGCCTCGATCGGCGCGGGCGTCGGGAATTACATGTCCTACGGCGACTACCCGATGGACGACAGCGCAAATCCAGAATTGTTCTTCCCGACAGGCATCATCCACGGCCGCGATCTGACTAAGATCGCCCCGGTCGACCAGGCCAAGGTCAGCGAGTGGGTCGCCCATTCCTGGTATGATTATTCAGTGGGCGACGACCAGGGGCTCAACCCGTTCAAAGGCGAGACGAACCCGCACTACACGGGACCAAAGCCGCCGTATCAGCTGCTCGATGTCGCCCAGAAATACAGCTGGCTGAAATCGCCGCGCTATGATGGCGCGGCGATGGAGGTCGGGCCACTGGCGCGTACGCTGATCGCCTACGGCTCAGGGCGCCCCACGCGCGTAAAGCAACTGGTCGACACGACTCTGTCGACCCTCAAAGTCGGGCCCGAGGCGCTGTTCTCCACCCTCGGCCGGGTCGCCGCCCGCGCTATCGAGGCCCAGGTCCTGGTCGAGTCGATGGACATGTGGGTGCAGGGTCTCGCCGACAACATGGGGCGGCGCGATTACCGCATTCAGGACAATTCGAAATGGGATCCCAGCAATTGGCCGGCCGACTGTTTCGGCAACGGCTTCCACGAAGCGCCCCGCGGGTCGCTCGGGCACTGGGTCCACATCGATAAGGGCGCAATCGTCAACTACCAGTGCGTGGTGCCGAGCACCTGGAACGCGGGTCCGCGCGACGCCAAAGGTCAGTCCGGCCCCTACGAGGCCTCGCTCGTCGGCACGCCCGTCGCCAAGCCCGACCAGCCGCTGGAGATCCTGCGCACGGTGCATTCGTTCGATCCGTGCATGGCCTGCGGCGTCCACGTGGTCGATGCGATGAAACGCGAGCTGGCCCGGATCAGGGTCGTGTGAGGATGATATGACCGCCATCGCCGAGTCGCGCCCCGCGCCCGTCGCCAGAGAACTGATTTACGTTTGGGAATTGCCGGTGCGGGTGACGCACTGGCTGATCTTTTTCTCCATTCTCATCTTATCGGCCACCGGATATTATATCGCCCATCCCTTCATTGGCGTTCCCGGTCCGGCCGCAAACGGTCATTTCGTGATGGGGACGGCGCGCGCTATTCACCTATATACCGCGATTGTGTTCTCGTTGGCGGTCTTAGTCCGCATCTATTGGATGTTCGTCGGCAATCCCTACGCCCGCTTGTCCCAGTTCATCCCATTGACACGTGCGCGCCTCCGCAACGTCGGCGATACGTTTTCGTACTTTTGCTTCATTCGGCGCGATCTCGACACGTACCCAGGCCATGACGCGCTCGCAGCCGGGACTTACGCCTTAATCTTTTTGGTTTATCTCCTGCTGATTGCGACCGGTCTCACCCTCTACACGGTCTATGCGCCGGTGAATTCGCCGTTTCAATTCTTCCGCTTTTTGATTCCGGCATTCGGCGGTCTGCCGGTGGCGAGGCTCATCCATGTTATCTGCATGTGGGTGGTGCTGATTTTCGCCGTGATCCATATCTATTCCGTGTGGATGTTTTCGACTTTCCAACGCTTCGGAATAGCCGACTCGATCTTTTCCGGTTACAAATTCGTCCCCACGTCGAAATACAAATTAGCCGGCGCGCCGAAAGCAGACGCCTCATGAGCGGCGAAACCGCGCCGCAGGCGGCGAGAGAGAACATCGGCGTTCTCGTCCTAGGACTGGGCAACGTCCTGCTCGGCGACGATGGGCTTGGCGCCGCCGCGATCGCCCGCATCGAGCGCGACTATCGCGCCCCGCCGGGCGTCCGCCTCGAGGACGGCGGCACGCTCGGACTGTCGCTTCTCGGGCTGATAGCGGATTCTGACCATGTGATCTTGGTCGACGCCGTGCGCGCCGACGCGCCGCCGGGAACGCTGGTCCGGCTGGACGGGGCGGATGTCGCAGATGCGGTATGGAATCGCCTGTCGCCACACCAGGTCGGCGTTGCGGACCTGCTTGAGGCGGCGCGGTTGATCGACCGCTATCCGTCCGCCGTGACACTGCTCGGACTCGTGCCCGAGGTCATCGATCTGGCGGTGGTGCGCTCAAACGCCGTCGACACCGGGCTCGACGAGCTTGTCGCGGCCATTGTCGGCGAGGTGCAGAGCCTTGGCTACAGAATGGTTCGAGAAACGCAGGCTGCCGACCGGCGCCGCCCTATTCACGATCTCACTCGCCATTTCGGGATGTGAGGGCGGGACGCCAAACGCGCCTGCCGAACTGCTGTCGTCGCCCGAGGCCCGGCAAGCCGGCGGCGTCCTTTTTGCCGCCCACTGCGCCATCTGCCACGGCACCGGCGGCGACGGCCGCGGCCAGCGGCGAGAGGGAATGAACCCGCCGCCAGCAAATCTGACATTGCCGCCCTGGTCCGAGTCGGCGAATGCGGGCCGGACGTTTCTCGCCATTCGAAATGGCGTGCCCAGAACCGCCATGCCGCCGTGGCCCATGTTCACCGATAAGCAAGTCTGGGAACTGGCGGCCTATATAGCATCGCTCGAAGGCGGCTAGCTTCGCCCGAGTTTTTTGCGATAGCATCAGATTTGCAAATCCCATACAATGTTTGGGGCAATTCGGTAGCTCGCGATGTCGGCCTACGCCGAGCGACAGCATCTGCCGTACGCCGCGCCGCAATTGTTCGATCTCGTGGCGGATGTCGAACGATACCCGGAGTTCATGTCCTGGGTGATCGAGGCGCGCATCTGCCGCCGCAAGGATCGCGCGATTGTCGTGGCAATGACGGTTGGCGTTGGACCACTCCGCAAGCGGTTTTTAACGATCGCGGCGCTCGATCGACCGCATCGGATCGACATTCGCAGCGGGGATTCGATGTTTGATCGGTTTGACCAGCGCTGGACCTTCGAGCCTGCCGCCGAGGGCGGCAGCAATGTCGAATACCACGTTGTTTTCGAATTCCGATCGCGCTTGCTGCAGAGGCTGATGGGAGCATCTTTCTCCGACCAGGCGGTCGCGACGATGTCGGCCTTCAAAAGTCGCGCACATCGGCTTTACGGTAGGCCGTCCTGAGTGGTTCATCGGGATTTGCGACAGCCTCCAACAGCCTTGACAAGGTCGCGGTTGAGACATGACTGATACGGCGGGGTGCTGAACTTCGCTTACATTGTCGTGAAATCGCAGCTCCGGACGACATGGCCAAAAGGCGCTTAAACCGGGGCGACGCGGGTATGGGGAAGCAGTCAGGCATGAACGTAAAGCCCAACTTATGGTGGGGAGCGCTTACTGGCTTCTACAAGCCCGATGTCCAGGACATTTCGAAGCTGGACGGCGTGTCGCTATTTCTCTATGCCGCACGCAGCGTCATCCTCGTCATTTCTGCGCAGGCCGCTATCATCGCCGGTCTGTTGGCTGCCGGCGTCGGTCTTTTCGAATGGGCCGATTTCATCGCAGTGCTCGTCGGATTTGTCGTCGCGCATATGATCAGCAACCTCAGCAACGATTACTTCGGGTTCACGCGCGGGCACGACACTCCGGATTCGCCCCGGATGCGCTACACCATCCACCCGTTCTCGAGCGGGACAGTGGACGGTCGCACGCTGCTCACGGGGCTTGCGCTGCTGGCGGTCATCGGCCTCGGGATCACCACATACTTCGTCGTCGAACGGGGCTGGATGGCGGCCGCATTCGCCGTGGCCGGCGTCTCGCTCTTGTTTCTGTATGACGCCGCTCCGACTCCGCTGAAAAGCATCGGCCTAG
>Ga0209040_10002001_pt1 | contig 16091 bp, 16 predicted proteins | sample BogFormECP12_OM3_FD_188240 | JGI IMG/M metagenome (GOLD analysis project Ga0209040, IMG submission 188240) | Bog forest soil microbial communities from Calvert Island, British Columbia, Canada - ECP12_OM3 (SPAdes) (version 2) | ecosystem: Environmental > Aquatic > Freshwater > Wetlands > Bog ...
TGAATTGGTCTCCCCCGCAGAGATCGCGGTACGGATTTCGATACTCTCTTCTCGCTCAGTGATCGATCTCTCGAGCTGCCGCCGGAGGACAGTCTCAAAGAGTTCCATTCGCTCATGATGCCGTGCGACAATCGATCGCAGCGATGGATTGGGCGATTTTCGTAGTGCAGCCAAGAACCGTAGCGTCATCCCGACCTTAAAGTTCCAAAACGTGTTCTCGGTACGGCGCTTGCCACGGCGATCGACCATGCTAGTCGAGACGGTGTCGATCTCGTACGGCCAGCCACCAGAAACTGTGCCGGGCTCGACAAAATAGTTCGCGAGACCGCGCTCGATCGCCGCCACCAATCGCGGATTGTCGAGATAACGGACCGCCTGTGTCAACGCAAGGAGCGCTGCGCTCTGACAGTCGACATAGGCAGCGCGAGGGCTGTTCATCCTCATCAGAAATCCAGAGGCGGGGTTTCCCGAAACGTTATGGAAACACACCTCGAATTCGAGCAGTATATCGCAGAGCTGCGCCAAGCGCCGGAGATATTCGGGGGTATTGGTAACCCGGTACATTGTCACCACACCGAGGATCACAAATGAAAGATCTCGTGAAAAGATCGAATTTCGTTGCTTTTGATGAAGATCAATAAATAACTTAAAATAACAATCTAGATAAAAGTCGAATAATGATCGTAATTCATCCGGGCCTGTTGCCAGATCCGTAATGGCATCCCCCGATTTGCATACGGCAAAACATTTTGCAAAAGCATTTATCTTCGAGCCGTAGTCGTAGGACGTACTGAGATCCAAAACGGCTTCTTCTGTCGACATTGCCGAAACCGCGCTCCGCATCAAGGCCGCATAATCGGCGATACGATCGTAAAAACCGCCGCCGGTAAGCAGCTTGCGCTCACCGACAACAAGGCGAGCGCCGCACTGTGAACCGGGAAACGAATACCGAGCTACCGTCCGACCCAACCACCCCAAGCGCCGCACCACAGTCTCGATCTCGGAGAGCCGTTCGGGATCGCGCGACATTGAGTGGATCGCAAAGCAGTCGCCGGAAATGTGGGGTTGTCTGATCAGATAATATGAGGCACCCGCCACATTGTGCAGCCGCCGGCCGTGTATCCCAGCACGAAAAAGCGGCTTTGCCGGCCGCGTAATGTCGGTGACAATCGTTCGATAATACATCCGGCCCGGCTGATCGTGCCCGATGGTCAAGACTACGTCGGTCGCTTGCACACCGGGCTCGATTTCGAGCGTGACCTCGACATCGATAAACATCGATCGAGCATCGATCGTATATGAATAGGTGATCCGGCCGAGCCGAATCGGCTTCCAACGCGACTTGAAATGCAAATCGCCCGAGTGACGCAGTCTTAAGGTATGCCCGTCCTGCTTCGCATCGATGTCGCTTATAGCCGGCTCTACGCTCAGACGGAACCGACGCCGGCGATAGGTAAACTCGACGCGATTGCCCGTCAGCAACAGGTGATCGGAGTTTCTTTCGTCGTGGAAGCGCAACCCGGCGATTATGGCGCCTCGCGTCAGATCGTATTTGATGTTCATCAGCGAGTGGCGGTAACTGCTGATCGCGCCCTGCTTCTCGAGCCGCTCTAGCCGCGGCGGGCTGACCCTCCGAAAGATCAGCGGTCCCCGGCACATCGCCCGGACGAACCGTAGAATTTCAGCAGTTTGACGCGGGAAACGATGCCACAGCTCCGGCCGGGACAGGAACTCGAGGACTTTTGCATTGTCGTCGGTCCAAAACCAGCTGTCACCCTCGATCGGCAGTGCGGTTTCGGCGATAGCAAAGTAGGTTTGCCCGTTTCCGAGCTCGATCGGCCGGTACATATGGCGCACGAGAAATTCCGCGGCGGCGAAGGTATCTGCCGGTATCAATGTCGTATCGCAGATGAAGTCAGATTGGGGACCAAGCGCGTATAATGCTGCATAGACCCTTCGGCACGCGCGGTTCCTCAGAGGTCGTTATAGATGTCGAAAGCCAAATCGAGATCGGTGAACACTTTGCCGCGCCCGCGATGCAGGATCAGCGCGCGCGAGCAGTAGGCCCTGACGATCTCGCTAATATGGGAGGCAAGAATCATGGAGCGGTCGGCTCGTTTTTCGAACAGCTCCTCGTGCGATCGGCGTTGGAAGCGCTGATCGCCCGCAGCGATGATCTCGTCGATCAGGTAGCAGTCAAAATCGATCGCGAGCGACAATGCGAACATGAACCGGGCCCGCATCCCCGAGGAATAGGTCCGCAATGGTTCCGATAGAAATTTACCGAGCTCGGCAAAGTCTTCGACATAGGCTTTGATCTCGTCGAATGGCTTATTGTAGATGCGCGCGATGAAGCGCATCGTGTCATTTCCGGTCAAAAACGGATGATAGCCGCCGGCCAATCCGATCGGCCACGACACACTCATGGTTTGTTCGATGGTGCCGCGAGTCGGCAATTCGACACCTCCGATGAGGCGGATCAGCGTCGATTTGCCCGCGCCGTTGCGCCCGAGCAGGGCGAGCTTTTCTCCTTTCGCAACGGTGAACGATATGCCGCTCAGAGCGCGATGGACTCGACCCTCTGTTCGATAGTCCTTTGTAACATCGACCACGCTAATCATTCGATCACGACGTGTTTGCGGGCTTCGCGCAGCAGCCACAAGCTGAACAAGGTCAAGATCGCGAGGAAGAATGTCGTATCCGCGGGGTCGCCATAGGTCGGGGCGGCGAAGACCCGGACGCGGATCATCTCGTATGCTCGCGTCGAGCAGGTCGCCACAAGGTGGCGGCTAGGCCGCCGCGTGCTCGCGGGCGCTCATCACCAGCAGCCAAGCGATGCCGTAGGCGAGCAGACAGCTCGCGAGGACCATGCCAAAGGAGAGGAGTCGTTTGGGGTAGAGCGGGTAGTCCGCAAGATTCGGCTCTGCGATGGTTTCGATGTAAAGCTGCTGCCGCTGCGCTTCGAGGCGCGCCGCCTCGAGCGAGGTGAACGCCGATGCCAGCGCCTTTTCGGCGAGCTCGCGATCGAGCGTCAAGCGTTCGTATTCGGTCAGGGTCGTGACGACCGAGTTCGTCTCGCCGCTGAGCTTGGCGCGCTCCTCCGCAATCAGCGTGTCGAGCGAGGCGATCCGGGTCTTGACCAGCGGGATTTGCGGGCTGTTGGGCGAATTCTTCAGAAGCTCGCCGAGCTGCGTCCGAGCGGTTGCCTGGGCGGCATTCATTTGCCCGATAAGCTCCAAAACGCCGCTCGACGCCGTCTTCGGATCGAGCATCTTTTGCTGCACGCGATAGGCCGTGAGCTCCTTCTGGATCTGTGAAATTTGCTGCTCCGCGCGATCGACCTCGCCACGTGCGGTGTCGAGCGCGTCTCTGCGCGCCCGTTCATTGAGCTCGTTGACCAGTTGCTCGCTGTAGCTCATGAGCGCCCGCGCGATCGTGTGCGCGTCCTCCGGACGGTAGGCTTTGACGCGAAGGGCGGTCACCCCGGAGGTGTTGTCGGTTTCGACCGACACAAAATGATCGTAACGCCGGAACAGCGCTTCGAAATCCGAACGCATCAGAATGCCGGGAAACCGCGTGACCAAATCGCCCTCGGGGCGGCCGAAAACCCCGCGCAGATCATTTTCGCGCTCGAGCTTACGGACCGCGTCGCGCGACATGATGAAATCTTCGACCACGGCGGTGTCGTCCACCGCGCGTCCCAACCCGGTGGACTGGAGCAGCGCACCGATCGAGCTGGTCTGCACCTGTTTCGGGCTGCGTACGATGAACTTCGCTTCCGACAAATAGAGGTCCGAGGCGATCGCGAAATAGTAGACCCCGGCGACGAGGGTAGGCAGGCCGACAATGGCCCAGAACCAGATGTTCAGCGAACGGAAGAGCGGCTGGATGCGTCTGCCGGCGCGGGGGCGGACCCCGACATCCGCGGTGACCACGCGGGTGAGCGACAGGACGCGAGCGAGCTGCGAGGTTTCTGCCATTTGGGCGACCCGATTAAACGACCAAACCGACCGGCCGATTTTTCCCAAAGCGAGGCGCGCCGATGGCCGGGAACCGCTTCCGCGCGCGACGCCAGTCTAACCCGTCGCGGGCGCGAATGGAACGGGCGAGCGCGCAACCCCCTATCCGACCCCGGCGCTCGCCCGCCGCGACGCTTCAGCGCAGCGAGGCGTAGAGCGCCTCGACCCGTTCGCGATAACGCTCGACCGAAAACTTGGCGGCTTGCAACCTACCGCGGCGCGAGAGTTCGGCGCGCAGATCGGCGTCGCCGACGATCGTTGTGATCGCCCGCGCGATGTCGTCGGCGTCGTATGGGTCGACGAGCAAGGCGGCATCTCCGGCAATCTCTGGCAAAGAGGATTCGCGCGACGTCACGACCGGAGTGCCCAGCGTCATCGCCTCGAGCACGGGAAGCCCGAAACCTTCGTAGAGGGACGGAAAGACGACGGCGCGCGCCCCACGGATCAGTGTGATCAGGGTCGAGGGCCTGACATAGCGGAACCGCCGCACGCGCCGTTTGAGCCTCGTCCGGCTTAGCCCAGTCGACCCGGGATCGTTTTCGCGCAGTTCCTGGAGCAGCGTGGTTTCGGGCTCGTTGTGCCAGCCCTCGCCGGCAATGAGGACCAGCGGAACGTCCACACCCGAGGCGAGATAGGCCTCGATAAGACGGCCGACATTCTTTTTCGGCTCCAGTGCCCCGAAGAATAGCAGGTATCCGTGTAACTCCAGACCGAAGGAGCCGCTCAGCTGTTCGGCGATCGTGGCTTCCGATCGTTCCACATCTTCTTTGGGAAAGGAAACAGCCTGATAGGTGTTGGTGATCCGGCTCTCATCGACGTCGAGAAGCTCAATGATGTCACGTTTTGAATTTTCGGATACCGTAACGATGTGGTCGGCCCTAGACGCGACTTTTTTGAGCAGCCGGAACATCTGGCGCTTGTCGTCGAGAGTTGCAAACGGCAGCCGGAGTGGGACGAGATCGTGAATCGTATAAACGTTGCAGGCAGATTTCGACCGCAACGGAAGCTGATATGTGCAGTGAAAGACATCCGGTCGCGGGTCGAAGACGAGGTTAACAAAGCCTTTCGTCCAGTAAAAACGCCTGTCCGCGTTGGCGAACAGGTTACGGGTAACGAAAATATGATCGTGCACCGGAAAAAAGGTATCAAATTGACGGGTGACGACAACGCCACTGAGTTCCAGCGGGGTCGGCTTGACCGGAAGATAGTAGCAAACCAGATCAGCGATGGAGTAGAGGATTTTCGCCGGCAGCGACCTTTTGATGGAGCGCCTCTCGTCGAAAAAGGCAATCTCGCGCAGGACCGGATTCCTCGACGGAGCTTGGGGCGAACCATAGATAACCCCAATCTCGTGGCCGAGATCGCGCGCGACCTGGCTCAGTGTACGCGCATAAGTGGCAACTCCTGTCCCCTCTTCAAGCGCAAGGTTGAGACCATCGAAGACGATGCGATAGGGCATTTTGATCCGGTCGGAGGGGTGTCGTCCTCGTATGGAGCCGAATATTCCGTTCTGCAAGGGCCTCGATCGCCTTCGCTTCGCAGGTACCCGGTTGAACGGCGGTTCCCGGACAGAATCTAGCCCGGTGTCGGCACCTAGGCGGGCGTCGCGCGGATCAGGGCTGTTCGAACGTTTTTAGAAAGCGCTCGATCCGGATGAAGTACTCGCGCCAGGTCAGCGGCTGGTACGCGGAGACGCGCCTGCGGATCTCCGCCGTAGGCCCGTTGCCGTCGGCAAACATGCAAATGTCCTTCAGCCAGCCCGATCCGTCGGTGGGATCGCGATAGACCGCTAGATCGCCGGCGATCTCTCGATGCGCCGGGAGATCGGATGCAATGACCGGCGTCCCAACGGCCAGTGCTTCGATCACAGGCAAACCAAACCCTTCAGCGAACGAAGGCATCAGCAGCGCCTTCGCATGTGCGATGAGCCGCCGGAGAGCGGGGCTCGACAGGCCGCGCGCGAAGATTACTTGGCCTTGGAGCGGCCGGCACCGCTCCAACTCTCGGAGCAGTGAGGCGACACCCCAGATGGGCGATCCCACCACGACCAGCTTTGGGGCGCGCTGGCCCCGTCGCCTGACCAACTCGCGCCAGACGTTCAACAGCAGAAGATGGTTCTTGCGCGGCTCGATCGCTCCACATATGACAAAGTAATCGTGCTTAGCTAGTTCCTCGTCGGGCCGATCTTTCCCGAGGAATATTGGCGGAACCGGGAGCGGCACTGTCTCCACTGGGATCTCGGCTCGCCCCCGCAGTCGAAGCGCGTTAAGTACCGACTCGCGTGCCGCAGCAGTCGGCACGATAAGCCCGGACGCATACCGTGCAGTATGAGCGACCAGGTTTTCATGTAATCGATACTCTCCTTTTGGGAAAAACTCCGGATGTTCCAACGGGATCACGTCGTGAACCATGAATACCGATTTGACATCCGGTCGGTGTTTAAGCCAAGAAACAAGACATGGAACTTTTAGACTGATGTGGCCCACATTCACATAAATGGAGTTCTTTGGCACCGATCTGACGACGGAATCACCGAACGAGAAACCGGTCGCCGAAAGAACGTTGAACAACCTGAATACCGGATTGACGCGTCGGCCGCCTTTACGAGGTTTGTCAAATTGCGGCTCGTGGTTTCCTGAGAGCCGGATTTTGATCTGCAGCAACACGCGATCTTCACAGGGTTGGATGGTTTCGGACCACAGCTCCTCCACGCGGTCGAGCAATTGGAGAGCCCGTCGGCGATCGTACCATCGGACGCCCCATGGCGTCGGGAGCGTGCCGATACAGTCGCCCGGCCAAGTCTCGAATAAGAACCGCGCGTACAGACGGTCCACCCGGTCGATACCGCGCGGCGTAACGGCCAAAGACCCCACAAACAGTCGAGCCGCGTCGTAGGCGATAGGTGCCGACATCTATCCAGCAGGTGTGAGTTTTCCGCCCCAAGGCACTGAATTCTACATCTTGCGCAGCAGTCTTGGCTAGCATCTTGAAGCCACACACGCATCTGTCGCTGCGACTGGAACGCCGAGAACGTGCTTGTTTGCTTATTTTGCTGGCGCGCTTTTCCAGCGACCTCCTTCCACCGGATTGATTGAAACGTTCCTATCCAGGAGCTGAGTGGAGGGTTGCCGCCAAAGCCCATCAATGATATCGAACGTGGGGTTCTATCGTGTAAGGTGTGCCGCTTCGGAATCATCCATCTCGGCTAGCGTCTTTGGAGCACCCCATATTTTCACGGTTGGCCAGGCAAAATTCCGACCACCGTCAAAGCCAGTTTATCTAACGATTATTGGGATCTTCGGTGATTCAAACTGGGGTTTCCACATCGCTTGTTATCAACGGTCGTGAACCGGATCCAGAGAGCTTCGAGATCGTGAATCGTAAAGATCTTACAGGCGGCTTTCGCCCGGAACGGCAGCTGGTACGCACGGCAAAAAACCTGCGGCCGTGGGTCGCTGGGCGCATGCCGGCAACTTAGAACTCGGGCATGCGCTCGCCCTTCCGCGTCGTCATCATCACCGGGGCTTCGAGCGGGCTCGGCGCGTCCCTGGCCAAGGCCTATGCCGGATCGCAGGTCGCTCTCGGCCTGCTCGGACGCAATTGCCAACGCCTTAGCGCGACAGCTCGTGCCTGCGAGGTGAAGGGAGCGACGGTGAGCGTCGCGGCTGTCGACGTGGCTGACGCCGCCGCGATGGCGACATTCCTTCGCCAGTTCGATCGTGAGTACCCGGTCGATCTCCTGATCGCGAATGCCGGCACATCTGCCGGACCCGACCCAGACTGCCCCTGCGAAGGCATCGACGCGGCCACGCGTCAGGTGCGCGTGAATTTGCTCGGTGCGATCAACACAATCGAGCCGCTCCTTCCGGAATTTTGCTTGCGCGGGCACGGCCGCATCGCAGTCGTAGCGTCCATCGCCGCCTATCGAGGGCTTCCGTACAGCCCGGGCTATTGTGCGAGCAAAGCCGGCTTGCGTGCTTATGCGGAAGGGCTGCGGCCGCGCCTTGAGCCGCGCGGCATCGGTGTGACCATCGTCTGTCCGGGGTTCTTCGACTCCCCGATGACCGATCGTTTCGAAGGGCCAACCCCGCTCCGCCTGAGCGTCGACGATGCTCGGATCATCAAGCGAGGCATCGATCGCGGTCGGCGTCGGGTCGCCTTTCCGTGGCCTCTCGTCCTCGGCCTGCAATTCTGCGATGTCGCGCCGGCGATTATTGGCGATGCGATCCTGCGGCGCTACCGCTTCCGTATACGCTCGATTTGAGCATGCGATGAGCGAAATGCTGCAAGTCGGGTTCAGTGGCGCGCTCGGGTTCGCGGCATGGTTGACCCCCCGTCGCGTCGCCGAGGTCCGAACGACCGGGTTGGCGGCTCTTCTCCTTGACCTGTCTCCAATCCTTCTCGGAGGAGGCTTGCTGTTCATCGCGACCGGGCGGCCCCTCTTCACAGGTCTCGTCCTCCTCTCTCTTGGAACCGGCTTCGCGTTCGCCGACCGCACGAAGAGGGAGGTCTTGCGGGAGCCGGTCGTCTTTTCCGAGATGTCGGAGTTGCCGCACCTCTTTTCGCACCCCCACCTCTATCTGCCGTTCGCGGGGTCGGCGCTCGTTATCGGTGGAGCACTCACCGGGATTGCGATCGGTGGCTCTTTGCTTCTCTTCGAACCGGAGCTATGGCAGCCGGATCCCTTCCTGGTCGTGTTCTCTTTCTCCCTCGTCGGGGTGGGCGGATGGCTGATGTCACGCGAGCCGGGGCTCGGCGCCCTGGCTGCGGCTGTTCGGCACTTGCGTCCGACCGGCGAGCCATTCGGCGATGCTGCCAGGCTAGGGCCCTTCGGGATGATCCTCGTCTACGGTATTCTCGCCCGGGCCGAGCGTTCCGCGCGACGGGCCCGACACGCCGTGCCACCAGCCCCTGCGCTCGTGCGGACGCGGTCAGTTGCGGCGGTGCCCCTGGTTATCGTGCAATGCGAGTCGTTCTTCGACGCGCGGCGCCTGTCGCCGCTAGTCCCGGGGGATCTGTTGTCGGGCTTCGACGCCTGCTGCCAAGCCGGGGCGACCTTTGGTCGGTTAGAGGTGGGGGGCTGGGGCGCCAACACAATGCGGGCCGAATTCGCGGTGCTGACCGGCATTCCGGAGGACGATCTCGGTTACGATCGCTTCAACCCCTATCATGCCTTCGCGCGCGAGCCGCTCGGCTCGCTGGTCTGGCGCCTGCGGAGCGAAGGTTACCGAACGGTGTGCTTGCACCCCTTCGACCGGGGATTCTTTCGGCGCGATCTGACCCTGCCGGCGCTCGGCTTCGAAACCTTTCTCGGCCTGGAAAGCCTCGGCGGGTCGCGGCGGCCGCCCTATTTTTCCGACCCGGAGCTTGCCCACCAAGTGTTGCGCGCGCTCGACGCCGAGGGGCCACGCATTTTCGTCTTTGCCATCACGATGGGTAATCATGGCCCTTGGTTTGAGGCGGGAGCGCCGATCGATCCCGAGCTGAGGCGAACGTTCGACCCGACGGGCATGCCACAAGGTAGGGAGTTGTTGCGGTATCTCGACGGATTGCGCCGATCGGACGAAATGCTCCGGATCCTGATGGATGGCTTAGGCGAACATCGCCGTAACGGCGTTCTCGCGTTTTATGGCGACCATCTGCCCAGCCTCCCGCGTGCCTTTCGTCATTTCGGCTTTGACGAGTCGGGCAGCGACTACGTTCTCTGGCGGGGCGCTGCGTCCTCTACTCGACAGCTCGATTTGCCGGCGCATCGGCTGCCGGGGATCATCATCGAAGCGCTCCATGAAAGGGGGGCCATCGACCGGCCTGACGCGGCAACCCTCGTCCCGGAGTCGATCACGCCCCCTTTCGCCTGACAACGCGCCAGCTCTGCGAGGCAGGGCTGGTTCGCTCTGACGCCGGAATGCAAGGCAGCCTGTAGTGTTCGCTGCCCGGGGCGGCGAATCCTGGTGCCGCGGAGGCCCAAAGATGGCCAACATCGCCTACAACCCCGAGAAACCGTGAATGTCGGGGTATTTTTGGAATGTCGATTGAGCAAATAGCCCTGCTTCTCCCATCGTGGCGAGCCGGCCGCGCGCCCGGGCGGGACTCTGCGCAGATTGCTGCTGGGACAGCCAAAGGCGGCCGGACAGTCGCCGGGGCGATATCACCGAGCGTCGGCTCTGCTGATTCGCGGCCGCTTTTCTTCCACCATATCGCAAAAACTGCCGGAACGAGTGTTACCGCGGCGATCAGGTCAATGACCAAGCGATCTTCTGTCGTCAGCAAAGGTGGAAATTTACCGCTCGCTTTCGCTCAGAAGATTGTCGCATCCGGCCTCCGGCCTCACCAGTTCATCCACGGACATCCCGCGCATGGCGCCAGTGCGGTGCTTCGCGGCAAGACGCGAATCATAACCTTGCTCCGCGATCCGGTCGAACAAAGCATCTCGAACTACCTGTTCATCAGGAGCGATTTCGGCAATCCGGATCGTCGGGCGGCGCGCCGCATGGATTTTGCCGAATTCATCAGGACACATCCCTACTATGCGGCCTTCCAGGCGGGCTCCCTCGCCGTCGGGCTCTACACCGAACTGCCGCCCGGCCCAGCCTTGTTAGCCGAGTGTTTGCCTGAAATATGCGCGTTTCTTGACGAGATGTTTCTTGTCGGGACAGTGGAGAGTGTCCAAGACTTTATGCACGATCTCGCGCGTGCGATGGGCTGGAAATCGCTTCCGAAGCTGTGTCATTTGAGAAAAAGCCGCGTATCGCAACGTCAGCGCACGGTCTTGCGTATGCTCCGTGCAACGTTAGAAGGCGATCCGGATTTGGCGCCGCTCTTCGCGATCGAGCGCGCGGTTTATCAGCATGCCTCGGCGATCGCGGCGCGGCGAAGAAACTTGCAGCGCGCCTGAGAGCTGCGACATCCTTTCGCGGCGGCGGCCTCCGCCGAGATCGATCTTCAGATGATCGAAGCGCTCTTGTCCGGCGGTAACCGAAGCGGCGCGAGCCATGTGCATTTGCGGGAGGCCGAGCGAAAATAATTCATTTACCACCTCCCTTCGGTTACACCGCCCCACGGGCGGATGTGGTCGACAGCGCGATCGCCCAATGCGACAGGGAATGTTGAACCCCGGCGGTCTTTGAGAAGGCACGACGCGATGGACACGCAAGGGCGAACCGTCATTGTCACCGGCGGCGCCTCCGGGATCGGCAAGGCCACTGCCTTCCTGCTGGCCCACGCGGGCGCGCGGGTTTTCATCGGCGATATCGACGAGGCTGGCGGCCGGTCGGCGGTGGCCGGGGGAGCCGCAGAGCATCTGACCATCGAATATCTGCCGCTCGACCTCACCGAGAAGCCCTCGATCGACGATTTTGTCGCCGCCGTGCATCAGCGCGTCGAACACGTTGACGGGTTGGTGAACGGCGCCGGCTGGGATCAGATTCAGCCCTTTCTCGAAAACCCGCCGGAAATGTGGGACCGGGTGATCGCCATCAACCTGATGGGCGCGGTACGGCTGACCCGCGGCATCTTGCCGCCGATGGTAACCGCGGGCCGGGGCAAGATCGTCAACATCTCGAGCGACGCCGGACGGGTCGGCAGCACGGGCGAGACCGTCTATGCCGCTGCCAAGGGCGGGCTGATCGCGTTCACCAAGTCGCTCGCGCGCGAGCTCGCGCGTTACCGCATCAACGTCAACTGCGTCTGCCCCGGTCCGACCGACACGCCATTGTTCCAGCGGCAGCCCGAGCGGATGAAGGAGGCGCTGACCCGGGCCATCCCGTTTCGCCGGATCGCTCAACCAATCGAGATTGCGCAGGCGGTCATGTTCTTCTTGAGCGGGCGGTCGGACTACATTACCGGTCAGGTGCTGAGCGTCAGCGGCGGACTGACGATGGCCGACTAATCTGGGACAAGGAGGAAAGAAAATGCAGAGCTATCATGCGGCAGCATTCGCCGCGCTGATGACGATCGCATCGAGCGAGGCCGCGCTGGCTCAGCCGATGCCAACCAATGATCCTGCAGCGATGGCAAACGTCCGCGAGAGCAAGGAATATTCGGCGCTGTTGCGCAGCAACCCAGCCTTTCGCAAAAAGCGCGAGGCGATCGAATGCGGTCCGATCAACGACCCGCAATTGCGCCAAAGCTGCATCGCCTCGTTCGAGGCGTACGCCGCGCCGGCAAGGTGACAACTCTGTGAAGGAAATCGATATGCCGAACCCCGCCCCCGGTTTTACCACCCGACCCGACCATCGGGTGGACCTGGTACCAGAGAGCCGCCACGTCAAAGTCGTTTTCGGCGGTATGACGCTCGCCGATAGCAACGCTGCGCTGCGCGTCGAGGAAACCGGCCACGGCCCGGTGCATTATCTGCCGGAGAAGGATGTCCGGCTCGATCTGATGCGCCCGACCGAGCACCACACCCGGTGCCCGTTCAAAGGCGAAGCCTCTTACTGGACGATCGAGGTCCCAGCCGGAGAGGGCCCGGTCCGGCGCTCGGAGAACGCCGTGTGGGGCTACCCCACACCCTATGACGAAGTCTCAAGGCTCGCCGGGTGCTACGCCTTCTATACCACCCGGGTAGACTCGATCATCTTGACCTGAGCGCGCCTTGACATGCACTTGACGCAAAACTGGGAGATCCGCAAACCGGGCGCGTCGTCGCGCGGCGGGGTCGTCGCGGCTCAAAACGGTACCGCGGCGCGAGTCGGCGCCGACATACTGGCGGCGGGCGGGACCGCGGTCGACGCCGTCGTCGCCACTGCCCTCGCTCTGGCTGTCGTCGAGCCGTGGAGCAGCGGGCTCGGCGGGATCGGGCATCTCGTGGTGCACCAGGCCGGTGCCGATCACGCCGAGAGCATCGATTTTGGCCCGATCGCGCCACGCGGCCTCGATCCGGCCGCGTATCCGCCTTCCGGTCAGACGCGGACAGAGCTGTTCACTTGGTCGCAAGGGGTTCTCGGCGACCGCAATATCCACGGACCTCTCTCGTTCGTGATCCCGAGCGCCGTGCGCGGTTACGCTTTGGCAGTCGAGCGGTTTGGCCGATTGCCGTGGCGTGAGCTTGTCGCTCCGGCGACCTCGCTTGCACGGTGCGGCTTGCCGGTCGCCTGGTTCACGACGCTGAAGGTCGCAAACGCTGCGGCCGACCTACGGCGGTATGAGGAGAGCCGGCGCGTCTGGCTGCCGGACGGTCTGCCGCCGGTCTGCCCGTCCGACGGCGATATTCCCCGCCTGCCTCTCGGGCGTTTGGCCGAGACTTTCGAGCGGCTCGCCGAAGCGGGACCGGACGACTTCTATACTGGCGAGATCGCCCGCTCGATCGCCGCCGACACCGAGGCTGCAGGCGGTTTCCTCTCGGCCGAGGATCTCGCCGGTTGCCAGGCGAGAATCGTTCCCGCCCTGCAAATTCCCTATCGCGGGGTGGTTCTTCAAACCACTCCCGGCATGACAGCTGGTCCGACCTTGGCCGAGGTTGTCGGACGGCTTGGCAAAGACCAGTTTTCCCGCATCCCCGATGCCGCCTATTTCGCAGCGCTGGCGGAAGCTTTGCGACACGCCTACGTCAAACGGCTCGACACCATGGGTGATACAGAGGCCAGTTTGGCGACCTCGACGACCCACGTCACGGCGGTCGATCGGCGAGGCTGCATCGCCGCCCTGACGACCACCTTGCTGTCGATTTTCGGCAGCCATTATGTGTTGCCCGGGACCGGTATCCTGATGAACAACGGGGTGATGTGGTTCGACCCCCACCCGGGACGGCCGAACTCGATCGCCCCCGGCAAGCGGGCGTTGACCAACATGTGTCCGGTCGTGGTCGCGCGTGACGGCCGGCCGTGGCTCGGACTCGGCGCCTCCGGCGGCCGGCGCATCCTCGGTGCGGTCCTGCAGACGGCGAGCTTTATCGTCGATTTTGGCATGGAGCCCGAGGCGGCGGCACACCACCCCCGGATCGACGTCAGCGGCAGCGATCGCATCGGCATCGACCGTCGGCTGCCTGCGGCAATCATCGAACGGCTGTCGAGCAAACCCGGGGCGGCGCTGGTCGAGCACACGGTGCACCCGGACCGCTTTGCTCGCCCGAACCTCGTGTTGCGTGGCGCCGACGGGGTCAACCACGGCATCTCCGACGTGATGTCGCCGTGGTCGGCGGCGGTTGCGGAGCCCGAACGAGCCTGAGGTGGGTCACACCCTCCGCACTGCTGCTGCTTCTGGGCCCCGCCGCACTCTCCGCGGCAGGAAAATGGACGACGACCGATCCCGCCGATCAATCTCGCCCACATCGACTACGGCGAGATCAACGGGTACGGCTAGGCGGTCGGCTATCATCACCGGCCAAACGGGGTGGACCCGCGGGGGGGGCACGGGTGCAGCGGATCGTCCAGCCGCCGGATGCGAGCGGCGTCTATCGGGCACAGGTGGCGCTCCGCGATCCGGCCACCGGCGCATGGATCGATAAGAAGGTGTCCTCCACCTTCTTTCCCGATGCGATGTCGGACGACGAGGTCGTCGACGAGGTCCTCGTCGCCTTCCACGCCGGCCGCAGGCGCGGCGACGGACATTTCATCGGCGCTTCGGGTCACGGCTTCGCAATCGAGGGATGGTACCAGAGCGGCCATATCAACGCCGCCTACCCGCTGCGCGGCCAGTGATGTCGGATCTGGTCAGCGTTCGCCGGCACCCGGCCGGGTTTCTCGAAGGACAGGGGCGCCCCGGCAGTGGCCGGCACGGCGAGATCATCGCGCGCTTTCTGCAAAGCGATGTCCAGAGCGACCTCGAGACCGCGCGGATGCTCCTCGCCGAGATCGCCGCGGCCGAGCGCGGCGAGAAGCCGCAGGCCGGCGGGGTCGGCAACGCCTTTTCGATCATGACCTCGCCCGACGGAGCGGTGATCCGAAATGCGGTCGTCGAGGGTGCCTCGGCGGAGCGTTACAGCCTCCCCGAGTTGCGCCCGCGATCGAGACCTGGATCGCTGCGATCGAACGCGCGGCGTTCGACCGATCCGACCGCTCTTCCCCTGACGGCAGGGGAAAACCCGCTTTCGGGCGCCTGAAAACCCCTTTTCAGCGTTTGAAAAATTAGATAACTCAGAGACATGGATGCGAAATGAGCGGGCCGGCCGACAGCGGAATTTTGATCGCGGAAACGGGGTTGGCAGCGGAATGGCAGCGGAATTTGGCAGAGCTACCGGGCTTGTGTTATTGGCATGGGAAAATCCATATAATAATTAATAAAATCACATTGAACCCACATTTAGGCGCGGCGCCGCCCGCTACAAGAGGGTCGCTATGAACGTCGGCTCCTGCATGCCGGGCAGAGGGCGCAACCCGGTCGTGCGCCCGCGCGACGCCGCCTCCCTGATCCTGTTGCGCGGTGCCGGCGACGACCTCGAGGTCCTGGCCGGCCGCCGCCCGCGTCATGCCGGGTTCATGCCCGGCGTCTACGTCTTCCCCGGGGGCGCCATCGACCCGCCGGACCGCATCGCCTGGAGTATCGAGGCCGGAACCGAAACCTTGGGGCTCAAGCTCAGGCACTCGGCCCGCGCGGCGTTGCGCGAGACCTGGGAGGAGGTCGGTGTGCTGATCGGCCGCACCGCCGGCTCGCCGCCGCCGGCATCGGTCGGGACTGTCTCCAGCACCTCCCGGGAAGGGTCGTGCGCGATCCCGACCTCGGCAGCCTCGCCGATCGAGCACGCCTATCGGGAGCGCGGACTGGTCGCGGCGATGGACGCGCTGACCTATGTCGGCCGGGCGATAACCCCGTCCCATTCCCCCCGCCGCTTCAACACCCGGTTCTTTCTCGGCGACGGCGGGAATGTCTTCGGCGAGCCGGCGGCGAGCGAAGAGCTCGAAGACGTCGGCTGGCACCCGATCGGCCGCGGGCCGCTCGAATCGTTTCGCGACGTAACGCGGTTCATGCTGGCCCGGGCGATTGCGCTGCGCGGCGGGACCGCGAGTGGTGCCGCTCCGCTCTTCTACTGGGCCAAGAACGCCCGACGCATCGGTGTGTGCCGCGAGGCGGTCAGCGCGCCTTAAACGACGCTCAGCGCGCCTCGGTGCCCAGCGCCACACGGCGCGGCTCCCGCGC
>Ga0209040_10002002_pt1 | contig 16091 bp, 16 predicted proteins | sample BogFormECP12_OM3_FD_188240 | JGI IMG/M metagenome (GOLD analysis project Ga0209040, IMG submission 188240) | Bog forest soil microbial communities from Calvert Island, British Columbia, Canada - ECP12_OM3 (SPAdes) (version 2) | ecosystem: Environmental > Aquatic > Freshwater > Wetlands > Bog ...
CAGCGCCGCCCGCACCGCCTCGCGCTGGCCCGGCCGGAACGCCGCCAGGCCGAAGCGCGCCAGCAGCTGCTCAGGCGTCACATCCGCAGGCTCGCGCCCGGGCGCTCGCGCCGCCGTCGTCGCCGTCTCCATCCCCCAGACGCTAGCCGTCGCCCCGGCCGGGACCGCTCAGCGCCGCTGCCACACCACCCGCGTACCCGCCGCGGGCGCCAGCGTCACCGCCCGCCTGCGCACCCACTCGCCCCGCCGCCACACCGTGCGCGCGGGCAGCCCGGGTTCGAGCTCGCTCAACGCCGTCCTCAGGATCAGCTTCATCTCCAGCTGCGCGAACGCCGCGCCGATGCAGCGGCGGATGCCGCCGCCGAAGGGGATCCACGAGAACGTCTCCGGCGCAGCTCCGTCCAGGAAGCGCTCCGGGCGGAACTCCCGCGGGTCCTCATACACAGCGGGGCTGCGGTTGGTCAGGTAGATCGACGGCATCACCCGCGTGCCCGCCGGCAGCTCATACGAGCCCACCCGTAGCTCCTGGGTCAGCATCCGCGCCACTATCGGGACCACCGGGCGCACCCGCAGCGTCTCGTTCACCACCGCCGTCATGTACTCATCGCCGCTGTCCTCGCCGCCCGCGTCGATCTCCGCCATGAGCCTGCGCAGCTTCTGCGGATGGCGCACCAGGCGCTCCACCGCCCACGCCACCGCCGTCGCCGTCGTCTCGTGTCCCGCCAGCAACAGCGTCACCAGCTCATCGCGCAGTTCCGCGTCGCTCATCGCCTCGCCGTCCTCGTCGCGCGCCTCCAGCAGCAGCGACATGATGTCCGTACGCAGCGCCAGGTCGCTCTGCCCGCGGCGGGCCGCGATCTCCGCGTAGACCAGCGCGTCCAGGCGCCCCAGCGCCTCGCCCAGCTCACCGCCCGGACGCTCACCGCTCGGGCGTCTCATCAGCGCGCGCAGCACCGCCAGCGTGGTCATCGGCGCCATCAGCCTGCCGATCGCCTCCTTCAGCGGCTCCATCCGCTCCGCCTCCACCCCGAACACCGCCCGCACGATCACCTCCAGCGTGATCCTGCGCGTGCGCGGGTGCAGGCGCATCGGGTGCCCCAGCGGCCACTGCGCCATGTCGCGCCGCGTCGCCTCCACGATCACCTCTTCGTACTCGCGCATGCGCTCGCCGTGGAAGGGCGGCAGCAGCAGCTTGCGCTGGCGCATGTGCTCAGCGCCCGTCAGCACCAGCACCGAGCTCGGCCCCACCACCGACGCCAGCGGCGAGCTGTTCGTCGCCGATGGCGCCACCTCCGGGGGAGCTGTGAACAGCGTCTTCACCGCCTCCCGATCGCTCACCAGCACCATCTGCATCCCGCTCGGCGCGAACGTCAGCGTGAACGTGTCCCCCAGGTGCGCCGCGCAGCGATCCATCACCCACGTCGGCGCCAGCGCCCACGCCAGTGTCGTCACCATCGCCGGGACCCTCGGGCCCGGCGGCAGGCGGCCCGGGACCCCCGACGCAGGCTCCGAGCGCCCCACACGCTCTCTCGTAGCCGCGCTCACCATTCCCACAAGCTACGCCCGGCCGGCGCCGCCCGTCGTCCCCAGCGCCGATCCCTTCCTATGGCGCGTGCGCACCCGCCGTGCTCGTCGTGCCCGCCGCCGTCGTCGTCGCTGTGGTCGCCTGGCGCGGCGGCGCGGTTGCCGCGCCGGACGGTTTCCGCGCCTGGCCCGTCGGCGTCGTGCGCCGCAAGCCGGGCGGGCGCAGAGGCGCCACCAGGTGCACGTGCGGGCCCCGGTGCACCCCCTCGTCGGGGTCGAACACGTGGCCCACCGCGTGCTTGACGCTGTGCGCCGCGTGACCCACCGCGTGCCTCACCCCCGGTGAGATCGCATACGCCAGCAGCGTCGCCACGATGCCCGCCGTAGCGATCGCCACGATGATCCGCGCCCGGCGCCGTTCGCCCTCCGGCGAGGTAGGTCGGGCGCTGAACGGTGAAGTCGACATACCCACCATCAACCTATCGCTCCCCCGCCGCCGCGTCGCCGCTAACGGGCGAGCAGCCGTCGCTCGCGCACCGAGCGCGCGCTCCCCGAGGACTCCAGCAGGGCCGCGACCACGAGGCGGTGCGCCCGCTCGATCTCCTCGACCGAGAGCCTCGTCGGGCGCTTCTCCAGGTAGCCCACCAGCATCCGCGCCGGAACCACCCGCACGCCCTTGCGGCGCGTCAGCGGCCGATCCACCCACGCCCTGCTGAACACGATCAGCGGTTGCACATCCAGGCCCGTCACGCGCTCCACCGCCCTGCTCTGCGCCCGCGCCTGGCTCAGCGTCGCACCGTGCACGTGCGCCACGCGCACCGGACCCGGGTGGCTCTTCGTCTCGATCGTGAACACGCCCGGCGGCCCGATCAGGAGGTGATCCACGTTGCCCCGTCCGAAGCTCGCATCGTGCATCACGTGCCAGCCCTCGCACGCCAGGCCCTCCAGCAGGCCACCCACGTGCTCCTCGCCCGCCGCGCCGCGATCGTGGCGCTCCAACAGCGGCAGCACGAAGTGGGTGATCACGAACATGCCCACCAGCAGCGCCACCTCCGAGGCCAGGAAGCGCACGTCGTGCAGGCCGAACCCGCGGCCCAGCAGCGCCGTCGCCACCGCCAGCACGCCCAGCGCCACGAGCGTGCGCATGCGCATACGCCGCACCGTCGAGCGCGCATACTGCCCGGCCGTGCGGCCGGTCGGATCGGTGTCCGTCGCGTGCATCTCTCCTTCTCGATCGCCTACCCGTTCATCGTCGATCCGCGCGCCGGTCTTGAGCGGCGCCACAGCGCCGCAGAGACCCGCAAGACGTGTGGAGACTGACCCGAGGATCTAAAGCCGCCAACCCCCGCCGCCGAAGCCAAAAGCAGATAGAAGCCCCTCGAGCTCATCGAGCACGGATGCCTCGCATGACTCCCTTCCAGCCATCCCACACCTCAGACATATGTCTGCTGCTGCGCGCCCACGGCGAGCAGCGCTGGTTGGTCTCCGAGGTCATTCCCGTGCTGCGCCAGCTCGAGGGTGCCGGCTCCATCCCCGACGATCAGCGCGCCGCCGCGCTCGCCTACCTCGAGGTGCTCTGGCTCGACGCCCGCCTGCGCGCCGCCGAGACCGACGCCGCGCACGCACAGCTCGAAGCCGACGACCTCGGCGGACACCCCGTGCTCTACGAACGGGCCCACCGCTACCACGCCGCCGTGCGCCGGCTGCGCCACACCGTCGCCCGCCGCGTCGCCGACGCCCTCACCCCCCTGCCCGACAGCGCCGCGCATCAGCACGCCAGCTCCTGAGCCGATCACGTACGCTCACGCGATGGCGCTCCGCTTCGACCTGCAGTCGCACTCCACCAACTCCGACGGCGCCCTCTCCGCCACCGAGGTCGTCCAGCGCGCCGCCGACGCCGGCGTCGAACTGCTCGCGCTCTCCGACCACGACACCGTCAGCGGGGTCTCCGACGCCATCGCCGCCGGCGAGCGCCTCGGCCTGCCCATCGTGCCCGCCGTCGAGATCTCCGCCGTCGACGACGACGCCCGCGGAGGAGCCGACGGGGGCGATCGCGACGGAAGCCCCGAGGCCCGCGAACTGCACATCCTCGGCTACAACATCGACCACACCGACCCGCTGTTCACCCAGCGGCTCACCGACTTCCTCGCCGACCGCGAGCAGCGCACCCTGCGGATGGCCGCCGCGCTGCGCGAGGTCGGCTTCGAGCTCGACGAACAGCAGCTCAGCGAGCGCGTCGCCGCCGGCCAGCCGATTGGGCGCCCCCACCTCGCCGAAGCCGTCCTCGCCGCCCCCGCCAACGCCGACAGGCTCGCCGCCGAGCACATCGACGACATCGGCTCGCTGATCCGGGGCTACCTCATCGAGGGGCGCCCCGCCTTCCGCATGCGCCAGACCCCCACCGTCGCCCAGGCCATCCAAGCCATCCACGACGCCGGCGGCCTCGCCGTCTGGGCTCACCCCTTCTGGGACATCTCCGACCCGGCCGAAGTGCTCGACAGCATCGAGCGCTTCCACGCGCTCGGCCTCGACGGCGTCGAGGCCTTCTACATCACCCACACGCGCGAGCAGACCGAGCTGCTCGTCGAGCGCTGCAACGCGCTCGGCCTGCTCACGACGGGCTCCGCCGACTTCCACGGGCCCGAGAACCCCACCTTCTCCCGCTTCCTCGCCTTCGACACCTTCGGGCTGCAGCCCAACCTCGGGCCCATCGCCGACGGCCGCTGACGGCCGCCCGCGCGCCTCAGCCGGCCAGCAGCTCCTGCAGCCGGTACGCCAGCGCCTCCAGCGCCAGCTCCTCCGACACGTTCACAGACAGGCTCAAGCGCGTCTCTCCCACCAGCGCCGCGCCCCGCGCCAGCCGGCCGCCGTCGCGGCCCTCCGCGTCCCGTTCCAGCTCCCCGCGCCTGTCCAGCGCATACACCAGGTCCGGTGCGCCCTCACACACACAAAGCACGTCGCGTAGCCACAGCTCCGCCAGCCCCAGTGCAAGGTCCAGCGAGTCCCTGCGCGCCCGCCGCTCGCCGCGCCGGCGCGCCTCCAGCCCTTCGCGTTCGTAGCGCCTGCGCTCCCTGCTTGGCACCAGCTCGAGCTCGCCCGCCATCCGCTCCGCCGCGCGCTCGCCCGCCCTCGCGCCCGCCTCCCGTGCCAGGTCCAGGATCCCCGTCCAGGGACGCCCCGCCGTCGCGCCCGCCAGCACCGCGCGTACGAACTCCTCCGCCCGCGCCCGCAGGGCCACGCCCTCCTCCCCCGCCAGCCTCGCCGCCCGGCTCGCATCGCCGAACGCCAGCCGCGCGCACGCCAGCGCGCGCTCCGCCTCCACGCCATCGCGCGCCTCCAAGCGCTCCGCGATCAGCCCCGCCGGGAGCGGGTCGAAGCGCACCTGCTGACAGCGCGAGGAGATCGTCGCCAGGACCTGCTCGCGGCGATCCGTCAGCAGCAGCACGTGCACGAACGCCGCCGGCTCCTCCAGGGTCTTCAGCAGGCGGTTCGCTGCCTGCTCGTTCATCGCCTCCGCCTGCTCGATCACGAACACCCGCCGCGATGACTCAAACGGCGTCCGCGCCGCCGCCGCCACCACCGGCTCCTCGATGTCCGCCACCAGCATTTCCGCCGCGCCCGAAGGGCTCACCCACGTCAGGTCCGGATGCGCGTCCCGCCGCACCCGCTCCGCCACCGTCGCCCCGTCCCGCGCCCCCTCCGCCAGCAGCGCCGCCGCAAACGCCCGCGCGATCGTGCGCTTGCCCGTCCCCGCCGGGCCATAGAACAGGTACGCGTGCGACGCGCCGCCGCTGCGCCCCAGCGCGGGCCCCAGCACCGCCCGCGCATGCGCATGCGCCTCGATCCCCGGCAGCTGCTCCTCCAGCGCGCGCGCCTCCGCCATCTCGCCCGCCTGGGGCATCCCGAACGTTGACACTGACGCCATCCTAGACCCGCCGCCCCCGGAGCTCGCCCGCGTGCTGTATCGCCATGGTTATACGGATGGTGGGAGCTGGGAGCTACCGCACGCGGGTGCTGTGTCGCCATGGTCATACGGACGGCGCGCGAACCGCAGAGCCATGTACCGTGGCCACGTGTCCCGCGGCACGCTGATCACCATCGAGGGCCTGGACGGCGCCGGCAAGTCCACGCTCGCCGACGCGCTCGCCGGCGCACTCGCTGCGCGCGGCGCGCGCGTGGAGCTGCTGCGGGAGCCCGGGGGCGTGGAGGTGTCGGAGCGCATTCGCGCGCTCGTCAAGGACCCCGCGCTCGCTGTCGGCGCACGCGCCGAGGCGCTGCTCTACGCAGCCGCCCGCGCCCAGCTCGTCGAAGAGCGTCTGCAGCCGCTGCTTGATGACGGCGCGCTCGTCCTGCTCGACCGCTTCCTCGACTCCTCGCTCGCCTACCAGGGTGCCGGGCGCTCCCTCGGCGTCGAGCAGGTCCGCGCCATCAACCTGTTCGCAACCGGCGGCCTGCAGCCCGATCGCACGCTGCTTCTGCGCATCTCGCCCGCGGGCGGACGGGCGCGCCAGCGCGAGCGCGCGCTCGAGCCCGACCGCCTCGAGCGCGAGAGCGAGGACTTCTTCGACGCCATCGCCGCCGCCTACGACGAGCTCGCCCGCGCCGAGCCCCAGCGGATCTGCGTGATCGACGCCGAACAGGCCCCCGAGCAGGTCCTCAGCCAGGCGCTCGCCGCCGTCGAGGACGTGGCGTTTCCCGCCTCCCGCTCCCCCCACTAGCATCACTCACATGCTCCCCGCTCCGCACCCGCGATCGATCCCACGGGCGCTTGGCGCCGCCTGCCTCGTGCTCGTGCTCGCACTCGTGCTCGCCGCGCCCGCCAGTGCGCTCACCACAACGGTCACGGTCACCCACCACGCCGCCAGCAAACCCTCCGACGCGACCATCGCGCTTGCCGCGCTAGGCGTGCTGCTGCTGCTCGGCTGCATCGTCTGGGCCTGCGCGCGGCTGGTCGCCTACGAGCCCCGCTGGACGCTCTCGCTGCGCCACAGCGTCGCCGAGGCCGGCTTTCGCGCCTCTGCGACGTGGGCCGAATTCAGCGACTGGGCGCGGCTGGGACGGTAGCCGTCCGGGACGCCGCGACACGGGCCGCGCGGCCTCGCCGGCGAGGCCGCAAGATCGGGGATGTGTGACTTGCTTTCTCGCGCCCCCTGGGGCTTAGCTAGAGATCGTGCCGCCGCATGATGCGAACCATCGCGAACGAGTTGATGGTCATCGCCGCCACGACGAGCCAGTCTCCGAACAGAAAGCAGAGCAAGCCGACGATGATCGAGCCGATCAGGATGCCGCGTACATAACCCCGGCGCATGTCGATCCCTGCATCGGCTGAAGGGGCTCGACCCTTGAGTGCCCGCAGGTTGGGTTTGTCACGTCACACATCCCGCAAAATCCGGTCGCCGGGCTCGCCCGCGGAGGAGCTTAGAGGCCGGCCGGGACAGGTCCGCCCGCTATCCTGTAGGGAGTAGATCGTCTCGCCCTGCGGCTGCGAGAAAAGTCCGTCCGACCCACCGCGGATGATCCGGTGTTACCCCGAAAAGCACCGTATTTTTGCCGCAAATTGAGGGTTTCTGCGGCCCGAGACGAGGAGACGAGTTAGATGCAAGATGGCGCCACGCAGACCGAAGTAGCCGAGGTTGTCCAGTCCGGCACGGCGCTGTCGATCAAACGCTTGTTCACCAGTCCCGGGGTCCACCCGTTCGAGGCCGTCGAGTGGGAGCTGCGCGACGCGCGCATCGGCCACGGCGACCGCATCGCCTTCGAGCAGGAGAACGTCGAGTTCCCGAAGAGCTGGTCGCAGAACGCGACCAACATCGTCGCCCAGAAGTACTTCCGCGGCCAGATCGGCTCGCCCGAGCGCGAGCACTCGGTCAAGGAGATGATCAGCCGCGTCGCCGGCACGATCACCGGCTGGGGACGGGCGGGCGGCTACTTCGCCAGCGAAGAGGACGCCAGGACCTTCAACCACGAGCTCACCCACATCCTCCTGCACCAGCTCGCCGCGTTCAACTCGCCCGTGTGGTTCAACGTCGGCTTCGAGGAGAGCCCGCAGTGCAGCGCCTGCTTCATCCTCTCCGTGGAGGACACCATGGAGTCGATCCTCGACTGGAACACGAAGGAGGGGATGATCTTCCGGGGCGGCTCCGGCTCGGGCATCAACCTCTCCAACATCCGCGGGTCGATGGAGCCGCTCGCCAAGGGCGGGACCGCCTCCGGGCCCGTGTCGTTCATGCGCGGCGCCGACTCCTGGGCCGGCACGATCAAGTCAGGCGGCAAGACCCGCCGCGCGGCCAAGATGGTCGTGCTCGACGTCGACCACCCCGACATCCTCGAGTTCATCCGCTGCAAGGCTCGCGAGGAGGACAAGGCGGCGGCGCTGCGCGACGCCGGCTTCGACATGTCGATCGACGGCGATGGCTTCAAGTCGATCCAGTACCAGAACGCCAACAACTCGGTGCGCATCACCGACGAGTTCATGCGCGCCGTCGAGGAGGACCGCGAGTGGCGCCTGATCGCCCGCACGACAGGCGAGCCGATCGGCGAGCCGATCCCGGCCCGCGAGCTGATGCGCGAGATCGCCGAGGCGGCCTGGCGCTGCGCCGATCCGGGCGTCCAGTACGACACGACGATCAACCACTGGCACACCTCGCCCAACAGCGGGCGCATCAACGCATCCAACCCTTGCAGCGAGTACATGCACGTCGACAACTCCGCCTGCAACCTCGCGTCGCTGAACCTGATGAAGTTCCGCCGCCCCGACGGCACGCTCGACGTGGGCGCCTTCGAGCACGCCGTCGACATCATGCTGCTCGCCCAGGAGATCATCGTCGGGCCCTCCAGCTATCCCACCGAGGAGATCGCCGTCAACGCACGTGCCTTCCGCCAGCTCGGGCTCGGGTACGCCAACCTCGGCGCCTACCTGATGAGCAACGGCATGCCCTACGACTCCGACGAGGGCCGCGAAGCGGCAGCCGCGATCACCGCGCTGATGACAGGCCGGGCCTATCGCCGCTCGGCCGAGGTCGCAGCGGCGCTCGGGCCCTACGAGCACTACCCCGAGAACCGCGAGGCGCACAACAACGTGATGCGCATGCACCGCGACGCCTCCTACGTGATCCCCGCGGAGGCCCCGCGGGACGCCGAGCTGGTGGCTGCGGCACGACGGTCCTGGGACGAGGCGGTCGCGCTCGGCGAGCGCCACGGCTACCGCAACGCGCAGGCCACCGTGCTCGCCCCCACCGGAACGATCTCCTTCCTGATGGACTGCGACACCACCGGCGTCGAGCCCGACTTCTCGCTCATCAAGTTCAAGGAGCTCGTCGGCGGCGGGCAGATGACGATCGTCAACCGCACCGTGCCGCTGGCGCTGCAGACGCTCGGCTACTCCGAGCCGGAGATCGAGCAGATCGAGGCGCATCTCGCCGAGCACGGCGCGATCCTCGGCGCGCCCGGCCTGCGCGAGGAGCACCTGCCCGTCTTCGACGTGGCCGTCGGCGAGCGCGCGATCTCGCACATGGGCCACCTCAAGATGATGGGCGCCGTGCAGCCGTTCATCTCCGGGGCGATCTCGAAGACGGTCAACCTGCCGCAGGACGCCACCGTCGAGGACATCGCCGACGCCTACACCCAGGCCTGGCGGCTGGGGATCAAGGCGCTCGCGATCTACCGCGACGGCTCCAAGACCGCACAGGCACTGCGCACCGACGCCCAAGAGGGCGCCGAGGCCCCGGCCGACGTCGACGCGATCGTCGAGCAGGCCGTCAGCAAGGCGCTCGCCGATGCCGGGCCGATGCGCAAGCGGATGCCCCGCGAGCGCCAGTCGATCACGCACAAGTTCTCCATCGGCAACCACGAGGGCTACATCACCGCCGGCATGTACCCCGACGGCAGCGTCGGCGAGATCTTCCTCACCGACATCGGCAAGGAGGGCTCGACGCTGCGCGGGATGATGAACTCGTTCGCCACCGCCATCTCGATCGCGCTCCAGTACGGCGTGCCCCTCGAGACGCTCGTGAGGAAGTTCAGCTACATGCGCTTCGAGCCCGAGGGGATCACCGGCAACCCCGAGATCCCGTTCGCCAAGTCGATGCCCGACTACATCATGCGCTGGCTGGCATCCCGCTTCCTGGACACCGACGCCCAGGAGGAGCTCGGGATCCTCACACCCGAGGTGCGGGCCCGCAAGGCCGCCCAGGAGACCGCCCAGGCGGTCTCCTCCTCCGACACCTCCGGACCCAGCAACGGCGGCAACGGCGGCTCCACCAGCCCCCAGACGCCCGCCGCACCCAGCGCGAGCGCCGGTGCAAGCACACCCGCGGCGGCCGCGATGACCGACTCCCCGCCCGTCGTGCCAGCGAAGCTGCAGGGGCTGGACCTCGGGCCCGCCTGCAGCCAGTGCGGCGGCATGATGCAGCGCACGGGGTCCTGCTACACCTGTTCTTCCTGCGGCAACAACACCGGCTGCGGCTGAGGCGCGATCGGCGGCGCCGGGCGGCGTCCTCGGTCGCTCGCGTGCAGAGCACGCCACGCCCCCTGCGTCCTTGCCCGGCTTGCCGCTCGCGCCTCAGCACCTGGTTGTACCGAGGGCCGCGGGCGGGCCGAGCGCCTACTATCCACCGTCACATGTCCGCAGCCTCACCGCCGTCCCCCGCGAGTCCGCTGCAGGGCGGCTGCCTGTGCGGCGCGGTGAGATTCGAGATCACCGCTCCCTTCCTGTCGGCCGGCTACTGCCACTGCACGCACTGCCAGCGACGCACCGGCACCGGCTCCTCGGCCAACGGCCGCGTCCCCCGGGAGGGATTCCGCCTGCTGCAGGGGGCCGAGCAGCTGCGCGCCTTCCAGCCGCCCGGCGGCGTTCCCAAGCTCTTCTGCGCGACCTGCGGCTCGGCGCTGTTCAGCGGCGAGCCGCTGTCCGACGAGGAGGTCTCCGTGCGGCTCGGCGCACTCGACCGCCATCCCGGGATCGGCATGCAGTACCGGGCGTTCGTCGCCTCGGCCGCCTCCTGGGAGCCGGTCCCGCAGGATGGGCTGACGCGCTACCCCGGCTCGCGCAGCGCCGGCTGACCGCACGCCCGTGGCTCGCGCAGGGACCCAGCGGTCACCGGCCCGCGAGGGCCGGTGACACCGGGACGGCTGCGGAGCCGATCAGCCGTTCAGGCGCTTCTTCAGGGCACTCGCAGCCGAGAATTTCGCGGCCTTGGATGCACCGATATGGATCGTCTGGCCGGTCGCGGGGTTACGTCCCTCGCGGGCAGCGCGGTGGCTGACGCTGAACTTGCCGAAGCCGGCAAGCGCGACCTCACCCCCGGCGGCCAGCTCGTCGGAGACCACCTCGATCGCCGCCTCAACAACCTGCCGTGCCTGGCTGGCAGCCAGTCCAGTGCGCTGCGCAACCTGCTCAGCGAGCTCGTTCTTTGTCATGCCACTCCCTTCTCGAGTGTCTTTGCTCGTTGCAGGCTAACCGCTGGCCAGGACGGCGAGGGCGCAACGCGCCCCACGCAGCGGGCCACGAACCCCTAATTTCCGGGGAACTTCAGCGGCGTTCCGCCCACGAGCGCCCCCTCGCGGGCCCTCTCATGGGCACCTCGGGCCCGCTGCGGCACCAGGGCGCCGGCGGCGAGGGCGGCCCAGAGCACCGCTATCCAGGCGCCGCACGCAAGCCCCACGTGCACCCACACGAGCTCGGTGGGCAGGTGGGTCTCGTATTGATCGAGCCCCACCGCCCCCTGCAGCGCGAGCAGCACACACAGCACGGTGAGGGGCCGCTGGACGGCTCCTTCGGCGCCCCGCCGGCGGGCGAGCAACCAGAGACCGACCGACAGCAGGCTGAAGGCGAGAGCGATCTCGGCGTGGCGGTGGATGACGAAGTCCATCGTGCCGCGGCCGTCGAAGCCGAGGCGGTTGATCCTCTGCCCCGGCGATCCGCCCGCATGCGGTCCGGCGGCGGTCGCGGCGGTGCCCGCGAAGATCGTCAGGGCACCCATCCCCACGAGCACGCGCGACCACAGCACGAGCGTGCGATCGCCGCCGCTCCGCCGCTCCGCCGCGCTCTGGCGCCCGGCGTCCTGTTCGCGCGCGGCGATCGCCTGCCAGACCAGCAGCACGGCGGCGACGATGATCAGCATCGAGAGGGCGAAGTGGCCCATGACCCAGCCGTAGTCGAGCGCCCCTTTGACGGTGAATCCGCCGAGGACCGCCTGCGCGACGACGCCGAGTGGCAGCAGCGCCGCCAGCCACACGAGCCCGCGCCGGTAGGGGCGGCGGCGGACGGCGCCGAGCCAGGCGAAGCCCGCCGCGAGCACGATCGGCACGCTCAGCACGCGGTTGGAGAACTCGATCACCGCGTGGCTGTTCAGCGGCGGGTAGAGGTTGCCGTAGCACTTCGGCCACGTCGGGCAGCCCAGCCCCGAGCCCGTCAGACGCACGGCGGCGCCCGTCAGGACGATCACCGTCAGCGCGATCAACGCCGCGTAGGCGAGCGCCACGTACTGCTCAGGGGTAACCGTGTAGTCGTTGGTGCGCTCGCGCAGCCGTTTCAGGAACGCCGCCATCGCCTCAAGGATGCCACTCGAAGGGCAGCTCGTCAGCGATCTCACTCAGACGCGGTGCCGCCGCGTCGCGCGCCGAGACCGTCAGCTCGGCGGCCGGCAGCGGCCACGCGATGCCCACCTCGGGGTCGTCCCACGCGATCCCACGTTCGACCGCCGCGTCGTGATAGCCGGTCTGCTTGTAGAGCACGTCGGCAACCTCGCTGAGGACCACGAAGCCATGGGCGAAGCCGGCCGGCACGAACAGCTCGCGCATGTCCTCGTCGTCCAGCTCGGCCGACTCCCAGCGGCCGTACGTCGGCGAGCCCCTGCGCAGATCCACCGCCACGTCGAGGATCCGGCCGCGCGCGCAGCGCACGAGCTTGCCGATACCCGCACCGACCTGGAAGTGCATGCCGCGCAGCACCCCGCGCGCCGAGCGGGAGTGATTGTCCTGCACGAACTGCTCCGGCTCGGGGATGCCGAGCTCCTCGTGCCACTCGCGGCGGTAGGTCTCGGTGAAGAAGCCACGCTCGTCGCCGTGGACCGTGGGCTCGATCAGCACGAGGCCATCGATGCTGACCGGAAGGGCGCGCACGGCCGTGCAGGTTACCGATCCGCGCTGCAGGCGCGCTAGCCGCGAGGGCGCCCGGACAGGGGCCTGCGGTGGTAGACCGTGATGCTCACCCGCGAGGTGTTCAGCTCTTTGTCATAGGCGATGAAGGTGAGCGTGTGGCGGCCGAAGGAGATGTGCTTGGCGCCCTGCCAGTTGATCACGCCCGTCAGCCTCGCCGGATCGGCCGAGGTGCCGTAGTTGCGGATCACCTTGCCGTCGATCTCGAGCTTGATGCGGTAGACGCCCAAGGGGCTCATGGCCATCACGTGGATCGGCAGCGGGCCCCGATAGCTGACGTGATTGCTCGGTGAGAGCACCTTGATCTTGGGGCCGCTGAACGTTCCGCACGGTTCGCTGAGCGTGTCGCCCTTGCGCACGTAGGAGCGCATCGCCGTGAAGGACGGCTTGCGCGAGCCGTCCGCGCGCAGCAGCCCCGACACGACGGGGCCTTCGTCCTGCATGGCGAACCACAGCGCGACCTGCACGTAGGAGTCCTGGGCGAGGCAGTGGTAGGCCTGGCGCAGGAACGTCGCCTGTTCGGGTTCGCTGACGCCCTGGGGCTTCTGGCCGGCCCATGCTCCTTCCGAGCACGTCGCCGAGGTCGTGCGCCAGCTCAGCTCGGTCATCCAGATCGGCTTGTCGTCGCCGTTGGCCAGCATCACGGCATGCACTTCGCGGTAGGCCAGGAAGGAGTCGGGAACCATGCGCCCTTCGGGGCCGCGCAGGAACACGTAGGGGGAGAGGACGTTGCAGGCGGTGTCGGTGTGGACCGCCACCACGTCGAAGGAGCCCTTGGCGCCGGCCGCATAGACCTCTTCCAGGAACGGGTAGTCGTTGCCCGTCAGCCCGCCCAGCACGACCGTAGCGCTCGGGTCGGCCGCCTTGAGCACCGGATAAGTGGCTTTCAGCAGCTGCGCATAGGCGGCCGGGTTCGGCCCGCCGGCCCAGAACGTCGAGGAGTCCTCCTCGTTCCAGATCTCATATGCGCTCACGCGCGTGCCGAAGTGCTCGGCCAGTCCGCCCACGAAGGCCGCGTAGTCGTTCGGATTCGCCGGGGGGGCGTATTCGTTGCCCGAGCCGGTCTCCCACTCGGGGCTGCCGACCACGTCGAGTATCACTTTGGTGTGCGCCGGGAGCGCTTTGAAGACCTGTTCGTAGGAGCTCACCGCGCTCGGCGAGAGCGCGCCGGGGGAGGGCTGCAGCGAGCGCCAGCTGACGAAGATCCGTACCCAGTGCGTCCCCAGCGAGTGCACGGACGCGAGCTGCACGGCGCTGCTGGGCGAGACGCCGACGCCCGGTTCCGCCGCGAGCGCTCCGCGCGCGTTGATGGCCGCACCGGCCGCGAGCAGCGATCCGCTCAACAGGAGCACCGCCAGCATGCGACGCCGCCAACCGCCGAGTGCACGTCGCTCGAGGATCTCTCCCGGGCTGCTCATATCAACGCCATCGGAACACCGGCCGGAGGGCTTGAGTTGCGCGCGCGTTGCTCAGCCGACGTTGGCGCGCCCGGGCCGCCCCCGACCCGCTGCGCGGTGACATATATTCGCCCCGCCATGTCCCAGAGCACCTCCACGCCGCGTGCAGTGGGCGCTCCCTCCACGCTCGACTGGGCGCGCGTTCCGCGCGAGCCCCGGGCCGCCGCGGGCACCATCGACGTCCTGCGCGCCGACCTCGACGGCGTCGCCGACGACATGCTCGAGCTGCTCAGCCCGCAGGAGCGGGCGCGCGCGGAGCGCTTCGCCGCCGAACGCGACCGCGTGCTGTGGACGCGCGCCCGCGGCCTGCTGCGGCGCCTGCTCGGCAGCTACCTCGGACAGGAGCCTGGCGCGCTGCGCTTCGGCGCGGGCCCGCACGGCAAGCCCGCGCTGCTGGGAGAGCGCACGCCGCCGCGCGCCGGGCACGAGCTGCCCGCGGGCGGATCGCCGCCCGTGTGCTTCAACGTGTCGCACTCCGGGCACCTCGCCCTCTACGCGTTCAGCCCGATCGGCGAGGTGGGGGTCGACGTGGAGCTGCCCCGCCGCCCGCGCAACGAGCTCGCGATTGCCGCCCGCGCGCTCGGGCCGCAGGCCGCCCGGCGCCTCGCACAGGTCGACCCCGCGCACCGTCCCCACGAGTTCCTGCGGGCGTGGGTCCGCCACGAGGCCGCCGCCAAGTGCACCGGCGTGGGCATCGGCGCGGGTAGCGGCCCTGGCGCCACCGCCACGGAGAGACGCGACTGCGATCGCGATCGCGGCCTGTGGCTGGCCGAGCTCGACGTCGGCCCGCCGGCCGCCGCGGCAGTCGCCGCCGAGAACCGGCCCCGCGAGCTGCGCCTGTGGGAGTGGCATGGTTGAGCGCGTTGCGCGGCGCCGGCGCCGCTTCGCGCGTAGGTGGCGCCACCGCGCGCGGATACCCTTCTGTGCAGAACATGCGCCCCACAGATCCCCCACCGGTTCTCGTCGACCGGGTCAACAAGCGCTTTGAGATTCCGCGCGAGCAGGTGAGCACGCTCAAGGAGCGGGCGCTGCATCCGCTGCGCCGCAGCCACACCGACACGCTGCAGGCGCTGCGCGGCGTCTCCTTCGCCGTCGAGCCCGGTGAGTTCTTTGGAATCGTGGGGCGCAACGGGTCGGGCAAGTCGACGCTGCTGAAGTGCCTCGCGGGGATCTACAGCGTGGACAGCGGCAGCATCTACATCAACGGCCGCATGTCCACGTTCATCGAGCTCGGCGTCGGCTTCAACCCGGATCTGCCCGCGCGCGACAACGTGCTGCTCAACGCGACGATGCTCGGGCTCAGCCCGCGCGAAGCTCGACAGCGCTTTGACAGCGTGATCGACTTCGCCGAACTCGGCGACTTCGTCGACATGAAGATCAAGAACTACTCCTCGGGCATGCTCGTGCGACTCGCCTTCGCGGTGATGATCCACGTCGACGCCGAGATCCTGCTGATCGACGAGGTCCTCGCGGTCGGCGATGCCGCCTTCCAGCAGAAGTGCTACGACGAGTTCGAGCGCATCCGCGCCAGCGGCGCCACCGTGCTGTTCGTGACTCACGACATGTCAGCCGTGCGGCGCTTCTGCGACCGGGCGCTGCTCCTCGAGCACGGACGCCCCGTCGAGCTCGGCGACCCCGAGCACGTCGGCAACCGCTACCTCGAGCTCAACTTCTCCGAGCACGCGCGCGAGGTCGAGCAGGTCGCCGCGCAGGCCGAAACGGGCGCTGCGCCGGGGGGTGCCGCAGCAAAGCCCGACGCCGCCGCGGGCACAGACGGCGCCGTCCCCGAGGTGCCCGGCGCGGCCGCCGTCGAGGAGCCCGTCGCGGCGCGCTACGGCGACGGCCGCGCCGAGATCTACGAAGCCTGGTTCGAGGATGAGCTCGGAGCGCGCGCAGAGGCCCTGCAGACGGGGCGGCCCTGCGCCTTCGCCGCACGCGTGCGCTTCAACGCCG
>Ga0209040_10002003_pt1 | contig 16084 bp, 15 predicted proteins | sample BogFormECP12_OM3_FD_188240 | JGI IMG/M metagenome (GOLD analysis project Ga0209040, IMG submission 188240) | Bog forest soil microbial communities from Calvert Island, British Columbia, Canada - ECP12_OM3 (SPAdes) (version 2) | ecosystem: Environmental > Aquatic > Freshwater > Wetlands > Bog ...
TCCAGTTGCCGTTTTGCTGGTAGCGCTCGCGGTACTGCGGGCGATTCACCCAGATATTGTTGTTGTTGATGTTGATATTGATGGTGTTGTTGTTCCAGTTCGGCCGGCTCCAACCCCAGTTATTGGACGTAATCGCCCATCCCCTGCCCCAGAAGACGCCGGCGACAAACGCCTGCTCCCGGTCGGCCACATACTCCTTGTATCCCGCCGGATCGACAAACGGATTCTCGCCGCCATCCTTCAGCCGTGCATACTTAGCCAGCATGTCGTAGTAGCCCCCATGCGCGCCCAGAAACACATCGCAGGGCAGCGCCTTGAGTACGCGAAACGTCTGCTCATAATCCTGCGCAATCTGCGGATACGCCTTGTTATTGACCAGCTTGTATCCGGGATTCACATTCGGGCTGCCGACAATCACCACATCGTAGACCTTGCCGTTATCCTTCACCCTCAGAGTCCACGTCGTGCAGCCCTTTGTGTGTCCCGGCGTCTTATGCGCCACCAGAACCACGCCGCCCAGTCGAACCTCGTCTCCATCGTGCAGCACGCGATCCACCTTCACGGGCGGAAACTGCATGTCCGCAGACTTCCCATACTTGAAGTCGCTCTTGCCGCCGTCCTCGACCACCGGCACGTCCGCATCCATCACCATGTACTTCGCGTGAGTCAGTTGCTTGATGCGCGCGCTTCCGGCGCAATGGTCGTAATGCGCATGGCTGATCAGCAGAATCTTCACATCGCTGAATTTGAACCCAAGTTGCTCCACACTCTTTTGAATCAGTGCCGGAGAGCTCACCAGGCTGCTGTTGATCAGGATGTGCCCCTGCGGCGTGGTGATCAGGTAAGACGCGAGATCCTTGCTACCTACGTAGTACACATTCCCAATTACGCGATGCGGCGGAAACGGCTGCGTCCAGTCAGGCGGGGTCTGCGCGTACGCACTGCCCGTCAGCGCAAAGAGAAGAATCAGTACGCGAGAAAGCATACGCAGGAGTATCTACCCGGCCTCCGCCATCCTCGATCTTTTTTCATGTGGAAAACCGTTGCCTATCAAGATACCAGCCACTTACCGCCCTGCGCCCACCGCTGGAGCAGCCGGCCGGGGTTCTTCGGCCTCGACCTCAAAAACACTGGCCCCCATAGGATAAAGCAGCGCGTGATGCGCCGTGTTGAGCAGTTCCGCGTCGCCCGTATCCTCGCTCAACTCCCATACCATCACTCCGCCCAGCCGCTCCTTCGCCGCATAACTCACCTTGTAGCGAACGGAAACCGCGTCCTCATAGGTCCAGAATGTCGTTCCGTCAAACAGCCACGGAGCCTGCGAGTGCGCGTCGCGATATGCCGAAGAACCCGACATCAGCGTGCGAATATACCGGTAAGGCTCGTCCCCGTGCACACCACGCCCCGTCTGGAACAGGCCGTTGTTCGTCCGCTCAACCGCCGTCCAGCTGTAGCCGTAGAACGGCACGCCCATCAGCAACTTCTCAGCGGGCACACCTGCGGCCTCGTATTCAGCAATATTCCTTTCGATGCTGTTCGAGTGACGCGGGTCTGCTGCGCTTGAGAAGAGGGGCGCAAGAAAGCCAGTCGTCGGACTCCACGGCCCTGTGTAGTCGTAGTTCATAATGCCTACCTGATCCACCAGCGGAGCGATCGCCGTAAAGTCGGTGCCCGTTTGCATCCGCGGCGAGTGACCCACCGCGATCGACAACCGTAGCCCGGGCCGCACCGCCCGCATCTGCCGCTGGAACTCCTCCAGTAGAGCGCGAAAATTCGCCGCGTCCTCCGCTTTTGGATACTCCCAGTCGATATCGAAGCCGTCGAAGATGCCCGGCTGCTGAATGCCAGCCGCAAAATGACCGCGCAGAAAAGTATCCACGCACGACTCGACAAACGTCCTGCGATTTTCGGGTCGCGCGTCTTCCGCGAAGCCCGCAGGATTGCCTTCAAGCGAAATCAGAATCTTCAGATGCGGATAGCGCTTCTTCAACTCCTTAAGTTGATGAAAGTAGCCGCGAAACGGCGACGCCGGATCGTCCGCCCTTCCGCTCACGCTGTTTTCGATGGTGTATGTAGTGTTCAGATCAGCTCTGGGATCAGCCACCGAACATTTGCCATTGCTTACAAACCCCTGCGCGTAGTTGATCTGGTCCAGCAGGGCCGCGCTCCCGTTGTCCACCAGGTGCTTCACGTAGTACGGCTGCTCGTAGTACAGGCCCCACTGCGGAAAATACCCCACCAACATCGGGTGCGGATTCTGCGCATGTCCATGCCGCCGCCACGCGGGCGCGTGGTTATGCGATAAAAACAGAACAAAAGTGGCCAGCGCGCAGACAATGATCCGCAACCGGCGGAACAGGGCAGAGTTTTTTCGCATTTCACTATGAAAGACGTCTGGACCCAATGAACGGTTGAATAAATTTTCGGTGACGGCGCCGGTGCGATTCGCGCTCGACCTTATGATTCTTTATCTCCAACCGCCAGCAGCGTCTGAAAGTGCGGAGCCTCCGCCTCTTTGTGCACCACCGAAATTTGAATCCCGCAAAACCCGGCCTTCTCCATTGCCGCTTCCAGTTCTACTTCGCTGAAGCCCAGCCACTCATCGGCATACAGCTCGCGCGCTTCTTCAAAGCGATGCTTCGCCAGGTCGAGCAACACGATGCGGCCGCCCGGCTTCAGAATCCGCCACGCCTCGGCTACCGCACGCTCCGGGTGGAGCGCATGATGCAGCGACTGCGAGAAAAAGACCAGATCGACTGAGTTATCTTCGATCGGAACCTCCTCCATATCTCCCAGCCGGTAATCGACATTCTTCACGCCCTGCCGCTTCGCCTGCTGTCGCCCGAACTCCACCATCTTCGCGGACGTATCCACCGCGATCACCCGCTTCGCCCGCTGCGCCAGCAGCAGCGAAAACGCGCCCTCGCCCGCGCCGAGATCGGCAATCACCATCGGAGACATCAGCTTCAGCAGCGCTTCCGCCACGCTCTTCCACGACTTGCCTGGCACATAGCTCCGCCCGAAACGTCCCGCCACGTCATCAAAGAAGGCCCGAGTCTTGTCCTGCCGCTTCTTCAGCACGCGCTTCACCGCGGCCTGGTCGCGCTTTGCCTCGGCAATTTCCGCACGCGCCTGCGTAAGCAGCTCCGTCAACACGCCCGCGCCATTTTCGCGCTTCAGCCGGTACAGACTGTTCTTGCCCGTCCGCCGGTCCTCCACCAGCCCGGCCTGCTTCAGTTGCGACAGATGCGTCGAAATCGTGCTCTGGCCCATTGCCAGAATCTCCTGCAGTTCCGCGACCGACAACTCTTCGCGCTCCAGCAGCAGCAAAATGCGCAGCCGGGTCGAGTCGGCAACTACGCGCAGAATTTTCACAATTGACGCCATCGCGATCTGCGATATTATATCAATGTATCTCGATTTGACGATATGAGGACATAACCATGGCAACCGCAACACTCGAACGCACCGCCGCTGAATTCAAAGTAGCCGACCTGTCCCTTGCCGACTGGGGCCGCAAAGAGATCTCCATCGCCGAACATGAGATGCCCGGCCTCATGTCTATCCGCCGCAAATACGCTGCCGAGAAGCCTCTCGCCGGCGTTCGCGTTACCGGCTCGCTGCATATGACCATCCAGACCGCGGTACTCATCGAAACCCTCGTCGATCTCGGCGCCGACGTGCGCTGGGCAAGCTGCAATATCTTCTCCACGCAGGACCACGCTGCCGCCGCCATCGCCGCTGCCGGTGTTCCTGTTTTCGCCTGGAAGGGCGAGAGGCTCGAAGAATACTGGGACTGCACCTACCGCGCCCTGACTCACGCCGGCAACAAGGGCCCGCAACTTGTCGTCGATGACGGGGGAGACGTCACCCTGCTCATCCACAAGGGCTACGAGCTGGAAGAGGGCGACGACTGGGTCAACACGCCATCTTCCAATCATGAAGAGCAGGTCATCAAGGATCTCCTCAAGCGCGTCCACGCCGAGGATCCGCAGCACTGGCACAACGTCGCCAAAGAATGGCGGGGCGTTTCGGAAGAGACGACCACCGGCGTTCACCGTCTCTACAAGATGAAGGAGCAGGGCAAGCTGCTCATTCCGGCGATCAACGTCAACGACTCGGTCACCAAGTCCAAGTTCGACAACCTCTATGGATGCCGCGAGTCTCTCGCCGACGGCATCAAGCGTGCCACCGACGTTATGGTCGCCGGCAAAGTCGCTGTCATCTGCGGCTACGGAGACGTAGGCAAAGGCTCGTCGCACTCGCTGCGCGGCATGGGCGCTCGCGTCATCGTCACCGAGATCGATCCCATCAATGCCCTTCAGGCCGCGATGGAAGGCTTCGAGGTCGCCCCTATCGAGGACACCCTCGGCCGCGGTGACATCTACGTCACCTGCACCGGCAACGTGGACATCATCACCCTCGAGCACATGAAGTTGATGAAGGACCAGGCCATCGTCTGCAACATCGGACACTTCGACAACGAAATCCAGATGGACCTGCTCAATGAGGCGCCCGGCGTCGAGAAAACCAACATCAAGCCGCAGGTTGACAAGTACACTTTCCCCGACGGACATGAGATATTCGTCCTCGCCGAAGGCCGCCTCGTCAACCTCGGTTGCGCCACCGGCCACCCCAGCTTCGTGATGAGCAACAGCTTCGCCAATCAGACGCTCGCGCAGCTTGACCTCTGGAAGAACAAGGACACTTACAAGATCGATGTCTACACCCTCCCCAAGAAGCTCGACGAAGAGGTCGCGCGCCTGCACCTCGAAAAGATCGGGGTCAAGCTCACCACACTGACTCCCAAGCAGGCCGACTACCTCGGTGTCGCACCGGAAGGCCCCTACAAGCCCGACCACTACCGCTACTAAAGCACCTTCCCCCAGCCCTCCCTCAACATCGCCGCGAGAGAATCCTTCCTCTCGCGGCGATGTTCTTTGTCCTCAGGACATCCGGCCGAGCGCTCCTCGCCTCCTATAGAATCGCACCGGGGTTGAGCGTTATCGAAGATGGACTTATACCTTCACGTCAAAGTGCTCTTCGGAATGATCGTGGGCTTGAGTGTGGCTCATCTACTCAAGGGTGTGGCCGGCCTCGTTCAGCACCCAAAACGATACCGGGTCTACTGGGTCCATTTGGTCTGGGTGTTGTTTCTGTTTCTATATCTCATCCACTTCTGGTGGTGGGAGTTCAATCTGGCCCGGGTCCGCGAGTGGACCTTTCCTCTCTACTTCTTCGTTGCGCTCTATGCCGTTCTGCTCTATCTGCTCTGCACCCTGTTCTTTCCGGAACAGATCGGGGAATACGACGGGTTCAGAGGCTATTTCTACTCCCGCCGACAGTGGATCTTCGCCCTTATGGCCGCTCTTTTCGTCGCCGACATCGTAGACACCCTGCTCAAGGGCCCCGCATACTTCCACCGGTTGGGACACGCTTACGACATCCGCACCGCCGCCTTTCTCGCCCTCAGCCTGCTCGCTATCCTGATTAAGCGTCCGTGGTTCCATGCTGCTTTTGCCGTCTTCGCCCTCCTGTACGAGATCGCTTTCATTCTTGAAATGTATCGAACGATCGGTTAAACCCACTTATGAGGGGACGCGGACGGGTCGGGGACTCACCGAACACGGGAGACAGAGGATGCATTCGGCACGGCTTCAGGCAGTTTCATTGAATCTGCTCTCGTTGTTCGTGTGCGTCGCAATCGCACTGGCCGGTTATGCTGAAGACAATCCCAAACCGCTCGTCATTCCTCTCGAACCCTTCGGCATTCCCAAAGGGCTCTTTTTCAGCGGACGCTCGCTCTCCTGTCTTCACGAGCATGCTGCAGGAACCAGACTGTTCTGGCTTGACTCAACTCACATCTTCGTGGCCTTTACTACCAATCCCCCCTGCACCCTGAAGTCCAGGACCGAGCCTCCTCGCCTGCGCGCCATAATTTTCGATAAGACCGGCGCAAAAGTCGCCAGCCGCGACTGGTCTCTGGAAAGTGAGCTCACGCTATTTTCAGGCCCCAATCACCTCGTCGTGCTGTGGCAGGGAAGCAAGCTCCAGTTTCTTAATGGCCATCTGGAAACCATCGATTCCGGAGAGCTTGCCGAGCCCCCAAAGGGTCTCTGGGTCACGCCGGAGCGCCGCACCATTCCTTTGCTCTCCGCCGACGGCCGCAATTTTGAGTTTTACCGCGTCGATCCACTCAAACTTCTCACTACCATCGCGCTTGACCAGTCAAGAGATGCGAATGCCGTGTCTGATTGGACTCCCGGAGATGAACGTGTTGCTGGAAGCCTCTGCAAAGACAAATCCGCCTATACTTGTACCAGGATCCTCGTCCTCACTTCCGACGCGAACTTTCTCGCTCCCGACGGTGCGCCCTGGTCCTACGAAGAGACTGAAAAACCCGTTTCGTTACAACCGATCGGTTTCCTCGATTCCACCCATCTCCTGATTTTGCGCGTAGACAAAAACTTCTTCCACATCCCAAAGGTGCTCATCGTCAGTCCCAATGGCTCCAAAACGGTCCTGCCAAGTCCCGGAAGCGCATTCTATCCCGGCAGAATCATCGGCGTTGCCAACGGAGGTTCGCGCTTCGGCTTGGAGTATCACGAGGAGGGCCCATGTGAGGACTGCATTGCCGCCAAGCGCTTTGTCATCGAAGAGATCGACTCAAAAAAGATCCTCTTCGAGAAAAACGCTTCCCCCTACTTCAGCCACGCCGAGCTTTCCCCTGACGGGAAGTGGATCGCCATCCTCGACAACAGCGCGATCACCGTTTATCCGCTGCCCGCACACGAATAAGCTCTGGCTATCCCTGGTAGCGCCAGAGGGCGACGCCGCCGAACAGTCCATCCTCATTCGAAACGGTGGATACGTAGGTCGGCAGCTTGAAGTTGATCTCCTTCGCGTTGCCTCCGCCCAGGTACAGGCGATCCCAGTTGAAGGTCTTTGCCGTCTGCTCGATGGCCTTCTCGAGAAGACGATTCCAGCGCTTTTTCCCGAACTTCTTCAGTCCCCTGCGGCCCAGGAAGTCCTCATATGTCTTGCCCTTCAGCCAGGGATGGTGTCCCAGCTCCAGTCCAGCGCATAGATGCCCATCAGTGAAGAGCGCCGAGCCCAGTCCCGTGCCCAGCGTTAGCACCAGCTCCACCCCTCTGCCGCTGATTGCGCCGTACCCCTGTACCGCAGCGTCGTTCGCCAGGTGCACTGGCAGCTTCCATCGCTTTTCGAGGGTATTCTTAAGCGGAAAGCCTACCCAGCTTGGGTCCAGGTTCGCAGCGGTCAACGTTTTGCCCTGCTTGATCACGCCCGGAAAGCCCACCGAAACGCGATCGCAAGCCGGCATCTGTTTTCGCATGCTCTCGAGGACGGCTAGCATACGCGCCGGAGTAGCCGGATTGGGCGTAGGCGTGCGGAGGCGATCGGTCAGGGGGTTACCCCTGGCGTCGAGGGCCATCAGCTTCATTCCGGTGCCGCCAATGTCGACGGCCAATGTAATGGGGTGCGGGAAACGTGAATTTGTGCTTGCCATAGGTCCGGACAAGTGTAGTCGATATGAAAGGGAATTGGCGCGAGAATCAGATTGACTTGCGAGTAGTCTACGACTACTGCCCTGACATCACAATCGGCAGCGTCGGCGTCGCCGAGCCCTGCGCATCCTCGATCGTCACGCCGAAGGCCTTGGCCTCCACGCCCTCGGGAAGCGGAGGCAGAACCACCGACGCGCTTCCGCTCGCATCCGGACGGAACAAGCCTGCCGGTATCGGAGCCTTGCCGTTCGCCGGAATCAGCCATAGCTCATAGGTCTTGTCCGCGGCCACAGGGCGCAGATTACTGGCCACAAATATCAGCGCGCCCCGCTTCGGCAGATAAGTTGCATGTCCCACGGGCAGAGCGGGCTGCTTCGATTCCGTGAGCGTCACCTGTTTTGCCACCGGCGAAGTAAGCGCATCCGTCAGTTCCTGTGCACGATCCGCCTGCGCCGCCAGCAGCGCGATCTGCGAACGATTCTCGTTGAGCTGCTCCTTCAATTTGGAGTTCCCATAGCCCAGATACGCGGCAATCGCCAAAGCCGCAGCGGCCGCAACCCAGCCCAGCCACCCAAAACCTGCCTTGATCTCCTTCCGGGCAGGGAACTCAGTCACAGTTGTCGGCGCTGATACCGTTTCTTGCGGAGTTCTCGCAATCCTCTCTATCAGCCTCAGCCGTGCTCCCTCCGGAAGGCTGTGCTGCTCCGTGCCCATGCCGATCACCGCCAGATCCACAAGAGACTCGGAGAGCACAGCGCGGCAATAGGCGCAATCGTCTAGATGCGCCTGGGTGTCGCGGTTCTCCTCCGGCGTCAGCGCCTGCATGGCATAAAACGCCAGGACTTCCTGCGGGATGTGAGGCCTGCTCAAACCTTTAGTGCCTTTCTGATTGTGATCAATGCCAGTCGAATTCGGGTCTTCACTGTTCCCAGCGGATCGCCCGTCTTCTCGGAAATCTCCGAATGGCTCAGTCCTTCAAAGTAAGCGAGCTCCAGGGACGTCTTCTGCTCATCTGGCAGCGAATGCATGACCCCGCGAATCTTTTCCAGAAGCGAATTGCGCTCCGCCTCCTTTGCCAGATTGGTCGAAGAAGGCAATGCGAATAGCTCTACTGGCTCCGATGGGCGCCGCCTGCGGATCACGTCGATCGAACGGTTCCGCGCCACCACTACCAGCCAGCCACCGAGCGATCCCCGCCCCGAGACGAATGCACTGGGATTCCTCCACATCTGGACGAAGATCTCCTGCATAACATCTTCGGCTTCGCCTGTGTCCTTCAATACCCGCAATGCCACGGAGTACACCATGGTCCCATAACGGTCGAACAGGGCAGACATAGCCTCCTGGTCGCCGGACTGGATGCGTGTCAGCAGCCCCATCTCGTCCGCCTCGTTCGTCCTCACCGGGGTTCTGTGAGAAGAACGGAGAGCTTCGTTATTCGGATTGGGGAAATCCTGGGGCATGCGGTCGGGTCCTTGCGTATTCTATGATGCCGAAGAACGCGGCGCCATAAAGTGCTGTCTTTTCTTTGCGCTTTACGAAAGGTGCGACCATAAGATGAAGACACGCCTGGACAAGATGCTCGTCGAGCGCGGAGTGGTCCCCTCGCGCGAACGGGCGCAGGCACTCATCCTCGCCGGTCGCGTCCTGGTCAACGAGCAGAAGATCGAAAAACCTGGCCATCTCGTTGACGATGCCTCGGCCCTTCGTCTGCTTGGCGGAGACCTCCGCTATGTCAGCCGTGGCGGTCTGAAGCTTGAAGAGGCCCTGCGTCACTGGCAGATTGACCTCACGGGAAAATTCTGCCTCGACATCGGCACATCCACAGGCGGCTTCACTGACTGCATGCTCCAGCATGGCGCTGCGCGCGTGCTGGCCGTCGATACTGGCTACGGTCAGATTGCCGAGAGCCTGCGCCGCGATCCGCGCGTGACGCTTATGGAGCGCACCAACGCCCGCAAGCTTGTCCCGGGCGATCTTCCATTAGAGATCGAGTTCATCTCTATGGATGTGTCCTTTATCTCCGCCACTCTCGTCCTGCCCCCAGTGGTTCATGCGATCGTCGCCGGACCCCAACGTCAGCAATCCCTTGACGCCGTCGTCCTGATCAAACCGCAGTTCGAGGCCGGCCGTGAGCACATCGGCAAGGGTGGAATCGTGCGCGATCCGGCAGCGCACCGCCTGGCCATCGATCGTGTCTGCGCCTGCGTGACTGAGATCGGCGGAACCGGAATCGAAGTCATCGATTCGCCGATTCATGGAGCCGAAGGCAATCGTGAATTCCTTCTTCACGCACGTTGGGTACACTGGTGACTCATGCGCCCCGTCGCTATCATCTCGAAGCCTCAAAAAGAAGAGCTGTTCCAGCTGCTCCCCAGCCTCGTGCTCTGGATGAATGCGCATGGGCTCGATCCCATCCTGGACCCGGTGAGCGGAACCTACACGCACCAAGCCCGCATCGTTCCCCGGCATGAGATGCCGGCCGTAAAGCCTGATCTCGTCATTGTGCTCGGAGGCGACGGCACTCTCTTATCTGCCGCTCGGGTCTTCGCCAAAACCGAGACGCCGATCCTCAGCGTTAACCTCGGTTCGCTCGGCTTCCTCACGGAAGTGCGTCTGGCCGACCTGTACTCCACGCTCGAAGGCTGGTGCAACAACTGCTTCACCACCGATTCCCGGGCCATGCTCCACAGCGAGTTATGGCGCGATGGCGAACTCTTCAGCGAGCATGAAGCACTAAACGATGTCGTCGTGGCCAAGGGCGCAATCGCCCGCATGGGAGATTTCAGCATCAGGCTCGACGGTCAACTCGCTGCCGGTTTTCGGGCTGACGGACTCATTATCTCCACCCCCACCGGCTCCACTGCCTATTCGCTTGCAGCCAACGGTCCCATCCTGGTCCCTGACGTCGATGCGTTGGTGGTCTCCCCGGTGTGCCCGCACATTTTGACTCTCCGCCCCATCGTCGTCCGCGGAGACGCCAATATCGCTGTCAATATTGTCGGGGTTCCCGATCAGATATTCCTTACTGTCGACGGCCAGGAGGCGGTTCTCATGAAGGTCGGCGACGAGCTCCGCTGCTGCCGTTCGCAGCACACCGTCAAGCTGGTTCGGCTGGGAGCCACAGGATTCTTCGACGTTTTGCGCGCCAAGCTCAAGTGGGGCGAACGATAGAGCCAGAAAAAGATCTGGTGCGGGGAGGAGCCCGGAAGTAGCTTGCTAATGGCTAATGGCTAATGGCTAATGGCTAATGGCTAATGGCTAGCTCTTCGTCGTCAACTCCGCCAGCAGCACCTTGGCCTTTGTCACAAGCGTATTCGCTCCGTCCAGATCGTCTTGGTCGAGCGCCTGCTTTGCCTTGCTTAAAAACGTACGAATCTGGGTCGCCGTCACCTGCTCTTCTGCGGTGAGCGTGCGCTTAATGCCGTTGAGACCATTCTCCGTCGCGGTAATCTGTTCCATAATATCGCGATGGCTCGGCAGACTGCCGCCGCCGCCGGTTGCGGATAGCTGACCGATCGGCGACATCTCGGGCGGCTGACCGGCAGAAGCTACCTGGGTGTTTGCCGCTGCCGACGTGTCCTTCGCCGTTTGCGTTTGCTCTGCTGGCTTGGGTTTATGATGTGTCGTCTTCTGGCGCGGCTTGGGCGGGGGCGGCTGCTGTGCCACCTCCGGCAGCCCCACCTTGCTAGTCTCAGGAGGAGGCAGCTGTGGCGGTGGCGTGTCTTTCGTAATGGTGCTCGGGGGCAGAATGGGAGCCTGCGCGGCCGGCGGTGGCGCAGCCTGCGTCTTATGCTTGCAGCCGGCAATCAGGCAGAGCAGCACAACAACCGCGATCTTGCTTGCGGAATTCATTCCCTGAGCCCCTTCACGACGGGTGTATTCGTTTCCAGGAGTCCGCGCACTCTTGCGTCGGATACGTTGGCGGCCGGAACATACAGCGTAAACGTCGACCCCTCCCCGATCTTCGATTCTACGTCAAGCTGCCCGTGGTGTAATTGAAGAATTCTGTACGTCATCGCCAGGCCGATGCCGCTGCCGTCGCGTTTTGTCGTGAAGTAAAGGTCAAAGATTCGAGTGCGGATATCCTCCGGAATGCCCTCGCCATGATCCTGCACCTTCAGGATCGCCATGCGACCGTCCTCTGTAAGACGTACTGAGAGCTCGCCGCCATCCGCCATGGCCTGCGCTCCATTCAGAACCACATTCAGCAGCGCCTGCTTCAGCAGGTCGGCGTCTACCTTGACCATCACCGGGTGATCCGGCAGCTCGCTCACCATGGTGACGCTATAAGTTTCGAGACCCGCGGAAGCCAGCAACAGCACGCTTGACACAATGTTCCGCATGTCCTGGTCCTTTAGCTGCAGCTCGACGGGTCGTGAAAAGTCGACCAGCGTCTGCACGACCCGGTCCAGCCGGTGAATTTCGCTTTGGATGACCTCCAGATGCCGTGTCGCGGCCGGCTCGCCGCCAATCTTGCTGCGTAGCAGCTCCAGATGAACCACGATCGCGTTGATCGGATTCTTCACCTCGTGACCCACCCCGGAGGTCAACCGGCCGATCGCCGCCATGCGCCGCGAAAGCTCCAGCTCGCTTTCGATTTCGCTTACCGATTCCACATCGTGCAGAGTCAACAGCGCGCCCAGCGAGCGCCCCTGGTCCCGGGTCTGCTCCCCCGCTCGGTCGTCATGGATAAAATCGAGTGAAAGCTCCACTCTGCGACCGGCCTCCGTCATGATTTCTTCCTGCACAATCGACATGCCCGCATCGAAGGCCTGTCGCACCGTGCGGCCCAGCACAGTGTTACGGTCGAAGATGTCATGAACCTCCGCGCCCAACAGCTGGTCGCGGCTCACCTCCAAAAAGCGCTCGACCGAGCGGGATACCAGGACCGCCCGCGAGTCGCGTGTGAAGAGCATGATGCCGTCCTGCAAATTCGAGAGAATCTGATCGAGGTTCTCCTTGAGAGCCGAGAAGACCTCCTCTACATTCCGCATTCGGCGGCCCAGGCGCTCGATCTTGTGCGAGACCTGAACCACGGCATCTGACGATCTGCCGGATTCCAGCTCGCCGGCCGTCTCAGCTCCCGCCTGTGATAGAGCGTCCAGCCGCGAGCTGATCTGCTCCAGCGGCTGCAGCGCGAGGTTGGCAACGAATGCAGCCGCGATCAGCGAAAGCAAGATCGCCATCCCCACATAGGTCGATGCGTCGATCAGCCAGGGACGATAGGCGTGTTTCAGAAACGTCGTCCGTACTCCAACGCGGATCGTAACGAATGGCTGATTATCGCGTTCCAGCCCCAGCGTGACGTTGTAGACCTGGGGTCTCCCGAATACCACTCGCATGTCCTGGAACCCCGATTTGTTCCGCAGTGAGCCGTATTCCGGTCGCACCGGCAGCGGCTTATCCTCAAGCGCAGCATCCGGTGCCGTCACCAGCCCCCGTCCATCGTGGTCCGCGATGGCCAGATCCAGAATTGTGGGTGAATAGTTGATCACCGAGTTGATGAGCGCATTCAGGCCTACATCTTTGCGCAACGAATTGGCGACCGCCGAGCGCAGCGCCACCGGATCATTCACGTTCACCGTACTGTTGCGCAAACCCGTCTCCAGCGCCGTACGCGTGGCGAAAAGCAGTTCGTGCGCGACAAAGTCCGCCGATGAATAGGATTGCTCGATGTGCTGCTGCAGCAGCTGATTCATATAGAGCCAGGACAGAGCAGTAGCCACCAGAAACACCAGGGCGACGATGGCCACAACGAGTTTGGTCTTCAGTCGCATCTGCGTTGACATGTCCTTGCCGTTGAATACAACGGGGAGGGAACGAACGGCTATTCCTCTGCACCCGCGCTAGCGTAATCTTTCAGCTTATTGTGCAGCGTCTTCAGGCTGATGCCCAGAATCTCAGCCGCGCGGGTCTTGTTGTTGTTGGTCGACTCCAGGGTCTTCAAAATCAGGCGGCGCTCTCCCTCGTCGACAGTCGCGCCCACCTCCACCTGGATGGCATTCGGGGAAATGCTCGTATCGGCAGCGGCCTTCACTGTTCGTGTGCCAAAACCCGGCGGTAGATGTTGCGCTTCGATCGCACCCCCTCCGCATAAGACCACAGCCCGTTCGATCGTGTTGCGTAATTCGCGTACATTACCGGGCCAGTCATAGGCCATCATTCGCGCCATCACATCCGGGTCTACGCCGGTCACCTCGCGGTCGTGTTTACGATTCATCTCGGCCAGCATCGCCTCCACAATCGCCGGAATATCTTCCTTGTGTTCGCGCAGCGGCGGCATGTGGATATTGAAAACATTCAGACGATAATAGAGGTCGCCGCGCAGGTGTCCGTTCGCAACCGCCTCGTCGGGATCCTGATTCGTCGCCGACAGTACCCTCACATCGACCGCCGATTCGACCTTGCTCCCCAACCGTCGAAGCGTTCGTTCTTCGAGTACCCGCAGCAGCTTGGCCTGGGTGCCCACCGGCATCTCCCCGATCTCATCCAGCAGCAGCGTGCCCTCTTCGGCCAGCTCAAAGCAGCCCGCGCGCCGCTCCAGCGCGCCCGTGAAGGCCCCTTTTTCGTGGCCAAAAATCTCGCTCTCGATCAGCGTTTCCGGAATCGCCGCGCAGTTCACCGCCACAAATGGCTTTGCCTTGCGCGGACTCAGCTCGTGCAGCGTTCGCGCCACCATCTCTTTGCCCGTGCCGCTTTCACCCGTGATCAGCACCGAGACATTCGAGGGCGCCACCCGCTCCACCAGCGCAAAGAGCTCCTGCATCTTCTTCGAGGACCCCACCAGCGATCCCAGCACGCCCGTATCGCGCAGCTTGCGCCGCGTCACTTCCAGTTCGCGTTCGGTCTCCCGCTTCCGGGTCGCATTCAGTAGAATCGTGCGCAGTCGTGTCGGTTCGACAGGCTTTTGAATGAAGTCGTAGGCGCCCATCTTCATCGCCTCGACAGCCAGCTCGATCGATCCCTGGGCTGTCAGCACCACCACCGCCTGATCCTGTTTCAGCTCGGTCAGCCGCTCCAGCAGTTCGAGCCCATCCATTCGCGGCATCTTCAAATCCGTCACTACGATACCCGGCTGCCAGGCCTGCACGCGCTCCAGGGCCTCAACCCCGTCGCGCGCCGTATCCGTTCGGTATCCCCAACCCGAGACGAGCTCCGCCAGGCCAGTCAGGGCGTGCAGCTCATCTTCAACGATCAAAACCTTTTCCTGACTCGCCATAAGTGTTGCCTGGGGACACATACCTTGTATCACGCGGGACCCTCCCCACGCCCCCGAAAAGCGGCTCTGAAAATGAAGCCTCGCCCTGTATCCTCAACTCTATGCTGGATTATGAGATATCGACGCAGGAACTGAAACAGTTGCTTACCGCCGACGGTTCCAAAAGTCACGTCCTCCTCGACGTGCGCGAGCCCTGGGAGTACGAAACCGCGCACATCGAAGGCAGTACCCACATCCCCATGGGCGACATTCCCGCCCACGCATTCCAGCAACTGGATCCGGAAGCCCACATCGTGACCCTTTGCCACCACGGAGTACGCTCTATGAACGTCGCCGTCTGGCTCCGCAACCAGGGCTTCGAAAACGCCCAGTCCCTCCGCGGCGGCATCGACGCCTGGTCCGCCGAAATAGACCCCAGCGTCCCCAGATATTAGTTCTGGATATTAGTCCCGAGGTATTGACCGTGCCATCGCCTTTGCTGCGAGCCATCTCCCTGTTGCAGCGATATCCGCTCCAGCTGCTGCCGCCCACCGTCGCCATCGTGGCTGTGGGCGTGGGAGTCAATCGTGCGCTCGCCGGGCTGCAGCTGTCGAAGTTCGGGCACTTCGTTGCCTTCGCTGTCGGCCTGCTGATCCACTTTTTCCTGACCTGTCTCGCCTTCCTGTGCGTCGCGAACCACACGGCGAGAAGCGATTCAAACGGCGAGAAGCCGGAGATCAGCAACCTGCTCGACAGCCTCTCATATCCCGGCTATAGGAAGCTTCTCGCGGGCTTGCTCACCCGTTTTGCTCTTGCGGTCGTTGTCGGTGGTGGCCTGTCAATGGTCGCGCTGTCTCTCGCTTTTCGAGTGTTGAAGGCCACCCATCATCCCGTGCACCGGTCGGTTTCAGGACCGGCGTATTTGTGGGTCGCCATCGTGGTCTCGGTTGTGATCCTTTCGCGCTGGGTCCTCGCCATACCCTTGTTCGTCCAGTCCAAAGGGCTGCTGAAATCTCCCCTCGAGACCAGCGTGAAAGCCATTCGCGGACGCGAAAGCTTTGTCGTGATCTTTACGCTGTTCATCCAGGCCATTTCCTATCCGCTCGTCCGGCTGACCTCCCCGCTTCATCCGCACTTGTCAGACGGAGCCACCCGCTACGCGCCTCAGCTTCTTGAGATCATCGCCGCCCACGGCTTTGGAGCCGTCGTCTGGACCTGGTGGATGATCGTGATGACCATGCTCGCCATGCAACTGCAGGGAACTGACGAGCCGCTCGCGGTCCTACCGCTGGCGCCGGCCTGAAGGTGCCAGGTCAGGCACATTGCCGTTCCTTCTCCCGCTATGGTAAGAAAAAAC
>Ga0209040_10002004_pt1 | contig 16083 bp, 14 predicted proteins | sample BogFormECP12_OM3_FD_188240 | JGI IMG/M metagenome (GOLD analysis project Ga0209040, IMG submission 188240) | Bog forest soil microbial communities from Calvert Island, British Columbia, Canada - ECP12_OM3 (SPAdes) (version 2) | ecosystem: Environmental > Aquatic > Freshwater > Wetlands > Bog ...
TGGACGACCGGTTGGCCTTGTACTCCGGGTAGCGCTCGGAGCGAAAGGTCTGCCTCGACACGTCGAACGCCGCGGCCACATGGGTGGGCGATTCGTCGCGTAACAGGTTGATCAGCATAGCGGTGAATCCGTACACCGCGTTTGTGGTCAGCCCGCCCTGGGTCTTGAAATTCTCGGCGGGCAGCGCGTAGAAGGCCCGAAACGCCAGCGAATTGCCGTCCAGCAGCATCAACGTCGGCTTGTCGTCAGCAGCCTGGCCGGCTTCCGTCTTCTTGCTTGCGGTCCTCGCTGGGCTCACCGCCTCAACTCTAGGCACTGGGTCCGACGCCGAGTAGCGGCTGCGCCCACCGCCGGAAAACTGCAACACGTTTCAGTTCCGTCGACGTTGTCGGTACGCTGGCCGGATGCCAGCAGCTATCCGTCAAGAACCGGCGATCGACGGCTGGTTCGCCGCCGACGACTCCGGTGTGCCACATCTCACCGGCGCAAAATGTCCGCAATGCGGTACCTATGTCTTCCCGCCGCGGGCCAATAACTGCCCCAACCCCGGCTGCGACGGTGACCAGCTTGAGCAAGTGCCGCTGTCGCGGCGCGGCAAGCTGTGGAGTTACACCGAAAACCGGTATGCGCCGCCACCGCCCTACCCTTCCCCGGATCCGTTCGAGCCGTTCGCCGTCGCCGCGGTCGAGTTGGCCGACGAGGGTCTGATCGTTCTGGGCAAGGTGGTAGACGACACCCTGGCCGCCGACCTGAAAGTCGGCCTGGAGATGGAGCTGACCACCATGCCGCTGTTCGTTGATGATGACGGCGTCGAACGCATCGTCTACGCGTGGAGGATCGCATGAGCACTCCCGAACCGGTTTACATCCTCGGCGCCGGGATGCACCCCTGGGGCAAGTGGGGCAACGACTTCACCGAGTACGGGGTGGCCGCGGCCCGTTCCGCGCTCGCCGAAGCCGGCCTAGACTGGCGGCAGGTTCAGTTGGTGGCCGGCGCGGACACCATCCGCAACGGCTACCCGGGTTTCGTCGCTGGGGCGACGTTCGCGCAGAAGCTGGGCTGGAACGGAGTGCCGGTCAGCTCCAGCTATGCGGCGTGCGCCAGCGGCTCGCAGGCCCTGCAGAGCGCCCGCGCACAAATCCTGGCCGGCTTCTGCGACGTTGCGCTGGTGATCGGCGCCGACACCACGCCGAAAGGGTTTTTCGCTCCGGTCGGCGGCGAGCGGAAGAACGACCCGGACTGGCAGCGGTTTCATCTGATCGGCGCCACCAACCCGGTGTACTTCGCGCTGCTGGCGCGCCGGCGGATGGACCTCTACGGCGCCACCCTCGAGGATTTCGCCCAGGTGAAGGTCAAGAACGCGCGCCACGGCCTGCAGAACCCCAACGCCCGGTTTCGCAAAGAGACGTCGGTCGAAGACGTGCTGGCCAGCCCGGTGGTGGCCGACCCGCTGCGGCTGTTGGACATCTGCGCCACCTCGGACGGCGCCGCGGCGCTGATCGTGGCCAGTGCCAAGTTCGCTCGAGAACACCTCGGCTCGCTGAACGGCGTGCCTGCGGTGCGCGCGGTCAGCGCGGTCACCCCGCGCTACCCTCAGCATCTGCCCGAATTACCGGATATTGCAACGGATTCCACTGCGGTGGTGGCCGCGCCGGATCGGGTGTTCAAGGACCAGATCATCGACGCCGCGTACGCCGAGGCCGGCATCGGGCCAGAAGACCTGAGCCTGGCCGAGGTTTACGACCTGTCAACTTCGTTGGAGCTGGACTGGTATGAGCACTTGGGGCTCTGCCCCAAGGGTGACGCCGAGGCGTTGCTGCGCAGCGGTGCCACTGCCATCGGCGGCAAGATTCCGGTCAACCCGTCGGGCGGGCTGGCCTGCTTCGGCGAAGCGATTCCCGCGCAGGCGATCGCACAGGTCTGCGAGCTCAGCTGGCAGCTGCGCGGCCAGGCCACCGGCCGTCAGGTCGAGGGCGCGAAGGCCGGTGTCACCGCGAATCAGGGCCTGTTCGGCCACGGCTCGTCGGTGATCGTGGCCCGGTAGCGTCTTCATCGTCACTCCAGCGTGACGCTCGGCGCTGACAGCCACACCAGCGTGACGCTCGGCGCGGCGCCGGCTAGCCGCGCCTATCCCGACGGCAGCGTCTCGTCGGGAGTATCGAGGGTTTCCAGAACGACTTCGGCGACGTGCTTCATCGTGGTCCGCCGGTCCATCGCGGCGCGCTGGATCCACTTGAACGCTTGCGGCTCAGTCATGCCCTGGTTGGCCTGTAACAGGCCTTTGGCCCGTTCGACGAGCTTGCGGGTCTCCAGCCGGTCAGACAGCGTCGCAACTTCGCGCTCCAGCGCCCTGACCTCGCTGAACCGGCTCAGCGCCAGTTCAATCGCCGGGATCAGGTCGGAGATGGTGAACGGTTTCACCAGGTAGGCCATCGCCCCGGCATCCCGTGCCCGTTCGACAAGGTCGCGCTGACTGAACGCGGTCAGCACCACAATCGGTGCGATGCGTTTGCGGGCGATCTCCGACGCGGCGTCGATGCCGTCGCGGCGCGGCATCTTCACGTCCATGATCACCAGGTCGGGGGTGAGCTGCTCGGCCAGCTCGACGGCTTCCTGGCCGTCGCCGGCCTCGCCGACGATTTCGTAGCCCTCTTCGCGGAGCATTTCGGCCAAGTCGAGCCGGATGAGAGCCTCATCCTCGGCGATCAGCACCCGGTGCGAGGCTTGGGTATCGACGTCGGTCGTGGAGCCGGTCATGACGCCATTCTCTCGTGGCCCGCCGTAATCCTCGACCGCGGGGTTGTGACGTCGGTGTGACGATCGCCATCCTCTATGGTGGTAGGCCGTGGTTACGAGCCCTCGTATCCCAACTGGCAGAGGAAACGGATTCAAAACCCGTCCAGTGTGAGTTCGAATCTCACCGAGGGCACCAGGTCTACCAGCACAGACAGGTTTTATGCCGACCTTCTGACGGTCCAAAAATACCGCAGTCGTACCGCAGTACGTCATGCTGCGCCCGCTTTCCGGGCTGCCTTGTCCAGCGATTCCGCCACTTTCGTCAGGTCGTCCGAGAACAAGTGCGAATACGTGTCCAGCGTCATGGCGGCAGTGTCGTGGCCGGGAAGCCGCTGCACGGCGAGAACATTCGCGGATGCTGCGCTACACAGTGCGCTCTAAAGCAGCCCAGACGGCATGAATCGACCATCCCGCCGCGTGGGCCGGGGCCCCTGGGTGGAAGTGTCCAGCCCAGATCCCCCCGGGCGGTGTCCTTCACCACCGACGAACCCACCGACGAAGCGGAGGGCGCCGAGGATGCGCCGGCCAATGACGAGTCGCCCGAGGCCAACGTGGTGGAGTTGCGACGCGGCAGACGACCACGCCAACCAAGCGCGTGAGCTGGCCAAGAAACACTGTTGAAACATTGTGGAAACATTGATCTCAGCACATACTGAAAAGGCGCCCCCAAAAGCCAGAATTCACGAATTTCTAAACGTTCTCCGGCGGAAGGCTCGGAGCATCCTCGATTAGGAGGAGATGATGAGGAAATTCACGCAGCGGGTGCTGATTTCGGCCGCGGCTGAGATGGCAATCATTGGAGCTGTCGGTGGTGTCGACCTGCTTGGGGAAGCCCAAGCCGACCCAACCCCGTGCGTCAGTGCGACGGTGTCATGCCAGCCGCAGGAGATGAACGCTCCGCAACCCCGAACGTTGACCATTTGCCAGCCAACTGGGCCGAAGGGCGGGGCTTTTTGCCGTCAGTTTCCGCCACACGCTGCCTGACCGGGGCTGATCCCCACCCTGCTTAACCCGTAGCGATGATCTTGCCCACCACAACACGAGTGGTGAGCACGTCCGACGCGTCCCGGACTGCTGGTCCTGCGGGAAGGTTGTCCACCAAACGAGGTCAGCCCAGATCGACCGACTAGCGGCCGGTGACGCCATCGATCAGCTCGCGCAGTATGTCGGCATGCCCGGCATGGCGGGCGGTTTCCTCGAGCAGGTGCGCGATGATCCAGCGAAGCGTGACATGGCCGCGGTCATCGGCGATCACGCTCAGTTCGTCGAGGGACAGGGCGGCGGCGATCACCGCGTCAACAGCCGCCCAAGTATCTCGGTAGGCGGCCAGCGCGGAATCGACGGTTTGGTGTGTTGTTACCGGCGCCGGCTTCTCACCGCCGACGAACCGATGCATGATCCACAGCCGCTCGGCGTAGGCCAGGTGTTCGACAAGCCACAGCAGCGTGGTGCCGCTGGGTACCGGAGACTGGCATGCGGCAACCTCAGAAACTCCAAAGACCTTGCGGGCCAGTGACTCCCGCTGATACTGCAGCAACAGTGTCAGCACCTGACGATCGTCACCAAACGATCGGGGCGACTTCTGATCGGGCATGACCGACATCGTCCAGTCGCGGGCGCATCGTGCGCAACCACCGGCTACGCACGCCCAGGATGTCCACCACTCGATCGAGTCACAAGCGGTCGCCACATCCGCGTCGCCAACCTCGGCTCGGCGACGCTGAAGGTGCCATCGGCGCTGGGGGACTCGAGGTAGCCGCCGTTGGCGTTGGCATAGCTGTTGGCGCCGAGAGCGGAGGCAGAGTCGAGGCAGCCGGAGCTGCCGACCATGCCGGAGCTGGCGCCGGCGTTGGCATAGCTGCTGGTGCCGTCCGCGCTGGCGAAGTCGCCGAATCCGCCATAGGCAACAGCCTGGGCGTCATCGCCGTAGGCGATCGCGATGTCTCCCGTGCCCGAGGGTCCTCCCGTAGCCGACCGCACCCCATTCGGCTGCGCGATTTTCTCAGCGCCGCCGAATCACTGAAGCCGCTAAAACGGTACCGCCGACTTAACATCGGATAGGAAAAAACTGATAGGACTCTTTGATTCTTCCGAATATCCGGACATTTCGTCTCTCGGGTATTAGCAGGCTGTGCATAGTCTGGCGCTCGTTCACCGTGGCGGAAAGCGGTTTGCGCACTGGGCTTCTCCGATGTGCGCGAACATGTAGGGCCAATGAGATCAACGCCGTTGAGCACGATCCGCCGGGCGAGACGTGACGCCGCGTTCCGCAAACTCGCGCTCACCGATTAGGCTTTTGCCGTGGCGGCTAAGAGGTGGGCTGCCCACAAGCACCAGGTTCGCAGCTAAGGCCGGACTGCGTTGCAGCAGTGCGGGCGCAGCCGCACGTCCGCGACCAGCACAATGCCGAGCGCATCGCACGGCGGCGGAGCATCCTGCACATCAGCACATCGATGGCGATGGCCGTCAGCGCATTTTTCGGCGTGATGCAACTCGTGGCCGCACCCCAAGTGTGGTGGGCCGGCGCGATCAATATCGTCGGCGCCGTAATCTACGCGATCGTCCCGTTGCTTCACCGCTTCGGCGAGCTGGTTGCGCCACTGACCTTTCTCGGCACGGCCTACGCGTCGATCTTCGTCGTCTGCTGGATGATCGGCACGGGCTCGGGCTTGCAGCTCTATTTTCTGGTCGCGGCGTGCCTCGTCGTGTTACAGCTGGGCAGCGAACGCATCATCCTGGCGGCAACCCTGGCAGCCGTCGCCGCAGCGATGGTGATCACGTTGCAGTTTCTCGTCCCCCGCGACACCGGTGTTCAACCGGCGTGGCTATTGTCGCTGGGCTTCGTCATCACCACGATCTCAGCCTGCGTGATCGCGGTCGCGACGGTCTGGTACGCGCTACGCGAGATGCGTCGCGCCCAAGAAGCCATGGAAATCGAATACGACCGCTCCGAAGCCCTGCTGGCCAACATCTTGCCGGCCAGCATCGCTGAGCGGCTAAAAGACCCGGCGCGCAACATCATTACCGACAAGTACGACGATGCCTCAGTCCTGTTCGCCGACATCGCCGGCTTCACTGAACGGGCCAGCGACGTCGCGCCGGACAAGCTGATCAGATTCCTGGATCGGTTGTACAGCACCTTCGATGGGCTGGTGGACAAGCATGGGCTGGAAAAGATCAAGGTCAGTGGCGACTCCTACATGGTGGTCAGTGGAGTGCCCCAGCCGCGGACTGATCACGTCGAGGCGATAGCCGACCTTGCACTCGACATGGCCGAAGCCGTGAGCGGACTAAGGGATTCGCGCGGTGACGTGCTGCCCCTGCGAATCGGGCTCGCCTCCGGCCCAGTCGTCGCGGGCGTGGTGGGCTCTCGCCGGTTCTTCTATGACGTGTGGGGTGACGCGGTCAATGTGGCGTCCCGGATGGAATCCACCGATTCGGTGGGACGAATTCAGGTGCCCGAGGCCGTCTACCAGCGGCTGAAAAACGATTTCCTGCTAGAGGAGCGGGGCGTCCTCGCCGTCAAAGGGAAAGGCGTCATGCGCACGTGGTATCTCGTTGGCCGCAAACCAGACACCGGTTCCGGCGGTGTGCGTGCCGAGGCGCCACAAGAGGCGGCGTATAACGCGTAACGCAAACCTGCCACCAAGATCACCGTTTGTGGGAAAATTCGGCAATGGAAACCACTGCTGTCCCAAGGTTGTTGCCGCATCTGTGGAAGTCGACGCTGCTATCCGGAATTTCGGCGTTGGCCCTGGGTGCCCTGGTGCTGGTGTTGCCCGGAGACTCCATCCTCATAGCCGCTGTCCTCTTCGGCATCTACCTGCTGGTCACCGGTATCGCACAAGTTGTCTTCGCGTTCAGCCTGCACGTCTCGGCCGGCGGGCGCGTGCTGTTGTTCATCAGCGGCGCAGCCTCCCTGGTGTTGGCGGTGCTGTGCTTCCGACACTTCGGCGAAGGCTACGCGATTCTGCTGCTAGCCATCTGGATTGGCGTCGGCTTCATCTTTCGCGGTGTGGCAACGTCGATCTCGGCCATCAGCGATCCCACCTTGCCCGGTCGCGGCTGGCAGATATTCCTTGGTGGCATCAGCCTGCTGGCGGGCATTGTGATGATCGGATCGCCTTTCGAATCGCTCGCGATCCTGACGCTTGTCGTCGGCATCTGGCTCGTTGTCATCGGCGTCTTCGAGATCGTGTCGTCGTTCGGGATCCGCAGCGCATCCAAGAGGGTCGACAAGGCCCTTACGGCCTCGCCGGCCGCATCGTGATCGACGCGACAATGCCGTAGCGTTGATCGTAACCGTCTACTACACTGCGTCGTAGTAGCAGGCCTGTTGTCAGGGAGATGACAGATGAACGTCGTCGACGTGTCGCGGTGGCAGTTCGGTATCACTACCGTCTACCACTTCATCTTTGTGCCGCTCACCATCGGTCTGGCGCCGCTGATTGCCGTCATGCAAACGGCGTGGGTCGTCACCGACAACGTCGCCTGGTATCGGCTCACCAAGTTCTTCGGCAAGCTGTTCCTGATCAACTTCGCGATCGGGGTGGCCACCGGGATCGTGCAGGAGTTCCAATTCGGCATGAATTGGAGCGAGTACTCGCGGTTCGTCGGCGACGTGTTCGGCGCGCCTCTGGCGATGGAAGGCCTGGCCGCGTTCTTCTTCGAATCCACCTTCATCGGTTTGTGGATCTTCGGCTGGAATCGGCTGCCCCGGCTAGTGCACTTGGCATGCATCTGGATCGTAGCGATCGCCGTCAACGTTTCCGCGTTCTTCATCATCGTGGCGAACTCCTTCATGCAGCACCCGGTCGGCGCACACTACAACCCCGCGACCCGGCGCGCGGAGTTACACAGCATCACCGCGCTGCTTGGCAATAACACTGCGCGAGCAGCGTTTTCACATACCGTCGCCGGCTCACTATTGACCGCTGCGACGTTTGTCGCCGCCATCAGTGCGTGGTGGCTGGTCCGTTCTGGTAAACCCGCAACGGACCACCCCGTCGCGGACGCCGATGCCCGCACCATCTTCCGCCCGGCGGCCATCTTGGGATGTTGGGTAGCGCTTATTGCGACGGTCGGCTTGTTCTTCACCGGTGACTATCAGGGCAAGCTGATGTTCGTTCAGCAGCCGATGAAGATGGCTTCGGCGGAGTCGTTGTGCAACACCGAAACCGATCCGGACTTCTCAATCCTGACAGTCGGCACGCACAACAACTGCGACAGCGTTACCCGGGTGATCGAAGTGCCTTACGTGCTGCCGTTCCTCGCGCAAGGCCGAACCCACGACGTCACGTTGCAGGGTGTACGCAACATCCAGCAGGACTACCAATACCGATTCGGCCCAAACGACTACCGTCCCAATCTCTTCGTCACCTATTGGTCGTTTCGCGCGATGATCGGGCTGCTGGCGATTCCGGTACTTTTCGCGCTGGTTGCGTTGTGGCTCACCCGCGGTGGCCGAATCCCCAGTCAACGATGGTTCTCCTGGCTGGCGCTGGTTGCCATTCCGGCGCCGTTCCTGGCCAACATCTCCGGGTGGGTGTTCACCGAAATGGGCCGTCAGCCCTGGATCGTCGTGCCTAACCCGACCGGCGACCAGCAGGTCCGATTCACCGTTCACGAGGCCGTCTCACATCACGCCTCCGGCATCGTCGTCACCTCGCTGATCACCTTCACCCTGGTCTACGCGGTGCTGGCGGTGATCTGGTTTTGGCTGCTCAAGCGATACATCGTTGAAGGGCCCCAGGAACACGACGCGGAACCGGCTGCGCCCCGGTCACCCAGCGATGACGAGGTGGCGCCGTTGTCTTTTGCCTATTAACGCCTGCTGACGGAAAGGAGCTGACCGGTGCGACTGCAAGAGTTGTGGTTCGGCATCATCGGGTTGCTGTTCCTTGGTTTCTTCATCCTGGAGGGATTCGACTTCGGCGTGGGAATGTTGATGGAGCCATTCGCCCGCGTCGGCGTGGGCGAACCAGAAACCCACCGCCGCGCAGCGTTGAACACCATCGGGCCGGTCTGGGACGGCAACGAGGTTTGGCTGATCACCGCCGGCGCAGCGATGTTCGCCGCATTTCCCGGCTGGTACGCGACCGTATTCTCCACCCTGTATCTGCCGCTGCTAGCGATCCTGTTCGGCATGATCGTGCGTTCGGTGTCGATCGAATGGCGCGGCAAGATCGACGACTCGAAATGGCGGACCTTGGCCGACTTCGGAATCGCGGCAGGGTCGTGGTTGCCTGCCGTGCTGTGGGGCGTGGCATTCGCCGTCTTGGTGCGCGGGCTCCCGGTGGACGCCAATGGCCGCGTGGACGTGTCGATCACCGATGTGCTCAACGCGTACACGCTGTTGGGTGGTCTGGCCACTGCGGGGCTGTTTCTGTTCTACGGCGCGGTGTTCGTCGCCTTGAAGACCTCCGGCGCGATCCGCGACGACGCTCACCGCTTCGCAGTGCGGCTGTCGCTTCCGGTGACGGCACTGGTTGGGGGCTTTGGGCTTTGGACGCAACTGGCCTACGGCAAGAACTGGACCTGGCTGGTGCTGGCGGTCGCGGTGGTCGCGCAACTGGCAGCGGTCGCGTTGGTGTGGCGGCGCGCATCCGATGGCTGGGCGTTCCTGTGCACTGCCGTGGTCGTGGCAGGGGTGGTGATCCTGCTGTTCGGAGCGCTCTATCCCAACCTGGTGCCGTCCACGCTGAACAAGCAGTGGAGCGTGACGATTTACAACGGCTCGTCGACCCCGTACACCCTCAAGATCATGACCTGGGTGACGGCGCTGATGGCTCCGCTGACGGTGATATACCAGGGCTGGACGTATTGGGTTTTCCGGCAGCGGATTTCGGCTGACCGCATACCGCCGGCGACCGGCCTGGCGAGGCGAGCGTCCTGAGCAGGAGCAGCCGGGGGCCCCTGGATCCGCGACTATGGCGGGCGTCAGCGGGGCTCCGCCGTTTCCTGGCCGCAACGACGGTTTGCGGTGTGGTGATCTCCGGTTGTGCGATCGGCTCGGCGATCCTGCTGGCGCACATCGCTTCCCGGGTCATCACCGACCCGGCTGCGCGCAATTTGAGCCAGTGGGTGCCGACGTTATCGATCCTGTTGGCGGTGTGGGCGGTGCGTGCCGGGGCGCGCTGGCTGCAAGCCCGGCTGGGCCAACATGGGGCCAGCGCGGTGATCGCCGATCTCAGCGGTCAGGTGCTCGCGGCCGTCACCGCTCGACAACCCAGGCAGCTGGCAGTCGAGCGTGATGCCGCGGCGGCGGTGGTGACTCGCGGGCTCGACGCGTTGCGACCGTATTTCACCGCGTACCTGCCGGCATTGCTACTGGCTGCGATCCTGACTCCGGTGAGCGCGGCCGTGCTTGGGCTCTACGACCTGAAATCGGCCGTGATCGTGGTGATCACGCTGCCGTTGATCCCGATCTTCATGGTGCTGATCGGTCTGGCGACCGCTGACCGGTCCGCGACCGCGCTGGCTGCCATGGCCACCCTGCAGGCTCGGTTGTTGGACCTGATCGCCGGGATTCCCACGCTGCGGGCGCTCGGCCGTGCCAGCGGGCCCGAGCGCCGCATTTCCGAGCTGGCCGCCGCCCACCGGCGCTCAGCCATGGCCACACTGCGGATCGCGTTCCTTTCGGCGCTGGTACTGGAGCTTCTCGCCACCCTCGGCGTCGCCATGGTCGCGGTCAGTATTGGCCTGCGTCTGGTGTTCGGCGAGATCAGCCTGACCGCGGGTTTGACCGTGCTGTTGCTCGCGCCCGACGTTTACTGGCCGCTGCGTCGCATCGGCGTGGAATTCCATGCCGCCCAGGATGGCCGGGCCGCCGCCGACAAGGCGTTTGCGCTGATCGAGGACTCCGCAAGCCCGGTGCCGGGTTCTCGGACGGTCTCGGCGCGGGGGGCGACGATTGTTCTCGACGGGCTCAGCGTCGCAGGTCGCGATGGGCTCTGTCCGCATGACCTCAGCGCTGTGATCCAGCCGGGTCAGGTAACGGTGCTCACCGGTGCGAACGGTTCGGGCAAAAGCACCACACTGCAAGTCATTGCCGGAATCACCGCAGCCACCGATGGTGGTGTCGCCGTCGCCGGAGTCGAGATCGTGGATCTCGAACCGACCGCGTGGTGGCGGCAGGTGTCCTGGCTGCCGCAGCGCCCGGTGCTCGTCCCCGGGACCGTCGCTGACAACCTGGCCCTGTTCGGCGCCCTCGCCGATCTTGAAAGCGCCTCTGCGGCATCTGGATTCGATCAAGTATTGGCAGAATTGCCGGACGGTATAAGCGCCATCATCGGAAGTGGCGGAGTGGGCCTGTCGCTCGGTCAGCGTCAACGCCTCGGCTTGGCCCGCGCGCTAGGCTCACCGGCGCCGGTGTTGCTGCTCGACGAGCCCACCGCCCACCTGGACACCGCAACCGAGGCCCGAGTGCTGCGGGCCATTGTCGACCGGGCCCGCGCCGGCGGCACCGTGGTGGTCGTCGGCCACCGCGAACAGGTCGTCGGAATCGGTGATCACGTCATCGAGATGGCCGGCGCGGGGAACGTCCACCATGCTCGGGTCTGATCCCCTGCCAGCCGCGGTGCGGCTGCTGCGCCCGCGGATCCCGCGCTTGCTGCTGGCGGTTGCGCTTGGGGTGTTATCGCTGGGCAGCGCTCTGGCGCTGGCCGGACTGTCGGCCTGGTTGATCACCCGCGCGTGGCAAATGCCACCGGTGTTGGATCTGTCGATCGCGGTGGTGGCGGTGCGCACCTTCGCGATTTCCCGTGGCGTACTGCATTACTGCGAACGGCTCGCCAGCCACGACACCGCGTTGCGGGCCGCTGGCACTGCCCGCGCGCTGATCTATTACCGCCTGGCGCACGGTCCTGCCGACATCGCCACTCGATTGCACAGCGGCGAACTGGTCTCACGAGTCGGCGCTGATGTCGATCAGCTGGCCGACGTACTGGTGCGCTCCCTGCTCCCATTCAGCGTCGCGGCCGTGCTTGCGGTGACGGCGGTGGTGGTCGTCGGGATTATCTCGCCGTCGGCTGCGGCGATCTTGGCGATCTGCCTCCTGGTCGCAGGCATTGTTGCGCCATGGCAGGCGTCGAGGGCTGCCACTGCCCAGGAAGTTGTTGCACGCCAACATCATTCCGATCGTGACGTGTCGGCGATGCTGGCCCTGGAGCATGCGCCCGAGCTGCGAGTTGGTGGTAGGTTGCGCGATGTCGTCACCGAGTCGCAGCGCCGGCAACGCGATTGGGGCGAGGCCATTGACGCCGCGGCCCGACCGGCCGCGCTTGCGGAGGCCATTCCCACGGCGGCGATCGGCGTCAGCGTGCTGGGGGCCGTGGTGGCGGCGATCGGGATGGCGGGCTCGGTTGCACCCACCACGCTGGCCGTCCTGATGCTGTTGCCGCTGTCAGCATTCGAGGCGACGACTCCGTTGTCCGCCGCTGCCATTCAGTTGACACGCTCACGGTTGGCGGCACGGCGCCTGCTCGACCTGACCCCGGCTGACCCAGCCGTGCCGGCCGCGCATCCCAGACCCATTTCCGCGTCCCCGCCATCCCATCCGTTGCCAGCCGGGCGGCTGCGCAGCGAGGACGTGGTTGCCGCACACCCGGGTTCTAGGGCGCCGGCCGCGGTGACGGTCGACCTGCCGCCGGGCGCCCGACTGGCCGTTACCGGCGCCAGCGGCTCGGGTAAGACGACGCTGCTGATGACCCTCGCAGGTCTGCTGGCGCCGTCGCGCGGCGACGTCACCGTTGACGGATCACCGCTGCGCCTATTTAGCGAAGACGAAATACGCCGCGCTATAGGCTTTTTCGCCGAAGACGCGCATATTTTTGCGACGACGGTTCGGGACAACCTGCTGGTGGCGCGGGGCGATTGCCCGGATCATGAGCTGGGCGTCGCGCTGCACCGGGTCGGCCTGGACGCCTGGCTGGGCGGTCTGCCGAATGGCTTGGACACGGTGCTGTCCGGCGGCGCTCAGGCATTGTCGGCGGGCCAACGCCGGAGACTGCTGCTCGCCCGAGCGATCATCTCACCTGCACGGATCGTGCTGCTCGACGAACCGACCGAGCACCTGGATGCCGCTGACGCCGAAACCATTCTGCGCAGCCTCCTGGATGCCGACGGTGGCCTGGTGGCCGCAGAGCGGACGGTGGTGGTGGCTACTCATCACCTGCCCAATGACATTTGCTGTCCCGAACTACGCATCGGCGCCGACGGGTACTCTGGCGAATAGTCGCCGAGGACGCCCGATCTAGAAAGCGAGCCATGACCGAACCTCCGGACAGGCCGACAGACAGACGCGAAAACCCCCAGGGAACACCGCAAACGGCGCCGCCATATCCATATCAGTACCCATATCAGAACCAGCACGGCCCATACCCCGGCGGCTATCTCCCGCCAGCGCCCTACTACGGTTACCCGCCACCGCCGGTGGGGCCCAAAAACGGACTGGGTATCGCCTCGCTGGTGCTGGCGATTATCGCGCTGCTGTGTGTCTGGTCGGTCTTCGTCGCCGTCGTCCTGGGACTCGTCGCGGTGGTGGTCGGGTTCTTCGGGCGCGGACGTGTCAAGCGTGGTACCGCCAACAATGGCGGTGTCGCGATCGCCGGCATTGTGCTGGGTGCGCTCGCGATCGTCGTCGGCTTGGCGTTCATTGCTATCTGGACGGCGGTCTGGAAGGACGTCGGCGGCGGCGACTACATCGACTGCATGCAGAATGCCGGCCCAGACCGCATCCAGCAGCAACGCTGCGCAGATCAGTTTCGGCAAAACGTCCAAGACCGGCTGAGCGTCACGCTGACGCCGACACCGGTGCCGTAGACCGTTAAAGGCCGCGTCGACGCGGCATGAACTCGAGCGACAGCAACACGTAGATCAACGGCAGCAGCTGAGTCAGCGATACCAGCGCATACCGCCGCTGGTCCGGCGAGCGGAATTTGCGCAGGTATCGATATAGCGACTCAAGCGCGATCAACGGATCCAGCAGATGGATCAGCCAATAGAACACGCTCTGCACCCGTCCACGCTGCTTCTCGTCGAAGATCTCCGGGAAGGCCGCGAATGCCAAGGAGACCCGTTGCGCGCCAGCATCTTTGGCCGCACTGATCATGTCGACGCTAAGGCGTTCATCGATCCCGTTGGGCGCACCACGGCGACGCCACGGCACGTCAAGGCTGATATCGCTACCGCCACCGGCGGTGGCGTAGCGGTGGAAGCCCTGCGCCCGCCCGGATCTGTCCCTGGCGATGATCAGCTGTACGCCCGGGTACCGGCCCTCCAGCACGCCGTCCAGATTCATGCAGAATCCGCGATCGGTGTGCGCCCCGCTGTCTGATACCCGCAGCACCTCGGTGAGCTCAGCGCGCAGCCGGCTGTCGAGTTTCTGCTCGGCGACGATCTCGGTGGTGATGCCGCAGTTGTGCGTGCGTTTGACTGCCTGACGCACGTTGCGGAACGTGCGCCCGACCATCTCGAAGCTGGACACGTCGATCACGACATCCCGACCGATCGGTATCGCTCGCAACGATTGGCCGAGCACCTTCGGGTCGTTCCAGAGGTGAAGCCGTCGCTCACTACAAGCGAGCACGACGATCCGCCAGCCGTGGGTGTGGCACATGTTGGCGAAGTCGGCGACCAGTTGAGGGAACTGCGCCCCGTCACCGACCGGATCCCCGCTGACCACCGCGTAGCCGAGTCGTGTCCGGTAAGCGAGCGCCGCGCTGCCGTCCGCGCTGAACAGGTAGCACTTGCCCGCCTGCATTGCGAACGGCGCCAGCGGATCGCCGCTGGTGGCTTTGATCAGGGCCCACACTCGAGACAGGTCGCCGGGATGCCGACGCGCTGACGTGGGCCACATCAGCGCGAGGCCGGACCCGGCGATCAGCACGTCACCGAAGAGATCGAAAGACAGCACGTGCGCGCCAATCCCGGCGAACAGGACCAGAGCAGCAACTGTTGCGTGCCGCGCCGTGACCGGGCGACCCACGAAAATGCCCCGCGCGATCAGCGTCACTGCGGCCACTACCGTCAACGACCATTCCAGCCGGCCAGTCGCATGCCAGCCCGCGTGGTCGTGGCCGCGGGCGATCACCGCCATTAACCAACACGCGGCGCTGAGCAGAGCTAAGGCGCCGACCCAACGGGCCGCCGGCGAGTTGACGTCAACGACAACCCGTTCGCGCGCGCGGACGTCGGGCGCGACGCGGATCGACAATTCGTCCACAGCCCACCTCCGGCTGTTACCCCAAAGGTTACGCTTTCAACGGGTTATGCCGCTGTGGCGCGGGACTGCCGCAATCGAATCGTTGCCGCCGCGCCTATCCCCGTGAACCGGGGAAATACTTCACCACGCCTTCCTGCACCACGGTGGCGACCGGCCGCCCGGAGCGGTCGAAAAAATAGCCGGTCCCAAGCCCGCGTGAATCGGTGGCCACCGGCGAAGAGGTGGAATACAACACCCAGTCGTCGAAGCTGACCTGGCGATGAAACCAGACCGAGTGATTGACGGTCGCGGCGAAGATGCGGTCGAACCCCCAGGAGAGCCCGTGGGTGGTGATGATCGAGTCCAGCACGGTGGTGTCCGAGCAATAGAGCATCGTGGCGGTGTGCAGTGCGGGATCGTCGGGCATCACACCGTCGGCTTTGACCCAGACTCGGTTGTAGTCGAGCCGCTCGCCTTTATCCCGCATCACCCAGGATGGGTCGTTGGTGTAGCGCCATTCGATCGGTTGCAATGCGTTGACGAACAACGGAACGGTGTCCTCGTACCCGCTCAGCAGCTCCTTGATGGAAGGCAATGTCTCGGGATCGGCGACCTCGGGCGGTTCGACGTTGTGCTCGAGGCCGCGACCGCCGGACAGGTAGGAGATCATCACCGTCGCCAGCAGGGTGCCGTCCTGAGTGACCTCGATGCGCCGGTTCGCGAAGCGACGCTCGTCGCGCAACCGCACCACCTGGAATTCGATGTCCTTGGCGGTGTCCCCGCCATTGATGAAGTGCACGGACAGCGCGTTGGGCGGCAAGTCGCGGGTCAGCGTGCGGCTGCCCGCGACGAATGATTGCGCCATCATCAGTCCGCCGAATGTCCGAGGCGGGTTCTTACTGGGATGAGATCCGATGAAGACGTCGTCGCCCATGTGATGGAGGTCGAGTACCGCCATCAGTTCGTCGAAGTCAGACACCGGCTTAGCCTAATTGCCCTGCTCCTCAGCCCTCCGCTACGCGGAACGCATCGTCACCGGGCGGCCTAATTGCCCTGCTCCTCAGCCCTCCGCTACGCGGAACGCA
>Ga0209040_10002005_pt1 | contig 16083 bp, 13 predicted proteins | sample BogFormECP12_OM3_FD_188240 | JGI IMG/M metagenome (GOLD analysis project Ga0209040, IMG submission 188240) | Bog forest soil microbial communities from Calvert Island, British Columbia, Canada - ECP12_OM3 (SPAdes) (version 2) | ecosystem: Environmental > Aquatic > Freshwater > Wetlands > Bog ...
GATCGAAAGCGCGAACTTGCATTGTTCAATCTGGCCATCGACAGCAAGCTACGTGGCTGTGATCTCGTACAGTTGCGTGTGCGCGATGTCGCCCACGGCGAGCGGATCGTTACTCGCGCGATCGTCATGCAACAGAAGACTCAGCGGCCGGTGCAGTTCGAAATCACGGAGCCGACGCGCAAATCCGTGTATTCCTGGATTCGGCTTGCGGCCCTCAAAACAGAGGACTATTTGTTCCCAAGTCGGCTGCGGCTCTCCCCACATTTATCGACACGGCAATACGCGCGAATTGTTGAAGCCTGGGTCTCCGAAATCGGCCTTGACGCAGGTGCCTATGGGACCCATACGATGCGCCGCACCAAGGCATCGCTGATCTATCGGCGGACGAAAAACTTGCGCGCCGTGCAACTGCTGTTAGGCCATTCCAAAATTGAAAGCACAGTGAGGTATCTCGGTGTCGAGGTTGACGACGCTTTGGAAGTGGCAGAGCAGACCGAAGTTTAGGATCCGGAGCCGGCGGCGGCGAATTTGGTGGCGGCCGAGGTCGCCGGCCTTCAAATGCGGGACCGCCATCCAAATGCGCGCCACGGCCCCAAGCCGCCGGACACGAGTGGCGGCTTGAGGGTCGCGAACGCACCTTCACCCGAGTCTAACGGTAAAACGTCGGCCTGCTGCTGCAGCAGGTCCTTACTGTCAGCGTGTGTGCGCAAGCTCGTCTCGAACGATCCTCCGCACCTGCTCGGCCGTAATAGGTTTTTCAGCGGTGCCCAAGTGCTGCGCGAGCGCCTCGTTAATGAGCGTCTGATATCCAGTGCCGGTCCGCGCCGACTCCGCCTTGAATGCCGCGACGATCTGATCGTCGATGTAAATGGTGATGCGGGTTTTTCCTTTCGTTGGGACAGCTTGCCCGCGCCGCCCTTTGGAAAAATCGTACTCAGCCTTCATAATCTTTCCGCTCCTTCGCGGTAGCTCGTCGCACGGAGATTAGGCGCTCGCCGTCTTCGCGCTCCGTCCAAGCAACCACCAAAATGTCGCCGCCGGCGTTCATCCCGACTGTGATCCAGCGAGACTCTCCTGCGGAGGAATCATCCTCGACTGTCAGACCTAGCGGATCGTTCAATACACCTTCCCCCTCAACCAGGGATAGGCCGTGCTTGACGATATTGGCGGCGTCCTTGTCGGGATCGAACTTTGGACCCATATACGCATCATATATGTATCACGTACATATTGCAAGATTACTAGAAAAGCCTGCTGCTAGCAATTACACATCTCCGAAGCGGTCGTTGCCGACCGTCGACAGTGGGTCGTCAACGACGCAACGCCTCGTCGGCCGACCGCCGGCAATCGACCGCCGATGGCGGACGATGGGCGAGTTAGGCACAGAGCCCGGTTGATCACGCAAACGTTTCCCATTTACGATTTAACAATGCGCTTCTGACAGGGAACTTGTACCGGCGCGATGCGTTAGAGTGCAGTAATCAAAATCCCGCTTCACATGCGATTACTGCCTCTAAATCGATTGGCCTCGACTCAAACGGTCACCGAGCGACCGTTCACTAGCTGTTCTCTCTCGTCTGGATTTATCGTCTTGGTGCTATCAATTTTTTCCGAGGCTGGTTGCGGTGGCGGTAGTGGAAGCACAAGCGGAAATGGAACTGTTCCACCGATTACGACGAGCCCGTTAGCCTGGGTCTGGGTCAGCGGTTCGAAGGTCGCAAATGCACTTGCCGACTATGGATCCGAACGTACGGCCTCATCTAGCAATGTCCCCGGTGCGCGCACCGGCTCTGAGACCTGGACCGACTCTGACGGGGACCTCTGGTTGTTCGGGGGAGCTGGCGATGCCTTGGCAGGAAGCAACGGCAACCTCAATGACCTATGGGAATACAGCCTAAATACGCGAATGTGGACGTGGATCGGAGGCTCAAAGTTAATCGATGCGTCTGGCGTCTATGGAATCCAGGGCACACCCTCAACCAGCAATGTTCCCGGCGCGCGCCAGGAGGCCGTTGCTTGGACGGACTCTGCCGGTAACTTTTGGTTATTCGGCGGGGAAGGCTTTGACTTCGCAGGATATAGCGGCAACCTCAACGACCTGTGGGAATACAGCCCCAGCGCTAAGACCTGGACATGGGTCAGTGGATCGAAGTTGATCAATGCGCCCGACGTCTATGGCACCCAAGGCACACCGTCGGCCAGCAATGTGCCTGGCGCACGCCAAGAGGCGGTCTCGTGGATCGATTCCAACGGAAACCTCTGGTTGTTCGGCGGATATGGTGTGGACTCGGCAGGCAACACTGGTGATCTCAACGACCTATGGGAATACAGCTCCAGTAGCAAAACCTGGACGTGGGTCAGCGGCTCAAAACTGATGAGTGCGTCCGGCGTCTATGGAACTAAAGGCACGCCGTCGTCCAACAATGTTCCGGGCGCGCGCCAGCAGGGCGTTACCTGGATAGACTCCAGCGGCAATCTCTGGATGTTTGGCGGATATGGTTTCGACTCGGTCGGCAACGCAAATGACCTCAACGATCTGTGGGAATACAGCCTCAGCGCCAACACCTGGACCTGGGTCAGCGGCTTGGCCTTGGTGAATAGCAGTCCCGTGTATGGCACTCAAGGCACACCGTCGCCCGGCAATGTTCCCGGAGCACGGCAGGAGGCGATCTCCTGGATCGACTCAGCCGGCAACCTCTGGTTATTCGGTGGAACTGGCGTCGCTTCGGCGGGCGGTACCGGTGATCTCAACGACTTGTGGAAGTACGATCCAAGCGCCAAGACTTGGGTCTGGATTGACGGCTCAAATGAAGTGGCAGGCAATCCCGTGTATGGAATCAAAGGCACGGCGGCGATTGGCAATGTACCCGGAGCGCGCCAAAGCGCAGTCGCTTGGATTGACTCTACCAGCAATTTCTGGATGTTTGCGGGATACGGCATTGACTCCGCAGATAACACTGGCGACCTCAATGATTTGTGGGAATTCACACCATGAGATCGACGCGGACGCGATCAAGGTCCAAGACTGCAAGTGCATTCTCGTGAATTATTGGCGACCGAAAAGTATTCAGGCTCATCAGTTTGAATTCTTTCGACAGAACGGTGAGCTCGCTTAATTCCCATCGCTCGTTAGAGAAAAACTGCCCACATTTTGAGTTCCCGAAAGCAGCCGGTCGCATCCGGCAGCAGTGGGTCGCAATGGTTGGTTCGCGACAACAGGCAAAACCGGCACCTTTAAATCGTGCAGTTCAGCCGGGAGGACAAGTCCAGGGCGCTCAATGAGGCCGGCATCATTTTGACCATATAATTGGCTTGGGCCATTCACGGGAGACAGAATTGGATTTCCTCAAATTGATAGGTCAGAGTCTTTGCATATTCGTCGTCTCGGCGTCGTTGTTGGCAGCGACGTCGGACGCGCAAACGACGAAGATTTCGACGGAATACTTGATGACGCTGTATGCGCCACTTGATGCCGGTCAGGAAATCGATTCGTCGCTGTATGTGAATAATGTTCGACCCGGCGGCTGGGTAAAGGGTCCCAGCATCAACGGCACGCTGCTCGCGCCGGCTGGAGATTGGTCCCGCGTTCTGCCATCGGGCGCATCCCGACTCGACGTTCGCGCGACTATTAAGACGGACGATGGCGCGCTGATCTACATCGCATACAACGGGATCTACAAGGACTCCGAGGAGACCGAAGCCCGTGCAGCCAAGGGCGAGGTGCTGACATCGAAGGACATGTACGTTGTCATCGCCCCAACCATGCAGACTTCGGCCAAGAAATACGAGTGGCTAAATGACGTCCAGTGCATTGGTAAGATGGTGAGCTATAAAAACGATTCCTACGTCAAGTACGACATCTTCATCGTGCGGTGATGAAACGCCGCATCAAGTCTTCGACGGGCCAGCGGCTGCTCGTCCACATGGTTTAGACGTCCGAAAGCTGACGTTCCCGAATGCCTCCAATGGGTCGCGAGCGTAGGTTGGCGGAGACCGCAAAGCATGGCGGTGTCAAATTGTCCCGACCTGACCGGCAACGCTGCCCGCCATGTACCGGCCGCTCCGCGATGTGGCCGGCCATAAGCCGGTGTTGGGCTGATAAAAGTCAGCGCCTAGGAGCGGACCTTTGCTGGACGAAGCCGCCAACCATCGCGATTTCGAAGCTCTCGTAGATCAACTAGGATTGGCTGCAAATTCGCTAGCGATCCAAAGTTTTCCGGGATGTTGATGGAACCGGTCCGAATCCCGACGGTGCGCACGATATCGGCCGCCCCGGCAGCGAGCGCACATTTGCGGTGAATACGATGTCAACCAGCGGCAAAGCCGCGACGTTGAATCAAGGAAACTGCAGGATTGAACGACGGTCAGGCGTTCCGTTATGTTGGCCTGATTGCCCTGTCCGGGTAGAAGGCGGTTGGAAATTCTTCAAACGCAGGTTTTGCGAAGAGATATCCCTGGAAGAGCCGAATTCCATGGTCCTCGAACCAGCGGAACTCTTGCAGCGTCTCGACGCCTTCGGCAATGACGTCGATGCCCAAGTCCACGCATACCTGCATGATGCCGCGAACGATCGCTTGACGCGGCCCATGTTTTTCGATGCCTCTCACGAGATTCATGTCAATCTTCACCTGATCCGGCTGGAACTCGGCCAGGAGATTCAAGCCCGAGTAGCCCGCGCCGAAGTCATCAATCGCAAGCTTGATGCCCATTCCCCGATATTCGTTGAGTAGCGCCGCAAAATGCGAATGATCGTCGATGACTTCGCCTTCGGTCACTTCGAGGATGATTCGCTCGAGCGGCAGCAAATTGTCAGCGGCCGCCTTGCACGTGTTGCCAATGGCGTCCGCGCAGAGTTCGAGGCTTCGAGGCAGGAAATTGAGGTTGAGGTTGCACTTCAATCCAATTCGCGCGGCTAGAGTGATTGCCTGGATCCGGCTGTCCTGATCGAATTGGTGCTTGAGATCACCCGGCACCGAATCCAATACCCGAAATGCCGGTTCATTTGCGGTACCGCGGATCAGCGCTTCGTAGGAAAACACTTCCCGCGCCACGGTATCGACTATCGGTTGGAACGCGTACGAAAATGCCGGGGCCAAGCCGGGTGATGCAGTTGATTGCGTTTGGCCGGCACCCCGCGCCGATACCGGCACAGCACCGCTCATACAGCCGCCGCTTGCGCTCCAGCCAGACCCTTGCGCCATCGTCCTTCGCGAAAAGCGGCGAGCAGCTTCTTGGCGCGGCCGGAATCCAGGCCGAGGAAACAGCTCGCGCCACTAAAAAAATCGTTGCTACCGGAGATCAGGGCGAGTTCCTTGCGCGATACCTGTGAGAATCCCATCGTCCATTGTGCAAAGTGTCTGGTCGGAATCGCTTCAGCGATGATTTTGGTCACTTGCTCGTGGCGCTTGTCCAATTCAATCCTCGCGTAGAGCGCCTCGACCGCGTCGGGAGTTCCCTCCAGCACCTGAAAAAAGCTGCCCTCGGTGTAAAGCAGCATCCCGGTGAGCCCGGCCCCCTCATTGTGCTTTCGCGCGGCCTGCAGCAATGCCATCAGATCAGCCGTTTCAAAATGACTTTTTGCCGCGCTGGCGTAGGCACAATGCATCAAAGCGGGCACGTCGGCTCCAGGGTATTGACCATGACTAAGAGGATCGCCTTACCGGGTATCACTCCTATCGGCTGGTTGCACGAGCACTTAAAGCCGATTCGCGCACAGTTTTGGCGAATCCGGCCTTGCTGCGCCGCGGATCGATCTCGCAATGTAGATCACGGCGGATTGGGCTCGGGCCATGGGATAAGAAGCAGATTTGATGGAGATGAAATACGGTATGTCGTCCCCTGACGGCATAATGATTGTGCGAGAACCCTGATGCCCAAAACCGGACGCCCACCGAGGACCGCTGTGGGTCGTGATTGCTCATTGTACGGTCGGCCATCAACTCGGCCACAAGTGCATTTCAGTGCGGCCACGCACGACGTTGAGGTACTATTCATAGCAACCGGCGCGGCCGCGCTGCGCGCGTGGCGGGGATTGCGCCGAAACCGAACTCGGGACGCTGAATCCCTGAAGCGGCCTACGTCATCGCTGGGTTGCGCACACTGTCGATGGGTTTAGCCGACCAGGCTAGACTCGGCCCTCTCGATCGGGTCACTTCCTGGTCCGGCTAGTCTTCGAGCGTCTCATCTTGAACTTGCCGCGCGCAGTTTCGATAGCTCCGACCTCCCGCCTTGAGCACCGCGCGATTGGGCTCTCTCCAACGAAAACTGCCGGATGAATTCGAGAAAACCGCGCCGGAGGCTCCCGCGACGGCTGGAAGCACGATGGTGCGGCCGGTTAGCCCGATCTGCGCGGTCTGAAACCCCAGGCGGACCGTTAATCGAAGACCTTTGCAGGCGAAAACGAAGTCGTGCGCGGCTTGTACATCGATCGCCACGGCAGCCCGATTTCCACGCGTGAGGACCGAATATCGCGACGCATTGATCCACAGCAGTTTTTGCGCGGGGTCCGAGATCCTGGCAGTCACGGCGTATTCGTGCGTCGGGTCGATCGATCCGGGATCGTAGGGCAACACGAACGCAATCGGCGTCTGCGTCTTGGGCCGAATCGTCCGGGCCGCGATGCTCGGCGATGGCGCATCGGGCAGGGTCACGTCCTGCAGCACGATCTCGAGCACGGCGCTTGCAGACAACCTTAGCGGCTCGAGGTAGGCGACGATTCCGGTGACGCTCGAGGTCACAGGTTCGATTCCTCGGTTGATGTCGGCAGCTTGATTCGAATGTGCCGCAAGCAATGCAATCATCGATGCAAACGCCGCGCGGCGAGCCGCGGCGGTCCTTGCGCGCTCGCGGCCGCCGTTGCGCGAACCCGAATGTGGGCTACTTCGGAGGCGATGTAGCCAACCCGCGCGATGAGTGTCGGCAAAAGCCACGCAGTGCTGAAAAGCGCTATCGGTATTCATTTTCGCACCCTCGGCGAGATCAGGCGATCCGATCGCGCGTTCGCGGGATCGATGCAAGGCTTCGAGCCGCGGACAGCGCCCGCTTGGCCCGCGCAGTCTGGGCGTGGGAATCGCCGAGCTGGGACTGCAGTACGGCCACGGCATCCTTCAGGAGCTCTGATGCACGGGGATCGTGCATCCCAGCGTATGCCTCGCCGAGCCGCGCGCGCGCCTCGGCAAGCTCCCAGCTTTGATTCCACAGTGTCTGGGCGCGCAGCTGAACCGCTTCGGCCAGCGGCGCGATCGCATCGGCCGGGCGGGACTCGGCCAGCAGTAATTCCCCCTGCAAGACCAGGACCCGGCCAAGGCCGCTGATGCCGGCCGGACCGAGTTTGCGATACGGTGACGGCAGGTCAGCCAGCGTGCGCTGCGCCTCGTCGTAGCGCCCCTCGACGAGCGAGAAGCGCGCGGCGTCGACCCGAAGGCCCAAGTTCAAAGGGTGGTCCTCCGGATGATGTTCGCGCGACACGGCGAGCGCTCTTGCAAGCACGTTGTTCGCTTCTGCGTGATCGCCCGCGCTCCACAGGGCTTCGGACAGAAACTGGCGTGTACGTATGTCCGGCGCGCTGCCGACCCCGGCGTAGCGTTCTGCCATCGGCCCCGCTTCGTGAAACAGGGCGATCGCGTCGGCGTACCTTCCATAGATGCTCAGAGCCGAACCATACAGGCTCATCGCGACCGCGACCACGGCCGAGTCGCCGGCAATCGCACGCTCCTTTTCGAACGCCGTGCGCAAGGTCGAAGCCGCTTCCTCCAAGTGGCCCAGTCTCAGCGCCAGCCAACCGCTGTTGCCGAGCATGACGAGCGCGTCGAGATCATCGGCCTGACCCAGGCCCCGCAAGATCTCGAGTCCCCGTTTGAAGGCTGCCTGCGCCTCCTCGCCGCGATTCAGTTCGCTCAGAGCCAGCGCCAGTGAGTTATAGAGAACCGCGGTCTCGCGATGATTGGGTCCGGAAAACGCGATGCGCGCCTCGATCGCGCGCTGAAAAGTCGCGACGGCCTCCTGCTTGTGGCCTGATTCATTCTGCAATCTGGCGCGCAGCCCGAGCGCGACGAGCCGCTCCTCCGGATAGCGCTGCGGAGTCTTCTGCCAATAAGCCTCTGCCGCGTCGAGAAGCGTCATCGCTCGCGCCGGATCACCCTTGAGCATCTCGACTTCGGCGAGCCGTTGCTGGACGCCCGCGACGGCTTGTGGATCGGCCGCGGGCCCGGCTTGCGCCAGAAATCCCTCCAGCAGCGGGATCTGCCCCTCCGCGTCCTCGAGCGCGCCGTACAAATCCGCGAGCGTCTCGACCACCTTGCCCGCGAGATAGGGGTCATCCCGGTATTCGCTGAGCACCCGCTTCGCGCTCTGGTCGAGCATCGCCTTGGCCGTCGGCGGATCCTCGCCATGTTTTGCCGCCGAGGCGCGAAACATGCCCGTCAAATAGCTGCGGACCGCCTCTTCGCGCGCCAGGGCGCTGCGCGCAATGTCACGCTGCTCCGCGATCCGACGCGCCTGCCAGGCCACGATCGACAGGCCGATCGTCAGCGCAACCAGAATCGCCGCAACGCTGCCGACACCGAGCTTGTGGCGTGAGACGAATTTTCGGGAGCGGTACCACCGGCTGTCGGGCCGTGCGCGAACCGGCTCGCCATGCAGGTATCGGTTGAGGTCGTCGGCCAAGTCGGCCGCGTTCTGGTAGCGATCACCCGGCGCTTTCTTCAATGCCTTGAGCGTGATCGTATCGAGATCTCCCGCGAGTTCCTTCGAAATCCTGCGGCAGGTCGATGCGCGCGCACCCGCCTTCGGCCCGTCTCTGACGGCCTGGCTCGGCGCCGGCGCTTGCGCGCTGAGCACCGCATCTTCGAGCGCGCCGCGCGAATCGCGCTTGAGCTGGTAGGGCCGCTCGCCCGTCAGCAGCTCGTAGAGCACGACGCCGAGTGCATACACGTCCGACGCCGTGCTGAGCGGCTGGCCGAGGATCTGCTCGGGCGACGCATAGTCGGGAGTCAAGGCGCGTCCGCCGTGCAGCGTCAGTTCCGTTTCTTTCGCACGGCCGTCGACCATGAGCTTGGCGATGCCGAAATCGAGCAGCATGACCTGCCCTTCGGCGGTCACGAGGATGTTGGAGGGCTTGATGTCACGGTGAATCACGAGGTGGCTGTGCGCATATTGGACTGCCGCAAGCACCTGCAAGAACACCTCCAGACGCTTGCGGATCGGCAGCCGCTGCGCGTCGCAGAACTCCGTGAGCGGCACGCCATCGACGTATTCGAGCGAAAGGTAGGGCTGGCCTGCCGCCGTGATCCCCGCGTCGTAGAGCCGCGCGATGTTCGGATGCGTGAGGCTGGCGAGTATGTCCCGTTCCCGCGAAAAGCGCTCCCCGAGCACCTCGCCTTGAAGCGCCGAGTAGGGCAGCTTGAGCGCAACGGGGCGCTTGATCGAGCCATCCTTGCGGATCGCGAGCCAAACGCCGCCCATGCCGCCCGTGCCGAGAATGCGCACCAATTCATAAGGCCCCACGGCCGCGCCGGGCTGCAAGCCGATCTGCTCATCATGTGACGGACCAAGCGGCCCCACGAGATCGAGCGGCGGCAAGGTATTCAAGAATTCATTGGTCTCGAACGTGGCGCGCTGGGATAGCAGCTCTCGCAGCGTGTCTCGCAGCTCTGATTCCGGCGCCGCGAGTCCACGCAGCCAATCCTCGTGAGACGTGTCCGGCAGCTCGAGCGCCTCGTTGAGCAATCGGGAGAGCACGATCAGTTGTGCGTCGCTCAGGCTCACGCGATTCTCCTGAACGGCATCAGCGGCAGTCAGGCGCGCGGGACCGTCATTTCAACGCCGCGTAGAGCAGCAGTCGCGCCGCAGGCTCCTCTCGCTGGTATCGAGGCATTCGGCAATGTCCCGATCGGTATACCCCGCGAAATATTTCATCTCGACGAGGCGCACCAGCCGCTCGTCGGTCTTCGCGAGCACATCGAGGGCCTCGTCGACCCGGACGACCTCCAGGTTGCCGCCGGACAGCGAATCCGAAATATCGGTGTTGAGGGTCACATGCACCGCCTCTCCGCCGCGGCGCGCGGCTCTGCTCTCGCGCACGAAGTCGACGATCACGGAGCGCATGACCCTGGCCGAGTACGCAAGGAACCGTGCGCGATCCCGCGCCTCGAGGTCTCCGGCCTTGAGAAATCGAAGGTAGGACTCGTGAACCAGCGAGGTCGTGTCGAGCATCGTCACCTTGCCGGAGCGCTTGAGACGCGAACTCGCCAGCTGGCGCAGCTCTTGATACAAGCTCGTGAACAATGCGCTCTTGCTCGGTGGACCGTCGATGTCCGCGTTCTCGAGCAGCTCCGTGATGTTCTTCATCTGGGAATGACTTTATATCGCCCACAACAGGACCGCCAGTTCCCCGCAGCCGCCGCATCGGCGCCGCAGCGGCGAATCGGGGGACGCGGAATTTCCGGTCGCGCCCGAGAGTGGGGCGCTTAATGCACCGCCGCAATTCGGCCTCGGTGCCGGACGTATCCCCGGCGACCGGCTCGCGCATCATTCACCCGCGACGAAATCAAAGATGACGTGTGCATTGTCGCTGCGAAGCCCGAGCGGGCCGTTGAATCCGAGCACGACGGGAACCAGCGTGCCCTGCCAGACCGGCGTTCCATCCGCCTTGACCGTGAGTTCTTGTCCCTGCAGATCGGCGTAGAGCGTATGCGCTTGACCGATGCGCACGGGCGGGGGCGGCGCGGAGCGCATCGGTTTGATGTTGTTGATGTAGCCGCGATCCAAGCAGTCTTCATGGGTGCGCTGGCCGGGGTTCAACTTCACGGAGACCGCGATTTTTTGCGTATCAAAATTCCACATGACGTAGACCAGGTTGCAGATGTCCTGTGCCTTCAGTTTGATTCCAAACTGATGGCGCACCTCACCATTGCCCAGGTGCGAAACCTCCTGGCTCGGTCCGAGATAGGTGAAATTCAGACTGACCCGCTGCGTATGCGATTTGTTTTTCAAGGTCGCACGCATCTCCTTGGAGCTCACACCGAGCCGCTCGCCCGCGGTCTTCTCGATCTTGCCGTCGGACACGTCGAAGTCGTTTTGCTGCGCCTTGTGCTGCGCGTTTGCGGCGCTGCTCATGGTCAGCGCCGCCATACTCACGCCCCAGATTATGCATCGCATCGCCAAGCTCCTTCTCGATCCAATGGGTGCCGCCGCGGCGGCGAAAGTCATCGTCCATTGGTTAAGACGGAATATCGGTGCGGTTCCGGCCAAATCGCGCGCGCCGCGGCGCTCTGCACGATCTCGCGCCGAAAAGTCCAGCCGATCTGGCCGGATGCTCCGCGCATTTCCGTCTATACCGATGAGACGGCTTCACCTACGGGATTCATCCATGAACACCTTTACTCCGAGCGCGAATGCAAAGCGAATGATTTATGTCCTGGCACTGCTGCTGGCGGCTTGCGGCGGCGGCTCCGGAGGCGGTGGTGGTAATCCTCCGCCGGCAACCTACACGGTCGGCGGTACGGCCAGCGGACTCAGCGGCGCCGGGCTCGAACTGACCGACAACGGCGGCGACAGGCTGTCGGTCGCCGCGAACGGCAGCTTCACGTTTCCGACGGCACTCGCTTCGGGGGCCAGCTATGACGTCACGGTATTCACGCAGCCCGCCAATCCCGCGCAGACCTGCACCGCGGCCAACGCGAGCGGCACGATCGGCGCTGCCAACGTCACCAACGTCACCGTGACCTGCACGACCGCGGGTTTCCTCGTCGGCGGTACGATCATTGGCCTGACCGGCTCAGGCTTGGTGCTGCAGGACAACGGTGGCGACAATTTATCGGTCACTGCCAATGGCAGCTTCCACTTCGCGACACCGGTCGCGAGCGGAGCCGGCTATGCCGTCACGGTATTGACGCAGCCGAGTAATCCCGCGGAAACCTGTGGGGTGGGCGCCGGCAGCGGCACCGTCGGCAGTGAGAACGTGGCCAGCGTCGAGGTCATCTGCACGCCGAATTCCGCGGGCACGGGTTTCTGGATTCCTTACCTGGCGACCCCGGCGCCGAGCACCTCGGGCGGCCTATCCGGTGTGTTCGTGATTCCGTCCGGGTCGCTGGCCTCGGCGCCGTCGCCGACTTTCCTCTCGACTACCCCGAGCACGATCCTCGGAATCGGCTGGCAGACCACGCTCAACGGTTCGGGCATCCTCACGGCCTATGCGCCCGAAGTCATGATCTACGCGGCCACGGACGCGGGCAACGTCGCGCACCTCTATGGCGTGAATCTCAGCCAATCATCGAACGCTCCGGTGCCCGTGCAGGTCAGCAATCTCGCGCTGAGTGCGGCCGCCTCCCTCTCGGCGCTCGGGCAGATTTGCGATTTTCAGGATGCCGAAGGCAACGCGAACGACCCGACGACGCTGTTCGTGTTCCTGCACCTCGCCGGGACCGGCGGCTGCAATTCCGGGACCGATATCTACGAGGTCGTGCATTACACCGACTCCGCGACCACGAATCCGACCTTGGCATTGAGCGCCGAATTCGCATCGACGACGTTCACACCGCTGTATCAGGCGGGCGGTTTGCTCGGCGGAGCCGTGCTCGTCGATACGTCGAACAACCTCGACTTCCTCAACGGCATCAATTTCACGGGCGAGAACGTGCTCGCCGGCAATATCCTGACCGTGACGCCGCTGACCGGGCAGACGATCAATACGCCGACGCCGCAGGGCGCCGCAACCGCTCTCTTTGCCACCACGCCCACGAGCGGGTCGGGCACATCGGTCTACATCGTCAACGTTGCCGCCGGCACGGCATCCCAGGTCTATTCGACGACCGGCACGCTGAGCCACGGCGTCACCGACAACACCTATCTCTACTTCATCGACACGGTCGGCGGCACGACGCCCTCGGCCAAGATCGTGCAGATGTCTCTGGCCACCGGCACGAATTCCGTGCTGTATGGCTTCACGCCCGCCGCCAACACCGTCTACGACGTGATCGGCTCGAATACCTCGCTGCTGCTGTTCGACGCGACCGCCGTCGGCGCCGCCACGACGACCACGCTGATGTCGATTCCGATCGCGGGCGCCGGCAACCCGTCAAGCGTCGGGGCGACGCTGAACGGGACGGTCACCGCCTATTTGATTGCGGCTGGACTCAATGATCCGGCCAACGACCTGCTGTTCGTCGACGTTGCGAACGTGAGCAACAGCGGATCGTTCAGCTACTCGAGCGAAGTGCTGACGCCCGACGGTGCGACGATCCAGCCGCTGCTCGCCAACTCGACGTTTCTGGATCGGACAACCGCCTTGTCGGGCGCCGTACTTCAAATACGCGGAATCACCGACACGGCCGGCGGCTATGGCGGCGGCACGCTCTACAGCGTCGCGATCTCCAACAGCCTCACCCGGACTCCTTTTACCGCCAGCGGCGGCGGAGCGTACGCCTGGCCGAGCGGCTACGGCGGATTTGCGCTCGGACTATCCAACACGATCGGGGCCGCGGATTTGAGCAGCGGCGTGCAGCAATCCGCGGCGGCTTACGACGCCGCGCAATTCTTGATTTACCCGCTGACCTTGACGAACACCGACATCATCTTCTGAACACCATTTTCGCACAGGAGACCGACAAATGAACCGCATCTCGACGTGGCTCACGACGCTTGCACTGCTTGCGTGCTCCGTGGCGGCGAACGCCACGATGACATCGATCGACGGTGGCGCGCTCGTCAACGATTCGACCGATAATCTGACCTGGGTGGCGGACGCGGACCTATTTGCGACGATGGCGGCCGCGAGCGGCAACCCGGCGAACTTCGTCCAGACGATCATCAACAACTCGGGCGGCATCATCCACGATACGCCGAATGCCGACGACTACCCGGCGCCCAACTCGGGCAGCTACGCGCTATCCACGAGCGACTTCACGCCGACGACGACCCGGCTCAATAACGCCGGAGCGATGACGTGGTTTGGCGCCATGGCCTGGGTCAATTACCTCAACGTCACGAAGTACCAAGGATACAGCGAGTGGCGGCTGCCGACGACCATCGACGCGAGTTCGAGCACCGGCAATCCGAGCGGCGGGGCCGGCAACCCGCCCGTGACGTCGAGCGAACTCGCAGAGCTTTTCTACGGACAGCTCGGTCAGGTCACCAACCAGCCGATCCTCACGACCCATAACGGCAACTATTCCCTGTTCAGCAACATGCAGGATTATGCCTACTGGTCCGGCACCGAGAATGCAGCGGCACCAAGCAACGCATGGAACTACAGCAACGACGGCGGTTTGCAGCAGCCCTACGACAAGTTTCTGAGCGAGGACATGGCAATGGTCGTGCGCTCGGGTCAAGCCACTACGGTTCCGCTACCCAATGCGGCCTGGCTCATGTTGAGCGGTTTAAGCGGCCTCGCATTGATCGGGCGGCGCAGACTTTGGCCTCAGTGAATCGACCGCCACACTTCAAGGGAACCTGCCGACGTTGGGCGACAAGCGGGTCCAAGGCGGCGAGCTTGTCGAGGGCAGCGTGCAATTGTTGCTTGAGATCGTTGTTTCTATCGCGATGCACCGAGCCGCGCCCCGCACTCTTTCGGATCAAGCCGCTCCGAATTGAGCGCTGCAGTCCGCTTGGATAGGTTGCTTTACCCCGCGAAATCGTTACGTCAACCTAACCAAAGGAGTGGAGCCATGCCGAGTCAAGTGCTGGCTGCGACGGTGATCCAGGTGCTTTCGGATCCGGCGGTCACGAAAATCAATTTTGAACTAAATGGGCTATTGGTGACCGGTATGCGCTACCAAGTGGTCGCGCAGGCGGTCCGGTCCGGAAAGATTACTTGCGAGGTCGGCTCCGACCGCGATCCGCGGCTTCCACCGGGGACTGTGATCGCCGCTGAGTACAAGCCGGACCTCGATCGATTTATGTTTCTGCGCGAGGACTTCGGCACATCCTCCGGTTCAGAGAAAATCAAGATCCTTCACGAGGCGACGCATGCCATTTTTGACTGTTACAGCGGCAGCAGCGGCACGAGCATCCTGAAGATTGACGACGAGGCCGCCGCTTTTCTCGCATCGGCTCTGTTTCTACAGCTCTCCAATGTCCGTACCCGCATGCCCGTGTTCGTGGGAAGTGCGTTCGATGAGGCGTGCAAACTGTCCAACAAGATCCTCGACGCGACCGGTGACTTCATCCAGAATCCGCGCACATACATCGTGACGCCCGAAGCTTCGGTCGCGCTACGGCATGCGGTTGCCATCGACTATGACTTGTTGGACGACGGAACTAGCAACAGGGCCGGCATACTCGACGTTTACAACGGCCTGCGCTAGGCGGGTGAAAGCACGGCACATCTCGGCCTTCCGAACGAATCCCGCCGGGACTGCCGGCAAGATTCGGTCGTTTGGAGATGGAGTCGAGACTATGCGGCACCCATTAGCACCGCGGGAAGCTGACATTCGTGGCGGACCGATTGGATTCGGTGGCGCAATTCGCTGCCGACTTACGGACGACAGGCGCTACGCAGCCCACGAACCGAAATCCAGCGCGCTGGAATGCCTGCCGTGGAACGGCCACTCGCAGGCTTGCCGACCCCTATTGTTTGCGTGGTTCGTTGGGAGGCGCACGATGAAGAGGGACCACTTTGGAATGATTTCTTGGGAGCCGCCAATGAAAAACACACAGCTATGCCGTGACACGTGTCTCGGCGTGATGTGCAGCGCATTGTTGATCCTGAGCAGTCTTTGTGGATTCGCTGCCGCCGCCCCGGATACGGCTTCGGCGACGAATACGCAAGACGAGCAGAACTGTCGGGCGCTTACCGCATTCAATCTTCAAGCCGCCGCGGGAGGTCCAGCGATCATTATTTCGGCGCGGCTCGTCGAGGTTCCCGCAAGCGGCTTGGAGCGATTCAGCCAAAGCGGCTATGCGGGCCCTGTTGCGCGCGGCCCAAGTCCGATTCGTCGCTACTGCGACGTGACGGGCTATGCGGCTCCTCAGAACAAGTTCGAACTAAAACTGCCGCTGGCAGCTGATTGGAACCACAAGTTTTATTTTTACGCTTGCGGGGGCTTCTGCGGCTCGATCGTAAGAGACGCAGCAAAATTTGGACTG
>Ga0209040_10002006_pt1 | contig 16079 bp, 10 predicted proteins | sample BogFormECP12_OM3_FD_188240 | JGI IMG/M metagenome (GOLD analysis project Ga0209040, IMG submission 188240) | Bog forest soil microbial communities from Calvert Island, British Columbia, Canada - ECP12_OM3 (SPAdes) (version 2) | ecosystem: Environmental > Aquatic > Freshwater > Wetlands > Bog ...
GTCCCATTCCGGCGCCAGGATCGGGCACTGCGACATCGGCGTGCAGTACCGCGAATTCGGATGCGCAGCTTTGGTTTCCGTCTCGCGAATAATCCAGTCGTGGCCCTTCCAGTCGATCAGGTGATCCGGCTCGCCCTCCAGACCCTCCCACCACACGTCGTTGTCGTCGGTCAGCGCGACGTTAGTGAAGACGGTGTTGCCCGCGGCGATGGTCCGCATGGCGTTGGGGTTGGACTTCCAGTTGGTGCCCGGTGCCACCCCGAAGAAGCCAAATTCCGGGTTGACCGCATACAACCGGCCGTCCTTGCCGAACCGCATCCAGGCGATGTCGTCACCGAGCGTTTCGGCGCGCCAGCCCGGGACGGTCGGCTGAATCATCGCGAGGTTGGTCTTGCCGCACGCCGACGGGAACGCCGCCGCGAAGTAGTAAGCCTTGTTCTCGGGGGAAATCAGCTTGAGGATCAACATGTGCTCGGCCAGCCAGCCCTCGTCGTGAGCCATGGCCGAAGCGATTCGCAGCGAATAACACTTCTTGCCCAGTAGGGCATTGCCGCCGTAACCCGAACCGTAACTCCAGATTTCGCGGGTCTCCGGGAAGTGGGTGATGTATTTGGTGTCGTTGCACGGCCACGGGACGTCCGTTTGCCCGTCCTCCAACGGAGCGCCGACGGAATGCAATGCCTTAACGAAGAACCCGTCGTCACCGATCTTCTCCAATGCGGCCTTGCCCATGCGAGTCATGGTGCGCATCGAAACGACGACGTATTCCGAGTCGGTGATCTCCACGCCCAGCTTGGGGTCGTCGGCACCAAGCGGGCCCATGCAGAACGGCACCACCCACATGGTGCGGCCCCGCATGCAGCCGCGGTACAGATCGGTCATGGTCGAGCGCATCTCGCTCGGTTCCATCCAGTTGTTGGTCGGACCGGCGTCGATCTGGCGCTCGGAACAGATGAAGGTCCGCGATTCGACGCGCGCCACGTCAGAGGGGTCCGACAACGCCAGGTAGGAGTTGGGCTGCTTTTTCGGGTTCAGCGGCGTGAAGGTGCCCGCTTCCACCAACTGCTCGCAGACGCGCCGCCACTCCTCTTCGGAACCGTCAGCGAAGACCACCCGGTCCGGCTGGGTGAGCTCGGCGACCTCCTCCACCCAGGACAGCAAGCCCTGGTGGTTAGTCGGGGCGGTATCCAGACCTGGAACGGTCGCTGAAGTCATCGAAATCTCCTGCACTCTCCTGCGTAGGCGGCTGCTCTAAGGCTCAGAGCGGACCATTTCGCCCGTGCGGCTTTGCGGTGGCCCTTTATACAGGTTATCGCGGGGAATGTCGCCAGGGCAGGTCGGCCGGGTATTGGATCACTCACAGGAACGATTCAGATCACGTTATCCGCGGTATTCGTCGACGGGGTTTCGCCAATTTCATCGGTGCCGGCATCGGTCGGGCTGTCGGGGTCGCCGGTTCCCGGTTCACTGGTCTCCGCCCCAGCCAACTGCCCGGTTTCTCCCCGGGCCGCATCGTCGCCGGGCGGAGCCGGTTCGCCAAGCTCCGCCCGTACCGCCTCGAGCGCGGCCTGTAGCGTCGGCATCTCCCGGCCTCGCAGCGCCGCCGCCCGCGCCCCGACGACGGCGTGCTCGCGCAGCTCGGTATCGATCACGCCGACCTGTTCGTTGACCCGCGCGCTCTCGACCTCATCTTGCTCGCCCAGCGCCGTTGTCAGCGACGACTCTGCTCCTAGCACCCGAGTCGCGACCAGCTGCTCGAGCGCGGACCGCAGCAGGCCGGTCGCCTCGCCGGCCCAACGGTCCAGCAATGCGCGATCGCGCAGTACGCCGCGAGTGCCGACCACCCAGACGGTGAGCGCAAGGCCGATCGCCGCACATGCGACGGCCCCGGCCACGGTGAGTCCGGGAGCCAGGTCGGCCAACAACCGGCTGAGCGTCAACGCGACGCCCAACCCGAAACCGGCACCCACCAGCATCATCAACCGGGTCTCCAGTCGCCGCGACTTCAGCTGTGGAGGCGGTATCTCGATCGTCGGGAGTGCGACGGGTGCCGGCGGGCCGGTCGGCAGCCCCAGGCCTTGTGCCATGTCGGCCAAATGCTCGCTGGTGCCGCTGTCCACCTCGCCGACCACCTCGCCGATGCGCCCGCGGGCGTACGCCTCGAACTCCGGCAGTTTGCGTCGGGTGAGACTTCCCAGATCCTCCTGCAGCTCTGAGCGCACCGAGGCGCAGCGGTTGCGGGCGTAGTAAGACAGCTGGACTCGAGCCTGCTGGGTTTGGCTGCGCAGCGCGATCGTGCGCTCGGACTTCGACAGCCGTCGCTGCCGCAAAATACCGCTGCGCTGCTCACGTAATGCCTCGACCCGCGCACGCCGACCCGCGCCGTCGGCGTCACGATCGTAGCGGTCAGCGACGTTCTGCAACCGGGATTCCCACGCGCGCAACCTGTTTCGTCGCGGAAGATCGGTGTCGGCGAGTTGTTCGCGTACCGCGACGACGAGGTCGTCGACGCGTGGTTCACCGCGCTCGGGCAGGGCAGCCACGCCGACCCAGGGCACGTCACGGTAGCGCGGCGCGTGCGCCGACAGCGCGTCGCGGTCGGTGGCCAGCACATCGCGCCAGGCGCGATGCACGTCGATCTTCGACACCACACCGATCACCGCGTCGGTATCGGTGGTCGCGGCGTCGAGCAGCGCGCAGTCGGATTCGGTCAACGCGGCCGCCGCCGAAACGACGAAGACCACCGCCGTCGGCGCTTCGCCGGCCGCCAGCTCGGCTGGCTCGATGAACGTGTGCTCGGGCAACCGTTCGCACAGTGCCGCGACCACGCCACTGACCCCGGCCAGCCACGGCCCGGTCACCAGGACCACGTCGCGGCGCTGCGTGGTCGGCGCACCCAGCCGCGGCCCGATCGCCGCCACCATTGCATCGACTGCGTCTTCTGCGCCTTCTGCGGCGATTGCGCCGCTGCCTGCCTGGTCGGTCACGCTGAACTCCCGACCTTTGACCATAGCCGCAGCGAGCCCCTGACGATGTCCGCGCCACAGGCGCGGTGCAGGCCCGCCACCGGCCCACGGCTGTAGCGTTGCCACCCCATGGCGCGGCGCAGATGTGCCGCGCCGCTATCGCAGCGATCGACCTGCATGCCGGCCGCCTCGACGACGTCTACGGCCGCCGTCATCCGGGCGATCACGGTGTCGTCGCAAGACAGGAATTCGCCGACTCGCAGGTCGGTGACGGCCAGCGTCTCCAACTCGGCGACGGCGTCCAGCACGCGGCGGTAGTGCACCTGTGCGCCTATCGACCCGATCGTGTCGACGACATCGTCAATGCAGCTCAGGCGGCGCAACACGGCGCGGGTCTGGTCACGCGTCGCGCCATCCCGGATCGCTTCCAGGGCCTGCTCGACGCCGAACACGTCGAGGGTGTCGAGCAGCCGCCGCCGCAGCTCGACGGACACTGGGTGCCCGCCGGTGAGAAAGCTGTCCGGCGAGCTCAGGTCGGCGGGCCGAGTCGCCAGCACCTGCAGCGCGGCCCACAGTGCGTCGTCCAGCACGTTGTCGAGCGCGGCAACCGCGAGCACTCCAACCACCGGCTGGATCGGCAGACCGGTGCGGGCGGAAAGCCGTGCGCAGCGGGTTCTCGCCGCGCTGGTCGGCCCGTGGCGGTGCAGGCCCGGTTGGCCGGTTGCGATCAGATCCGCCTTGTTCAGCACCGCCACGACCGGCCGGTTGGCCGCCGCGATCGCGTCACGATCCTCGGGTTTGACCACTTCGGCGACGACGTAGACGTCCACGTCGACTTCCGGCGACGTGGAAAGGGTGATCGTCCCGCGCAGGTCGGCAGCGCGCGCCAGCGCGCGCGCGACAGTGCTGCGGCCTACGCCCCGTCGTCCGGACACCGCCACCCGAAGCGGCGCGGCGAGCCGATTGGCGATCGCGGCACAGCGCGAGTCAGCCACCCCGGTGGCAAATCGCTCCAGCTCATCGACGAAAATCTGACGCCCCTGTCCGATCATGTGTTTCGCCTGTCAGGTCCATCCCGGCAAAATGCCAGTACTACTGTGACATCGCCCCAGTGTCACCGAGCCCTTCCGGTCCCCTTGGCACCTACCGGGCTTGCCGGCGAGCCGGGTCTGTCGCTGGAATGGTGACATCTGAGTCGCCGCGATGCGAGCCACCCGCTACCAGCCGAAAGCAACTGTTGGGTATCAATCTGATCCGCGGGCGGCAACATCGTCGATTCATGGGTAACCATGAACGGATGCGTGCGCAGCCCTCGGTGGAAGCGGTCACACCGCCGCCACCGCCAGACGCCCTGCCTGCGGCGCGCACTGCCGGCCGGTATCGCCGGACCACCAGCTTCCGGTCGCGGCGGTCGGCGTTGTCGCCCGCCCAGCAGCGAACCTGGGAGCGGTTGTGGCCCGACCTGGGCACCATAGCGACGCCGCAACACAGCCCCGACGCGCCGGACGAGCCACTGGATACCCGCGCCTGGTTTGGCCGCGATGCTCCGCTCGTACTCGAAATCGGCTGCGGCACAGGGACTTCTACGCTGGCGATGGCGCAAGACGAGCCAGAAGTCGACGTGATCGCCGTCGAGGTCTATCGGCGCGGGCTCGCGCAACTGCTCAGCGCCATCGATCGAGAGAGCGTCACCAATATCCGGTTGATCCGCGGGGATGCCGTCGATGTGCTGGAATCTCTGATCGCGCCGGGCTCGCTGAGCGGCGTCAGGGTGTTCTTTCCCGATCCATGGCCCAAGGCCCGGCATCACAAGCGCCGGCTGCTCCAGCCCGCCACGGTGGCCCTGATCGCTGACCGGCTCCGTCTCGGGGGTGTGCTGCATGCCGCCACCGACCATCCCGGCTACGCCGAGCAGATCGCCGAGGTTGGCGATGCCGAACCTCGCCTCAAGCGGGTGGATCCGCTCGGCGAACTGGCGATCTCGGTCATCCGCCCGACGACTAAATACGAGAACAAGGCGCAGGATGCCGGCAGCGCCGTCACCGAACTGGTGTGGGAGAGCCGCTCCGAAAGAAACCGACCATGAGCCTGACCGAAGAAACGACCGCGGAACCGACCCCACCCGTTACCGCACCGGTGGCACTTTCCGGTGACGCCGTGCCCGATGCCGGACCAGCAGTTCAGCGGGTGCTGCTGGTGTGGGACGCGCCGAACCTGGACATGGGCCTGGGATCCATCCTGGGCCGTCGGCCCACCGCACTGGAACGCCCGCGCTTCGACGCCCTTGGCCGCTGGTTGCTGGCCCGCACCGCCGAGGTCGGAGCCGATCGACAAGATGTTTCAACCGAACCCGAGGCCACCGTGTTCACCAACATCGCGGCGGGCAGCGCCGAAGTGGTCCGGCCGTGGGTGGATGCGCTGCGTAATGTGGGATTCGCTGTTTTCGCCAAGCCGAAACTCGACGAAGACAGCGATGTCGACAGCGACATGCTGGACCACATCGCGCGGCGCAGCGCCGACGGTCTGGCGGCGCTGGTGGTGGCGTCCGCTGATGGCCAGGCCTTCCGCCAGCCGCTTGAGGAAATCGCCCGCAGCGGGGTACCAGTTCAGGTGCTTGGATTTCGCGAACACGCCAGTTGGGCGCTAGCGTCGGATACCTTGGAGTTTGTTGATCTGGAGGACATCGCGGGTGTTTTCCGGGAGCCGCTGCCGCGAATCGGCCTCGATTCGCTGCCTGAGAAGGGGGCGTGGCTGCAACCATTCCGGCCGCTGTCTTCGTTGCTGACCTCGCGTGTCTGACAACTCAAAACCAATGCGCGGGTCGCCGCAGATCCAGTAAGGAGCTTACGTGTTCGCCTGGTGGGGTCGAACTGTGTACCGCTACCGGTACGTCGTCATCGGCGTCATGGTGGCGCTGTGCCTCGGCGCAGGCATCTTCGGGGTCAGCCTCGGCAAGCACGTCACCCAGAGTGGTTTCTTCGACGACAGCAGTCAGTCGGTCAAGGCGTCGGTACTGGGCGACGACACCTACGGCCGCGACCGGACCAGCCACATCGTGGCGACTTTCACGGCTCCGCAGGGCAAGACGGTCGACGACCCGGCCTGGTCGAAGCAGATCACGGATCAACTCAACAAATTCAAAACCGATCACCCCGAGCAGGTACTGGACTGGGTCGGCTACCTGCGAGCACCGAATGCCGCGGCAGTCAAGGGAATGGCGACCGAGGACAAGAAGCACACCTTTGTGTCCATCATGCTCAAAGGCGACAGCGACGACTCGATTCTCAATAACTACAAGGCGGTCGCGCCCGACCTGGTGAAGCTTGATGGCGGCAAGGTCGGCGTCGCCGGCCTCGAGCCGGTGGCCAACGGCTTGACCGGCACCATCGAAACCGACCAACGGCGAATGGAACTTCTGGCGGTGCCGCTGGTGGCGGTGGTGTTGTTCCTGGTTTTCGGCGGGGTCGTCGCCGCGTGCCTGCCGGTCATGGTCGGCGGCCTGGCGATCGCCGGCGCGCTGGGCATCATGCGTCTCGTGGCGATGTTTAGTCCGGTGAACTTCTTCGCCCAACCCGTGGTGACCATGATCGGCCTCGGTATCGCCGTCGACTATGGCCTGTTCGTGGTGAGCCGGTTTCGGGAGGAGATCGCCGAGGGCTATGACAGCGAGGTCGCGGTTCGCCGCACGATGATGACGGCCGGGCGCACGGTGACGTTCTCGGCGGTGCTGATCGCGGTGTCGGGGGCCAGCATGCTGGTGTTCCCGCAGGGCTTCCTGAAATCGCTGACCTATGCCGTCATCGCAGCGGTCATGCTGTCGGCGATCTTGTCGATCACCATCCTGCCGGCCGTGCTCGGAATCCTGGGCCACCGCGTCGACGCGCTGGGCGTGCGAGACCTGTTGCGGGTGCCGTTCTTGGCGAACTGGAAGCCGTCGCGCGTGTACCTCAACTGGCTGGCAAACCTGCTGCAAAAGACCAAAACCCGCGAAGAGGTCGAGCACGAGTTCTGGGGCAAGTTGGTCAACCGGGTGATGAAGCGCCCGCTGGTGTTCGCCATTCCGATCGTCGTCGGGATGATCCTGCTGATCATCCCGCTGGGAAACCTGAAGCTCGGCGCCTTCAGCGAAAAATACCTTCCGCCGGATAACCCGGTCCGGGTGGCCCAGGAGAAATTCGACACGCTGTTCCCGGGCTACCGCACCCAGCAGCTCACCATGGTGATCCAAAGCAACAACGGCGGCAAGGTCACCGATCAGCAGGTTGCCGAAATCCGCAACGATGTCGGCTCAATCAACGGGTTCACCGACAAGAGCTGGCAGGACCGGCCGTGTCCGACGATCGCCGATAATCCCTGCTTAGCAGGCCCCGCCGGGGCGAGCCACCCCAAGGACGACGCGGTGCGGGTGATCCAGAACGGGCTGGAGAAGCCGAACGATTCGGCCAAGAAGATCAACGAATTGCGGGCTATCTCCGCGCCGAAGGGGCTGACGGTTCTGGTCGGCGGCACACCCGCGCTTGAGCAGGACGCCATCCACGGCATTTTCAGCAAGCTGCCGTTGATGTTGGTCATTCTGTTGACCACCACCACGCTGTTGATGTTCCTGGCGTTCGGATCGCTGGTGCTGCCGATCAAAGCCACCGTGATGAGCACGTTGACGCTCGGGTCGACGATGGGCATCTTGACGTGGATCTTCGTTGACGGCCACTTCGCCAAGTTGCTGAATTTCACGCCGACGCCGCTGACCGCGCCGGTGATCGGTCTGATCATCGCGGTAGTCTTCGGGCTATCGACCGACTACGAAGTATTTCTGGTGTCCCGGATGGTTGAGGCACGCGCACGCGGCATGTCCACCGCGGAGGCCATCCGGATCGGAACCGCAGCCACCGGTCGCATCATCACCGCCGCGGCGACCGTCCTTGCTGTGGTCGCCGGCTCGTTCATCTTCTCCGACTTGGTGATGATGAAGTACCTGGCGTTTGGGCTGATGGCAGCACTTCTGTTGGACGCCACCGTCATCCGGATGTTCCTGGTGCCGTCGGTGATGAAGCTCCTTGGCGACGACTGCTGGTGGGCGCCACTGTGGATGAGGCGGCTGCAGAACCGCATCGGGCTGGGCGAGATTCACCTGCCCGACGAGCGCAAGAAGCCCGTCCCCCGCCGGGCCGAGCGACCGGCGGTCGCCGCATCCCCCGCCGTCGCTGGACAACCCCGTCCACCGCACGACCCCACCCACCCCGGCGCGGAGGCCCCGCCGCGGTCCGGCAGACCGGCTGGGCCGGCGCCTCGACCGGACTACCGGCCACCGGCTCAGGACACGCCCTCGGCTGCCGGCACCACGAAAATGCGCGTCCCGGGACGCGCTGAGCCCCAAGAGCCGCCGACGACGCGCTTTTCCGCCCAACCGAGCCCTGAAAACGCTCCCGCCCCCGGACACGAGCGCCCACCCCAACCGCCCGCCGCAGCGCCGCCGGGGCCGCAGCCACCCGGCGGTGAAGATCGCGAAATCGAGTCCTGGCTCAGCGATCTGCGCGGGTCGAAGCACAACGACCGCCCCGGCGATCCTCGCGGCACAGCCACCCCTCCGCCGCCATCGAAGCCGTCCGCCGATCCGACCCGGGCCATGCAGGTGCCGAGCGACCGCTCCTCGGGGCAGCAGCCGCCCGCAGAGGATGCCACTACCGCCATCCCGACCGGTCCGCGGGACGAGAAGGATCCCGACGTCGCGACCCAGAAACTGAACTCCCGCGCAAACAACGCCGACAGTCCCGACCGTCCGCGTCAACGCCGCGGCGGCGGGCTCAGCGCGCAGGATCTGCTGCGCCGCGAGGGCCGGATCTAGCGGGGCAATCGGATCTAGTCCGCGGTTCCGCTTTCGGGCTCCAGCTCATCCGGCTCGGCCTGCATGATGACCGCATCGTCGTCGGTCTTTTTGGCGGCGGCGGACGGATCATCGGCCAGCAGCACCTGGAACGCGTTGTTGAAGAAAGCGACCGTCGGGACCGCGAGCAGCGCGCCGACGACCCCGGCGAGCACACCGCCCGTCGAGATCGCCAGCACCACCGCCAACGGATGGATCGATACCGCGCGGCCCATCACCAACGGCTGCAGGATGTGCGCTTCGAGTTGGTTGACGCCGATGAGCACGCCAAGCGTGATGAGCGCGTAGACGAATCCTTTCGCAAGCAGTGCCACCACCACCGCGAGAAAGCCGCTGATGAAGGCACCGACCAGCGGGATGAACGCACCGAGGAACACCAACGAGGCCAGCGGCAGAGCCAGTGGCACGCTCATGATCGCCAGGCCGGTGCCGACTCCCACCGCGTCGACCAACGCCACCAGGAAGGTGGCCCGCACGTAGCCGACCAGCGACCCGTATCCCGCGTTGCCCGCGGCGCGCACCCGGTCCCGGACGTCGGTAGGGAAGATCTTCGTGACGTACTGCCAGATATTGCGTCCGCCGTAGAGGAAGAAGATCAGCGTGAAAAACATCAGCAGTGCCGCAGTGAGGATCTCGGTGACGGTGGCCGCAGTCGACAGCGCGCCGCTGGTTAACTTCGCCTGATTGTTCTGCAGCGCCTGGATGGCCGCGTTCCCGGCGTTCTCGATCTGTTGGCGGCTCAGATGTAGCGGCCCCTCGATCAGCCAATTGCGGGTTTTATCGATGCTGCGGGTGACCTGGTTGACCAGATCCGGCAAACCGATGACGAATTGGCTGATGACGAACGTCATGATGCCGCCCAGAATCGCGAAGCCAGCCAATAACACCAGGGCGACCGCGCCACCGCGGGGCGCGCCCCGCCGGTCCAGCCAATCCACCGGATGGATCAGCAGTGCGCTCAGCATCAACGCCAGCAGCAGCGGGACGACGATGATTTCCAGCCGCGCGATAACCCATAACAGCGCGACCAGAGCCACCAGGATGACCAATAGCCGCCAGGCCCAGGCAGCGGTTTTCCGAACGAGAGGTTCGACGGAATCCCCATAATCCGCGTCGGCCTTCGACGGCATATGGTCAAGCCTAACCGCCGGTGGGTAGCACACCGTCCGCAAATACAGTACGGACACTTGCGCCGCGCACCGATCTTGGTGCGACCTGCGCGGCTACGCTAATTCACGTGTCGCGCGACGCACCGGCCACGAACGTCAGCGGTCAGCACGAAGAACGTGCCCGCGGCAAGTACTGGTGGGTGCGCTGGGCCATTCTGGGCATCGTCGCGATCGTGCTGGCGGTCGAGGTGGCACTGGTGCGGGACCAGGTGGCCAAGGCCGCCAAGAGCCTCTACTCAGCGAATTGGTGGTGGCTGCTGGCCTCGGCCCTGGCGGCCGTCGTCTTGATGCACAGCTTCGCCGAGGTTCAGCGGACCCTGCTGGCATCGGCCGGCGTGCACGTCAAGAAATTGCGGTCGGAAGCCGCCTATTACGCGGCCAACTCGTTGAGCACTACGCTGCCCGGCGGTCCGGTGTTAGCAGCGACGTTTCTGCTTCGGCAGCAACGGATTTGGGGCGCATCGACGTTGGTGGCGTCGTGGCAGCTGGTGATGTCGGGCGTGCTGCAAGCGGTTGGGCTGGCACTGCTGGGTCTGGGCGGCGCGTTCTTCCTCGGCGCGAAGAACAACCCCCTCTCGTTGCTGTTCACCCTCGGCGGCTTCGTCGCATTGTTGCTGCTGGCCCAGGCGGTGGCGTCGCGGCCGGAGCTGATCGACGGGATCGGGTGCCGAGTGTTGTCGTGGGTCAACTCGGTTCGGGGTAAACCGTCCGACGCCGGCCTGGCGAAGTGGCGCCAGATGCTCTCGCAGCTGGAATCGGTCAGCCTGAGCCGCCGCGACCTCGCGGTGGCCTTCAGCTGGGCAATGGTCAACCGGTTCGCTGACGTCGCCTGCCTGGGCTTCGCCGCATACGCGGCCGGTTATCACGCGTCGGTCGGCGGGTTGACGGTGGCCTGTGCGGCCGCCCGCGCGGTCGGCACGATACCGCTGATGCCCGGCGGTCTGTTGGTCGTGGAGGCGGTGTTGGTGCCCGGTTTGGTGTCCAGCGGATTGCCGTTGTCCGGCGCTATTTCGGCGATGTTGATCTACCGTCTGATCAGCTGGTTATTCCTCGCCGCCGTCGGCTGGGTGGTGTTCTTCTTCATGTTCCGCACCGAGAACGACGCCGATCCTGACGCCTTGGAACCGGGCACGGACACCGCCGCAGGGACCGACACCGCGGCAGGCCTGGCCGGCAACCCGGCTTCGACACACCTCAAAAACGGCAACGGGGCGATGCCCGTCGAACCGGCCGACGCCGCGCTCCAGGGTCCGGTGCCACCGGACCCGGTCGCCAAGACGGGCGAGACTTCAGCCACACGCAGGCGCCGGGGGGCTGCCCAGAACTAGCCGGGCGCCTACTTGATAGCGCTGAGCCCCGGCATCACTGCGGGGCCAGGTGCGACCGGCGCCGCGGCCGGAACCCCGCCTGGAGACACGGCGCCCTGGGCCCCTGAGATGGCCTGCGCCGCAGCATTCGGCAGCCCGCCGGGCAGGCCGCCCTGCGCGCCCTGCATGAAGCCGAGTACCTGAGCAAGGCTGATCGGCAACTTGCACTGGGTCGACAGGCCGGCGAGCGGCTGCGCGATCGTCTGCAGATCGCTGGCTGCCTTGGGGTTGGCAGTGAGATAGCCCTTCAGCGAGTCGACCGACTGCGGTCCCGCCGGCTGTTGCATGACGGTGGTCATCGCCTGGTTCGTCTCCGGATGCCCGTCCAGGTAGTCGCCGGCGGACCGGGCGACGTTGCCGATCGTCCTCGCCATCTCACTGGCAGCACAGGGGTCAGACGCGCCGACCGCCGACGGCACAGACAGCAGCACCGCCGCGGTGGCACCACCCATCGCGGTGGCGGTCAGCACGCCGAACAGTCGTCGGTGCATTTTCGCAGTATCCCCAGTCAGGGAAGTCATAGATAGCTCCTTATGGCGCGCGATATCGGTACGCCTCGCAACCAGCTGCGGTCCGCGGCTTGTGAAACCGAATCGTGACCGCCCACCGGCCATCCTGCCATCGACTCCGTGGGCGCGGCCAATTCAGCCGACAAGATACTGCTCACACTCGATCAGCTTCGACATCAGGCCTCCACAAATCCCGCCATCGTTGCCGAGTTGTTGCAGCTCAGCGACCCGTAACCGGCATATGCACATAGCTTGCTGGGGTAGGCTGACCTGCACGCAACGCTAATGCGGGGAGACCAAAATCCAGCACTTCATGATGCGCCTAAGCGGCAACCTGCGCAGATTCCGCTGGCTGGTTTTCACAGGTTGGTTGCTCGCGCTGATACCCGCGATCTACCTGACGGTGACCCAGTCGGGTCACCTCACAGGTGGTGGCTTCGAGGTGGCCGGATCCCAGTCCCTACGCGTCCATGACCAACTCGAGGCGCATTACCCCGACCAGGGCACGTCACCGCTGGCGCTGGTGGCGGCGCCGCGCGCCGACGCCAGCTACGAAGACATGAACGCCGCCGCGACATTTCTGCAGCAAGTCGCCGGCCAAGTCTCCGATGTGGCGGTGGTGAAAACTCCGACCCAGCCGGCACCGGAGCCTGACCGGCCGTACGTGGTGTCGTTGCGACTGGACTCCGCCACCAACAGCAGCGCCAGCGACGCCGCCAAGAAGTTGCGGACAAAGGTCGGCGTCCATGGCGAGCGGCCGGGACAAATGGCAAACGGCAGGGTCCGGCTCTACGTCATCGGCCAGGGTGCGCTGAGTACGGCGGCGGCGGCCAACACTAAACATGACATCGCCGCGGCGGAACGCTGGAACCTTCCGATCATCCTGATTGTGTTGCTGGCGGTGTTCGGTTCGCTTGCCGCCGCTGCGATTCCGCTGGCATTGGGCATCTGCACGGTCGCCATCACCATGGGACTGGTCTATCTCCTGTCGGCCTGCACCACGATGTCGGTCTTCGTCACCTCGACGGTGTCGATGTTCGGTATCGCGCTGGCGGTCGACTATTCGCTGTTCATTTTGATGCGCTTCCGCGAGGAACTGCGTGCCGGGCGTCAGCCGCAGGAGGCGGTCGACGCGGCGATGGCCACGTCCGGCCTCGCGGTGGTGCTGTCCGGGATGACCGTCGTGGCCTCGCTGACAGGTATCTACCTGATCGACACCCCGGCGCTGGCGTCGATGGCCACCGGCGCGATCCTTGCGGTCGCGGTCGCGATGCTGACCTCGACGACCATGACACCGGCCGTGTTGGCGACGTTCAGCCGGGCCGCCGCCAAGAGATCCGCGGTGCTGCACTGGTCGCGGCGACCCGAGACGACGCAGTCGCGGTTCTGGAGTCGTTGGATCGGCTGGGTAATGCGTCGGCCGTGGGTCTCGGCGTTGGCGGCATCGGCTGTTCTCATTGCCATGGCGGTGCCGGCCCTGTCGATGGTGCTGGGCAACAGCCTGCTCCGGCAATTCAACTCGTCACACGAGATCCGCGCCGGAGTGTCAGCGGCGGCGGAGGCGCTGGGTCCCGGCGCGCTGGGCCCGGTGCAGGTGCTGGTGACCTTCCCCGACGGCGAGGCGTCCTCGCCCGCGCACACTCAGACACTGGCGGCTATCCATCAGCAGATGGGGCAGGCGCCCGACATCGTCTCGGTGGCGGCGCCGGTGTTCGCCGACAACAACACCAGCGCCTTGTTGTCCGGGGTGCTGTCGGTCGATCCCGAGGACCTGGGCGCGCGCAGCAGCATCGCGTGGATGAGGGCCCACCTACCCGCGGCGGCGGCGGCCGGCTCGGCGCAGGTGGACGTGGGCGGACCGACCGCGCTGATCAAAGACTTCGACGACCGGGTGTCTCAGACCGAGCTGCTGGTGTTGGTTTTCGTTGCTCTGATCGCCTTCGTCATGCTACTGATCTCGATTCAGTCGGTGTTCTTGGCGTTGAAGGGCGTGCTGATGACGGTGTTGTCGGTGGCCGCGGCCTACGGCAGTTTGGTGATGGTCTTCCAGTGGGGCTGGCTGGAGAAGCTCGGGTTCCCGCCGATCAGCTCCATCGATTCCACCGTCCCGCCACTGGTGCTGGCCATGACGTTCGGCTTGTCGATGGACTACGAGATCTTCTTGCTGACCCGAATCCGGGAACGGTTCCTGCAGACCGGTCACACCCACGACGCCGTGGCGTACGGGGTGAGCACCAGCGCGCGCACCATCACCAGCGCTGCGCTGATCATGATCGCGGTGTTCATCGGTTTCGCGTTCGCCGGCATGCCGCTGGTGGCCGAAATCGGGATGGCGTGCGCGGTCGCGATCGCGGTGGACGCCACAGTGGTGCGGCTGGTGATGGTGCCCGCCCTGATGGCGATGTTTAGCCAGTGGAACTGGTGGCTGCCGGCTTGGCTGGAGCGCATCCTGCCCTCGGTTGACTTCGAAAAGCCTCTGCCCACAGTCGATCTCGGCAATGTCCTGATGATCCCCGATGACATTTCGGCGCCGGCGGTGCCCAGCGCTGACCTGCGGATCGTGCTGAAATCCGCAGCCAGACTCAAGCACCTGGTCCCGGACGCGATTACCGTGGCCGACCCGCTGGCCTTCACCGGATGTGGGCGCAACGACGAACTGCGGGCACACGTCAACGGCGATGACGATGCCGCCAGTGCCACCACGCACCGGTTGGCGTTGGCCGGGACGGCGGCCCCGACCAACGGTCATTCAACGAACAAGAAGTTCGCTGGCGGCTTGTCGCACCGCAATGGCGCCAGCCGCGCCGCACCGCGCGCGGTCCGGCCCGTGCACCCGGTCACACTGTGGCGCGGCCGGCTCTCGGTCGCCCTGGACGCGCTGGAAACCGAGGCCGAGACCGACCACCCGAGGTTCGAGCGGCGCAGTCCGGTGGAAACCACCCACGTCCAGCTGCCCACCGGTGACCGGCTGCAAATCCCGACCGGCGCGGAGACGCTGCGGCTCAAGGGCTACCTGATCATGTCGCGCAACAGCAGCCGGGACTACACCGAATTTGCTGAGCTGGTCGACACGATGGAAGCCGAGACAGCCGCATTCGTACTGGCCGGGATGGACAGGTATTACTGTAGTCAATCACCCAGGCGGCAATGGATCGCTACCCAGTTGGTGCGACGGCTCGCGGATCCACATCCGACGGATCTCGACGACGAAAGTTGGCCCGGTCCGGATGCGAAGGCAGACTGGGAGGAGGTCAGGCAGCGCTGCCTGTCGGTAGCAGTGGCGATGCTGGAGGAGGCGAGGTGACGTTGGCAGCCGACCGACGCCACGAACCGGCGCCGCATCGACCCCCCGTCCGCCCTCGCAATGTCGAGCGGCGCGTGGAGTTCTGGCCGACGTCGGCCATCCGCACAGCGCTGGAAGGTGGCGACATCGCCACCTGGAAGCAGATCGCGGTCGCGATCAAACGCGACCCGTACGGGCGCACGGCCCGTCAGGTCGAAGAAGTTCTGGAGACCTCGCGACCCTACGGCATTTCCAAGGCCCTGGCGGAGGTGCTGGACCGCGCCCGCGCACACCTGGAGGCCAACGAGCGCACCGAAGTGGCCCGCCACGTGCGGTTGCTGATCGAACGGTCGGGACTGAAGATGCCGGAATTCGCGTCCCGGATCGGGGTGCCCGCCGACGAGCTGGGCGCCTACCTGGATGCCACGACCAGCCCGGCGGCGTCGTTGATGATCCGGATGCGCCGGCTCTCTGACCGGTTCGCGAAGGCCAGAACCCAACAGCCCCCGCAGCACCCGTCCCAGCAACCGGCTCCGCGGGCTGCGCAGCGGCCGCCCCGCAGCAACTGATGCTCGGCCAGCCCGACGATGTGACGCTGCGGCGCATCCTGGCGGAGACCCGCACCATCGCAGTGGTCGGCGCATCGGACAAGCCGACGCGGCCCAGCCACGAGATCTATTCGTATCTGGTCGCGACGGGTGACTATCAGGTGTACCCGGTCAACCCGACGATCACCGAAATCGACGGCGCGCCAGCGTATCCGCGGCTGGCCGACTTGCCGGTGGTACCCGACATGGTCGATGTGTTCCGGCGGTTCGACGAGTTGCCGTCGGTACTGGCCGACACGCTCGCCCTCGAGCAACGGCCGAAAATCCTCTGGCTGCAGGAGGGGTTGTGGCATGAG
>Ga0209040_10002008_pt1 | contig 16062 bp, 15 predicted proteins | sample BogFormECP12_OM3_FD_188240 | JGI IMG/M metagenome (GOLD analysis project Ga0209040, IMG submission 188240) | Bog forest soil microbial communities from Calvert Island, British Columbia, Canada - ECP12_OM3 (SPAdes) (version 2) | ecosystem: Environmental > Aquatic > Freshwater > Wetlands > Bog ...
AGCGGGCGCCGGGAGTGATCGCTTCGCACGTGAAGCAGATCGTCATCAGCAAGGCGGAAGGATTTCAGCCCACGCAAATGCTGGCGCAGGCCGATACCAGCTTGAGCGGCAGCTTGACGCATCACGACTTGACGGGCGTGATGCAAATGCTTGGTCAGGCGCACCAGACCGGGGCACTGCATATCAACGCGGGCGAAACCGATGCGCTGCTCTTTTTTGACGCCGGAGAAATCGCGCATGCGGAATGCGGGGCGCTGTTTGGTGACGAAGCGGTCATCCACATCTTAAAAAGCTGCGTGAATGGCGGCGCGGGGGTATATAAGTTTGTATACGGGACCTCCTCTCCGCAACGCACCGTACTGCGTACCGCCACCGACCTGATGCTGGACGCCATGCGCGAATATGACGAAAGCACGCAGGATTTGACATCGGGTATTTCGGACGCCAGCGCCGCCGGCATTGCTACCGATGAAGCGAACGTCGCAGCGAACGTCGCGGTAAACGATTTGGCGAATGAGGAGGCGCAATGAGCGAGACCCTGTTGATTCCCACGCCTGGAGAACCGGAGCACGCGCGCCAGCCCACGGTGTATTTCATCGATGACAGCGCGACCATGCGCGAAGTAATCAAGATTGCCTTCCGACGGGAGAATTTTAACGTGATTGCGTGCGGCGATGCGCAGTCGGCGATTGCACAGTTCGAGCAGAACAGACCCGACGTGGTGATCACCGACGTGATCATGCCGGACCAGGATGGCTTTTCGGTGTGCAGCGAGATTAAGCAGCATCCGAATTATTCCGATATTCCCGTGGTGCTGATGTCCGGGGTGGTCAACAAGAGCGTGGCGGATAGGGCCGTGTCAGTGCGCGCGGATGAATTGATCCGCAAACCGTTTCAGCCGCAGGAATTGATTCATCGCGTGAAGAGTTTGCTGCGTCCGAAAGGCATTGAGGCTGCGGAGCCGGAGAAGGCTGCGGTTCCTAGTTTGAGTCTGAATCAACTGTTTGCACCGGCGCCTGTGGCGCCGCGCGTCGTTCCGCCGCTTGCGGCTCAGCCGTCGGCGGGGCAATTTGCTTGGCCGCGTGCGCTGGCGGAGGCGTTTGCGCCGCCGTCGCAAGGGGCATCTGACGCGCCGGGCTTCGCACCGAACTCCGCCGCCGCGCAGCCGCCGGCAGCAGCGCATTCCGCCGCTAACCATGGCGCGAGTCCGCGGCCCGCGGGTGGATCCGGAGACGTGCAGAAGTTGCGCGCGGAGATCACCTTTCTGGACTCGCTGGTTAAGAAGCTACAGGCTGAGCTTCAGAATGAACGGCAGTACAACCAAACGCTGGAAGCGCAGATCCGGACGCTTACGCACGGGGAATAAGCGCGCCTTTCCGCAGCGGTGAGGGGCCCCCCGGTGCTTTTTTGTAAGTGCGCATTCTAAAGAGTTTAAAGTCCTTTGTTTTGATACGGTTTTGCAAGTGTTCATTCCAGACGATTTACCTCACATTGCCGCAGTCAGCGGCCACAGTAAGATGGTCGCAACCGGAAGCTCAAAAAATTCTGGCGGAAGGTCCGACCTTCTCTTGCCGCAACGAGGGAAATTCACACGCGAAAGCGAGAAGCGTGTTGCAAACAAAGCAGTTGGGGTGAGGAATTTGGGAAAATCTACAGGAGTGTAAGCGTGCTTCTCTACAGGCGAGAGTATGGCATAAAGGTACTTGGCTGTCAAGCTAATTCTGTGGCTAATTCTATGGCAAACGCGTTTGGTGGTTGCGCGTTCTGCTGGAACCGCCGACAAGTTGTCTCGAATCACGCTGTTGACGACGGAGTGGCGGGTCAGTTTCCGACTAGATCGTCTGCGCTCGCTTCTTGCGCATCCAGACGCCCCATGTGAGCGGTCCGGCTTCCTTATCGGTCATTGGGCGGCCAGCCACCTTGAGGGCCAGCTTGATCTGGCCGTGATGGTAGCCCTCATGCCAGATCATGTGTTGGAGCATGAGGATCGGATGGTCGTAGTGAAGTTTCATATTCTGGCCTGACTCCACCCTGCTCTTTACCGCGTCCCGCACAACTTTGGCGCTGTCATTCAGCATCTGCGCGATGCGATCAGGGTCGTGCTCCGCAGCCCACTCTTCCTTGGGCAGGTCTTTGGCGAACTGGGGGGCGAACTCGGGGGCGTCTTCGAAAACGAATACAAGTCGTACATAGTGGATGTGTGTGAGCATCTCCGCGATGGATGGGCTGCCCTCCATCACCCTGGTCTCCAGCCCACCCTCCGGCAGAGCGCGAAGCAGGTTGACCAGGATGGCGTTGTTCAGGTCCCAGGAATCCAGCAGATCCTCAAACAAGCGTTGGTCTTGCGCGTCCAACATATTCACACTCCGTTTGTCGATGGGAGAATTGTGACGAATTCCCGGAATCCTGTCACTACTGCCAGCGAATGAAAGCATCGTCTCCCGATGGATGATCCCGCTCTGGTTTGGGGAGATGCTGGTGTGCCGGTCGCGATTCCTGGCGTGTGGCGCGCCCTCGCCAGCTTCGCCGTGGTGATCCTCAGTCTTATGGGCACAGGGAGCAGATTTCGCGCGCTGTCAGGCATAATTTCCGAGTTGCCGACAGGTCAGTTGCCGGGTGCCGCACCCTAGGGTTTTCAGGGTGCGGGTTTTTGATCTACGAATCGCGCAGGTCTACCTGAGATCCGCGCTACCGCGGAGTGCCCAGCGTCAAGATACGCAAGGCGAGCGCCCCCGCAGCAACTACCAGCAAAAACGCGGCGGGTCCAACGCCTTTGAAATCGCCAACGCGCAGATGGAACACCGTGGCGCCGACAAAATAGAGAACGAGTCCGATGCTCCCCGCCACTCCAATCCATGGCCACCAGATACCGACAATCAGGCCTAATGCGCCGGCAAACTCAAGTGCGGCAAGGAGCGACAAGTACTTCAACGGCAGGCCTATGACTTCGTGGATTACGTGCACTATTTGCGGATGGCGGAGTATCTTACCGACTCCGGAAACGGACACGATCGCCGCGAAGAGAATTGTAACGATCAGATAGACAGTATTCACGCGAAACCCCTTCAATGCGTCAGGCCTTCAAAAAGGATGGCACATCAATTCCTGCCTCGCGAAGGATCGCCCGGAGGGTGCCCTCGGCGAGATCCCCGGTGTGATGAGGGATAGTGACTTTTCTTCCTGTTTGTGAATGCCGCCAAATCTCATGACTGCCGGGACCCTGACGGTCGAACTGAAAGCCGAAAGTGCGAAGGCGGCGTACAACTTCGCGGTAAGAAAATCCCGATAAGCGTCCCATCAGGAGACGGCGACAGGGACGCGGAATTCACGGTTGGCGCGGCGCTTGTTGCGGAACACCAGGGGAAGGGGGTCGCCGTGCTCGCGGCAAGATTCCACAATTTTACGAGCAACGCCTTGCGCGATCTCCACCGTTTCGGAAATGCTGCGGCCTTCGGCGACCAGTCCGGGGACGTCCGGGCTAGTGGCTAAATAGCGACCGTTTTTCAGGCTTGCAACACGAAGTCGAATAGCCGCTTCTTCAACCTCGGTGACATGTTCTTGACGTTTCATCGTGGATTACCGTTCTTCAGCCATCATACCAGATGAAGCAATCGGCGGGGGTCCCGCCTTTCTTCCAAAGCCATGTCCTACAAGCCTTATGGTCCGCTCCCTGTCAGCGGATGTCTGTCAGTTTCCGGCAAGCGCGGTACCAGGACTTTAAGCCATAATTTCCGTTGTGCCGGCAGGTCGGTTGCGGATGATCCGGCCGGGTGCTCGGTAACTACAGATCGCGAAAGCAGGGAGTGGCGCGAAGATGAAAACGGAATTGCTGCGATTCGACGGGGCTGTGGAGCGGGATCCCGCGATCGATGCGTGGATGAAAGAGCATGCCGGTGAATTGGGAGGCATCGCGCATGAGTGGTTTGAGGTGATGCGAAAGTGCGGGGACGAAGTGCGGGAACTGGTGCATGACGGCTGTCCGGTGGCGTGTTTGGGAGATGCGCCCTTCGGCTATGTGAATGTTTTCACCGCGCACGTAAACGTGGGATTTTTTCACGGCGCAGCGCTGCGGGATCCGGCTGGCTTGCTGCAAGGCACCGGCAAGTTCATGCGGCATGTGAAGCTGAGGCCGGGAACGGCCACAAACGCCGCGGCGCTTAGCAGGCTGATCGACGCAGCGTACTCGGATATCAAGGCGCGCGTCGAGAACGGCTAGCGCAGAGAAACGCAACTTGCGAGGGTGACGCGGATGTGAGCCGCCAGGGAAAGGTCAAAGTCGATCCCACTCCCATCTGTGTTCGCGAGGGGAATTGTTGCACTTCGGCGGAGGTAACCGCTGGTATTAGAAAACAAGAACTACCCAGGGGTGCTTACTCCCTTCCTGAGCATTTCAATGGCTTTCTCTAGTCTCTTCAATCGTGTTTCTTCTTTCTTGGCTTCCGTAATCCAGCGACAGTACTCCTTGCGGTGGGTGTAACTCAGTTCCTTGAATACTGGAAGCAGGCCCTCTTTGTTCATCAAGTTTTCAAATTGAGCAGGCACTTCGACGGTTCTCACCTCTGCATCTTTCCAAACAACGACTTCAACAGTGTCGCCCTGGCCCTTCCCAGTTTGCTCGCGTATGGTTTTAGGCATCCCTAGCGAGTGAAGAGGATGGCCGTACTTGATAAGGGAACCCGTATAAGGCAGACCATTGAAAGTGGCCTTTACAGGCACCTTCCCTTTGGTACCAAATTCCTTCAGGGTATCGTAAGGAAAAAGCACATAAGCTCCTCCGCCATCGCCTGCTGCAATGTTCGCCTTGAATTTGTATTTCTTCATTGCGTTACCGGCATTTGCGTTGTCGCCTTGAATGAGTCGAAATTAAACCACTTTCCCTTACGGGGCGCTACTCGATAACTCCCGATTGGTCGGGTAATCGGAAACTGGCGCCTACCCGCGAATGGTTAGCGCTTGACAGGCTGCCGGCCGGCAGACGAATCTAGGCGACGGTTTGAGGAGCGGGTGGCACATGGATGAGAACAGGCGGATGGCGATTACGCGCAGGGAGTTTGCCACGCGTGCGGCGCTGGCAGGAGCGGCGGCGACGCTTGGAGCGTCTCCACCGCTGGCACAAGCGGGTACGCCGGTAACACTGCCGCCCGTCGAGCAGACACCGGGTGCTGCTACCGGGGCGACAGCGGCGCAGAACGAAGCGGAGTTGCGGGTGCAGACCATTGTGGCGCTGTATCCCGGGCGCTTCTCGGAGAGCCAGAAGAAGGATTTGCTGAAAATGAGCTCCAGCACGCAGAAGTCGCTGGATCATTTGCGGGCTTTCAAGATTGAGAATTCGGACGAACCGGCGCTGCATTTGAAGCCGCTGATGGAACGGGAGAAGAAACCTGCGACTGCTCCCGGTGGCGCGGCGGCGGAACAGCACGCGAAGAAATCCTGAGGAGCCCGATGCCCGCCGAAGAGACTTTCTATTTGCCGGTTACCGAGCTGGCCAAACGCATTCAAGCGAAGAAACTGTCTCCCGTGGAGCTGACGCAGATGTATCTGGAACGCAGCGAAACGCTGGGTCCCAGGTTCAATGCCTATGCGCGGCTGACGCCGGAGATTGCCATGGAACAGGCGACGGCGGCGGAAAAGGAAATTCATCACGGGCATTATCGCGGACCGCTGCACGGCATTCCTTATGCTGCGAAAGACTTGCTATCGGTGAGTGGGGTGCCCACGACTTGGGGCGCAAAGCCGTATGCGAATCAGGTGTTTGCTTACGATGCCGCGGTGATCGAGCATCTGCGGCGGGTGGGCGCGGTGCTGATCGGCAAGGCGGCGATGATTGAGCTTGCTGGCGGGCTGGGGTACCGATTTGCTTCCGCTTCGTTGCAGGGCGCGGGCAAAAATCCCTGGGATACGAGCTGCTGGACCTGCGGATCGTCGTCTGGCTCGGGGGCGATTGTCGCGGCGGGGCTGGCGGGGTTCGCGATTGGGACGGAGACGTGGGGCTCGATTGTTTGTCCTTCGGCGTTTTGCGGCATCAGCGGACTGCGACCGACGTATGGGCGGGTAAGCCGGTATGGCGGAATGGCACTGGCGCCGTCCATGGACCACATTGGGCCGATGGCGCGGAGCGCGGAAGATTGCGCGCATATCTTTGCGGCGATTGCGGGGCACGATATTCGGGATCGCAGCACAGTGCCCATCGACAAGGCGGCATTTACCTACTCCCCCGCGACGCAAACCAAGCCTGGGCCGCTGCGCATCGGATGGCTTACGAACGCCTGGCCGAATATGGATAGCAGCGTCAGCAGCGTGGTGGCTGCGGCGCAAAAAGCGTTGCACAAATATTCCGGCAACTTTCACGATGCCGCGCTGCCCAGCGGGCCATGGGAAGAGGCCGCAGGGATCACCGTTGCGGTGGAGGCGGCAGCATCGTTTCGCGATTTGATCCGCTCGGGACGAGTGAGCGAGCTGGCGGACCCGTCCGGGCAACTCGGGGGATATGTCGGAGAGCAGATCTCCGGGGCGGACTATACGCTGGCGCTGAAAGTGCGCGAACTGTTGCAACGGAAAATGGCCGACTTGTTTGATTCGTTTGATGTTTTAGTTGCGGGCTCCGAGCCGACTGCTGCGTCGCCGCTGGAGATGGACTTGGATAGCGGGCCGGACTATCCGGATCCCCTGGGTGCGATTGGGAACTTGTGCGGGCTGCCGGCGCTTTCCGTTCCTTGCGGATTCACCGAGAAACATTTGCCGGTGGGGTTACAGTTTGTGGCGCGGGCAGGGGACGACGTGTCGGTGATTCAGGCGGCGCGAGAGTTTCAGCGGCATACGGACTGGCATTTGAAGCATCCGAAGATTGCGGTCTAAAATCCGCTCGGCAACAGTCGCGGCGAGATTCAACAAGCAACTTGAACGATAGGTCTGGGCAAGCTGGGGCGCAGCATGCTGCGGCCCTACCAAGAATTCTTAGCGCGGTTAGGTGTTACGGGATTCGCTGAGTAGTTCGCGGACGGTGCGCAGCAGCAGGCTGCGGCTGAAGGGCTTGGTCAGCATGCGGACGGGAGTTTCGAGGTGAGGAGCGTCAGCGGCGGAGTGCTCGCTGTAGCCGGACATGTAGAGGACACGCAGGTCGTTGCGCTCGCGCTGCAGTCTGGCGGCTAATTCCTGGCCGCGCATTCCGGGCATGACCATGTCGGTGATCAGGAGAGCGATGTTGCCGTTATGGCGGGCGGCCAGTTGCAACGCTTCCTCGGCGTGTTGGGCCTCGAGGACCGTGTAGCCGCCCGATTCCAGGAATTCTCTGGCCACTTCGCGGACGTCCTGCTCGTCTTCGGCCAGCAGCACCGTCTCGGTGCCGCGAGGTACTTCGGCCAGCGGCTGCGTCACGCCCGGCGTTTCCGCGGGTTGATCGACGCGCGGCAAATAGATCTTGAAGCAGGTACCCTTGCCTACTTCGCTGTAGACCCAAATAAAGCCGCCGCTTTGTTTCACGACGCCATAGACCGTGGCTAGTCCGAGTCCGGTGCCCTTGCCCTGCTCCTTGGTGGTGAAGAAGGGCTCGAAAATGTGGGCCTGGGTGGCGGCGTCCATCCCGGTGCCGGAATCGGAAACTGCCAGCAGGACGTAGCGTCCTGGCTTAACCACGGGATGCGAGGCGCTATACGCGCGATCAAGTTCGGCGTTGGAGGTTTCAATCACCAGCTTGCCACCGCCGGGCATGGCGTCGCGGGCGTTGACAGCCAGGTTCATGATGATCTGTTCCATCTGGCTGGCGTCGGCGCGAATGGTGCCGAGTGCGGCCGAGGGGCGGATGACCAGTTCGATGTCTTCGCCAATCAAGCGCGGGAGGAGATTGCCGATGCCTTCGACGACGCCGTTGAGATTCATGACGCGGGGTTGCAGCACTTGCATGCGGCTGAAGGCCAGCAGTTGGCGCGTCAAGGCTGTTGCGCGGTCGGCAGCGCGGTCGATGTGCTCGATTTTGCGCGCGATTTGTTCCCAGGGCGCAGCGGCATTCAGCAACAATTCCGTGTGGCCCTTGATGACCATCAGCAAATTGTTGAAATCGTGGGCTACGCCACCCGCGAGGCGGCCCACCGCTTCCATTTTTTGCGCCTGGCGGAGCTGCTCTTCGAGCGACTGCCGCTCGCTCACATCCTGGGCCACCATCAAGCGCACGGACCGGCCGGCATATTCGAGTTGGTGGGAAATGATTTCGACGCTTACGGCGCGGCCATCTTTGCGCATGTGTTTCCAGTGCGCTTGATATTGTCCGCTATCCGGCCAAGTCTCCATTTGCTGCTTGAAGCCGGCGCGGTCCTCCGGCGGGCGGATGTCCAACATGGTCATGTCGGCGAATTCCTGGGCGGTGAAACCGTACTGCTTTACGGCGGCTTCGTTGACCTGCAGGAAGCGCAAGGTTTCGCAGTCGAACACCCATGTCGGGAGAGGATTGTGTTCAAACAGCAGTCGGAAGGTCGATTCGCTCTTGCGCAATGCTTCTTCCGCGCGGCGGCGTTCGATGGCCAGGGCGATGTGGCCGCCCACGGAGTCGATAAATTCCAGGTCGCGAACGTCGTAGGCATTTTCGTTTTGATAGTGCTGCACAACGAGGACGCCGATGGTGGCAGTGGGAGTCTTGAGCGGCACACCTAGCCACGCGGGAGAGGGCGAACCAACCAGTTCCACTTCGTTTTGCTCCACAAGGCGGTCGAACTCCGATTGCGGGATCAGGCGCGCCTTGCCGGTGCGAAAAACAAACGCGGTGCAGCTGCGCCCCACGCGTTGCGGCGGGGGCACGGTGTCAAACTCATCGGTAAAAAATGGAAAGTGAAACAAATCCGTGGAGGGGTCATGCAGGGCCACGAAACAGTTCTCGGCGTACAACACCTTCTTCAGCGCTTTATGGATGCTGACCAGTAGTTGATCCAGGTTGGCGGTTTCATTCAGCGCGTGCACTACTTCGGAGATCACCTGGCGCTCAGCTTGCATGCGCTGCAGATCGGTGACGTCCAGATACGTGACCACCAGGCCTTCCAGGCCAGAGTCCCGCGGCGGGGCTTGCACCTCCACCTCGAAGCAGCGCCACGCGCCATCGCGTCCGCGCAGACGGCAGCGGGGCCTCGCAGCGCCGTTCTGGGACTGGCCGCCATGGCGCAACAATTCGTGGTGCACGCTTTTGTCGTTATGGTGCAGGAGACAATGAATGCTTGAACCCGGCAGCTCGTCGGGGGCGTATCCGAGCACGCCGGAAAAGCTGGCGCTGGCGAAGAGGATAGTGCCTTCGCTGGTCAAAATCGCTACCAGCTCGCGCACGTACTTCAACATCGTAGCGAGCTGTTCTTGATTGGGGAGCACACTCTGTTCGAACGGGGCGCGTTGCGACATTCCTATAGCTGTCTGGGAAACGCCGCCACGCAAGAATGCCGCGCGGGCGGGCTTCTGCAGCCTCCGCTAACAATTGCACGATTACAACTGTTCGAACCGGTCGGGGAACGTCAAACAGGTAATAGCATACGGGAATTATGGAGTTCGTACACCCGGGCGTTTGCGTTCTGCCGCGAAAAGGCCACTGGCCGGTGGTACAGGCAGAGCACGAGCAAGGGCTATTTTCCTTCTAAATAATTTGCGCTATGGACGTAATTCCGCATAAATCCACACATCTCATGCCGTCCCGGTGCGACAAGTCGAGAAGATGAGGATATCCACGACGCACAACTGAGAGGGCACGGTTTACGCGCAAAAAGTGGCGTCAAGCCTTTCGGGCACAGCCCTCAGGACAAACCGCCGCCCTGCAAAATGGGATCGCGATATTTTCAGGGCGACCACGCCCCGCCGCAGAAGGCTTTACGGGTGCAGCAGGAAGCCGGTAATGGCAAACGCGACGCCGATGGCGGCGATGGCGATGCCGGAGAACCAAAAGAATTTTTTCTTGGTCAGGAGGGTCATGGAGCAAATGACCAGGCCAATTTCCAGCAAGGCTTCCCCGGTGTCAAAGCGATTTTCCTTTTGACCGAAGACGTCCCGCTCGGCTTCGAGTTTCTTGGCTTCGTTGCTGATTTCGTCCTTGTCCCTGTCATATTTCTCAGCTTGCTTCACGTACTTTTCTTTGGCGGTTTCAGCCTTTTCTTTGTCGGCGGGGGCCAGGTTGGCAAGGAGGTCCACATAACCTTCCATTTCGTGAAAGCGGATATTTTTCGCTTGGTAGTAGTTCCATTGGTCAGAGGCCTTGGCTTGCAGAAGGATCTGCTCGTTGGCCGCGCGGTGACCGAACATAGTAACCAAGGCAACCAGCACGGCCAGCGTAGAAATGGTCACAGACACCGGCAGGATCAACGGGTTGTCTTCGTACTTTTCTTCAGGGCGTTCGGGCAGTTCAAACTCGGCCATAGCTTGCTCTCCACATAGAGTCTTAGGATACTCATATTGAAAACCTACGAAAGATTGGCAATCGCGCGCAAGGAAGCAAGCGCGGCGACCACGGTGCGGTCGATGTCTTCCGTGTTGTGCGCGGCGGAAACAAACGCGGCTTCGAATTGCGAGGGCGCCAGGAAAATACCACGGTCCAGCATTTCGCGGAAGTATTGTGCGTAGCGACTTTTATCGGAGCGCTTCGCCGCGGTGTAGTCGGTCACGGGTTGCGGCGTGAAGAAAATCGTGGCCAGCGAACCTCTGGCGTTCACCACCGCGGGAACTCCCGATTCGGCGACCGCGCGGCGGAGCCCGGAGACTAACCGTTCGGCATTGCGATTCACGGTGTCGTAAAAATCGGGTGTCGTGAGCTCCCTCAGCGTGGCAATTCCGGCACGCATGGCCAAGGGATTGCCGGACAACGTTCCGCCCTGATAGACCGGGCCGAGCGGGGCAACGTGATCCATCAAATCCGCGCGTCCGCCGTATGCGGCGACTGGTACACCTCCGCCGATAATCTTTCCTAGGGTCGTAAGGTCGGCTTCCACTCCGAGAAGAGTCTGTGCGGCACCGTAGTGCAGGCGGAATCCGGTGATCACTTCGTCGACGATCAGCAATGCCCCGTTTTTCTGGGTAATTTCGCGAAGACCTTTCAGAAAACCTTCGGCGGGCAGGACTACCCCCATGTTCGCGGCGATCGGCTCGACGATTACCGCGGCGATTTTGTCGCGATGCTCGACAAACATGCGCTCGACGGCTGGCAGATCGTTGTACGGCACGTTGAGCGTCAATGCCGCCAACGCCTGCGGCACACCAGGGCATTCTGCAATTCCTAGGGTTGCCAGCCCCGAGCCCGCCTGCGAAAGAAAACTGTCCGCGTGTCCGTGATAACAGCCTTCGAATTTCAAAATGTAGTCGCGGCCGGTGACACCCCGCGCCAGGCGCACGGCGCTCATGGTCGCTTCCGTGCCGCTGGAGACGAAGCGCATTTTTTCCATCGTGGGAATCGCACAGTTGATTGCCGAAGCGAGTTCGATCTCCAGTTCGGTGGTCACGCCAAAACTGGTGCCGCGCTGCGCCTGGTCCGCGATCGCCGCCACAACAGAGGGATGTGCATGCCCCAGGATCAGCGCGCCCCAGGAGCAGACGTAGTCCAGCAATTCGTTGCCATCCGCATCGTAAAGATGCTGCGCATTGCCGCGCTCGATAATCAGCGGTTCGCCACCGACGGAACGAAACGCGCGCACCGGGCTATTCACACCGCCAACCAACACCTGCTCGGCGCGCGCAAAAATCTCGCGGGAACGATGGCGGTTGGGCTTCGCCGTTTTTGTGGGGACGTTGGTCGCCATAACGCTAAATTATCACGACGCCAGCCAGCGCGCGACATCCTTGGCGTGGTAGGTCAAAATGATGCTGGCGCCGGCACGGTGAATGCCGGTGAGAATTTCCAGCACAACACGTTTTTCGTCCAGCCAGCCGTTGCGTGCCCCGGCTTTCACCATGGCGTACTCGCCGCTGACGTTGTACGCCGCCACCGGCACGTTGCAGGCGTCGCGCACCTGGCGAATCACGTCCAGATACGGCATGGCGGGTTTGACCATGACCATGTCGGCGCCTTCTTCGAGGTCCAGCGCGACCTCTTTCAATGCTTCGCGCGCGTTGCCGGGATCCATTTGGTAGCTGCGGCGGTCGCCGAATTGCGGAGAAGATTGCGCGGCCTCGCGAAAGGGCCCATAAAACCCTGAGCAATACTTCGCGGCGTAGGAAAGTATGGCCACGTCTGCGAACTTGTGTTCGTCGAGCGTCGCGCGAATGGCCGCCACGCGCCCGTCCATCATGTCCGAGGGCGCCACGATGTCCGCGCCAGCGCGCGCGTGGGAAAGCGCTTGCCTCGCGAGAATTTCCACCGTGGCATCGTTGAGCACTTCGCCGCCTTCAATCACGCCGCAGTGGCCGTGATCGGTGTACTCGCACAAGCAAACGTCGGTGATCACCAACAGCGGCAGATTCGCCTTGCGAATCGCCTCCACAGCTCGTTGCACTACGCCGTGCGCCTCCAGCGAACTGCTACCCCGTGCATCTTTTGTTTCCGGCAGACCGAACAGGATCACTCCCGGGATTCCCAGCGACGCGACTTCGCGGCACTCCTCGACGATGCCGTCCACCGATTGCTGAAATACGCCCGGCATGGAACTGACTTCTTGCCGCACCTTCTCGCCGGGACAAACAAACAATGGATATATCAGCCCCGCGGTGGTCAAACGCGTTTCACGCACCAGCCCACGCAGAGCTTCCGTTCTGCGCAGTCTCCGCGGCCGCTGCACGGGAAAACTCATGAGTTTGTCGCTCCTGCGTTCTGGAATTGTTCTCGACTGGCGAAATAGTCGCTGAGTATTTTCACTGTCGCTTCCGCACTGGCGTCGACTGCTACCAGAGGTTTGCGAATCCCCGCGGACCGAAACGCCTGGGCGGTAACCGCCCCTATCGCCGCGAATGCCACTTTGTCCTGGAAATTAACGGCATCCCGGGCCGCCAGCAAATCCGTGAGCGCATGCACCGCAGAGGGGCTGAAACAAACTACAGCGTCAACCGCGCCTTCGAGAATCATGTCCACCAGCTGACCCTCCCACTCATTCACACGTTCCGTTCTATAGGCGATTACTTCAACGGCCTGTCCGCCGATTTTTTGAATCGTTGCAGGCAGTGCTCCGCCAGCCAGGTCGCTGCGGGGCAGGAGCGCAAGATGGCCACGCAAGCGCTCTTTCAATTCGTTCGCCAAGGATACTCCGTCGTGTGTTTTCGCTACGTAATCCACCTTCACGTTGAGCGCTTGCGCAGCCTTCGCTGTCGCTGGCCCTACGGCAGCGACCAGAATCCCGTTAGCCGCTCCGAAAAACTCCTTTCGCAGCATCCTGGCGCGAGTTGCCACGGGAGTCACGGCATTTTGGCTGGTCAAGATGATCCAATCACCAGCGCGCAGCCGCACAAGTGCCGCGTCCAGCGCCCCGTAATCTTCAAGAGCGACAATTCGGATCAGTGGAAAGAGTATCGGTTCCGCCCGACGAGATCGCAGCGCATCGAAAAGCCCCTCGCTTTGCGCCTCCGCGCGCGTGACGACGATGCGCTTCCCTGCCAGGGCGGATAAGGATTGCTCAGCCACGCTGGCGTCCCACGGATTCTAAAATCTCCATCGCGCCCGCTTGTAACAGTTGCTGCGCGAGTTGCTCGCCGAGTTGTGCCGCCTGGTCCGCAGCGCCGCTGATGCGTTCCTTGATGTACCGCACGCCGTCCACCGAACAGACGCAAGCTTCCATCACAAATTCCCCGCGCTCCATGCGCGCCCAGGCGCCCAGCGGCACTTGGCAGCCGCCTTGCATCGCTTTCAGCAGCGCGCGCTCTGCGATGATCGCGGTGCGTGTTTCCGCATCGTCCAGCGTCGCAAGCAGTTCCGCGGCTTCCGTGTCCTTCAAGCGCGCCTCCACCGCGATGGCACCCTGCCCAACGGCCGGCAGGCAAACTTCAGGAGAGATCGTCTCCACGATGCGTTGGCTCAGACCCAGGCGGTCGAGACCCGCTTTGGCCAACACAATGGCCTCGTATTCGCCGCTGTCCACTTTGCGCAGGCGCGTATCCACGTTGCCGCGCAAATCCCGAAAATCCAGATCCGGCCGCACGTGCAGCAACTGCGCTTGTCGCCGCAAGCTGCCGGTGCCCACGCGGGCGCCCTGGCGCAAAGTACTTAGCGTTATGCCAGTCGCGGCCACCAAGCAATCGCGCACGTCCGCGCGCTTGCACACCGCCGGAAAACACAGCCGCGAAGGCGTATCGGTGGGAATGTCCTTTACGCTGTGCACCGCCAGATCGACGGACTCGTCCAACAGCGCCTCTTCCAGTTCCTTGATAAAAATCCCCTTGCCGCCGATCTGCGTCAATGGGGACTGTTGCAATTTATCGCCGGCGGTCTTGATGATGATGATTTCCGCTTCCATGCCGGTGGCGGCGAAAAGCTGCTTGCGCACGCTCTCGGACTGCCATTTGGCGAGCATGCTCCCACGCGTTCCGATACGCAAAGCTCTCAAGGTTTGTCCTTAGCGTTAAGAAACAGGTCGCGCAGCGCTTCGACGTTCTGGATTTTGCGGCGCAGCTCGCGCTCGCCGCGTATTTGTTGCGCCGGCTCAATCAAAAGTCGCTCCAGTAGGTCGCCGACGATGTTCTGCAAGCGCTCGCGATCCTCGGCACGCAAATGCTGCATGTCATTGAGCCGCTCATGGAGAAATTCGCTGCGCTCTTTGTGCACCCGCTCGCGCAGCGAGGCCACCAGCCCGACCAAGTCCACGCTGGCTTGCCAGGAAAGAAATTTGCCGACGTGCTCGTCGATGATCAGTTCGGCGCGAGGAATTTCACTTTCGCGGGCGCTGCGATTTTGCTGCACGATGTCCGAAAGATCATCCAAATTGTACACATACACGTTGTAAAGTTCGCTCGCAGCAGCTTCAATATTTCGCGGCACGCCGAGATCCATTAGAAACAATGCGCGATTGCCCCGCGCGCTCATCACGCGTTCGAGAGCGGGACGCCGCAGCACCGGTTCTTCCGCCGCGACCGACGAAACTACCACGTCGGGCGCCAGCAACGCTTCGTCCCAACTACCCCAGGGCACCACGGTGCCGCCGAACTGCTTGGCCAAACTTGCAGCCCGCTCCACGGAACGATTCATCACCAGCAGCCGCGCGATGCCGCGATCACGCAGTTGCGACACCACCAATTCGCTCACCGAACCCGCACCCAGCACCAGGGCCGTGCGCTCTTTGAGCTTGCCAAAAATGCGCTCGGCCAGTTTGACGCCGGCGGAGGCTACCGACATGGGCCGCGTCCCCAACTCTGTCTCGGACCGTACGCGCTTCCCAACCTCCAACGCTCCCTGAAACAGCCGATTCAACACCGGCCCGGTAGCCCGATGCTCTTGAGCAAACTTGTAGGCCTCGCGCACCTGGCCCAGAATTTCCGCCTCGCCCAGCATCATGGAATCCAGCCCTGCAGCCACGCGGAACAGATGCCGAACGGCATGCTGATCGTAATGGTGATAAAGGGAAACACTCAGCAGGTCGTACTTCACGGCATGAAATTCGCTAAGGAACGAAGACAAACCCGGGGCGCATTCGTGTATGGCCTCCGGTGGAACGCCGTAGACCTCGCTGCGATTGCAGGTGGAAAGCACCAGGGTCTCTTCGAGCAGTCCTCGCGCACGCAACTCGTCGGCAGCCCGCCGCGCCTGGTCAGCGGTAAAAGACAACCGCTCCCGCACCTCCAGCGGCGCAGTGCGGTGATTCAACCCGACGAGGACTATCTCCATGCTGTCACGCGCCCCTGAGCGCCCTAAAAATAGCGATGACTTTGCGACAGATACAAATTCACCACCGTAAAACTCAAAACCACAATCACAAAATTAAAAATGCATAGCTTGGAAGCCCGCGCGCCACGCCACGCCGCCGTTCGCGCCGCAAAAAAATAGACCGCGTAGAGCGCCAGCACCAGCAGCGTAATTACGTACTTAGGGTCGTAATACCAAAATTGCCCGTGCAGGCGGTCCACCCAGATGAATCCCAGCGCCGTCCCTCCCGCAATCGAGAACAGTCCGATCAACACGCTCGACCGGCTCAT
>Ga0209040_10002010_pt1 | contig 16055 bp, 19 predicted proteins | sample BogFormECP12_OM3_FD_188240 | JGI IMG/M metagenome (GOLD analysis project Ga0209040, IMG submission 188240) | Bog forest soil microbial communities from Calvert Island, British Columbia, Canada - ECP12_OM3 (SPAdes) (version 2) | ecosystem: Environmental > Aquatic > Freshwater > Wetlands > Bog ...
GACGGCGATCGGCGTTGTGTTTGTGCGGCATCGGGGCGGTCAGAACCAGAGAGGGAAGGGCATCCTACCACCCTTCAGATATCGAAGTGCACCAACGCCACCGGATAGCCAATCCCGAGATCGGATACCGCCTTCTTCACATTGTCGATGTTCCGCTCGAAGGCAAATTCCGGTGCGTGCACGCCGATAACTACCAGCCCCTGGTGTTTGTAATTCTCGGCCCAGGCCCGAACGTATGGGATCGAACGCAGGCAGTTGATGCACGAATAGGTCCAGAAATCGACCAGCACGACTTTGCCCTGAGCGCTCCCGTCGTCAGCGGTGGAGAATTCAGCCAGGCGACCGCGCCGGATAGCGGCGGCATCTCGTCTTCGATCGGCAACGTTCCAACACGCATCGATTGCTGACCGGTCATCATCATGCCCAGGCCGCCCGCCATGACATCGGAGGAATGTGTGTCCGCGCCAGGATGGAATCGGTGGAGCAAACCCTGCTCGAGAGACGTCGTACCGGCGAGTGACACCCGGGTGAGGAAGCCGGTATCGAGGCCCAGCCCAATGACCGCGACGGCAACAATGACAGCCGCACCCAGCCCGCTTCTCACCCATTGACCGACGCCGAGAGAACGTTTCATAGCGGCGAACACCCCGCCGCCCGCCAGGAGGGCAAGCGCCAGCGATGTTGCCGCCCCAGCCGCGTAGGCAACAAGCAGGAGAGAGGTCTGGATGCTCGCGCCCTGAAGCGCCGCCCCCGTCAGGATCAGCCCGAGAACCGGGCCGGCGCAGGGCGCCCAGAGAAGACCGGTCGCGACACCCAAAAGCAGCGACGGCAGGATGGTCGAACCACCCGCCCCGGTGCGCTGATCCGCGGATCGCGACAGCCGCGCGCCGAGGGCGACGAGCGGGCGCGTCATCCGGTCAGATAGCGACGGAAACAGCAGCGTGACGCCGAACACCGCCAACAGTGCCAGCGCCGCGAAGCGACCGTATTCATTCGCCTCGACGGCCCAGCCGCCGCCGACCGCCGCCAAGGTGGCGACAGCGGCGAAGGTCGCCGCCATGCCAACCAGCAATGGCAGACCGCTGCTGACGAACGGCCGGTCGGCCCGAGCAAACACAAAGGGCAGAACGGGAAGAATGCACGGGCTGACGATTGTCAGCACGCCGCCGAGATAGGCGAGCACGAACAGCGTCATGGCCGGGGCCTCTGGTGTCAGGTGTTCACAGGCTTGAATGTCATTGCGAAGCCGTTGATGCAGTAGCGCAGGCCAGTCGGCTTTGGCCCGTCCTCGAAGACATGCCCGAGATGGCCGCCGCATCGCCGGCAATGCACCGCCGTCCGCACCATTCCAAACGTGCTGTCCCGGACCGTGCCGACAGCGTTGTCAAGCGGCGCCCGGAAGCTCGGCCATCCGGTCCCGCTGTCGAACTTCGTCGTTGAGGAAAACAGGTCCAGGTCGCAGCCCGCGCAGGCAAAAACGCCGCGCCGTTCCTCATGCAGCAACGCGCTTGCGAAGGGACGCTCCGTCCCGCTCTGCCGCAGGATCGCATACTGCGCCGGCGTCAACAGCTTCCGCCAATCCGCATCGCTGTGGTTCACCTCGAACGTTTCGGTGGCGTGCGAGACTGCCGCCCAACGTGAGGAGCCGATGGCCGCGGCCAGACCGATCGCTCCACCTGTCAGTAGGAGACGCTTCGTTATCATGATCGGGCATCCCTCGAGAAAATGTATGCGTTCGTCATCGTATGCCTCCGCTCTAAAACGTCGCGCCGGCGGCTGGTATCCGGACCGGCCGGCTCACAGGAAACCCACAACCAGGTTCGCCTCGAAAAGCGCGGCGAGCGCTGCGGCGAGATCGAAATCCGGCGCAATTGCGAGAGCCTCCGCAGCCGCGGTACCGAGTGTCGCACCGTCTGCGATCCGGGATCGAAAGGTCCAGACGGCAGCCGGCAGGTCGATGATCTGCAACCGGTCCGCACCGCGGATTTCAAGATACACCGCGGTCGGTTCGAGGACGATCTCCACGGAGGCGACGCCGGGCTGATTGAGTTGCCATATTCGGTCGAGCGGATGGGACGACGCAATGTAGGCGCTGGTGGCCACCATGCTCAGGCGGATTCGCGCGGGATCGCCCTGCGCGGAGGCAAGAGATTCGAGCGGGATGGAAGATTCAGGACAGGGTCCGCGGAGAACCCTGCTTACCGCCCATTCGAGCCTCGCCACGTCCGGAAGGTACTCAAGGCTAGCGGCTGGAGGAAACCTGGCCAGGAAGTCGGGGAAGCCGTCACCATATTCGGACAGACAGGGGCCGGCCGGGAGACTGTGCTGGATGAACGCATGCGCGGCGTAGTCGAAGAACCGGTCATCGACCAACCGGCAAACGACCGGGAAGGTCGCCTTTAGTGCCGCCGTGAGCGTTACAAGCATATTGTTGCGGTAAATTGACAAGCGCGCTGCAGGCTCCAACCCGGCGCCGTTCACTAACCGAAGCAGATGCTCGGGAGCCTCTCCGAGCAAAAAGCGCCGGAAGTCGGATTGGAGGTCATGCAGCGTCGGCATCATATCCCTCGCGCAACGTCACCGGCCTTGGCGGCCTCTGACATCAGGGTGTCGAGATCCGGCAAGTCGGCGTCCCATTCGATCAGGGTCGGTCGGCGACCGAAGCGGGTCAGCGCTTCCCGATAGAGCGCCCAAACCCCGTCGGATACGCGTGAGGCGTGATTGTCTATCAGAACCGTCCGGTTTCCCACGATCTTGACGGCATGACCGGCAAGATGGATTTCCCCGACCGCGGCGGCCGGGAGCAAGGCGAGATATTCGATCGGGTCGGTTTCGATATTCTGAGCACTGACGTAGATATTGTTGACATCGCACAGCAGCCCGCAGCCGGTCCGGCGAACCAATTCGGCCAGAAAGAACGCTTCGTCCATCGTGGAATGGCGGAAGCGCAAATACCCTGATGGATTCTCGACCAGTATTCTTCGGCCGAGCACGTCCTGAACCTCGTTCACATGCGAACTCATTGTCTCAAGCGCTTCTTCCGTCCACGGCAGGGGCAGCAAGTCGTTGAAGTGCGCCCCGTCATGCGCGCTCCAGGCCAGATGTTCGGAGACTAGAAACGGATCCAGCCGATCGGCGAGGGATTTCAACCGGTCCAGGTGACGCCGATCGAGCGGACCGGCGCTGCCAAGCGACAACGCGACGCCATGCAACGACAACGGATACTGCGCTCTGACTTGCTCCAAAGCGGCCAGCCCTGCAGAATCATGCATGTAGTTTTCGGCATGAACCTCGAACCAGGCGACGTCCGGCCGGCGGGCCAGTACCTCCTTTATATGTTGCGCCCGAAGCCCGATTCCGGGCAACGCCGGAGCGAGGCTGGAGGATGAGATCGAGTCAGCCGGCCGAACGTCCATGGTGCTTAGCTCTTTGCCGTCAGGCTGCCACCGACGATCTTCACGCAGGTTCCGGCCGGGACATACAGCCATGACGCCGGGTCGGCGGCCTTGGTGCTGGTGCCCGCACAGGAGTGGGTTGCGGTTGCACAATCATTCGAAGCACGGGCGGCGATCCCGTAGCACTTTTCCGAAGTAAAGCTTGGTGTGGGCGCGGGACCGGCCGCCGCAAGCGCCGGCAGAGCGACGGAGGCGGCGATCGCGGACGCGACAAGACGCGACATGTTCATTTCAGGCCCTTTCCAAATTGCCATCGACGGCAGGAACTGCCGACACGCGACCCGCGTCGTGCAGTACCGTCGGCTCAAGATCTAGCAGGCCCGAGAGCGATAAATCGTCGAGAATGTATAACGAATTTATCACGGGCGATTTTGTTCGGCTTTAGGGCTGCGGGTACGACTCGCTCTCGACATCCCGTATCAGGGTGTTGAAAGGTCCGGCGGAAATATGGTTGTCACCTTCGAACGGGTGCGTCAGCAAAAGGATCAAGATCAGCACCAGGCCGATCGTCATGCCAAGCAGGCTGACGAAGGCGGCGTGCATCGCGAGGTTCGGCGGCCCGAAGAGATAAGAAAAAACCAGCAGTAGCGCAGCGCCTGCCAGCAAATTCCACCATAAGACAGGTGGCAGAGTCACCGCGGCCGAATGGAAGCGTCCTCGCCGAGCATCGTAGAGTTCGTCAAGCGAGCGCAGCATTTCCGCCCGTATCGCTTCGGTCGCAGTATCCTGAGGCTGGAATTTGACCAAGGCGACATGAACGCGGTCCAACAACTGCCAACCAGCCGCGTCCTCATCCGATCCCGCGGCCAGGGCCGGCCACTCATCTTGGACGACGGTTTCGGCATAGACGTAAAGCGTATGCCGCAGTTCCTGCGCCTGCGGGTTCGGCAAGCCGGCGGTGTCGCGATACAGGTTGTCAACCAGGTTGGCTTCAGTCTGCACCAGCATATCCGCCTGCCCGTAGCCCTGCCACACGGCAACCGCGATAAAGGCCAACAGCACCGCGTAAACCACGCCCGCGATGCCCAGGGCGGAGCCGGCGACATCGTTTTGCTGGCTCCGCAGCCGATGCGGGATCAGCCAGTGGAAGACCAACAGACCGGCGGTCGAGAGAACCGCGGCTGCGATCATCGCGAGCGGCACTGACTGCACCGTCGTCAAATGGCGCAACCATCCGGTCAACGGGGCGAGCCTTTGGCTGCCCGCGCGGGGAACACGATCCGAAAGCTCGTGCCGACGCCGACACTGCTGCTCACGGTAATTCGGCCGCGATGCAGATCCACGATGCGCTTGACAATCGCCAACCCGAGCCCGGCGCCCCCGGAGGCTGGACCACGGCTTTTGTCCGCCCGGTAGAACCGGTCGAAAATGCGGGGCAAGTCCGGATCGGTGATCCCGCTCCCGGTGTCAACGACCTCCAGCCGGGCGCTCTCCGCGTCCACGGCGGCGGTAACGGTGATCGTCCCGTGCGGGTCGGTGTGGCGGATGGCATTGTCCAGCAGGTTGCCAAGCATTCGCTCAATCAGGGCTATATCGCCATAAACCAGCGGCGTGTCCGGCATGATATGGCCCCGCAACCGAATGTCGCTTTTCTCCGCCAGCAGCTTGAACTTCAGGATCACGTCCTGCACCAGTTCCGAGAACTGCATCGGCTCGAGCGAGATGTCGGTGCCGACTTCCTCAAGTTTGGCCAGCTCGAACAGCCCTTCGATCAGGTGGCTCATGTAGTCGCCCTGGCGGACGGCGATCTCCACGTACATCCGGCGATCCTGCGCCGACAGCGTCTTTTCCTTCAGTATCAGCGTTTCAAGGTAGCCGCGTATGGATGCAAGAGGGGTCCGCAGATCGTGCGAGATACTGGCGATCAATTCCCTGCGGGTGGCATTGGTGTCGGCGATTTGCGCCATCTGCGTCCGAATGTGCGTGACCATGTCATTATAAGCGCGGCTGAGCCGATCGATCTCGTCGCCGTTCGGTCCGCCGGTCACGGGCACCTGGAGCGGATTCTGGAAGTCGCTGTTGCGGAAGGTGTCGATGGCGTGTGCCAGCCGTCGAAGCTTTCTGGTCTGCGTCGCCAGAACGAAGAATGCAGCGGTCAGCGCGACGATCAGACCGAGCGCCACGGTCGTCAGCACGCTGCGAAGCAGCAAGCCGCTTTGGACACGCTGCGCGACCGAATCGTATTCGGATCCGCCCAGGATGACGTAGAGAAATCCGAGCGACGGCTTGGCGGGATCAACGTAGGCGGCGGAAAAGATTTTTTGCTCGTCCCGGTCCTTCGGGTCGTCGCCTAGCAGCGGGAGGACGAACTGGTTGCCGATGAAAGCGCGCAGCGGTGCCACGTCGACTTGCTGGCGGACCACGTCACGGGGCGGCGCCGTGAACGCCTCGATGCGTCCGTTCGCGTCGAGCAGATAAATCTCGATGTTCGGGTTGATCGCCATGAGTTTGCTGAATTCGGCCTTCACCTCGGCCACGAATCCCGGCTCCAGCGGTAGTTTGGCGAAGTGCTCGGCGGCCAGGTTCGAGGCCAGAGTCTGGTTCAGCGCCTGAGTCAGTATGAGATCGTAGTGCCGATAGGTCCGTGCCTGCAGGATCAGCGCCAAACCGCAATTCGCACAGACCAGTACCGCGATCAGAATGAAAAATTTGACGTGCAGCGACCTGGCCGACGAAGGCAGGCCACGCCACACGTCAGGCTTGCGCACACGGTCTGGCCGCAGCGGCGCGAGCCGACGCATCTATGCGGGCTTGGCGCGAAGGGAGTCGCGTTCCGCCGTCTCGGAAAATTTGTATCCGACACCCCAGACCGTCCGGACATAGACCGGGTTTCCGGGATCGGTCTCGATCTTGCTGCGCAGACGGTTGATGTGCGAGTTGACGGTATGTTCGTAGCCGCTGTGATTGTAGCCCCAGACGAAATCGAGAAGCTGTTCGCGCGTGTAAACCCGTCCCGGATTCTGCGCGAGATGCAGCAGCAGGTCGAACTCCTTCGCGGTCAGTTCGATCGAACGTCCGCATAGTGTTACCAGACGCTTCTGCACATCGATGACCACGTCCCCGGCCTGGACGGTGGACGTCGCGGTCATGGTTCCCGCCGCCACCGCCTTGACGCGCCGGAAGATGGCTTTGACCCGCGCCAAAAGCTCCAGCAAGCTGAACGGCTTGGTCAGATAGTCGTCCGCGCCCATTTCCAGGCCCAGGACGCGATCGAGTTCGGACGCGCGCGACGTCAGCATCAGGATCGGCGTGTAGTCGGCGCGGGCCCGCAGGCGGCGGCAAATTTCCAGACCGTTCTCGCCGGGCAGCATCAGGTCGAGGATGATCAGGTCGTAATGGTTCGCCTCGGCATCAACGAGGCCGGCGGTTCCGTCGAATGCCAGCTTGACCTGGCAATCGATGTCATGAAGGTGCAGCTTCACCAAGTCTGCGATCTCTCTCTGGTCCTCGATCACCAGCACCTTGTAGCTCATGGCGCGAAAACCTTCTCGAGCGGCTGAGGCAGTTCAGGATGCACCGCCAGCGTGAGACCGGTCACGCTAACCGTTTCCGGATCAACGCGTCGAGCGAGAAGCCGCCGGGCCCGCGAGCAATCACGTAGAGCAGACATCCGGCCCACAGCAGGTGGTCCGGCCAGTTTTCGGGATAAACAAATACCTCAATAACGGCCGTCATCCCAAGTAAACCTAATGCTGACAGCCGGGCTGCGAGGCCGATGACCAGGAGGAACGAAAACAGGTGTTCCTGCAACGCCGCCAGGTTTGCCGCCAGTTCCGGCGGCAGCAGTGGCACCCGATATTCGTCACGGAAGAGTTGAACCGTCGACTGCGTCACCTCCCAGCCTGACACCTTGGTCTGACCCGACCGCCAGAATACGTCGGCGACCGCGACGCGAATGATCAATCCCAGCGCCCACTCAGGAAGTCGGTCGGCCAGCTCGAACGGACGCAGCAACGCGGATCTCAGCGACAGCCCGGGTTCCCCGGAGCCTGCTAGTGTCTTATTCATCGTATGCCCACCCATTGTCATGGTCGTCAGCGTGAGCTGCGTATACCGCGGCGTGATCACCTGCTGCTCGCGGGTTCATCACATATGTATCACAGCGAATCGGCTGCCACCCGGGCCTTGCTCGGGATGGTTCTGTTGCAACGTTTGACGTTGATTGGCGCCCCCCCCCTCACAGCGCTATGGGAGTCGCATATCTGCGGAATGAATCGCGAGGTCCCACCCCTCAATGAAGCCATCAAGACGGGTGATGCGGCGGGCGATTGTTTTCGGGCCGGCCGGCTTGTAGCCGCGCGAGGTGTAGCCGGACCAGCCGCCCAGCCGGGCGACGATCCAGCCGAACCACGCCAAGCTCGCCAGCGGGTGCGGGTTCTTCAATTTCTCCGTTCGGCCTTCAAGGCGAGCGTTGAGCGCCGTCAATGCCGGCGTGTGCACCGGGTGGGACTGGCCCGAAAATAGTTGGTGGTGCACGTACCCAATACGACCTCGGTGTCACGCCCATCAGGCAGCCTTCGGCTGCAGCAGCACGTCGTAGCCGAGGATGCCGAGTCGTCGGACGAGCGCCTTGGTCACCCGGTGCTTGCTCCGCTGATCAAGATAAGCGGCGCCGAGTTCCTGGAACGGCGCGTTGTTGGCGAGCATATGGAAGACGGCAATGAGGGTCTTGTGGGCGATGGCCATGGCCGCCTTCACACCGCCGCAGCGGGCTTTGAGGCGGTAGTATTTGTCTTTGTAGTAGCTTCCGCGGGTGCGGGCCGCACTCATTGCCGACATGACAAGGGTCGTCTTGAGGTGGGCCAGATCATCGACGCCGGGGATCTGGGTCAACAACTTCTGCTGCTTGCGATACGGAGACATTTTGTCAGCAATCCGATCGTCAAGTCGGGCAGTGTCGGCCTCAAGGCGATCAAGCTGGCGGAGATGCAGATACAGCAGGAACCGATGATTCTCGGTCAGCCGCCCACTTAGCGCTTGCGCCAGTTTGTCCCGCTTGCTGCGCAACTTCCCCCTCGCCAGCTCTGCCATTGCGACAGGCGTGGCACCACCTTCCGCGAGCGCGGCCAGCATCTCCATGCCGGACACCCCAAACACGTCGGTCGCGACGCTGGCCAGCTTGATATTGGCCGTCTCAAGCAGTTTCAGGGTGCGATTTCGTTCGGTGACAGTTGGCGAACGCCTGGCCGAACTTCAGCGCCCACTGCCGCAGCGTCTCGTGGCTGACCATGATGCCGCGAGCGGCAGCTCGTCGACCATGCGCAAGCTCAGGGGAAAGCGGAAGTAGAGCCGCACGGCGTGACTGATGATCTCGGCCGGGAACCGATACCCGGCGTACGGAGAGCGAGCGGCGGTCGTTATCTCATCCAGCTACCCGGCCCGCATCGCCGCTGCAACCCGAGCCGCCGCCGACTTGACGGTGCCCCCCTGGCTTGCAACAGAGCCCCGACGGGATGCGGGACGCGCGTTGTGTTGCGGTGTTGTCGGAAGCTTGCCGTACGCGGCCCGGTCAGCCCGATTTCTGGGCGGCGCTCGCCGCGAGCATCGCCGCCACGGACGTCGCCTTCGCGATGACGAGATCGCGGTCGGTGATCGCGTATCGCTTGGCGATGAACCCAAAATCCGTCCACGCGATCCAGACGGTGCCGACGTCGTCCTGCGTAACGAGCATCCGCACCGGCCAGTCGAGGCCTGCATAGGGATTTGCCGTCAGCAGCTGCAGCCCGAGCGGCGGGTTGCCGAACAGCAGCAAGGTCGACATATGCAGGTCGATGCCGGTGCCCGCCGCCAGCCGGCTCTGGTCGATCTCGCCGAAGAACTGGATGCCGTTGGCGGCGATCGCCGCCTTAATGCGCGAGACGGTCTCGGCGAACGGATAGATGCTGCGCACACGGACGACGCCCTCTGTGGGTGCGGAGTCGAAGGCCGGCGCCGCGGTCGCAGGCGGCTGCAGCGCGGCCTGCCCGGCGGCGAGCGCGCCGAAGAGCAGGCCGCCAACGAACGCACTACGCGCGAAGCGGGTGATTGTCATGGCCAATGTCTCCCTCAGTGCGCGGTCCAGCCGCCATCGACGGCGATGGCGGCACCGGTGATCGACGCCGCCGCGTCGTTCACCAGAAAGGCCACGGTCTCGCCGATCTCCTCGACAGTGGCGAAGCGCTTGTTGGGCTGCTGCGCGAGCAGCACGTCACGGATGACGGATTCGCGCGGGATGCCGTGAGCCTTGGCCTGATCGTCGATCTGCTTCTCGACCAGCGGCGTGGCGACGTAGCCCGGGCAGACTGCGTTGCAGGTGACCGGCAGCTCCGCGACTTCCAGCGCGACGGTCTTGGTCAGGCCGAGCAGCCCGTTGCTTCGCCGTCACGTACGCGGCCTTGAACGGCGAGGCGACAAGGCCGTGTGCGGAGGCGATGTTGACGATGCGGCCGAAGCCGTTCTGCTTCATCCTGGGCAGTACGAGGCGGATGGGATGGAACGCCGCGGACAGGTTGAGCGCGACGATCTGGTCCCACTTGGCCGGCGGGAACTCGTCGACCGGCGCCACGTGCTGTATGCCGGCGTTGTTGACCAGGATGTCGATGCCGCCGAGCGTGTCACACGTCATCTCTACCATCTCGCCGACCGCATCGACGCGCGTCAGGTCGGCGTCCGAGTAGAGCACGGTGACCCGCGCCTCTTGCGCGATCGCTTGCTGCGTGCGCGCGATGTCTTCGGCTCGGCCGAGGCCGTTGAGCATGATCGACGCGCCGCACCTGGCGAGCGCGTGGGCAATGCCGAGACCGATGCCGCTGGTCGAACCGGTGACGAGCGCGACCTTGCCGTAAAGCGAGCGCTCCGGGTCCAGCCAGCTCTTGCTGAGTAGCGTTTCCATGAGTCTCCTCCATGTAGATCCGGGCGGACCACGCCGGTCTCGCCTGCATCGCAGTGTCCCGATGTGTGATGCTTGACGGAAATGCCGTTTGCTCAGCCAATCGATGCAGGGGCGCTATCACGCCGTGGCCCGGCGATGCGGTTTGCTTATCGAAACGGTGCGTGCCCGGCATTTGGATCGGCGCTGGGTTGCAGCCGCTAGATTCCGCTTAGGCGACGAAGCGCCTTCCCACGGATGCACTCCACAGCTTACTGTCCTGCTCGTCGGTACGGTAGCCCGGCGGCAGGGGTGCGTTCCATGGAGATGCAACAGATCCGCTACTTTTTGGCGCTGTCCCAGACCTTGAACTTCACGCGCGCGGCCGAGGAGTGCAACGTCTCGCAGCCGGCGCTGACGCGCGCGGTTCAGGCGCTGGAGGCGGAACTTGGCGGCGAGCTGATCCGGCGCGAGCGGGCGCAGTCGCACCTGACGGAACTCGGCCGGCGTATGCTTCCGTTGATGCAACAGTGCTACGACGCGGCCCTGTCGGCGCGCAATCTGGCGAAGGCGGTGAAAAGCAGCGAGATCGCCCCGCTGCAGCTCGGCGTGTCCAACAGCGTGAGCATGGCGGTGTTCGTCCAGCCGCTCGTCGAGCTGTTCCGCGCCTATCCCGGCGCACAGCTGCGCATCCGGCGCGGCGCCGCGGCCGACGTGCTGGATCTGCTCAAGCAGGGTGACGTGGAGCTGGCGATCGCCGGTCCGCTCGGCGCGACGTGGGAACGGCTCGACTCGTGGCCGATCTTCGAGGAGGCCCTGGATGTCGTCGTGCATCGCGATCACCGGCTCGGCCGGGTCAACGACCTCGGCCTGCCGCAGCTCGCCGGCGAGAACTTCCTGGTCCGCGCCGGCGACGAGATGAGAAGTGCGGTCGCTGAGATGCTGCACAAATATGGCGTCGCTGCGGCCAACAGCCACGAGGTCGATACCGACGACGAGCTGATGACGCTGCTGGACGCGAACGCCGGGATCGCCGTGCTGCCCGAAAGCGGGCTGCGCTCGCCGGCGTTGCTGCGCCTGCGCATACCGGAATGGCGCCTGACGCGCACAGTCTACATCTCCGCCGTGGCAGGGCGGCGCCGCTCTGCCGTGTCGACGACGCTGCTGAACCTGCTGCGCGCCGCCGACCTGCCGGGCTAGATCAGGCGGAGGCCTCCGGCATCGGCCTCCGCGCCGAGCGCAGGGCAGCCAGCAGCTGATCGATCTCCATGCGCTTGCGGTAGTCCGGATCCAGGTAGCGTGCGACGATCACGCCATCGGTGCCGACGACGAACGTCGCCGGGATCGGCAGCATCCACGCGTCGTTGCCCTGGTAGCGCGGCAGATCCCAACCGGCGGCGGCGATCATCTTCGCCATCTCCTCGCCCACCCAAATCGCCAGGTTCAGCGACAGCGCGTAGCCGTTGTCCATGTCGGTCAGCACCGGAAACGCCGCCGCCGCATCCTGCTTGAGGGCATTCGTGAACTTCCTCTTTTCGGGAACGATCGCAACGATCCGGCCGCCCGCCTCCGCGACCTCCTTCTGAACCTCCGCCATCGCGACCGCGTTCAGGCGGCAATAAGGGCACCAGTGCCCGCGATTGAACGAGACCGCGACCGGCCCCTCCGCCAGCACATCGCCCAGCATGACGAGATGGCCGGTCTCGTCGGGCAGCGCGAAATCCGGCATTCTCTCGCCAGGCGCCGGCGCCGCCTCGCCCGCACCGCTCGCCTGCAGCCGGGCGATCAGACGGTCGACCGCCTCGGCGAATTCCGTGCTGAGCGAACGCACCGTATCGGCGACCAGGCCCAGGCGCTCGTTCAGCGGCGCATCCATCTCGCGCGCGCGCTCGACGGCTTCCTCGAGCGCTGTGACCAACGGGTTGGCGGTCATTGGTGCCTCCTCCACCCTTGTCGGCAAGCATAGCAGACGGAAAACCCCCGCTGCACGGCCATTCAGCTCGTGCTGATCATCGCCCCGTGCTCCGCCTCGTGCAGGATGAACCCCTCCAGCGGGTCGACCGGATCGTGCCACGGCGCACGCTCGAGCACCCGCGTGGTGTCGGTATAGCCGGCGTGCCAGCGGGCGCGGATGCCGGACTCGGTGAAGTCGATGTCCTTGGTGTGATCCTCCGAGCCGATTATCGGCGCGAGCAGCCGCACGATGTGCATGCGCGTCAGGCATCCGAAGCTTGCCAGCTTCTGCACCTCGTTGTCGGTGCGCGCTTCTTCCGGCAGCTTCTTGACCAGTTCGGCGATGACGTGGCGCAACCGATGGATCTGCTTCTGCCGCATGATGTGGCTGCGCGCGCGGCTGGCGTACTGCACGTCCTTCTGCCGCGTCATCACCTGTTTGACCGTGGTCGGCTCCGGGCCGTTCGGGTTCCAGACGTGCACGACGAAAACAAGGGCGCTGCGCCGGGGATTGTCGTCGAACACGGCCTCGACCGGCGTGTTGGACAGGATGCCGCCATCCCAGAAAAGCTGGCCGTCGATGCGAACGGCGGGAAAGGCCGGGGGCAGTGCGCCGGATGCCATGATGTGATCGACCGTGAACCTCATGTCGCGGCTGTCGAAGTAGTGCATCATCGCATTGCCGACATTGGCCGCGCCCACCGTCAGGCGGGTCTCGCAGCCGTTGATCCGGTCGAAATCGACCAGCTCGCCAAGCGTGCGGCGCAATGGCTGCGTCGAGTAGTAGCCGGCGGCGTCCGCGCTGAGCGGCCATTCGTTGCTGAAGAAGGCCATCGGGTTCGGCACGAAGAAGTTCGGCAGGCCGCCGGTGACCGTGCCCCAACTCGCAAGCGCGGGACCGACCATCGGCAGGGTGCTCCAGATGCCGACGATCCCGTCGATCGTCATGCGCTGCCAGAAGGCCTGCAGCTTCGTCAGCCGGTCTTCGACGGCGTTGCCCGCGATGATGCTGCCGTTGATCGCACCGATCGAGGTGCCGATCACCCAGTCAGGCTCCAGCCCCGCCTCGTGCAACGCCTGGTAGGTCCCGGCCTGATAGGCACCGAGCGCACCACCGCCCTGCAGCACGAGAACGATGCGATCGGCCGGCGGATCGCGGGGAATCACTGGCGGTTTGCCATTAGGCTTGGCGAGCATGGGTCGTCTCCATCGCTTGGGGGAGGGTCGCGGAGAGCAGAGCGGCGGCCAGCAGAGCGGCGCCGATGCCGCCGATGCAGGCCGTCCAGCCGGAGCGGTCGAACACCTGGCCGAGCACGAAGCTGCCGACGAGGCCGCCGGTGAAGTAGGAGGCAAGGTAGAGACCGCTGGCAGCACTGCGCGCCGATGTCGCCGTGCGCCCGACATAGCCGGTCGCCACTGCCTGGGCGAAGAACGTGCCGCAGGCGACCAGCACCATGCCGGTCACGACGACCGGCAGGCTCGGCGCGAGCAACAGCGCGAGGCCGACCGCTGCCAGGGCGAGCGACGCCCAGAACGTGCGCCGCGTGCCGATCGCGCGCGCCGCCCGTCCGGCGAGCGGGGTGGTCAGCACGGACGGCAGGAAGGCGAGGTAGCTCAGCCCCACCGCCATCATGCCGAGCGACAGCGGAGGACGCACCAGAACGAAATTGACGTAGGTGAAGGTGCCGATGAAGGCGAAGAGGATGCAGAAGCCGATCGCGAAGGCAGGCCAGAGCGCGGGGTTTCGCAGATGCCCGATCCATGCGGCGAAGGCCGAGGCCGTGCCGCTCGCATCCGCCATGCGCATGCCTTCACGGATGGTGACGCCCGCGAGCAGCGCTCCGGCGAGATTGAGCGCGGCGAAGGCATGGAAGTTCGCCGCGAGGCCGAAGTGGCCGGCCAGTCCAGCCGCCATCACGCGGCCGATCAGATTGCTCGCGACGTTGCCGGTGATGTAGGCCGCGATCGCGCCCGGTGAATCCGCCACGCTGCACGCTTCGCCGAGATAGGCGAGCGTCAGCGTGAATGCCGACGACATGCATAGGCCCTGCGCGATCCGCAGCAGGGTGAACTCCGTCAGGTTATGGGCCGAAGCCAAGAGCGCGGTTGGCACGGAGAGCAGCGCCAGGCTGATCACGATCCCCGACCGACGCCGCACGCGGCTGCCCGCGAGGGCGATGCCGAGCCCCCCGATCGCCATGCCGAGCGTGCTCGCGTTCACGGCAACGCCCATCGCGGCGGGCGTGACGCGATACGCCTCCGCCAGCATCGGCAGGATCGCCTGTGTCGCAAACAGGTCGACCAGCGTCAGGAAGGCGATCGTGCCGATCACCGCCGAGCGCCGGGCGCTCGCGATGGCATGGGCATGACCGTGCGGGGGCGCGGCCGCGGTGACCGAGGTAGACATGGGATGAGTCCTCACAGTGTGCCGCCGGCGATGACATTACATCGTGTGCGCGTCGGACTTTTCCGGGAACAGATCGGCCGAGAGCAGCACAACGGTCTCGGTGCCGGTGTTCTTCCACCAGTGCGAAGTCCCGTGCGTCTCCACCGTCACGTCGCCCGCCCGGTGCACGATCGGCACGGAGCAGTTGCTCGCGTACTCCTCGATCGTGCCGGAGATGATGTAGATGATCGCCGGCCGGTCGCCGTGGCTGTGCCAGGGCACCACGCCGCCGGGCTGGATCACGAGCCGGCGCAGGCGGAGCAGCCGGCCTTCGATGTGGGCGGGCTCCTTGGCAAGGTCGACCGAACCCACGACCGTATCCGTCACGCCGAAAGCCGGTGTGTGATCGGCAGCGCGGACGTTAGGCTCCGCGCTGCCGGCCGGGCAGGATTCGGCCAGTGTCAGCGATGGAGCGAACGCCAGCATGGCGACGCCCATGATGGCACCGAGGCGATGGAGCCCGGAGCGCCCGTTGTTCGTCTCGTCGAACCTATCCATAATCTGATCCCCAGTTGTGACCGGGCCGGTGTGGCCCCGCGTCGAGAGCTTCCGCTGGGATCGCCGGTGAAGCGAATACTCTTGCTCTATTCGTTCAATGCGTCGGCGTTATCGAACGGACAGAGGGACTGTCCAGAGGTTGGGGGATCACACCGCTTCGCTAATGACAGGCGTGGGCCGGAAACCGGCTCAAAGAGCCGGCCCCCAGTAAAATCCACCCCCATCCACGAACCCCCATCCGGCGACGATCTGCTCGGTCATATCGCTTCCGTCCCCATCCCTCCAATCTCTGGACAGTCCTGGGCGCCCAAAGCTAGATGGGGTTGTAAGCCCTAACCGCCGAAAATTCCGCCAAGCCGGACTTCGCCCCGCCGAACGCCCCGCGAGCGGGAACTTTCCGGTTTTCAATGGCTGGTGGGGCGCGATTCGATGACTTGGAACCCGCCTGGATGTCCGTGGTGGCGTTCCATCTTTCCGTATTTGACATGAAATACGGAAAGTTTTCCCGGACGGGGGGGCTGCGGGGCCGGATTCGGCCTGGCGGAATTTTCGGCGGTTAGGGCTTACACCCCCGATTTTGACGCCGCGGATCTTCCTGCCGCCGTCGATGCCACGGTCAAAGCAGCTCGGCGCCGAGCGACAGGATCGACTGTCGATGACCACGGCGCTTGGTTCGGGAGAATCTCCGCAGGCGCGCCGCCAGTTGCGGCGCAGCCGGTTGAGCAGCCGACGCCAGAGGCCGAGTCGGGTCCAGCGTGCGAACAGCCCATAAAGCGTGCCGAAGGGGATGTCGCAGAGCAGTCCGATCGCCCGCCACTGCATGCCGCAGAAACAAACACACCAGATCGCCATGACG
>Ga0209040_10002011_pt1 | contig 16051 bp, 10 predicted proteins | sample BogFormECP12_OM3_FD_188240 | JGI IMG/M metagenome (GOLD analysis project Ga0209040, IMG submission 188240) | Bog forest soil microbial communities from Calvert Island, British Columbia, Canada - ECP12_OM3 (SPAdes) (version 2) | ecosystem: Environmental > Aquatic > Freshwater > Wetlands > Bog ...
GGTCAGATCCTCGAGGTTCGCGGGTCGCGTGCGCAGCAGCGACTGCATCTGTGCGCGGCTCTCGATCTGAAAGACGCCGACCGTGTCGGCCGCGCGGATCGCCCTGAAGGTCTGCGGGTCGTCGAAGGGGATGCGCGAGAGATCGATGCGCTCCCCGTGCACGCGCGCGATCTCCTCGACGCAGCGCTCGACCGCCGAGAGCATCCCCAGGCCCAGCAGGTCGATCTTCAGAAAGCCCGCATCGGCGCACGAGTCCTTGTCCCATTGGACCATCTGCCTGCCCTCCATCGCCGCGGGCACCACCGGACAGCAGTCGATCAGCGGCCTGGTCGAGATGATCATCCCGCCGGAATGCTGGGAGAGGTGACGGGGCAGCCCGTAGGCCTCCTCGGCCAGGCGCGCCAGCCAGCGCCAGCGCTCCGATGCGACCGCGAGGACCCCGCCCCGTGCCCCGTCGCCCTGCGCCGGCGGGCGTCCGCCGGCGAGTGCGACGGCGATGTCGTGCTCGCCGCGCGGCCCGTAGTGCTCCGCGCCTCGGGCGACCCGCTCGATCTCCCCGGCGGGCAGGCCGAGGACCTTGCCCAGCTCGCGGATCGCCCCGCGCGCGCGGAAGGTCGGGAAGGCCGCGACCAGCGCCGCGCGGTCGTTGCCGTAGCGCTCGTGGACGCGCGGTATCAGCCGCTCGCGGATGTCGCGCGGGAAGTCGAGGTCGATGTCGGGCAGCCCCCGCAGGTCCTCGTGCAGGAAGCGCCCGAGCGCGAGCCCGCTGGTGACCGGATCGATGTGGGAGAGCCCGGTCAGGTAGCACACCAGCGAGGACACCGACGAGCCCCGCCCGCGCCCCGGCGCCAGCAGCGCGCGCACCGAATCCGCCCCGCGCACCTCCAGGGCGACCTCGCGGGCCAGCTCGAGCATGTCGTGGTGGAGCAGGAAGAAGCCGGCCAGCCCGAGCCGCTCGATCACCCTCAGCTCCTGCTCCAGGCGCGCGCCGGCCTCCCCGCGCGCGGCGCGCGCCGTCGCGGGCGCCGACGGGCCATAGCGCTGTGTCAGCCGCACCCGGCACAGCTCGGCCAGGCGCCGCAGCGAGCTCTCGTCCTCGGCGCCCGGATAGCGGTAGCCGAGGTCCCTGCTCAGATCGAACGTCAGCCGCTCGGCCAGCAGCAGCGTCTCGCGAACCGCCCCGGGATGGTCGGCGAAGCGACTGGCCATCGCCCCCGGCGTGCTCATCACGTGGCTGTGGTTGCCGCGGCGCAGCGGCTCGGAGGCATCGAGCGTGCTGTGGTGGCGGAGCGCCACGAACGCGTCCTGCAGCTCGGCCCTGGCGTGCGTGTGCGCGTGGACGTCGCCGGTGGCCACGCAGCGCACGCCCAGCCGCCGTGCGCACGCCGAAAGCGCGCGGTTGCGGGCTCGATCGTGGCGGGCATATGGGCGCTGCAGCTCCACGTACAGCTCATCCGGTCCGAACGCGTCCAGCAGTCGCCGCGCAGTCGGCTCGTCGTCGCCGCCGCCGCCGCCGCCGAGCACCGATCGTCCGGCACAGCCCGTCAGGCAGACGAGGCCTTCGGCATGGTCGATCACCGCCTGCACGTCCACCGAAGGCTCCGTCCGCTCGCGCCGGGCCGATCCCTCGCGGGTGTGGGCGTGGGCGAGCGTGATGATCCGGCAGAGGTTGCTCCAGCCTCGCTCGTCGCGCACGAGCAGGGTCACGTGGCGGGTGGCGCGGGGCTCGGCGCCCACCCCGCTGCCGGGCGTGCGAACCGCGTCCTCCTCGACGTCGATCTCGGCGCCGTGGATCGCCCGCACGCCGTACTCGGCCGCAGCCTGGGCCAGCTCCATCGAGCCGGACACCGAGTTGTGGTCGGTCAACGCGAGCGCCGCATGGCCGAGCTCGCCCGCACGCCGCGCCAGCTCCTGCGGCAGCGAGACGCCGTCCAGGAACGAATACGCCGAATGGCAGTGCAGCTCTGCGTAGGGGATGGAATCGACCATCTATGGACCCTGGACGAACCAGGCGCCCTTCCCGCCGCCGTCGACGGTGAGGTCGTGGAAGACGACCACGTTGCGTCCGCGCTCGCCCACCAGCTCCCAGTAGCGTCGGCGCAGCGGCTCGGCGGTCCACCAGCGGTCCTCCACCAGCCAGGACTCGCGCAGCGACTCGATCGCTTCGCCGTTGACCTCGACCGGGTGCTCGCCACCCCAGCGCACGCGCGCGGGCCGGGGAGGGTTGAGGGCTCGCGCGATCATTCGGGGATCGGCGCGAGCACGACCCGGCGCTCGGGCACGCGCGAGTCGGGATCCACACAGACGGCCCGCAGCGCGGCGTCCTGCCCGGCCACCGCGCGCATCTGGGCCATCGCCTCCCGCAGCCGCGCAGCGCGGGCGCCACGGGCGGGCGATTGCATGGCGCCCGCGCCCGCGCCCACGCCGCCCGCGCCGCGGCCCACCAGCACGCCCTGTTCACCGACCGGCGCCCCGAAGCGCTCGACGGCCAGCTGCAGGGCGGCGGCCGGGGCCGGCAGCAGCTGCAGGCGCGTGGACAGCGCCAGCTGGATGCGCTCGGGGTCGCAGAGCGCCTGGCGGAAGACCACGCGCTCGCGCCACCCGCCACCCGTGAGCAGGCGTGCAGAGAGGGTGACCGCGCGCAGGGTGCGCCCTCGGCGCTCGGGCCTGGCCAGCAGCTTGCCCACCAGCACGCCCAGCACACGCCTCAGCGCCGCGCCGCAGGCCGCGTCGCCGACATCCATCGCCTCCTGCAGATGCTCCTGCACGCTGCGCGCCCGCAGCGGGCTGTCCTCGCCGCAGGCCAGGCTGTGAGCGAGCACACCCGGCGCCCCGAAGCGATCGCTGAGCGCAGGGCGCCCCAGCCTGGCCAGCTCACCGAGCGTGCCCACGCCGAGGCGCGTCAGTGGCGCCACCAGCGCAGCGGTCTGCTCACGGAAGCCGAGCAGCTCGATCGGCTGCCCGGCCAGCCAGCGTCGGGCCCCTGCCTCCTCGAGCACGAGCGTGCGCCGCGAGCGCGCCGCCAGGGCGGCAGCCAGCGCGCAGAAGCGCGTCGGCCCGGCGCCCATGCGCACCGGGCGACCGAGCACGCGCCGCGCGGCCGCGATCGTCGCCGCGTCCGAGCCGTGGATCCCGCGCAGCCCCTCGGCCGCGAAGTAGGCCAGGCCCGGACGAGCGGGCTCGACGGCGGCGCCGATCGATTCCAGGGCGCGCAGCGCAGCCTCCCAGGCCGTGGCCACCTTCACCGGGTCCGCGGGCACGAGCACGAGGCCGGGGCAGCGGGCGAGAGCCTCGCCGAGGAGCATCCCGGCGCTCACGCCATGGGCCTCGGCGGTCCCCGAGACCTCCCCCACGCGCTGTTCGCGCCCCACCGGCGGCGCCACCGCCAGCGTCCTCCCGGCCAGCGCCTGCCGGGCGACCTGCGAGCCGTCTCCGGCGGCTACGAGAAGCTCGAAACGGGGCAGATCCACGCACACGACCATACGAACGTATGTTCGCACATGGCCGTCTGCGCGTCAATCCATCGTCAGCGGGCCCTCGGCCGATCCGCTGAGGAACTGGCGCACGAAGGCGTTCTCGGAGGAGAACATCCGCTCGGCGTTGCCCGCTTCGACGATCTTGCCCCGCCACAGCACCGCGATGTATTCGCCGATCTGGCGCGCGGAGGCGATGTTGTGGGTGACGACGATGTAGGTCCCTTTGTGGATCGCATGCATCTCCTGGATGAGATCGCACAGCAGCGCCGTGCGCACCGGGTCGAGGCCCGAGTCGGGCTCGTCGAAGATCACGATGTCGGGTTCCATGACAAGCGCGCGCGCGAAGCCCGCGCGCTTGCGCATGCCGCCGGAGAGCTGGGAGGGCGCGGCGTCGATCGCATCCGCGAGGCCCACGTCGCTGAGGCGCTCGGTGACGCGCTTGGAGATCTTCGCCTCGGAGAAGTCCGTGTGCTGGCGCAGCGGGAAGGCGACGTTGTCGTACACCGACATCGACCCGAACAGCGCTCCGTCCTGGAACAGCACGCCGATCTTGCGCCGCAGTTCCAGCAGGTCGGGCATCGTCAGCTTCGGCACCGACTGCCCGTGCACGATGACGTCGCCCTTGTCGGGGAACATCAGCCCGATAATGTGCTTGATGAGCACGCTCTTGCCCGTGCCCGAAGGGCCGAGCACGACCGTGATCGTGTCCTCGGGGAAGGCGACGTTGAGCCCGTTCAGAACGGGCAAGCTGCCCAGGCGCTTGTGGACGTCGATGCAGCGGATCGACCAGTTGCCCTCCGCGGGGTCGCCCGTGAGGTCGAGATTGCCGGTGTGGTACTCGTAGCTGTCGGCCATCACTTGCCAGCGTAGACGACATGCGGGAACTGGCCGGTCTGCCCGTTGAACGTGAACGGCCCCTGCTGGTTGCACGCCGGGGCCGCCACCAGGTTCCCGCCGTGTTCGGCCTTTTCCTGTTCGATCGCCTTGCGCGTTTCCTGCTTCTTCTGTTCTTCTTCTCCCGTGAAGATGCCGTTGGGGCTTTCGGGCAGGTTGGCGACCTTGAATTCGATGATCTGTTCGATCGTCTTGGGGGAGATCGTTTCGTTCGCCGGCCCGTTGACCGAGGGCGCCGAGTTCGCGCAGGTGGAGGAGCTGAACACGGGCAGCCCGCTGCTGAGCGCACTGAACGCGCCCGGGTGGTCGTAGGGGTTCGTCCTGCTCGTGCCGATCGGCTTGGGGTAGATCGCGAGGCTTTCGGGGCCGAGCACCTGCATCGCGGAGAGGTAGTGCTGCTTGGGGCCTTCGCCTTCGGGGACGTTGGTGTTGGAGCCGCTCGCCTGCGTGGCGGCTGTGAGGTTGGCGAAGAAGGCCTGCAGCTCGGGCACGTATTCGCCCACCGACTGCAGGAACGGATCGAGGTTGTGCAACACCGGGCGCAGGTTTTCGAGCACCGGGACCGTCAGATTGAGTGACTTCTTGAGGTCGGGCAGATCCTGCTTGGCAGCTGCCGTGGTCGGTCCCAGTGTCGTGAGGAAGCTGTTGAACTGCGGCACGAACGGCTTGGCCGCCTGCAGCAGCGCAGCGAGCTGGACCTCGGTGGGACGGAATTCTTCGAAGTAGGGGTTGGCCACGAGGCTGAACTTGTCGATTTCTTTGAGCGCCACGCGCGAGTTGTGCTCGAAGGCCGGCAGCGCCTGGAAGGCTTCGGCGAAGGCCTGGCTGCTTTCGGCGGCCGCGTGGAAGGTGTGCTCGCCGTTGACGATCAGCCCTTCGAGCTGGTGGTCGCGGCTGGCGAGCGCGTTGAACACGACGCCGGTGTTGCGCACGAGCGCGCGCACCGCGCCTTCCTGCTGGTCGAGGATCGTGACGAGCTTGTTGGCGTTTTCGACGAACGGTTCGAGCTGGGCGAAGGACGCGTTGATGTCTTCGCCGCGGCCCGCGATCCCCGCCGCGAGTGCCTGCTGCCAGATGTCGAAGTCGCGGCGGGTCTTGGCGTCGAAGGCCGAGAGGATGTCGTCGAGCGTGACCGATGGTTCGACCTGGCTGTCGGCGAGCTGCCCGTTGTCGGGCACGTAGGGCCCGGTGTTGCCCTCCGGTATCAGCTGCACGTAGGTCTCGCCCAGCAGCGTCTTCTGGCGCAGGATCGCGTGCATGCTGGCGCGCACCGGCGCGTACTGGCTGGAGATTTCGAGGGTCACGTCGCTGCGCCCGTCGCTGCCGAGCTTCAACGCGATGACGTGGCCGACGTCCACGCCGCTGATGCGCACATCCGACTGTTCGGCGAGCGCCAGCGTGCGCGGGAAGGCCACGACCATGCGGTAGCCCTTCGGTTTCAGCGGCAGCGGCCCGCCGAAGGACTCCCACAGGAACATCAGCAGGCCGAAGCAGCTGAGCACGAACAGGATGATCACGACGATGTTGCCGAGCGTCGGCGCGCGCTTCTGCATCTCAGCCACCCCCTCCGTGCGCGCTCGCACTCTTCGCCGTCGAGCTTCCGCCGAACGCGCTCGGGCTCAGACCCGAGAACACGGGGGCGAGGGGCAGCTTGGTGTGCGCGCGCTCGCTGCCCGCTTTGGTCGCGGCTCCCTTGAGGATGCCCTCCTGCTGGCATTCGGCCTTCGTGGGCGGCTTGAGCAGCGCGACGAGCAGGTTCACCGTGGGGTTGATTTCCGCGGCGCCGGCGAGGATCGGAAGCACTTCGCAGTTGAAGTAGACGAGGCTGCGCCCGAGCGGGCCGACCCCGTCGCTGGAGCTGACCACGCTGTTGAGGTTGTGGTTGGCCCAGTCGACGAAGAACAGGAAGCCGGCCTTGTTGGGCCCGGGGTTGTAGGCCAGCTCGTTGAAGAATTCGTTGATCACCGAGAAGCTCGTGGCGAGTTTCGGGAACGCTTCGCCGAGCTGCTTGGTGGAGGGCCCCAGTTCGTTGACGACGGGCAGGATTTCGCGCGCGAACGGACGGATCTGGGTCTTGAAGATCGGCGTCGTCTTGATCGCCAGCTGCTGGGAGGCCGCGTTCGCGGGACCGAGTGCCTTGGCGAACGGCAGGAGCTCGTGCAGCGTCGGCGCGAGCACCCGCTCGGCGGTCGCGACCTTGCCCAGGCCGACGCTCGTCTTGTGCAGCGCCGTGGGGAGCAGGTGCAGCGTGCGCTGGAAGTTGGCGTCCTCCTGTGCGAACGTCGCATACACCGCGTTGGCGGCCTCGACGAGTTCGGAGAGCTGCTTGTCCTTTCCGCCCAGCGCTTCGACCAGCAGGCGGAAGTTGTGGATCGAGAGTTCGGTGTCGGCGTGGCGGATCGCGAGCTGCGAGGCGATTTCTTCGACCAGGCGCGCGGTCGGGTCGAAGCGCTTGACCGTCGCCGCGAAGGCCGGGCCGTTTTCCTTGAACGCCTCCCCCGCGCCGGCCAGGAGCTCCTGCAGGTAGCCCCGCGTTTCGGCATCCAGGCCGGCGAGGAATTCGTCGAAGTCGACGTTCGCCGCCGTCTGCGCCAGCGGGATCACTTCTCCGCTGCGCAGGCGCCCGCTCGACGGCGTCCCGGGGTTGACCTCGATCGTGATGTCCTGCAGCTGGGTCTTCGGCCGCAGCAGCAGCGTCGCGTTGCGGTAGAAGCGGGCGAACTTGGGCGTCACCTTCATCGAGACGAGCGCCACCCCGTTCTGCAGGTCGACGCTTTCCACTTCGCCCACCTTGGCGCCGGCGATCGTCACTCCCTGGCCCTGCCCCGGGGTGACCGCCTGCGCTGTCTGGAACTCGGCCTTGAGCGTGTAGAAGTTGCGCCCGATGATCGGCACCCAGCCCGGCAGCGTGAGGTTCTCGTGCGCGAGGATGTAGCCGCCGACCGCGGCCGCGAGCACCACCATCGAGACCACCGCGACGAACGCCGTGCGGTAGCGCCTGATCTGGTCGCGGACGCTCAGCCCGTGACCCTCGGTGGCCGCCTCGTCGTCGTTGGGCGTGTGAGCCTCGGTGCTCATCAGCCACCGCTCCCGTCGGCCGGACCCTGAGACAGCGGCCCGTTGAAGTTCGGCATCTTCTGCTTGTAACAGGGCACCAGCGGCTCATATTCGGGCTCTTCGGCGGGGTAGGCCGGGCGCGTGCCGAGCGGCGTCAGCGGCGAGCGCGCGAGCAGGTGGAGGCCCTGGATTTTCGTGTTGAGGACCGAGACGGGTGCCGACTTCAGCGTCTGGCCGCTGTTGCCCACGACGAAGTGCGCCGAGGCGCCGTTGCCGTCGAAGCCTTGGCCGATGCCGGCCAGGCCCACCAGGCCATACCAGAATTCCTTGTAGTTTTCGACGCCCGAGGTGCTCGAGCCGTCCTGGATCTTGGTGTTGCCGGCCGGGTAGATGAGGTTCGTCAGGCACTTGTTGAACGATTCGGTCTGTTGGTAGAGCGGGATCTGTTCGGCCTGCAGCTTCGCCAGCGACGGCGCGGCTTCGGCGAGCCCTTTCGCGACGCCACCGAGCTCCTGGGGCGAGAGCGAGGCCTGCACCTGTTCGATCCATGGCAGCAGGGCCTTGACGGTCGCGTTCGTGTTGCGCACGCCGGGCAGGATGTCGTGTGCGAAGGCCTCCGTGGGCCCGAACGATGCATCGAGCCCGGCCAGTCCCCGGTCGATGTTCGTCAGCGAGCTCGGGAGCTCGGCGACGGTCGCGTTGAGCTCCGAGGCCTGGCTGGCGAGGGCCGCGAAGAAGGTGTTGAAGTTGGGGATCAGTTCACTGAGCTGCTGCTCGTGCACGTTGAGCGCCGCGGTCACCTTGCCGATGCTCGCGACCAGTTTGGAGAGGTCGTGCGTTTCGGTGCCGGTGATCGCCTGGTTGATGATCGCGCCGCCGCGCAGCGAGGAGGGCCCGCGCTGGTAGGCCTTGTTGATCGCCTGCGCGCCGTTGATACCGCGCACTTCCGGTTCCTGTTCGGCGTCCTCGGCGGCCGTCGGCTTGGCCGTCAGGCCGTCGCCGTAGCCGATCAGGAAGTTCTGCAGGTTCGCGCGCGTTTCGGTGTTGAGCGCGTCGAGCACCTGATCGAGCTGGACGGGGTCGGAGGTCTGCGTGATCGGGACCGTGTAGCCGGAGGAGACCGTCCTGGCCGAGGGGCTTCCGGGCTGCAGTTCGACGAACCAGTTGCCTTCCAGGAACAGGCGCGGGCGGATCTTGAGGGTCGCGTCTTCGTGGATCGGCAGTCCGCCCGGTTCGATTTCCATGTTCACGAGGCCCACGTTCCCGTCGCGCGCGATCGAGGTGACCTTGCCGATGTCCACGCCCGCGATGCGCACCGGGGACTTCGGTTTGACGTTGACCGCCGTCGCGAACACGGCCTTCAGGCGGAAGCCGTGTTTGAACGGCACGTGCTTGGTGAAGCCGAAGTAGGCCACGAACGCGACCACGATCACGAAGATGAGCCCGTAGCGCACGGGGTGCGCGCGATGCAGCTCGGACGCGGGGACATCTTTGTGGCGCCGCCACAGGCGCAGGCCGCTCATTGCGTCACCGTCGCCTTCGTGGCGCTCGACTTCGTCGAGCTCGTGAGCCCGAGGGCCTTCAGCGTGGAGCTGGGGTAGGTCTGACCGAACAGGTTTTCCTTGCGCGAGGTGAATTCGCGGTTGTTGGTCAGGGAGCCGGGGGGCAGGTTCCCGATGACGGCCTGGCCCTGGATGAAGTTCTCGTTGCCCGCTTCGCAGACCTGCCGCTGTCCGGGAGCGGACACGTTCGGGTAGGGATTGACGTGCACGTGGTTGTCGTCGATGATCGGCCCGAGCGTGCCGTTGAAGGTCTTCTGGCGTTCCACCGATGGGCCGTTGGCCGGAGCCGAGGCCGGGTAGCCCTCGTTGTTGGGGCCCGCCGGCGCGAGCACGAGGCCCGTGCGGGCCAGTGTCCCGACTCCCACGTTCTCGGACTCGAGACTCGCGACGTTGCGGAAGGCCAGCGTCAGGTAGTTGCACTTGGCCTGCACGGGTGCGAAGCCGGAGAGCAGCGGGTTGCCGATTTCGAGCGTGCGGGTGAAGTCTTCGAGCGCCAGCGAGACGACCGGGTTCTCACCGAATTCCGCGAGCGCTTCCGAGGATTCCCTGAGGCTCGAGTTCAGCGCAGTGGCTGCCCTGAGGTTCACAGCGCCGACTGTCACCGCGTGGCCCAGTGGCGCCGCGAGCGTGCTCAGCGACTTCGCGCTGGGACGCAGCAGATGCATGAACTCGGTCGCGTTTTCCAGGAACGGTTCCTGGTGGGGGAGCGAGTAGATCGCCTGTTCGAGCGACGGCGGCCCGCCTTCGGTCGCGAGTTCGATCGAGCGCGCCACGCTCGCGAAGGCCTTGAAGAACGTGTCGAGGTCGGTGTAGTAGGCGGCCTGCGTGTCGGCGACGGGCGCCGACTGCGAGGCGACCCGGTCGAGTGCGGGGAACAGTTCACGCAGCTCGGTCTGGGGCGCCGCTAGGTTGTGCAGCACCGGGATCGCGTTGTCGACCAGCGGGCGCAGTTCGGCGATCGTGATGTTCAGCCCCAGTCCGCGCTCGGCGAGACCGTTGCCGAAGTTGATGTTGTTGACCTTGATCGCCGTTCTCGTCTTCTGGTCGAACGTGTTGAAGAGTTCGTCGATATCGACCGGTTCGCGGGTCTGGCTCGCCGGGATCGTCTGCCCCGGCTTGATCGTCCGCGACGAAGTGCCCTTTTCCAGTTCGAGGTACTTCAGGCCGATCGCCGAGACCGACTGCACGATCGCCCTGGTGTCCGCCGGCAGCGGCTCCACGCTCTTTTCGAGCTTGAGATGGGCGACCGCGGTGATGCGGCCGGTCTTCGGGTTCTGTTCCGCGGTGAGCGAGCCGACGATGCCCACGCGCGTTCCCGCCACCCGCACCTGGTTGGCCGGCTCGAGACCGGAGGCCTCGGGCAGCGCCACGTTGATGTTGTACGTGGGCACGAACGGCAGCCCGTTGTTGGCGTTGTAGGAGATGTAGACGGCCACCACGACGATCAGGGTCGTGACGGCCCCGATCAACAGCGGGCTGGCGGCGAGGGAGCTGTTGCGGCGCCGGTTCATCAGGGCGTCTCCGAGGGGTCGCAGCTGAGCAGTTCGCTGTCCACGAACGGCGAGGAGCCGTCGGCGGCGGGCGCCGTCGCGGCCCCCGGGCAGCGGCGCAGTTCGCCGGTTTTGAGGCCCGCCAGCGCCCCCTGCGGGCTCGTCGGCGTGAGCGTGTTGTTGGCGCCGAGCGCGAAGTCGGGCAGGATCGGGCTGATGTGGACGTAATGTCCGTAGGCGTCGTAGTAGGCGCTGGTCTGCCCGAAGGTCCGCAGTGTGCCCGCCAGGTCGGGTGAGTACGGACCGAAGAAGGCTGTGATCGGCACCGATTCCTTCTCGGCGGTGACGCTCGCGGGTGAGCTCGTCGTCAGCGTCTGGGCGAGCGCGGGCAGGTCGCGGATCAGATCGGTGAGGTCGTTGTTGGGTCCCGGGCGGTTGAAGGCCAGGTTGAGGTTGCCCACGACGGGCGTCGCCTGCTGCACCAGCGGGCGCAGGCGGCTGAAGAGAGTGGTGAGCGGCCCGGTCGTGGGCCGCGCTGCGATCACGAGCTCTTCGAGCGCCGCGAAGGCGGCCGGCAGGTCGGCGAACGTGCGGTTGCCCTGGCGCAGGGTGATCGGCAGCTGACGCAGTCCCTTGGCGAGGTTTTCCTGCTGTGCTCCGATCGCCTGGAATGTGGTGTTCGCGTTTTCGATCAGGTCGGCCAGCGGTTCCTTGCGCGCCCCGATCGTCGTCACGGCCTTGGCGGTTTCCACGAGGAAGCTCGTGAAGGTCGGCTGGTCGCGGACGAGCTCGTTGAAGAAGTGGGTGGTCGCGCTGAGAGCGGGCGGGAAGTATTCGGTGGAGGTGGACAGGTCGCGGCTCGCCCCGATGTACTGTTCGGCCGAGCCCTGGATGAACTCCTGAAGCCCCTTGCGGGTCTTGGGGTTCAGCGTGTTGAACAGCTGGTCGAGGTCGACGACTTCCTTGGTCGCCGTCGCGGGCAGCGTCGAGCCCGCGGGCAGCGCCGGGTTGTTGTTGGGCCCGGGCTGCAGCGCGATGTAGCGGTTGGCGACGCTCGACAGCGACGGCACCCTCACCTGCGCGACGGTGCCCACGTGCAGCGGCACGAGCGAGGATTCGATGTGCATCGTCACCTTCGCCTTGAAGTTGGGGGTCAGGACGATGTTCGTGACGCTCCCGACGGGCGCGCCGCCGACGAGCACCTGGTCGCCGCGAACGAGCTGACCCGCTTCGTTGAAGATCAGCTCGTAGTTCGCCCCGCTCGAGCCGGAGAACACGAGGAAGGCGACGATGAGCACGACCGCGCCGAGCGCGGCCACGGCCAGGACCCGCGCGACGTTTCGCCGCGAGGAGCGCGCCGGTCCCGGTCCGGGTCCCGGCGGAGTCGGCGGGGGAGGCGGAGGCGGGGTGCTCGGTGGGCTGGGCGGGCTAGCCGTTGCCATTGGCTTCGCTTTCGCCGCCCGCACCCGCGCCGCCGCGCGCGTCGGGGATCGCCGCCGGGGAGGGGCCGCTGGCTACCGTGGGGTCGGGGATCTCCCCGAGACGCGCGATCAGCCGGATCCACTCGCTCGGCGAGAGCGAGGAGTCGAACAGGCCGGCCGTGCGCGCCTGCCCGCTGCCGGGAGCCTCGTAGGTGACGCCGATCGCGTCGCCCGCGCTCGCCCTGGCGATGGCGCCGGCCGCGCCCGGGTAGCTCATCTGACTCACTATTCGCTGCGGCCTGGTGATGCCCTGGAGCATCAGCAGCTTGCGCACCGTGGTGTCGGCGATCGTGCCCGGCCCCTCGTGCCCGGCGAGCGCGACCCCGTTGACGGCCGTGATCTGCACCGACTCGCCGGAGTCCGCCGCGAATGTCGCTGTGCTCGGCGCGGTTGCTGCGGCGCCGCAGGGCAGGCCGGCCACCGTCGGCCTCAGCCCGGACACCGAGAGGTACTCGAGCATCGCCAGCACGCGCCTGTCGACCCTGCCCGTCTGCATGTCCTGGCGCGCGCACAGGTCCATCTGGATGCCCGCGTCGTGCAGCACCTGCGGCTCGAGCTGGGACTTCGACTCCAGCAGCACCTGCCCGACGGTGGGAGAGGTCGCGAGGAACGGGTTCTCGCCCTTGGCCCTGAAGATCGAGGTGTTCCCGAGCGCCACCCAGCCGTCGAGGATCGGCTTGGGGTCGATCAGGGGCGCGCCGGCTCCGGCGGGACGGATCTCGAACAGGATGTGCGGCTCACCATCGATGCCGAGGGCGTCGTAGCCGCCGGATCCCACGTGGCCGAGGACGGTCCCGGCGAGCACCTGCACGCCCGCCCGCAGGGAATGCAGGTAGACGTCGTCGGGGCCTTCGCGGAACTCGCGCACCCCCGGGTTCACGGCAGGCGGGCTGGGCGCCCGGGTCGGGCCCGGCGCGGGGGTCCGCGGCGCGGGCGGGGCAGCTTCCAGGGTCGCGGCCGCCCCGAACGCCAACCCTGACACGGCAGCCCCCTCGGTCATCGGCGAGCGCGGCTGCACACCGGCGGTCGCGGGACCGCGGGGCACCGCTTCGCCCGCCCCGCCGGGGCGGGCGATGCGCGCGCTGGGGGCCGAGTGCACGTGCGCCTCGAGCACGGGGTAGAGCGAGGCGACCTCGCCGAGCTCGCCGTAGACGTAGGTGTTGCCGAACGCGTCGCGCAGCGAGATGAAGCGCCCCAGCGCGGGCGAGTCTCCGACTTGGACGATTTCGCCGTCCTGGACGGCGATCACGGGCGCTCCCGCGCCTGCGTAGATCGTCGTGCCGACGAGCGTCCTCGGCGTCGTCGAGCCGCCGCCCGCGAGCGTCTGGAAGCCGTCGCTGAAGTGCGCGGCGGCGTGCACCGGGAAGCGCGCCTCGGTGAGGTCCGTGATCGCGCCGAGCAGTTCCGAGGGCGTGCCGCCGAGAAGCTGGGCGCGCAGCATCACCGATTCGACGTAGGCCTGGGAGTGGTTGTAGGAGAACACCGCCGCCCGGATGTTCTGATCGCCCCCCGCCGCACGCAGGTAGCGGGCCGCGGCGAAGATCGCGTCGGCCGGGTTGTATGGGTCCTTGAAGCCCGCGCCGTTGGCGTCCACCCCGTACTGCGCCCACTCCGCCGGGAGGAACTGCATCCATCCCTCGGCGCCGGCGCTCGAGACGCTCAGGTCGCGTCCGTAGTCGGTCTCGACCTCGTTGATCGCCGCGAGCACCTGCCAGGGGATCCCGTAGGCGGTGCCCGCAGCCTGGAAGATCGGCAGCAGGAAGGGCGGGATGCCGAAGCTTTCGATGAAGAAGCTCGGGACGCCGGCGATCGCCTCGAGCCCCGGCGGCAGCGCGGGCGTGAGCGCGGAGGGCGACGGCGCGCGCTGCTTGGCGCGCACTTCGGCGCCCGCCTGGTTTTCGCCGCCCTGCGCTCCCGCGCCGCCGCTCGACGCGGGCCCCTGCTTCGCGTGCGCGTGGCCCGCGCCGCCGGAGCCGCCGGGCGTGACTCCCTGCGCGTGCCCCCCCTGGACCTGCGGCGTCGCGGGCGCTTCCGGCGCCGCTGTGGCGGGGGCCGGCTGCGGCACCGTCTGCGCGGGTTCGCTGCCGCTCGTGGGCGCAGGCGCCGGAACGGAGGTCGTTTCGCCCGCCGGGCCCGCGATCGTCGTCGTGCTCGCTTCGCTGGCCTGGACGCTCGCGGGAAGCGCCAGCGCGAGCGCGAGCAGGCCCGCCGTCGACAGGCTGGCGGTGCACCCTCGAGGTCGTCTGCTCATCGCGTCACTCAGTTGCCGAGCAGGTAGTTGAGGAGCATGCCGCCGGCTTCCGAGCCTTCGGACGCGGGCGCGTAGTAGGTGGTGCCGGCCGTCGAGCCGCCGACCGGCTGGCTCGCCGCGGCCGAGCTGCCGCCCGTCGGGTTCGGCGCGCCCCCTGTCGGCGCGGCGCCCGAGAGTTCGCGCGGCGTCGGCGCGGAGCCCGGGTACTTGGCGAGCGCCTCGGCGGGCGTCTCGCCCTTGAGGACCGCCAGCGTGCGCGCCATCACGAGGCTCGTCGTGCTCGGATCGATGTGCGCGAGCTGGCTCGCGAGGCTGGCCGTGGTAGCGGAGGCGGAGGCGGAGCCGGTGTTCCCGAGCTTCGCGCTGCAGCCGGAGACCTTGACCGTGAGCGCGTAGGAGACGCACGCGGTGCCCACGCCCTCGGCGCGCAGGAAGTGCCCGAGCGCGTCGTAGCCGTTTGACGCGCCGGCGCCGAGGAAGATGAAGTCGAGCAGGCGCTCCAGCCCGCCGGTGTTGCGCAGGCTGGTGAGCAGTTCGGAGAGGTTGCCGGTGAACGGCACCGCGGCGCTCCCGAGCGACTTCAGCTGCTTGAGCAGCGGCTCGGTGCGCACGAGCGCCGCGCCGTTGGCCTTCGCCTCCTTGCCGAGGCTTTCGTAGAACACGGTGGAGCTCGCCGAGAATGCCGGCAGCTGCGTGAACGTCTGATTGAGGCCGGGCGCGGCGACTTTGAGATCGGTGAACACCGGCGTCGTTTCATCGGCGAAGCGCGCGAGCTTTTCCATCGACGGGATGAGCTCTTCGAGGAACTTCGGGAACAGCTGCAGGTTGCGAGCCAGGTTGCCGCGCTGGTTGGCCGTGGCCTGGGCCACCGTGTTGCTCTGCACGAAGAAGTCGGCGAACTTTTCGCGCACGGCCGCGAGCGGGGCCAGCGCCGTGTTGGAGTCGACCGCCAGTTTCGCGAGCACGTGGTTCTCGTTGGCGAGGACCGCGAGGACCTTGTCGAGTTCCTGCAACGCCGGGTTGGCGCGGATGATGACTTCCCGCAGGTCGCTGCCGCGCCCGGCGAGCCCGGCGCCCAGTTCGTTGAGGATGATCGTGAAGCGCTGGCGTTCGGGCAGGCGGCTGAGGTCGCCGAGCAGGTCGACGTCGACGGGGCTGCTGGTGTTCTGTACCGGCAGGAGCCGGTCCCCGGCGCCTTCCTGGCCGGATGGGATCGTCTTCAGCGGCGGGGGCAGCGGCGCACCTTCCACGCGCGGCTGCGTGGGGAGGCAGTCGACGTACTTCTCGCCGATCAGCGCCTGCGGGCGGATCGTACAGCTGGCATCCGCGCGGAAGTCCTGAAAGCCGGGTGTTTCGATGTTCATCACGACCGCTGCCTTGGCCTGCGGCGTGGGTTCAACCGCTGTGACGGCGCCGACCCTGACGCCCTCGATCTTGACGTTCTCCCCCGGAATGAGGTTGCCGGCGTCGTCGAAGATCGCGCGCACGTTGTAGCTGCCGTTGGACCCTCCCGCCGAGGTGGCGAGCAGCACGATCGCGAGCAGCAGAAGGATGCAGGCAGCGCCGGCCACCGCGGCCAACAGGCCCCTTCGCCCGGCGCTCTCCATCCTCACCCCACTCCTTTCGAGCCGTTCACGACAAGGCGGGCGACCTCACTCACACGAGATCGCCCGCCCCCATTACTGCACCAGAGCCTACGCCCAGCCGGGCGCAGGCCCTTCCGTGTTGTCTATTTCCGCGGGCATGGCGCCGTGTAGGGCACCGTCACGGCCTGGCGGGGAAGACCGCCGAGTTCCGCGAAGACGACTTCCGCCTTCAGCGGCAGGCCGCCGTGGCATTT
>Ga0209040_10002013_pt1 | contig 16043 bp, 19 predicted proteins | sample BogFormECP12_OM3_FD_188240 | JGI IMG/M metagenome (GOLD analysis project Ga0209040, IMG submission 188240) | Bog forest soil microbial communities from Calvert Island, British Columbia, Canada - ECP12_OM3 (SPAdes) (version 2) | ecosystem: Environmental > Aquatic > Freshwater > Wetlands > Bog ...
GGCGTTCAGGCCCCGCTCGAGGCCGCGACGGGCCTCTTCGTCGTACGCAATTTGCTTGGCCATTGCGAAGTGATTCCTCCGATTGGGGATGACACGTCTTGGCCGGGTGCAGTGCCCGCGACGGACGGCTGTGGGTGTCTCCCGCTGGCGCGGCCCCGGCCTCACCGTCCCGACCTAGCACTCACCGGTCGCGAGTGCCAACGTCATTCTTAGCACTCGCCTATGCCGAGTGCAAGAACAGGTCAGTGGCTATCGCGGTGCGCGTAAACCGTCGACGACGACGTCGGTCACCCGCTCGGCCAACTCCGAGTTGTAGGCCTCCATCGCCTGGCATCCGACCAGGATCGACTTCACCTCGCGCACGCCGATGTCTCGACGCGCGGTGCCCGCATTCTGGGCGGCGCGGAGCAAGTCGTCGAGCATGGCCAAAAATGCATCCTCGGCGTCCGGCGCGGCCTGCGCGATGTCAATGCCGAGACCGGCCAGCGCCTCGACCATGCCACGGTCCGTCGCGCCCCACTGCAGCACCATCGAGCGCAGAAAGCTGAAGATCGCCTCGCCGGGCCCGGCGGATTCCAGCAGCGCGTGCCCGTCGTCGATAAAACGTTGCATTCGGTCCGCGATGACCGCGTGGAACAGCGCCTCCTTGGTCGGGAAGTGACGGTAGACGGTTCCGGCGCCGACTCCGGCGCGGCGGGCGATCTCGTCGATCGGCACCGACAAGCCATCGGCCGCAAAGGTTTCGTAGGCGACCTCCAGCACCCGGGCGCGGTTCCGCGCCGCGTCGGCGCGCAGCCGGGGTATTGGTTGAGCCATCTCACGTCACCCACTGGTTGACAAAACGGGGCGCGCGTTCCGTATAGTGACATCAACCGGAGCGCTCGCCCCGTTTACCTTACAACTGAGGAGCCTCGCATGGCCAAGTGGACCACCGCCGACATTCCCGACCAGACGGGTCGTGTCGCCGTCATCACCGGAGCCAACACCGGCCTCGGGTACGAGACCGCGCGTGCACTTGCCGAGCACGGCGCACACGTTGTGCTGGCGGTGCGCAATCTCGAGAAGGGCAAGGACGCCGTTGCCCGCATCACCGCCGCAAGTCCCCGCGCCGACGTTGCACTCCAGGAGCTCGACCTGACGTCGCTGGACTCCATCCGCGCCGCGGCGCGGCAATTGCGGTCCGATCACGACCGCATCGACCTGCTGATCAACAACGCCGGCGTGATGTACACACCGAAGTCGACCACCAAGGACGGCTTCGAGTTGCAATTCGGCACCAACCACCTCGGCCACTTCGCCTTCACCGGTCTGCTGCTCGATAAGCTCTTGCCGGTTGCCGGTTCACGGATCGTGACGGTCAGCAGCATCGGCCACCGAATCCGCGCCGACATCCACTTCGACGATCTGCAGTGGGAGCGCAGCTACAACAGGGTCTCGGCCTACGGGCAAGCCAAGCTGGCCAACCTTTTGTTCACCTACGAACTGCAACGACGGCTCGCCCCGCACGGGACGACGATCGCCGCGGCCGCCCACCCCGGCGGCTCGAACACCGAGTTGATACGCCACCTGCCTCGGCTGGCTGCGGCCGTCTACCCCGTGCTCGAAGCCCTCTTCCAAGACTCGGCCATGGGCGCCCTGCCCAGCCTGCGTGCCGCCACCGACCCGGGGGTGCTGGGTGGGCAGTACTACGGACCCGACGGCTTCGCGCAAACGCGTGGCTATCCAAAGCTGGTGTCGTCCAGCCGCAAGTCGCACGACGTCGACCTGCAGCGACGGCTGTGGGCGGTCTCCGAGGAGCTCACCGGGGTGGTGTATCCCGTCACCTAAGCCGACCAAGGTGAAGTGTGTTGAAGCGACGTCGGCCCTACGCTCTGCCCATGCAATTAGCGGTCAGCGATGAGGGGCTTCGGGTGGAGGCCGGCTCGAGTGAGGCTCTGGCGGGAAAGCTGGCGAGCAACAGTCCACCGGCGGCGGGATCGTCACGACTGATCAGCGCGGCGGCGGTCGATGCTACTCACGCGCGGATCGCAGCGACCGGCATGAGGTGCGCGTTGCGGGTGCAGGCGACGGCGGCCAAGCTCACCACGGCCGCTGCCCGGTTCACCGATAACGAAACCGGCTCTGCGGCAAGGTTTCTCGCGCTACCTGCGCCGACGGTGAGCTGAATGCCCGACGCCGCACGACTGCCCGGCTTGTCGGAAGTCCAGGGCCTGGACACCACGTATCTGCGCGAGGCGCAGAAATATTGGTCCAACAGCGGCAATCTGTGGGACCAGGTCTTCACCGAAGTCCACGAGAAGATTTCGACTCCCGCGGGCAGCCCGTGGATAGGTGAGGCAGCGGCGGCGGGGCAAGAGCGCGCCTACATTGACATGATCAAGGTCCGCGGCGCGGCGTTTCAGTTGCTTGAGGCCGCCGAGGTCGCCCGCCAGGGTGACGCTCAGCTTCAGGCCCGCAAAGACGAAGTGCTCGACGCGGTGCGGGATGCGCAGCGGGACGGCTTTGTGGTCGGTGAGGATTATTCTGTCACCGACCGCTTTCGAAGCGGCTCAGCCGCATTCAGGACGGAACGACTCGCAGAAGCAGAAGAGCACGCTGCTTTCATCCGTCACCGCGTCGCCGCTCTCGTCGCCACCGATCAAGAATTCGGCACCCGGATCACCGCCGCCACTGAAGGAATCGACAACCTCAGCTTCGGCGAGACCGACCTCGACGACACGCGAAATCACGTCCAGGCCGTCGACCACAACACGTTCAAGGACGCTCCGAATCCACCGCCTGATCCGCCACCGGGCGGCTGGAGCCAAGACCCGCTGATGCGGGCTGCACAGAAGATCGCCTACGGGCACGCCTTGGACGCTAAATACCACTTAAAGGATTTCCCGGACTTGACTCCGGACCAGTTGGCCGACCTGGTCCACCAAATGATGCAAGACAGCATCAGCAATCCGAAGGGCCTGATACTTGGCAATAGCAGAAGCGACGGCGCGCCCGTCATCTACGACCCCAAAACAAATACCGCCGTGATATTCGACCCCACAGGCGAAGCTAGAGGTTCCGACGGCGGCACAGTCTTCAAACCTAAAAACGGAAGCGACTACATCACGGGCAACCAAGCCAACAACACAGAGCCCAAGATCAAAGACCGCGTCGGCTCCTTCTCGCCCAACCGGTTTGAGCCACGGCCTGCCGGCCCGCCGCGGGCTGGCGGACAACCTGCGCCGCTCAGACCACCGCCGCGTGCGCCGGTGCCGGCCGCACCGCCCGTTAAGCCCTCGCCGGGCGCCGGCGAAGGCGGCACGGCCCTGCCGGAGCTGCCCTTCGGTCCCGGACTACCGTGGGATTCGCCCGCGACCGGGCCGCACTTCGTCCATCCACCACACAGCATCCACCGCATGCCAGTGCTAGGTGAAGATCCAGAGGAGTTCGAAGAATAAATGAATCCACTTGATGTACACCTAATTAGGCTGAACCGATGACCGAGCCCGGGCTCATCGCGATCGACATGACCGACGACGAGCGAGACTTTATGCAGACCGCTCTCACCGAGTTCGGCGGCACCGCCAGCTATAAGCCTTTTCCGATCAAGATTCTCGGCGTGTCGACGGACGACGAGTTCGAAGACTTGTTGGACCGGCTCAGAATGGCCATCGCGAGGAGATACCCGCTTTCTGAATTGGACTGGGCGCGTGCACAGTTGCTTACCGAGATGTGTTGGGGAAGCGACATGATCGGCTCGGGAATTGACTTCACATACAGCTGCCGAGATGAACTAGCGGTCCCTTTGATGCGTTCAATCCAGCGAAAACTTCGCCGCTTTGGTCTGGGAGGTGCGCTATTCCCCGACAACGGCGGCCGCCGTACCTACGCCGAAGTTGAGGCGATGAAGCGCCAACGGGAAGCTCAGGGCAAGTCGAGCAACTGCTCGTAGAAGCCACCGAATCGGCGGGCTGTGTCGATCAGATGGATCTCGAGGATCCAGTGACAACGGCGGCCGCTCGGGTCCGTGCGCCGCATCGGCTTGGTCGATCCGGGCATGATGTACCACTCAGTGGCCGTCCCGGCGATCTTCTTGTGCGGGAACTCCCCGACTAGGTGGCCCGCGATATGGCTGCCCCAGCCGAAGCCCTCGGCACGAGCCACCTCGACGGAGACGTCGAACAACTCGGCGCCGGTGATATCCGGGTGGTTCTCGAAATAGTCGCGGCCGGCCTGCCACACCCGTGGCAGCGCGTCGCGGACGGCGTGTTTGTCTGGGTCGTCGCCCAGCACGAACGTGCGCCCGAAATCGGCCTCCCACTCCTCGAAAATCGGACCGAAGTCGAGGAACACGATGTCGTCATCGGCGATGACCCGGTCCGGTGGGTGCTCACGGAACGGCTGGAGAGTGTTCTCACCGGCTCGCACGATCCGCCGATGCCAGTGCCGCGTCACCCCGAACAGCTCTCCGGCCAGCTTGTGAATCTCGTCCGACAAGTCCTGCTCACCGATACCGGCGCAGATCATCGCGCGTCGCTCGATCTCGTCGAACAGTTGCGCCGCCTTATCCTGGGCATCAAGAAGCTTTTCCGCGCGGGCATTTTCGTCGGCGACAGGCTTCTGCACAGCAACGATGCTACGACCCCAACGGAGCACTGATGTCGCTCGTGGTGCCGCCCTACCCGCCGCCCCGTTACACCGAGGACGAGCCTGAGGTCAGCGCATGGCTCAAGCGATCTGACGAGCCGCCGGACTACGAGACCTACGGAATCAAGTACCACTACTTAGCCAATCAGCAAGCCACCGGCGGCGACTATGGCCTCTACCGCGTCGACATCTCTCCGGCCGGAGGCGGGCCCGGTCCGCATTTCCACCGCGCCATGTCCGAGGCGTTCTTCGTGCTCTCCGGAACCATGAAGCTCTATGACGGCTCAAAAAATGGGGACTGGCTCGATAGCCATCAAGGCGACTTTCTCTACGTGCCGCCGGGCGGGATCCACGGCTTCCGCAACGAGGCCGACGAACCGGCATCGGTCCTGATGCTGTTCGCACCCGGTGCGCCGCGCGAGGCCTACTTCGAAGGGTTTTCAGCGCTGGCAGACATGACCGACGACGAACGCCGAGAGTGGTTCATCCGCCACGACAACTACTGGGTGCAGTAGACGCCGGCTTCAGCCCCACTGCGCAAAGTAGGGACGCTCCGGCTTGCTCTTCTCGACGAGGATGAATACCACACCCCACGGGTCGACGAACCATGTCGTGCGGACTCGCGCCACGTCGGCAACGCCATCGACCAGAAAGCGCACCCCCTTGGCCTCGAGCTCAGCCCGGGTGGCGTCGAGGTCCTCGCAGATCAACCCCACGTGCGACAAGCCGTGGTCGGTGAGGGCCGCGGCGCTGCGCTGATCGCCGCCGGCGACGCCGAGATACTCGATCACCTCGAGGACCCGATCGCCGTCGTCGTCGAAGCCGACGATGGCCGCTTTCATGGTGGGATCGGACACCAGCTGGCCCATGTCGTCGCGAATCGCGTCGCCGGCCATCACGTAGGGCGGCGACAGCACCCGCAGGCCCAACACGTCGCGATAAAACGCCACCGCCGCTTCGCAGTCCGGCACACAAACGCCGGAGTGGGCCAATCCGGTAATCACGATCTGAACAATGTCAAAAGTGGGGCCATCGCACTAGGGGGCCCGCCGCTCAGCTGTTCAGCACCGGCAACAGCAGCCTCGACGACGAACGGACGGTGTTGATGCTGCTGGTTCCTACGGTGGCGTGGTGGAAGTTCATGATCACCGGCATTTCGGGATTCCAGTCGTCGCTGGACAGCGTCAACCGGATGCGGTGTCCACGGCGGAACCGGCGGGCGTTGGGGACCAACGGGATTCGGTATACGACGTCCTCACCGATCGGGACGCCGACCGCAGTCCGGCACGGCAGCGCAGGCGCGCCCGGTCGGCTAGCGTCTTCGTCGACCTCGCGCATGCTGGCCCGCAGGAAACCGGAGCTGAGGTGGTCGACAAGTGAGCCATCTTCGGCGACGTCGGAGACCACCACTATCCATGCGGTGTCCAGTGCGGTCGCTGAGGCAACCACTCGCAGTTCGATGTCGCCGGCCACGTCGAGGTCTTCTTCCAGCGGCGCGCTGGTCCAGATCAACAGCGCGGGCGGGTCGATCGAGCTGGGCTTGGGCCGGTTGAGTCCTGTTCCCAGGGCCATGTATTCGCGGCTGCCCGGATCGCCTTCGTCGGTGTCCAGCACCCCGTCTGCGCGCAACGCGAATTCACGATGTGAGCTGTCCGGCGGTGGCCACGACTCCACCGCCTTCCATTCGTCGGTCTCGGGCAGGAAGTAGCGAAACGCCGGCCCGTCCAGGATGCCGGTGTCGTGCCCCTTGAGCCAATGGTCGTACCAGGCAAGGGCTTCGATGTGCATGCTCTCCCACGGCCAGGTCAGCCCGAATTTGCCGAGCATCGCCACCCGGACGCACGGGCTCTTGGTCAGGTTCGGCAGCGCCGAGAACGTCGACGGCAGATGTAGCGGGGCGTTCTCCCAGTCGCAGCCCAGATACAGCGGGATGTCGATGTTTTCGAGCAGCGGTGTCAGATCGCGGTCGTCCCACCACTCGTCGCGCAGCGGGCGTTTGACGACGATGTCCTGCCACAGCTCATCCCACGGCCGCGGCGGGTGGGGCAGCTTCATCAGCAGATTGAGGATGCCGTTGGCCGATTCGCCGTTCATGGTGGCGAACTTCTTGTGCAGCCGAGGGCGATTCAGGATGCGGCGGGCAATGGCGAACGGCGCGCTGCGATAGAAGCCGTCGCTCTTGGAGGACGTCAGTCCGACCATCGACAGAAACGAACTGATGAAGGCCGTGCTGACCAGGCCGTGATGCGACGCGCCCTCGAAGAGGTCGCTGGTTGCGGCGAACGGGAAAACGGCCTTGAGGTGCGGAGGCCGCTCGACGGCCGCCTCAAGCTGGGTCACGGCGAAGTAGCTGATACCCAACATGCCGACATTGCCGTCGCACCAAGGCTGCTCGGCAACCCACTCGATCAGGTCGTACAGGTCGCGCCGCTCTTGACTGTCCATGAAGGTGAAAGTTCCGCCGGAGCCGCCGGTTCCGCGTAGGTTGGCGATGATGTGGACGTAGCCGCGGGGCACCCAGAAGTCGGTGGCTCCCGCCTCGATGAAGCCGGCCGGTGCGCCGAGGTCCTGCACTTGCCGCGCATACGGAGACGCGGCCACCAGCGCCGGAAAAGGCCCGTCGGCATCGGGCCGGAAGATGTCGGCCACCAGCTCGATTCCGTCCCGCATCGGGATCCGGACGTTGACGTGCCGACGCGTGTGATAGCGCGATTCGCTGAGGTTGCGGAATTCACGGCCCGATGTCTGCGGCCCGTTCAGTTGACGCTGGCCGCGTTCGGTTCCGGCGACCCGCTTCGAGATGGTGCTCATGCCTACTCCCAGAAGTTTCATATTGCGTTGAGACAAGTCTCATCGTAGGATGAAACTAGTTTCACGGCAAGATGAGATTTCAAAATTTTGCAGAAACCGGATTTCCTCGGAGGAAACGCGATGACAACAGCTTCTAAACCCGCCGAAACCCCCGTTTTCGACCTCGACGGCACCATCCGGGAGCGGCACTCCATCCGGATGTTTCTGCGGGACAAGCCAGTTCCGGCCGAGCTGATCGACGAGGCGCTCGAGCTAGCCATCCGCGCCCCTTCGAACTCCAACACCCAGCCTTGGCACCTGACCCTGACCAGCGGCGCGGCCCGCGACCGGCTCGTCACCGACTTGCTCAAGGCGGCCCATTCCGAAGCCCCGCCCGCGCCAACGATCCCGCCGGCATACCAGCACAACCGCAGCGAGGTCGGCGGCATCATCTATCCCGCGATGGGCGTGCGCCGCGAGGACAAAGAGGGCCGCCGCGTCGCAATCCTGCGGAACTATGAGTTCTTCCACGCTCCGATCGGCGGTGTGGTGTCGGTGCACCGGGATTTCGATTACGTCGACAGCATGGCGGTCGGGATGTTCCTGCAGACCTTCGTGCTGGCCCTCACCGCTCGCGGGGTCGGGACCTGCGTTCAGGTCTGCGTCGCCGGCTATCCGGACGTCCTCCGCCAGCACTGCGAGATCCCCGACGAGTACCGCATTCTGAGTGGCATCGCGATCGGCTACACCGACCCCGATTTCGCGGCCAACCATCTCGACATACCGCGCAACCCCGTCGCCGAGAACATTAACTTCCTCGAGCAATGACGCCGTACTCGCCGGGACCGCGGGACGCGCGGGGGGTGTTGGCAGCGCGGATCCTTGCCGCCGCGCGTGCCGAATTCGCCGAAAACGGTGCGGCCGGCACCACGATTCGCTCGGTGGCGCGAGTCGCCAACGTCGATCCGGCACTGATTTATTACTACTTCGGCTCGAAGTCAGGTCTGCTGGAGGCCCCAACGACCCCGCCGCTTCTATGGATGAACGAGGTAGGCCGGGCGTGGGCGGCGGCCCCGCGCGATCAGCTGGGGATCGAGTTGATGCAGACCCTCATAGACAGCTGGGCCGACGACGAAATCGCTCTGACCCTGCGCGCAGCTCTGCTGACGGCCGCGCATGATCCCAGCGCCCGCATCCGCATGCGGACGATCGTCGAGGGGCAGCTACTCGGGTTGGTAACCGGCCACGCTCGCGAAGATCTCCGTCGCGGGCTGATCGCCAGCCAGATCCTCGGCCTGGCGTTGATGCGGTACGTCTGGAAACTCGAGCCGATCGCCTCGCTGAGCACCGATCGCATCACCGCCGCGGTGGCCCCAAACCTTCAGTACTACATCGATTTAACACTGACACCTTCGAACCCAGAGGAGACCCCATGAAGATCGGCATCGGCTTACCGAACCACATCGCCGGCACCCCGGCTTCGCTGATCGGCGGATGGGCACGCCGGGCGCAAAACCGGGGATTCGAATCCGTCGCCACCGTCGACCGCTTGGTTTACCCAAGTGTGGACACGGTCGTCGCGCTGGCACTGGCCGCCGAGGCCGGCACCGACTTGACGCTGGTGACCGATATCTTGCTGGCACCGCTGTATCAACCGATGGTGCTGGCCAAACAACTCGGCAACGTCGCCCAGGCCGCCGGTGACCGCCTCGTGCTCGGCATTGCCGTCGGGGCCCGTGAAGACGATTACGCCGCCGCCGGCGTCGACTTCAGCCACCGTGGACGTCTTCTCGACGAGCAGATCCCCACGATGCGCAGTGCCTGGGATGCCGGTACCACGGTATGCCCGGCGCCGGTACACATTCCGGTGCTATTCGGCGGCGAATCCCAAGCCACCATCCGGCGCGCGACGACCGTGGGCGACGGCTGGGTCGCGGGCGGATTGCGCGACTACTCCGGGCAAGGCGCGTTCGCCGACCGCGTGCGGGCGGCCTGGACCGATGCCGGCCGACCGGGCGGGCCTCAACTACACGCTTCGGTCAGCTTCGCTTTCGGCGCCGACGAGGATCTGCAGTCCGGCCGTCAACATATGGCCGACTACTACGGCTTCGCACCCGACTACGCGAAACTCAGCGTCGCCGACTTGATCACCACACCCGACGATGCCCGCGACACCGTGCAGGCTTACCGCGATCTGGGATTCGACCGCCTGCTGTTTCACCCCAGCGTCGCCGACGAACATCAGGTCTACCGGCTCGCCGACGCCATCATCTGACCCGGTGAGTTTCACTCTAGGATGAGACTTATGTCGAAGCGGATATTCACCCCCGGGCCTCGTGACGAGCGGGGAGTGCTGTCGGCACGCATCGTCGCTTCGGCGAGAGAGCAGTTCGCCGAAACCGGATGGGCGGGCACCACCATCCGCGCGGTCGCGCGGGCCGCCGATGTCGATCCGGCGCTGGTGTATCACTACTACGGCTCCAAAGAAAACCTGCTCGATGCGGCCACCACCCCTCCACCCCGCTTTCTCGAAAGCGTCGCCAGCGCGTGGAAGGCGCCGCTGCCTGAATTGGGCCGCGAACTAGTGAAGAACATGCTGGGGGCGTGGGCTGATCCCGAAATCGGCCCGGTGTTGCGTTCCATCGTGCAGACCGCCGCGCACGAACCGAACACACGTGAGAAGCTGTGTCGCGTCGTTGAGGGCAGCTTGATGGGGGTAGCGGAGCTCGGCGCAGACGCGGACGACCGCCGGCTACGCAGCGGGCTGGTCGCCTCGCAGATGATCGGGTTCGCGTTGATGCGTTACGTGTGGAAGATCGAGCCGGTCGCCTCCATGAGCGATGACCAGGCGCTGGCCGCGATCGCTCCGAACGTGCAACGCTACATCGACGGGGACTTGTCAAAGCCGCTAAAGCGGCGGTGAGCGGCGGCCGACTCGCCGCTGTCCTGGGAAGATGCGCGCCCCGATGTGCTTGTCCTAGAATGCATCCCGACCAGATAGGAGTCTCCGGGTGCGGGCAACCGAAGCGCCCAGCACCCGGGCTTTGCGGGGCTGGCAGCGGCGAGCCTTGGTGCGGTACTTAACCGCCAAGCCGCGTGATTTCTTGCTGGTCGCTACCCCCGGTGCGGGTAAGACGGCGTTTGCTCTGCGGATCGCTGCCGAGCTGCTGGCAGATCGCAGCGTCGACACGATCACCGTGGTGGTGCCCACCGAACACCTCAAGACGCAGTGGGCGCTGGCGGCGGCCGCCGACAGCATCGCGCTGGATCCCAAGTTCCGCAACGCCGCCGCGCATACCTCGGCGGAGTACCACGGCGTCGTCGTCACCTACGCCCAGGTGGCCAGCCATCCCGCCCGCCATCGGGTGCGCACCGAGAGCCGACGCACGCTGGTGATCTTCGACGAGGTCCACCACGGGGGCGACGCCAAGAGCTGGGGAGACAGCATCCGCGAGGCCTTCGGCGCCGCCACTCGACGACTTGCGTTGACCGGCAAACCATTTCGCAGCGATGATGCCGCAATCCCGTTCGTCCGCTACGAGCCCGACGGCAACGGCGTGCGGCGTTCGGCGGCCGATCACACCTACGGCTACGCCGACGCGCTGGCTGACGGCGTGGTGCGGCCCGTGGTGTTCCTGGCCTACTCTGGTGAGACCCGCTGGCGGGTGGGCGCGGGCTCAGAAAACGAGAGAGTGTACGCCGCGCGGCTCGGTGAACCTGCCAGCATCGAGCACACCACTCGGGCCTGGCGCACCGCACTGGATCCGGCCGGCGAGTGGATGCCCGCAGTAATCTCGGCCGCCGACACGCGGCTGCGGCAACTACGCGACGGCGGAGTACCCGATGCCGGCGGCATGATCATCGCGTCGGATCAGAAGGCCGCCCGCGCCTATGCCGTTCTGCTCGAACGACTTACCGGTGAGATGGCAACCGTCGTCGTTTCCGACGACCCCGGCTCGTCAGACCGCATCGCGACGTTCTCCGCAGGCACCAGCCGGTGGTTGGTCGCGGTGCGAATGGTCTCCGAGGGTGTCGACGTGCCGCGGCTCGCCGTTGGCGTGTATGCCACCAGCGCGTCGACCCCGCTGTACTTCGCCCAGGCGATCGGCCGCTTTGTGCGGTCCCGGCGTCCGGGCGAGACAGCGAGCGTATTTCTGCCGTCGGTGCCGTCGCTGCTACAACTGGCCAGCGAGCTTGAGGCACAACGCAATCACGTGCTGGGCGAGCCGCACCGAGAGACCGACGAACTGGAGGCCGCGCAGCGCCGCCAGACCGAGCCGTCCGAAGCCGAGGACGCGTTCATGTCGTTGGGCGCCGACGCGGAACTCGACCAGGTGATTTTCGACGGCTCGTCGTTCGGCACCGCCACCCCCGCGGGTAGCGACGAAGAGGCTGATTACTTAGGTCTACCCGGCCTTTTGGATGCCAACCAGATGCGAGAGCTGTTGCTGCGCCGCCAGGTTGAGCAGCTAGACCGTCGCAGTCGCAACGGCGCCGCCGTGCCCGAACCGGTCACCCGGCACGGGCAATTGCGGGACTTGCGCCGCGAACTCAACGCTCTGGTGTCGGCAGCACACTATCGAACGGGCAAGCCGCACGGGTGGATTCACAACGAGCTGCGCCGCCTCTGCGGCGGCCCGCCGGTCGCTGCGGCCAGCTCCGAACAGCTCAGGGCGCGTATCGAAGCGGTGCGTGGATTGACCGCCTAGCGCCTCGCCCACATGCTGTCGGCGACCCACGGCGATGCCTGCGCCGCCACTGCCCAGGCCTGGTCTTCCGGCACGTCGATCAACGGGTAGCGCTTGACGCCTGCGGCGGTGGCCGCCACCAGGGTAGCCACCCTGGCCCGCCGCTGAAATGGCGACTGCCGCACGGTCCAGCCGATGATGCCCGCCGTGGCCAGGCAGTCGCGGCGTCGCTCCACGCTGCCGGCCCGCATCACCAGCCAGCGGCTGTCGACCCGGTGGCCGAGTGCGGCTATCCGGTCGGCGGCCAGCAACACGCACCACGCCGTAACCGCCACCCAGGCCGTCCACAACCACAGGGGTACAACGGAAGTCCCCAACACAGCCAGCACTGCCAGCACCGCACCTATCAGCACCGGAAGCCCCAATGCACGCGTCCAACGTCGGGTCGCCGCCCGAGGGCCGTGACCGCGCAGCGGCCCGGTCACGACGTCCGGGTCGCCGACCAGACCGGTCAACACCGCTTCGGCAGTGGAATGCGGACACGGCGGCAGCAGCACCGACGACTCGCCTGCACCGTGCACACCGGTCATCACCGCATCCAGCCGGGCGCCGCCGAAGATCCGCACCAGCAGCGGTTCCCGCAGCGTGCCGCCGCGCAGCCTGCTCATGTCGTAAGTGCGCTCGCGCAGCCTCAGCAGACCGTGCCGCAGATGCAGGACGTCAGCCCGGCGCCAAAGCACCAGGTTGCGGTAAGTGAGCAGCGACCGCAGCACCGCCAGCACTACCGACGCAACCAGCACCACCCCCGCGATCACCGCGACCGTGGCCACCACACCCAGCCGATGTGCGGCCTCCAGCGCCGACTTGGCCAGCCGCGAATGTTGCAGCGGCTCAATGGCTCCGCTCTGATAAATCACGCCGACGGCGGCGGCCATGGTGAGCAGCCCGGAGAGGCTCAACGGGGCATATTGCAACCACGAAGGCTGCCAGCGCGCCAACACCGTGCTCACCTCCGCAGGCTCCGCAGTCGGCGCATCGATCGGCCGCGGCGACTCGGCCAGTAGAATGGCCCGCAGTTGCGGCACCTGTTCGACCCTCACGGCGTCGAGCTCGAAGGCCCCAGAATCGTGCTCGCCCCTGGCTTCTTGACCGGTGCTCACCCGCAGCACAGCCAGCCCGAACAGCCGGTGCAGCAGTCGCGCATCGGTTTGCACGGAACGAATCCGGTTGCGCGGCACCGACAATACCTTGCGGTGCAGCAGGCCGGCCCGTAGTTGCACTTGGCCCGATTCGGGGTCGGCCTCGATGCGGTAGCTGGTGGTGAACCATCGCGCCACGCCCACCACAACGCTCAGCGCGAGCACCGCCACCGTCCAGGACTGGTTGCCGGTGGTCGAACCCAGCACCAGTCCCCCAATCAGTAACGGCAGCTCGCGCAGCAATTCGTGCACCGGATGAATCAGCAGCATCCTGGGACTTAGCCGTTGCCAAGCGATTTCCGTTCGCGGCGCTGTCACATAGCGCCGCTGCTCCTCATCGCTTCGCTCTGCATCGTCGCCGGCGCGCGTCACGTGGCGTCCTCGGCGCCGATCGCGGCGATGTCGGTCAACTGCGCGACAAGATGGTCGGCAACCGCGACGTCGAGCGCCGCGATGTGCAACGCTCCCGCCGACGAGGCGGTGGTTACCGTGACGTTGGCCAGACCGAGCAACCGATCCAACGGGCCGCGATAGGTGTCGACGGTCTGGACTCGCGAGATCGGCGCGATGCGCCTTTCCTGGACCAGCCAACCGGTGCGGGTGTACACCGCCTGCGGGCCGATCTCCCACCGGTGTACCCGATATCGCCACACCGGAACGACGGCCAGCGAGACCGCCGCACCGAGCACAGTGACGACGGCAAGCACAATGTGCAGCCAAAACAGCCGCCGATCGAAAGCGATCCACACCGCCTGGCTGCCCGCCAGCAGCAGCCACGGGACCAGGCCGCCGATCGCCCACCGCAGCGGCGCGCGCCGACTGGGCGGATGTGCCGGATCGACCATGCCCAGCACCCGCGGGCTCGGATCGTGGTTGTCCACGTCATCGAGAATGCCACCGACCCCTGCGACGGATTGAACCGACACGGCGGCACCGATTATGAGTGGGTATCGTCTACGGCCATGACTTCCAACGGCAAATGGACCGCGGCCGACGTGCCGGATCAAAGCGGTCGCGTCGCCGTCGTCACCGGAGCCAACACCGGTCTCGGTTACCACACCGCCGAGGTGCTCGCCGAATGCGGCGCGCATGTGGTGTTGGCGGTTCGCAATCTGGAGAAGGGCAACCTCGCGCTGGCGCGCATCGTCGCCGCCCATCCGCAGGCCGATGTGACGTTGCAGGAGCTCGACCTCGGCTCGCTGGACTCGGTGCGCGCCGCCGCGACGGCGTTGCGCAAGGCCTACCCGCGCATCGACCTGTTGATCAACAACGCCGGCGTGATGTGGACGCCGAAGCAGCTCACCGCCGACGGCTTCGAAATGCAGTTCGGCACCAACCATCTCGGCCACTTCGCGCTGACCGGGCTGCTGCTGGACAACCTGCTGCCGGTCCGGGGTTCGCGGGTGGTGACCGTCAGCAGCATGGGCCATCGAATTCGCGCCGCCATCCACTTCGACGACCTCCAGTGGGAACACCGCTACGACCGGGTCGCCGCGTACGGGCAAGCCAAACTGGCCAACCTGCTGTTCACGTACGACCTGCAACGCCGGCTGGCCGCCCGGGAGCAGCCCACCACCGCCGCCTTAGCCGCCCACCCAGGCACCTCGAACACCGAGCTGGCCCGCAACTTGCCCGCCGTTTTCAAACCCGCCGTCGTGCTGCTCGGCCCGCTGCTGTTTCAGAACGCGGCGATGGGTGCGCTACCCACGCTGCGGGCCGCCACCGACCCGGACGCCGAAGGCGGGCAGTACTACGGACCCGACGGTGTGGGCGAGCAACGTGGCCACCCCAAGCTGGTGTCCTCCAGCGAGCAGTCGCACGACGAGGACGTGCAGCGCCGGCTGTGGAAGGTCTCCGAAGAGCTGACCGGGGTCAGGTATCCGGTCTGATACCCGCCGCGGCTCCGTAAGATGACCGCGTGGCACGACGCCCCCGCTCCACCGGTCAAAACCTGACGTTCGGCCCGCAACGCCTGCTGTCGTTGCTGCGTTCGACCGTTCCGCCGGTGCATCCGGCCGGGCTGCCCTTCGTCTCGGCCGGGCTGGGAGTGGCGTTGGCCGGACGCCGCTACCGATGGCTGCGACGGGCCGGCCTGCTGACCGCCGCTGCCTGCGCCGGGTTCTTCCGGCACCCACCGCGGGTACCACCCACTCGGCCCGGCGTCGTCGTCGCGCCCGCCGACGGTCTGATCTGCGTCGTCGATTCGGCAGCCCCGCCCGCCGAGCTCGAACTGGGCAACGCAGAGCTGCCCCGGGTCAGCATCTTCCTGTCGCTGCTGGACGCCCACGTGCAGCGAGCCCCGGTGAGCGGCGAAGTGATGGCCGTGCAGCACCGGCCGGGTCGCTTCGGTTCGGCCGACCTGGCCGCCGCCAGCGAGGACAATGAGCGCACCAGCATCCGCCTACGCACCGCCGACAGCGCGGAGATCGTCGCCGTGCAGATCGCCGGCCTGCTGGCACGGCGGATCGTCTGCGACGTGCATGCGGGGGACAAGCTGGCGATCGGTGACACCTACGGCCTGATCCGGTTCGGATCGCGCCTCGACACCTACCTGCCCGCTGGGACGCTCGTGTTGGTCAGCGTCGGCCAACGGGCGGTCGCCGGCGAAACGGTGCTGGCCGAGCTGCCGTGATGATTACCGCGCCGGCGACGATGCAGAGCGAAGCGATGAGGAGGAGCGGCGCTGATTACCGCGCCGGTGACGATGCAGAGCGAAGCGATGAGGAGGAGCGGCGCTGAT
>Ga0209040_10002014_pt1 | contig 16039 bp, 12 predicted proteins | sample BogFormECP12_OM3_FD_188240 | JGI IMG/M metagenome (GOLD analysis project Ga0209040, IMG submission 188240) | Bog forest soil microbial communities from Calvert Island, British Columbia, Canada - ECP12_OM3 (SPAdes) (version 2) | ecosystem: Environmental > Aquatic > Freshwater > Wetlands > Bog ...
TGGATTTCCACAGCGTAACCGACTGATCAAGCGGGAGTTAGCCGGATCGGAAATAACTCAACTTCGGGATTCAGGCTTAGCTGATCTTGCTTTCCAGTTCGGCCCAACGGGCATAGAGTTCGTCGACGATTCTCCGGGCCTCGTCATAATCGGCATGAGTGGCGATGATCCGCGCTGCGTCGGTCGCAATCCCAGGATCGTCCATCGCTGCCTGTTTGGCAGCCAACGTCGCCTCCGCGTCTGCAACTCGTTGCTCGATGGTGGCGTACTCGCGGGCTTCCATGTAGGAGAGTTTTTTCTTCTGCGGCGCCTGCGGAGGTCGGTCTTCCGCTATGGCGGCCGTGGACATCGTACGCTTCGCATTCTCGATCTGCTCGGCTTGCCACACTTCCCATTGCGAATAATCAGCGAATCGCCCGGCACCGCCAAGTCCGTCGAGACCGACGACTACCGTTGACACTCGATCCAGCATGTAGCGGTCGTGCGTGACCAGGACCAGTGCCCCACGATATTCCAGCAGGCTCTCTTCCAGAATTTCGAGGGTCGGAATGTCGAGATCGTTGGTTGGTTCGTCGAGCAGGAGAACGTCTGCGGGTTGAAGCATTAGCCGGGCAATCAGGACGCGGGCGCGTTCGCCGCCGGAAAGGTTAGCAACCGGCTGGTTGAGCTGCTCACCACTGAACAGGAACCGCGCCGCCCATGAAGCGACGTGAATGACGCGGTCCTGGTAGACCACAGAATCGCTTTCGGGAGCGAGGGCGCGGCGCAAGCTGTCGCTTGAATCAAGATCACGGTTCTGGTCGAAATAAACAATCTGCAATGAGTCGGCGCGGCGCAGCATTCCTTCGGAGGGAATAAGTTCGCCCTGCAGCATACGCAATAGTGTGGACTTGCCACTCCCGTTGGGACCGACCAGCCCAACGCGCATTCCCGCGGTAATGGCGAAGTCGAGGTTCGCAAACAGAGTACGATCGGCGATGCTGAAGCTGACGTTCTCCAGTTCGATGAGTCGCTTGGTCTGGCGTTCCGTCGTGTTGAAATCGATACCAGTGGTGCCGCTGCGCGTGCGATTGTTCAGGTCAGCCAGTTCGCCCATCAACCGCTGAGCTTTGCCAATGCGGGCCTTGGACTTCCGGGTGCGCGCCTTGGCGCCTCGACGAAGCCATGCAATCTCGTTCTTGACCAGGTTCTCCAGCGCCTCCTGGCGCTTCGACTGAGCGTGGAGAAAGTCCTCTTTCTTTTCCAGAAACGCGCTGTAACTGCCGCTGGTGCGCAAAAATCCGTCTGGGTAAATCCGGCTCAGTTCGACCATCTCGGTGGCTACATTCTCGAGAAAATAGCGATCATGGCTCACGATGACGGACGCGAAGGGCGCGTCTTGCAGCAACTCTTCCAGCCACTCAATCCCGGCCAGGTCCAGATGGTTGGTGGGTTCGTCGAGCAACAGGATGTCCGGTTGCTGCACCAGCGCCTCGGCGATGGCTAATCGTTTTCGCCATCCGCCGGATAACGCAGCGGCCGCCTGCTCGAAGTCCTCGAAGCCGGTCCGGCCCAGAGTCTCTCCGGAGCGCGCCTGCCATTCTGTTTCAGGGACGTCGGCTTGTTTTAATGCTGCATGGATCACTTCGCGGACGGATTGGCCTGCAGGGAACTGGGACTCCTGTTCCAGGTAGCTGAGGCGGGTGCGCTTGCGCAATGCTACTTCGCCGCTGTCAGGGGACACGAGGCCAGATAGGACGCGGAGAAGCGTTGATTTTCCCGAGCCGTTGGGCCCGATCAAGCCGATTCGGTCACGCTCGCTAATGACAAACGAAATTCCCTCGAAGAGTGGGGTGGCTCCGAACCGCTTCGACAGACCTTGGGCGTTGAGTATAGGCGGCAACTACTTCGCGCTTCCTTTGTGTAGTTTTTTGAGGATAGCAGGAAGGCAGCTAACACTCGCGAAGTTGCTTGCCTTTTGCATTGCCGCTAAGCTACTTTCGAATATGATCGTTTATGATCGATTGTAGACAGTAGACGACGGTTGAGACTCTCGCGATGTTCTTGTATGTTGGCAGTGCCCGTCGGGCTGGGTTTAAGGTGCTTGGTTTCAATCCTGCGGCGAAGCACGAAAGGAAGCGATGAGTAGCGCAACCCGACGCAGCGGCTTCAGCCCCAGTCTATGGGTGCCGACCCTGTACTTCGCCGAGGGGCTGCCTTTCTATGCCGTCAACATGATGGCGCTCATCTTTTACTCGCGCATGGGCGTAGCCAACATAACAATCACGGCAACGGTGAGCCTGCTGGGCCTGCCGTGGTCGCTAAAGCCGCTGTGGAGCCCATTCCTGGAGATGTATAAGACGAAGAAGTTCTTCGTCGTACTCATGGAGTTCGTGGGTGGAGTGAGCCTCGGGTTACTTGCACTCTGCCTGCCGCTCCCTGGATATTTTCGCTACAGCATTGCTTTCTTCGCTCTCGTTGCTTTTTGCTCATCGACCCACGACATCGCCGCTGATGGGTTGTATATCGCCAGTCTCAGTCCCAAGCAGCAGGCGGCCTATGCGGGGTGGCAGGGTGGTTTCTACAATATAGCGCGTTTTTTTTCGCAGGGAGGGCTACTGATCCTTGCGGGCTATCTCGAGAACCGCATGCCGGCGGTGCGAGCGTGGATGGTCATTTTCGCCACGGTGGGAATTACCCTGGTAATGCTCAGTCTGTTTCACTCTCGGGTCCTGCCGCCAGGGGGCGAGGAACGGCATTCCAGAAGCCTACGCGAGATGCTCGCAACGTTCTGGGATGTGCTGGTCAGCTTCTTCAAGAAGCCCAATATTTATTTTCTCCTGCTGTTCGTGTTTCTTTACCGTGCCGGTGAGGGGCAGGTGGTAAAGATCGGACCATTATTCCTGAAGGCGGCACGCGACCAAGGGGGGCTCGGCCTGAGTACGACGCAGTTTGGGACGATCTACGGCACGTTCGGCACCGCGGCGTTCATTTTGGGAAGCATACTAGGCGGATATTTCGCTGCGTGGCTGGGCTTGAAGCGAGCGCTGCTGCCACTGATCCTGGTGATGAACCTGCCGATGCTGACGTATTTCTATCTCAGCACAGAATTACCCGGCAGCGCGGTGTTGATCACGCTGGCCATGTCGCTCGAGATGTTCGGCTATGGCTTCGGATTTGTAGGCGTGATGCTGCTGATGATGCAGGAGATTGCTCCAGGCAAGTATCAGACGGCGCATTATGCGTTCGCGAACTCGCTGATGAATCTCGGGCTGATCCTTCCGGGCGCCATCAGCGGATGGATCCAGATGAAGATTGGGTATCAGCATTTCTTCATTTGGGTGCTGATCTCCGCCCTACCCGCGATGGTTCTGTCGAGATTCGTGCCGATTCACAGTTCTCACGCTCGACCAACGAGCCTGGAGACGGCCGAGGTGTGATCCGCATGTTGACGGGCAATAGCGGTTACGGAATTGGTTGTAGAAAGAGCAGGTACCTTCTAAATGTCGAATGAATTGAATGCGAACAAGATGCCCCTGAAGGCCGTGATCCTGGCGGCGGGCAAGGATGCGACCACCGCCGAAGGCCAGTCGTTGGTGCTGAAGAAACTCGGCGACCACAGCATCCTGGAATATGTCGTACAAAACGCCTTGCAGGTGGCCGCGCCAGAAAACATTTACGTCGTAGTGGGATACCGCCAGCAGGAAGTTCGTGATCACCTTGGCCCCAAGTTTCATTATGTGGAACAGGAGAAGCCGCGGGGAACGGGAGACGCAGTTCTGCAGGTCACGAAGACGCTGCCAGAATTCGATGGCAACCTGCTCATCCTCTATGGCGACACTCCGCTGTTTCGTCCGGCATCGATCCTGGGGCTGTTGAATAGGCACTATCTCAAGCAGGCCCACTTGACGCTGCTGACGGCGGTGATCGATCGGCCTTTGCCGTATGGGCGAATCATTCGCAACGCGGGTGGGCAGATCATCGACATCATCGAAGATACCGAGGCGTCGCCCGAGGTGCGGGCCATTCGCGAGGTGAACGTTGGGGCGTACGTTGTCAATGCGAAGGTAATCGCAGCCGCGCTCCAGAAGCTGTCGCCTTCACCCGTGGATGGGGATTACCGGCTCACCGACTGTGTGCACCAGTTGATCCGATCGGGACTGAAGGTCGAGAATTACCAGCTCTACGATCAGGACGAGGTGCAGGGCATCAACTCCGACGCGGACTTCGAGCGCGCGGAATTCATTTTGGAGAAGCGCCTGTATCGTCCGCGGCGGCAAGAGGAGCAGAACCTGATTGCGTTCGGCACCGGCGGATGGCGTGCCCTCATTGGCGAAGGGTTTACGCTGCATAACGTGCGCCGGCTCTCGCAGGCCCTAGCCAACGAAGTCACGCGGCAGTCGCTGGAGAAGCGGGGCGTGATCATCGGCTACGACCGCCGGTTTCTGTCGAAGCAGGCGGGTGAGGCCTCGGCCGAGGTGTTTGCGGGTAACGACATCCCGACAATTTTATTGACGGAGGATGCTCCGACCCCGCTGATCACCTATGCAACGGCGATCAAAGACTCGGCGTACGGCCTGGCATTCACCGCCAGTCACAATCCTCCGGAGTGGAACGGGCTGAAAGTGTTTCACGGGGACGGCTCGTTATTGCTGGATCACGAGACACGGCAAATCGAGAGGGAAGCGAACGCGCTGACCCAAAACGCCGTGATCAAACTCGAACTCGAGCTGGCGCTGGAAGCCGGCATCGTCGAAAAACGTGACTTCACCAACGAATACGTTGACGCGGTGGAGGCGCTGATCGATCTCGACAAGATTCGCGAAGCCGGGCTGAAGGTCATCGTCGATCCGATGTACGGGGTGGGCCAGCTTACTCTCGGCACGGTACTGACCGAAGCGCGATGCCGGGTAACGTTTATCCACGAACGCCATAACCCTTTATTCGGAGGACGTTCTCCGGCGCCAAATGCAGAGGCACTGCGGCTGCTGAGCTCGGAGATGCAGGAAGGGAATTACGACCTCGGGCTGGCCATGGACGGCGATGCGGACCGCGTGGCCATCCTTGACGAGCGCGGTGAATACGTTTCGATCAACGACATCTTGCTTCTGCTGTACTGGTACCTGCACGAGATTCGTGGCGAGCGCGGTGGTGTGGTGCGGAACCTGTCAACCTCGCACCTGCTCGATCGGCTGGCGAAAAAGCTGGGCGAGAAGTGTTACGAGACTCCGGTTGGGTTCAAGCACATTGTTTCCGGGATGCTCGAGCACAACGCGCTGCTGGGAGGTGAGTCGTCGGGTGGACTGACGATTCGCGGCCACATTCTTGGCAAGGATGGGATATTTGCGTGCGCGCTGGTTGTCGAAATGCTCGCTAAGACCGGACAAAAGGTGTCGGAACTGTTGGAGCGCGTATTTGGCCTGACGGGGCGCCTGTACTTCGTCGAAGAGAGCCTGCCGGCGACACCGGAGATGCGGATCGCGGTGCCCAAGCGATTGAAAGAGGCCCCGAGCAGCCACATCGGACCCTACAAGGTTACGAGCATCTCGCAAATCGACGGAACGAAGTTGCTTCTGGAAAATGATAACTGGGCCTTGCTGCGATTCTCAGGCACCGAGCCGGTCCTACGTCTTACTGTGGAAGCCGGCACTCCGGAGAAAGCAAAGGAGTTACTGCAATGGCTGCGGCAGTTCGTCACGGCTGAGAACAGCAAGTAGCGACAACAAGGTAAGACGGAAGTGCGGAGGCGAGGATTGCGATACGGCTACTTTGACAATGCAAACCGGGAATACGTGATCGATCGGGTGGGTGTGCCGGTGTCGTGGACCAACTACCTGGGAGTGCAAGACCTCTGCACGGTGATCTCCCACAATGCGGGAGGTTACTCGTTCTATAAGAACGCCGAGCATCATCGAATCACGCGCTTTCGACAGAATGGCGTGCCCTTGGATCGTCCCGGTGCGAGACGATGAGACGGGAGAGTATTGGTCGATCTCGTGGCAGCCGGTGGGAAAAGATCTGAAGACGGCGAAGTACGAATGCCGGCATGGACTGTCGTATTCCAGATTCTCCTGCGAATACAGTGGTATCAAGGCCGAGCAGACGCTGTTCATCCCCCTCGGCGATGACGTCGAGTTGTGGGACGTGCGTCTGCGGAACACCGGCACCAAGCCGCGGAAGTTAAGCGTGTTCTCGTACGTCGAGTTTTCGTTTCACCACATTGAGATTGATAACCAGAACCTGCAGATGAGCCTCTATGCCGCGGGGTCAAACTACGCCGACGGCATCATCGAGTACGGCTTCTTCTACGAGCCCTTGACCTTTCACTACATGGCTTCGAGTTTTGAGCCCGATACTGGGCGTGCGCCTGACGGTCGATGGCATGATCATCGATCCTTGTGTGCCCGGTGAATGGAAGCACTTTGAAGTCAGGCGCAGTGGCGTGGAGCCAAGTACAACATTGCAGTTCGGAATCCCGACGGCGTGCAGAAGGGCGTGAAGTCGGTAACGGTCAATGGTAAGCCGACTACGACGCCGATACCGGCGCAAAAGTCTGGCTCGGTGAATGACGTAGTGGTGACGATGGGGTAGCCTGGCGATTGCTGGTGGCTTGCAGGTCACGAGAGCCGCATAGAACGAGCCGGCCCTCGCTATTCACTGAAACTTCTGGAGGATGCGGGTGAACTCCCAATCCTTCTGCGGAATCCCACTACAGGTGGGGGAAACGGTCCCGGAGCAACCGCCGTTGTCGCGTCCCACCGACCAGAATGACAACAGCGCAACGCCATTGCTGTTGGCTTGCGCGTAGTCAAGGACGACCCGGGCGTCGTCTAAAGTGAACGTTTCGCCCGCGGAGTCATTGACGCCGATCATGGGCGTGATTCCCACCCGTGCATTCAATCCAAGCGTCTTCAACTGGCAGAGCGCACCAGCGGCGGCAGCAACGGCGTTCGGTCCCATCCCCCCAGTTGGAACGGGCGAGCCGTAGTCCATAGCCATCAGGTTCACGACGGCGACAGGCGTTCCGTATTTCACGGCGCTTTTGATCACGGTGACCGATACGTCAGTGAGTCCGGCTGGAGTGGCGGGAAGCGTGTAGTTGATCTGGAGTCCCGGGTTAGCGGCCGCGAGCGCCTTCAGGGCTTGGCTCCGGCGATCGATCGAGGCAGGATCTTCGATGGCAGTGTGCTCCACATCGAAGTCGAGGACCTTCACTTTGTACTTGTCGATCACGACCTGGTAGGCCGCCTGAAGTCTGGGCACATCCGGGCAGGACTGGCCGAGGTCGATCCCGTCATAACCTCCGAAGGCGATGAGGAGGTCACCGCCCGCCTCTCGAAGTTTCGCAATTCCGTCAGCGATCGTGGTGTCTGCGGAAATGGGAACTGTACCTCCCCAAGCCGGTGTGCATGGGTTGCCTGAGACGATGAACGCTAATGTAAACGTTTTGATTCCCGAAGCGCCTTGAATTTGCGGCAGGGTATTTGCAAGCTTGCTCATGTCGACATAGGGGGCGAATGTTCTGGAGGGCTGCGTCGGCGCCGTAGTCTGAGCAGAGGCCGTAAAGCTGTAAGGGAAGGAAACCGCGATGGTCGCGAGGATTGCCAGTCGGAATCGGGACATGAAAGCTCCTAAGGCAGATAGGGACTGTCCAAGCTACCAGAACGGTCCAGCAAGCTCAACGTCGCGGCGGTTGGTGCTGGTTAGGATCATCAGCGAAGCGTGACGCGAAGCACGCCCGACAGGGTGTCCTGTTCGGCCGAGATTCCGCTGCAATAATCGACCAGCCAATTGGCGCCGGCCGCGACGAGATCGGGATCGGGAAGGGTGGTGCGCAGCCCGATCACCCGGGCGCCAGCAGCCTTGCCGGAACGAATTCCGGCGGGGACATCTTCGACAACCAGGCAATCGGAAGGGGTGAAGCCGAGTGCTCGAGCCCCGGTGATATAAGGCTCAGGATGAGGCTTGCCCTTGGTGATATCGCTGGAGGTGATCATGATGGGCGGAATCGGCAGTCCGGCCGTGCGAATCCGCACTTCCGCCAATGGGCGGGTGCAGGAGGTGACAATTGCCCAGCGATTCGGCGGCAGGGAAGTCAGCAACTCGAGAGCTCCGGGCAGGGGCACAACTCCACCTGTGTCCTCGATCTCACGGCGTTCGACCTCGCGGTTCTCGGCTTCGTGGTCCGCGTCGGGTAGGAGCTCCCGGATTGACTCTATGCTGGGGCGTCCGTGGGCCTCGCGGACCGTTTGTTCCGGCTCGAAGCCATGCTCGATTGCCCATTGCGTCCACACACGCGCAACGGCAGGTGTAGAGTCGATCAAAACACCATCCAGGTCGAACAACATGCCGCTGGCGGTTATGACAGTCATGGTGGAATGATAACGGAGAGGCCCGCAGAGAGTTGTGAAGGATGACCGTTGACAAACGCGCAACAGGCGAATAGCGTCGTCGTGTACGTACACGATAAGGGATTAGGCACGGTAGCTCGAACGGGCTGCCCCGCGGCATGTTGCTAAAGAATTGCGCAACGAGGTTTTGTAAGCGAACCTCGAACTTCAACGACAAGGCCTCGTCCTCTATACCTTCGGGAATGCCAGCGGAATATCGCGTCGCAGAGGGCTGGTGGTCATCAAGCCCCGCGGCGTCCCTTACGAAGACCTGTCCGCCGAGCGGCTGGTGGTCACCGACCTGGAAGGGAAAGTGGTCGAAGGCGAACTGCGTCCGTCGTCGGATTTGGCCACGCACCTGGTGCTGTACAAGAAATTCGCCACCATTGGAGGCATTGCGCACACGCATTCCGAGTATGCGACGGCCTGGGCGCAGGCGCGACAATCGATCCTGTGCTTCGGCACGACTCATGCAGACTACTTTCACGGGCCCATCCCAATCACCCCGGAATTGCGCGAAAGTGAAATCTCATCGGATTACGAGAAAATCACGGGCGAAGTCATCGCGCGCGTGTTCGATGCGATAGACTACGCTGCGGTTCCCGGGTGCTCGTCGCCAGTCACGGGCCGTTCACTTGGGGGGACCGACGCGATAATGGCTGCGGAGGCGGCAGTCGTCCTTGATGCTGGGAAAAACCGCATATCTGACGATCGGGATTGACCGTGGCGAGGATGCGATCTCCCGCGCCCTGCAGGACAAGCACTACCTCAGAAAACACGGAACGCAAGCTTATTACGGTCAAGCAAGGAAGCAAGAATGATTCCACTGATGGCAATGGTCGCAGCGACCAGGCTTGTTCATCTGTCCGCGGTCGATGTGGTGATTATCGCCTTTTATTTTGCGCTGGTGCTGGCAATTGGCTGGTATCTGAAAGGCCAGTCGGGCACCGGCGAAGACTTCTTCATGGCGGGCCGTGAGATGACGGCCTGGATCGCCGGTCTCAGCTTCCTTTCGGCGAACCTCGGTTCGTTGGAACTCATGGGCTGGGCGGCGGCGGCCTACCAGTACGGCATCCTTGCAACGCACTGGTACTGGATCGGTGCGATTCCCGCGATGTTGTTCCTCGCCCTGGTGATGATGCCGTTCTACTACATCTCCAAGACCCACTCCGTGCCGGGATATCTGAAACTGCGGTTCGGAGAAAACGCGCGCACGCTGTCGTCGGTTTCATTTGCTTTCATGACGGTGCTGATGAGCGGCATCAACATGTATTCCATGGCGCTGGTCATGAAAGTCGTGTTGGGTTGGGACATCAACTTCAGCATCTGGGTCTCGTCGATCACAGTCGCAATTTACGTCGCTCTGGGCGGCTTACGCTCCGCCATCTTCAACGAAGTGCTGCAGTTCATTTTGATCTGGGCGGGCGCGCTGGTGATTCCGGTCATGGGACTGATCGAAGCCGGAGGCTGGTCTAATCTGAAGGCGCAGATCGCAGTGCGCGCGTCGTCCGAGTACACACACCTGTGGTCAACCCTGGGTTCATTTAGCAACAACCCAATGGGCATTCATTGGACCGGCATCGTGCTGGGACTGGGCTTCGTGATTTCGTTTGGCTACTGGACGACCGACTTCCTGGTGGTGCAGCGTGTGCTGTCGGCCAAGGACCTACGCGCCGCTAAGATGGCGCCCATCATCGGTGCGGCCTTCAAAATGTTCGTCCCCTTCATCGTGATCCTTCCAGGATTGCTCGCGTTGGCGGTTCTGCCTACCAAGCTACTGGGTGAAGGTGCCGCAGTTGCGTCCGGTGGTCATAGTTACAACGAAGTCCTGCCGCTGATGCTCGCGCGCTACGCCGGACCAGGGCTGCTGGGTCTGGGTATTACGGCTCTGATCGCCGGATTCATGTCGGGCATGGCGGGAAACGTGAGCGCGTTTACTACAGTATGGACGTATGACATTTATCGCGCGCTGATCAACAAGGATGCCAGCGATGAGCACTACGTCAAGATGGGACGCTGGACGACTATCATCGGCGTGCTGATCTCAGTGGGAACGGCCTATCTGGTGATGTCGTTTCTGAGCATCATGGACTACGTGCAGGCGCTCTTCAGCTTCTTCATTGCCCCACTGTTTGGGACCGTGGTTCTCGGCATGTTGTGGAAGCGCGCAACACCGAAAGGCGGATTCTGGGGTCTGCTGGCGGGCACGTTGTCGTCGATTGGCATGTGGGCTTGGGTGAAGGTCGATCCGACGGCGTTGCGCTACGTGGCGCTTTCGCCGAATGCGAGGGACATGGCGGAAAACATGTATCGCGCCCTGTGGTCGTGGGTGGTGTGCGTGACCGTCACAGTCGTGGTTAGCCTAATGACCGAACCCAAGCCCGACAGCGAGTTGGTCGGACTGGTCTATGGCGTGACCGACATACCGCACGAAGGGGACATGGCGCTGTGGCAGCGTCCGATCTTCTGGGCGGTGGTGGTGGCGGCGGTGTTTGTGATTTTAAACATCCTGGTCTGGTGAGGGAGCGGATATGAGAAAAGGTGGCGGCATTTCTATTTGGTTTTTTGTCGGTGTCTCGCTCCTGGTCAACGGCGCTCTGATCCTGGGCGCGGGGCTGTGGGAGGTGGTGCATCCTCCGGCGAACCCGGTGGTGCTGTTCCAATATCACGCCAATGTATGGTGGGGCGCCGTGTTGTTGATACTCGGGATCCTCTACAGTCTGCGCTTCTCGCCACGGCGTGCGTCGTAGCTGCACGGCAATTTTTGCGTTTCTGGCGGCGGGCACGTTTAGTACGGTTGAGGAAGCGCAAGAACAAATATGCCCTCCGTATCGGGAATACCTGCCGGATTCTGCAGAGCAGGCAGTCTACGAGGTACTCTATCCACTGTTCCGGAAGTTATACTTCGCTTTCGGGACCCCGAAGTGTGCTGTTCGCTGACGTGCTCCCGCAACTGATCCAGACAGCACAATCCGTAATGCTACGTTCGGCGGCGTCGAAAGCCTGATGCAGCCGGTCGCAATGGCAAGAAAAGGGACAACATGAAATCGACGCTTCTTGTTTTCTTGGGGATCCTCGCTATGAGCGTTCCATCACAATCGAAGGTGACAAAACAGCCCTACGGCAAGGCTGCGGACGGAACTCCGGTCGAGTTATACACGCTCCAGGACGGCACGATCACGGTCCGCATTATGACCTACGGCGGAATCATCGTTTCACTGGAGGTCCCCGACCGTAGCGGTAAGACGGCGGACGTCGTGCTGGGCTTTGACTCGCTCGACGGTTACGTCAAGACGGGGAACAAGCCTTACATGGGTGCCATCATTGGCCGTTATGCGAACCGCATCGCCGGCGGCACCTTCACGCTTGATGGCAAGACCTATCACGTCCCCAAGAACGACGGCGACAATGCGCTGCATGGCGGCACGGCTGGGTTCAACAAGAAAGTGTGGACCGGCAAGGAGATCAAGGACGGCGTCGAGCTAACCTACGTCAGCAAGAACGGCGAAGAGGGTTTCCCCGGAACTCTGACCACGACGGTGCGCTACACGTTGAGTGGAAATGAGCTGCGCATCGAGTATTCAGCAACCACCGACCAGAACACCGTCCTTAACCTCACCAATCACTCATACTTCAACCTGAAGGGTCAGGGGATCGGAAACATCCTCGATCACCAAATGAAGATAAATGCCACTCGATACACACCGGTCAATGCGAATCTAATTCCTCTCGGGGAGTTAGCGCCGGTCTCCGGCACGCCGTTTGACTTCCTTAAGTCCACGGTCATCGGTTTGCGAATCGACGCCGACAATGGCCAATTAAAGTTGGCACACGGTTACGATCAGAACTGGGTCATCGACGGAGGCGGGAAGAAAGTTGAACTTGCTGCAGAAGCGTACGACCCGACGACCGGCCGCGTCCTGGAGGTACTCACTGATCAGCCAGGGATTCAGTTCTACACAGGTAACTTCCTCGATGGATCGGTGACCGGCAAAGTCGGGAAAGTTTACAACCGGCGGGACGCCTTCTGCCTGGAGACCCAGCATTATCCGGATTCGCCCAACCATCCCGAGTTTCCCACGACCGAACTGAAGCCCGGGGAAAGGTTTCATTCCGTAACGATCTACCGCTTCTCCGCTCGCTAGAGCCCAGTGCGGGAGCGCGACGTTCCGTGTGGTCGCTGCTCCCGCCAGTACTTGAATTCAGGCGTCGATCCCGAACACATTCCTGTTCCCTGCGTCTGGCAAGCGCTATTGGCAGCCATTCACCAGCTAGGTGCGCCCCAAGAACGTTAACAGAGATTTAACAGGTGAATGCGTTGACTTAGGGGATACTACTTAGTTAGCAAGCTACAGCGGTAGCGGCGGCTTGCTGGAGAGGGTTGATGCCCGAGACAGCCAGAACGATCAATCGCCAAAGGTCGCACGCACTGCGCTGGCCCGGGCAACGGCGTGAGAAATCCACAGGTGAACGCATTCACGTGGCTGCAGTTTGCTATCGGCTCAAGGGAGACGAACCGGAGTTCTTGCTGGTTCGCACTCGGAGCGGCCGCTGGACGTTTCCCAAAGGTGGGGTTGACGGAGATGCAACTAACGCCGATGCTGCTGCACGCGAGGCGTACGAAGAGGCGGGCGTCGAAGGAAGAGTTGAGTTCCACCCGTTTCACTGGTATTTTCACTCGAAACGCGACCGCTTTCGCGCTCGGCGAGCAGTAGTGCCCGTGCATGCGCACCTCTGTGAAGTTGAGCGATTAGTGTCGCCCAAGGAAGATCATCGCAACCCAACCTGGTTCAACGCCGACAAGGCAAGGCGGCGGTTGCGCGAGAACCGCAAACCGGAATTGGCCAGTGAAGTAATCCAAGTCATCGACCGCGCCGTCGTGCGCATACGGGCTCGCTCCCGGCGCGCAGCCTGACGCGTCTCCCGGCGGAATGTGACGAGTGCGACCTCAAGCAATCCGCAGTGACGCGACTTTCCTAGCTTTGCTCTTCGGAGGGGTTCGATTCGCCTAAGCTGGAGTTGCGCATATAGTCAGGCCAGATGAACCGCATAGGCGCTTTCAGCCCACGTAGCACCAGGAAGCGCAGGATCTCGAGCTGCTCGCGGGGACTGACGTCGTACGCTCGCAGTCCGACGTAAGCGGCAATGCTGAAGCTCACGAACAAGTTGAGGATAAAGATGACGCCGATCCCTGTGATCGCCTGGTAGAACCAAGTGCGGCCCACGCTCTGCGTTCCGAAGTGAGCGACTGCCAGCGCTAGGGTGCCAGTCGACAACGTAACGTGGCGCACGTCGAGTGGCACGCCAAAGAAGTGCCCGATCACGGGTGTGAATCCGAGCAAATATCCAAGCACGATGCTCGTGCTCCAACCACCTAGGTTTCGGTTCAAGACCCTGGAGAGTTTTCTAAGCCGAACTTCGCCAACTTTCGATCCCAACGGGTGCTGCGCTATCGCTTCGGGTAGTCGATAGTACACAGCAAAGTTTTCGCACCATCCGCCTGCGAGCGCCGCCATCCACAATATGACGCCCGTGACCGCGGCATAAAAGGCGGTGCCTGACGCCAACGGATGGAGTGTTTCGTAAACATGGGTGGCGGTCTCGTGGGCCAGATACGATTCTGAAAAGATGAACATCCACAGTCGCTCGAAGAAGATGGCGCCTACGCACACGGCCGCAACGTTGCCGAGCGCCGCTGCCAACTGTGTGCTGGTGATGCGCGATACGAATTCAGTGAGCTTGCTCTCGCGCTCCACTCCCCGGTTTTCGCGAATAATCCCGGCAAAAGTGGCGGCTGTCGCGGCAGGTTGCTTCGTGGCCAGAACGAGCCCCAGAATCTGGAGCAGGACGAAGCTGACGGCATAGTTAGTGCCGCTGGCGAATCCCTCTACGAACGGTGGCAAATGAGCGTCAAGGATGCGTAACTTTATTGCTGCCGTTATGACGGTCAGCAGTCCACCTCCCAAAGCGGCCGCCCACATGTGCCAATACTCACCCCGGTTGTGAGCGATGTAGTGTTCGCCGCTATGGCCGGTTCGCTCCACCATCTTCCGGGCGATCAGGTTGAGGTTTTCGCGCAGCAACGAGGACAAGCTGAGGTCTGAGAGACGGCCCTCCATGAGATGGCCAAGCAACCCGCGCACGGCCAAAACCCTGGCGTCGCGGGTATCTGCTGTTAAAACATCGACAATCGTTTCCATTCGTGCGAGGCACGCGGCGATCTTTCGCAGGTCGAAAATCAATTCCACGCTGACACCGGCGGTTTCCATGTCTTGATGAACCCGGACCATTTCTGTGCGGCAACGATGAACCGCGCCTTGCCAGCGTGCCAAGGCGACCCGCGAGCTCTCGGACTCGGATGCGGCGATGAGATCTTCAGTACACGAAGCAATCTGGTAGAACGGCGAGTCGGAAACGCCGGGCGATGAGGTTCGCGCCCTAACTTCTGGCTCCAGTCCCAGTGCGCTCACCCGCGAACCGAGCAGGCGGAGCGCTTCCAGCAGATCTTGCTGCTCATGGCGGGCGAATTGCACATCGCCGGGCGGTGTCAACACAGCGACGAGCCGGTGGAACAACTCAGGAGGACTGGCAAGAAAGCGTTTCACATTTCGCTCAGTGGGATACAGCATCACCAACAGCTTCGCGGCATCCGACTGTTCACGCGCGGACGGCAACAGACGAGCAGAGATGCGATGCCCGATCTCGGAGACGAAGCTGTGATCCGACGGGATTCCTGCCTCGGCAAAAAGCGAAACGCAGTTCATTTGGGAGAGCAAATCGGCGAAAGTAGCCTGAAAACGAATTCTCTCCTCGGCGTTGTTTTCAAGATATTCAACCAATCCCGGCAAGCCGGACAGGTCCGCGACCGATGCTGCGGGTTTTCTCATCCAGCCAATGAGCCCGATCAGGGCCGCGTTGAGCGTACTCAGCGTGCTCGCGTGGCAAAAGGATTCCACCGAACGCACCAATTCGCGCGGTGCCATCCGCGAAGGCGCTAGCCCGGTATCGGGTGCATTGGATCGTGACAATGGAGCTTGATCCACAGTGTCCGGCTGCTTCACTGGTTCGGTCGACACGCTCTCATTGTCCGACAGACTCTCCTAGTTGCCAAGCCAGTCGTAGCGGGTCATCGTGAGATAAATAATCTGTTTCGCGAGGAAACTGGTGGACACTCACGGTGCTCGGGAGGAGGGTGGCGGGTTTACGACACCCATCCGGGCTGTCAAAATTGGATGGGGACACCATTGTGGATTCCAGCAGGAATGAAAAGCCGTCGACAGGAGTCGGCGGTCTCCTTTTGGTTTGGGGATCGCTGGCTTTGGCAGCTGCTGAAAGTATCTGTGTAGCAGCTGTCGGCCTGAGCGGAGTACGCGTTGCCTTGGGGCTAAGTTCGCTTATCGCCGCGACTGCCGGTGGTCCGGCACATGGCTTTCATCGCAACGGATTGCGGCTTCCTTCTCTCGTGGTTGGAACCGTAGGGGCTTTGTTGAGTCTGCTGCTGCTTTGGAACGAAGAACGTATCCGGAGAAATCCGTCAGCAGCATGGCGCGTGCGTCCGTTGACGAAACAGCAGCGGCGGCGGAAGTGGCTGCAGCTCGCGCTGGCGATTGTCACTTTGCTGTTGGTCGCACTGGAGGTGATTACGCACCCGTGGTTCCATCACGAATTCT
>Ga0209040_10002016_pt1 | contig 16032 bp, 10 predicted proteins | sample BogFormECP12_OM3_FD_188240 | JGI IMG/M metagenome (GOLD analysis project Ga0209040, IMG submission 188240) | Bog forest soil microbial communities from Calvert Island, British Columbia, Canada - ECP12_OM3 (SPAdes) (version 2) | ecosystem: Environmental > Aquatic > Freshwater > Wetlands > Bog ...
CTGCAGTCTCGGCAGTTGGGAGAGAGGACGGCAGCCGCTCACGACGTTCTAGCCGCTTTGACCTACGGGCTGGAACTTCTCCGGTACGGTGCGATGCTGGCTGCAGGCGATGGTCGCCCGTACGCGGCTAATCGTACAGCCCTGGAAATTCTGCAGCAAAAGGATGGGCTTTCGCTGGAGAAAACCGGCTTGGTCGCCGACCGGGCTACCGACACCAAGTCGCTGCAACAGCTGCTTCACGAAGCCATCAACGTTCCAGCGTCAGGCACAGCGAAAGATTCGTCGATGACGCTGCCGCGCAAGGCGGCGCGAAACGCGCTTCTCGTGCAAGTTGCTCCGGGACCCAGGTTAGATCGTTCCCCGGGAACCTGCGAGCGTACCGCCCTGATAAAGATATACGCCCCGGACATGTGTCTGGAAGCCGATACCGGAATTCTGATTCGGCTTTATGGCCTGACTCGAGGAGAGGCGACGCTGGCAGCTCATCTGGTGCGGGGTAAGTCGATCGAAGATGCAGCCTCCGACCTCTCGATCAGCCCTCATACCGCGAGGAGTCAGCTCAAACGCATATTTATGAAGACTGACACCCACCGCCAGACTGAGCTCGTGGTGCGAATGCTCCCGGCGGTCTCATAGAAGATGTTTAAGATGTTTACCGCGGACCCTCGGCCCATATCGCCGGGCTTTCCTGCTCCATGCGGCTTCGAAGAATCCCATAAATCCGGGCTGTTCTCGTTGGCCGATCATATGCGGATTGGCTGACGCTAGTCTAGAATCAGCCCTGCGCCAGCGAGACGACGGCTCGAAGGCTGCTACGCCGATTGTTCAAAAGGAGAAGATTCGCGGTGAAAACTATTCGCGTAGCGGTGATGATCGCTTCCGTAACTATGAGCCTGCCGGTACAAGCGCAGATCAAACACATTGTGGTCATCATGAAAGAAAACCACTCCTTCGACAACTATTTCGGCCAGTTTCCCGGAGCAAACGGCACTACCACAGGCAGGACCAAAACTCAATCCGGTTTCCCGCTAACCCCAATGAGCGACACTCCTATGAACTGCGCACACACCTGGGAGAATGCTCGCCACGATATTGACAACGGCAAAATGGATGGGTTCTACGACCTCTGCGGAAGTGATGCCTACGTTCAGGCCCAACCGTCGCTGATCCCGAGCTATTGGGCCTACGCGCAGACTTACGCTCTGGCTGACAACTTCTTCGCACAGCTCACCGGGCCCACTTTCCCCAACCGCATGTATGGGTTCAGCGAGAGCTCCGGGGATTCGGTAAGTACTCCGGTGGGGGTTCCGGATGTAACGCTATACGGCCACGGCTGCGATGCCGCAGCTCTGGGAGCCGTCGTAAATTCGATCAACCCTAAAACTGCGCGACGCTATTACCAGCCGACTTGTTTCAACATGCCGACGATGGGCGACTTGCTCGATGCGGCCGGACTTACATGGCGCATTTACTCTCCACAACCAGGCAAGGACGGCTATCAATGGAACTTCGGCAGCTACTATCAAAACCTGTGGTACGGAACACAGCGCAACAATGACGTTGCCAACAGCCAGTTTTGCAGCGACGCGGCAGATGGGCAACTGCCCAATGTCAGCTGGATCACGCCGCCTTCAAAATTCAGCGAGCATCCAAATTCCTCCATTTCCAACGGGGAAAGATGGACTGTGGAACAGGTTAACTGCATCATGAGCAACCCTTATTGGTCCTCCAGCTTGATTTTGGTGACTTGGGATGATTGGGGCGGGTTTTACGACCATGCCGCGCCACCGGAGGTGGACTTCTTTGGGTACGGTATCCGGGTTCCCTTGATTGTGATCTCCCCTTACTCCAAACCGGGCCATATTGGTCATCAGCTTTATAGCTTCGACTCGCTGAACAAAGAAATCGAAGCCGTCTTTCAACTGCCGTGCCTGCTGACTGATTGCAGCCCTTCAGTTAATGATCTCAGTGACATGCTTACTACCACTCCATCGGCGTCACCCCTCGTGCGTACACCGCGGCCGTATGTGAAGGAAAAAGATCCGGTCGTGATCGACGGCATCGCTGCGAAAGATGACGACTGAGCATTAAACTACCGCCCTCACGTTTGCTCAGACCTCGCATGCTGTGGGTCTAGGGGATATGCCACACGGTGAATTCACCGCTCACTCCAGTGTAGCCAGCAACTGGTCGACGACCCGCTGGGAGGCCCCCATGTCCGTGGCCAAGTTCTTGGCTTCTTCGTACACCCCCTTCGACTCCTCGATTTGGCCATTCTTCTCCATGGCTTTGGCGAGGAGTAAACACTTAACCGTGTTCGGCTGCGTCATCATTGCCCGGGAGTACCAGCGAACCGCTTCGGGGAATTTTTTTTCATGCTCTGCAATCAAGCCCATTCCAATCATTGCAGTTGAATTTTCAGAGTCGACGTTCAAAGCCGACTGAAAATTCTCCCTCGCATGCGCGTAGTCATGCAGGTTACGATAGGCCGTTCCAAGGTTGGCGTAGGCAGATTCTTTCAACTCCGTGTCGTTTGTGTAACGCAAGGTCGTGCCCAGGTGTTCGACCGCGGAGCTGGCGTTTCCGTGCGCCCCCTCGTAGACGCCGATGTAGAAGTTCGCGACCGGATCTTCAGGATAAAACGCAACCGCCCGACGGAAATGTTCGATCGCAACGTCGCTCCGTCCCTTGCGTGCGAGTTCAACCCCCAGGTTGGAGTACGCCACGTAGTTACTGTCCGTGACCTCCACGGCGTGTGTCCATACGGTTTCGCCGTCGTGCCAAAAACCGACCTGATGGGATGTGGCGACGCCGAGCAGAAGCAACGCGGCGCCGGTTGCAACCGCCACCCACGTGTCAGAAATCCTGTGCTCCTGAGCCCAATCCGCCACACCCCAGGTCGCCATCAGGAACAAGCCGATCAACGGCAGGTAAGCGTAACGGTCAGCCATCGCGGCGCCGGCGACCTGCACAAGACCGATCATTGGCACGAGAGTTCCAAGAAACCAAAGCCATCCGATCGCAAGATAGCGCCGCTTCCTCGCCGCGACGAAGACCAGAGCTGAGATTGCCAGCAACAACGCTACCGCCGAAGCGATGATCCAGGCTGGCTCGCCCCCTTCGGGATAGGGATAGAACAGCGCAAGATTCGACGGCCAAATTGCCTTGCCCAGATAACGGACATACGCAACCAAAGCGTTTCCCAGACGCAGGCGGAAAGGTAGTTCAGTCAACCCCACAACTGTGCCGCCTGCCAGTTGCGCGCGTAAAGTCAACCCGCAGCTCGCGGCAGACAGAAGAAAGAGGGGAATTTTTTCCAGGACCAGTCGGCCCCATGACGACCACGCCAGCAACCCGGACCCGCTGGGGTCCCGCCAGCGACCCAAAGGCCAAACGTCCCAAAGCAGAAGAACAAACGGCAACGTAACTATCTGGGGCTTGGCCATCAACCCGAGAGCGAACGCGGCTGCTACGCCAAGATAGCGTCCAATCGATGGCTGCCGGGCATACCTGCCGTAAGCCCACAGCGCGATCATGAAGAAGAACATGCTAAGAACGCTTTTGCGCTCCGATGCCCATGCGACTGATTCCACGTTCAGTGGATGCAACGCAAACAATGCACCAACGGTCACACTTCTCCATGCGCTTCCGGTTGCCTCTTGCAACAGCAGAAAAAGCAGAATGGCACTCGAGGCATGAATAAGAATGCTCTCCACGTGCACGGCGCCGGGACTGGAACGAAACAATTGGTAGTCGAGTGCGTGCGATAGCCAGGTTATCGGATGCCAGTTGGCTTGCGCGAACGTGGTGAAGGCCCAGCGCATCAGATTCCAGTCGAACGCCTGATGGATCTCCGGCGTCCCCCGGAAGTATTTGTCGTCATCGAAGTTGACGAATGAATTCTGAACTGCTGAGCCATAGGCGCAGAGAGTCACCAGCAACAAGCTGAAGATCAGCGTGCTCTGTTTCGGCGAGGCAAGGAATTCAACTTTTGAAACGGATTTCTCACCTCGAGATTGTTTCCTGTCCTGTCGCGCCAAACCCACATCACCTCCGGCTAGAATTTTCTTAGGATCAGGCCCCCGAGATCCCGTACCCTGTTCACCAGTTGAACAACTGGTACAAATTGCTGTAGTCGTCTGTCCATAGCCGCATAGGGCGTGTAATCTCCACGGGATGCGCCGCCGAGGACAAAGCGGGCAACCCGAACACAGTCGGCTGGCGCGAAAGCAGTATCCAAACCGGTTGATAGGAGTCCCGCGTGTCCACCTCCACGCTGGCCAGGTGGTAGAAGCGCGCGAGACCCTCCACCACGGGGCGAAGGTCTAGGGAGTTGCTGCTTACATGGAACGCTACCACCGACTGAGGACTGCGCAGGTGCCGCAGGTACAGCTCCATCGCCTCACGCGTGAGTAGGTGCACGGGGATCGAATCGCCACTGAACGCGTCGACAGCAAGGATGTCGAAATTCTGGAACTCGCCCCGCGATACTTCCTCCTGCATCTCGATTCGGGCGTCACCAATCACTATATCGATGTGCGCCTGTGAAGCCTGCACGAAAGTAAAGGGTGGATGGGCTCCCAGCGAAAAGGTGGGGATGGATGGATCGATCTCGTAAAAGCGGAAATAATCTCCCGCTCGCCCATACGCCGCCAGGGTTCCGGCTCCCATTCCCACCACTCCGACGCGCAGCTCCGATTGTCCTGCTGGCCTCGGATAATGGTCGAGAAGCAGGCCGATTCCGCTCTCGCGGGTGTAATAAGTCGTGGGGTCGTTCTGCTTCTCCGGGTCCGTCTTCTGCATGCCGTGCAAGGTATGACCGTGAAGCATCTCCATACTGCCGGGTTCTTTCAGCACCGTCTTGATGCCGAAAAAGTTTCTGGTGCGTGCAACAACGATTTCGCCCTGATCTTCCCATTCGATCAGTTCAGTGGTGAAGTACAAGGCGCTAGCCAGGAACACGACCCCCGACGCCAGCAACAGCGCTGTACCGTGGCGTATTTTGTAAACCCATGAGCTTCGGTCACGGACAAGGGTAACCGCCAGCAGAAATCCACAGCCCAACAGCGCAATTTGGAATTCCCAGAAGCGATCGAAAATCCGTGGCGCCAGCAAGACAACCGCAGCGCTTCCCAAAGCTCCGCCAGTACTGACCATGAGATAAAAGGAAGTCAGATGTTCGGTTGGCGGCTTCAGTCGCGCCAGTTCGCCGTGGCATACCATGCAAACGGCCATCAATGCCGAACAAAAAATTACTACCAGCGGCATCAACTTAACAGTTGAATAGCTCGGCAAGGTCCGCAGCGCCACTAATGCGAGAACAAGGTACAACGGACCGAAAACCTCACGCCGGTACCAGCGATGATGGTCAAAGCAGATGACAAAGGACAAAAGATAAAGGCTAAGCGGCACGACCCACAGGAGCGGAACTGGCCCCACCTGCTCGCTGATCAAGTTGGTGGTAGCGAGCAACATCGTGCATGAACAGGCGGCGAGTGCCAGCCATAGAATTCTGGGTTGCGATTCCGGAGAGTCTTGTAACTGAGTGCGTTTAGCGGGTTTTTGTTTCGGTTCTAGCTCCAGAGCCACCGATTGCCCCATGTGGATGAAGGCACATCTGGCGGCCATCAGGAGAAAGAGAACATATCCAAAATCCCAGACCCAGGCCTGCGCCGAGAGCGACAGGGCCCGTTCCACCACGGAGGGATAGGTGAGTAATCCAAGCATGGAGCCAAGATTCGACAGGGCGTACAGGCGGTATGGAGAACTGTGATGCTGCCGGCTAAACCAACTCTGAAGCAACGGACTGGTAGCTGATAATAGGACGCATTGGATACCGACCGCCGTCACCAGCAGCACCGTAATCTGCCACACCGGGTTTCCTGTGCTCATTGGCATCCAGTGACTGCCCGCCCGGACCGGCGAAGGCAGCAACGCCATAAGCAGGCCAGAGCCCGCGAGCAGGCTAAGATGTATGATTGCTTGCGTCCTGGGTCGGAAGACGCTGCAAACAAAAGCTGCATACCCGTACCCGGCAAGCAACAGAAGCTGGAAAACCAAAAGGGATGTGCTCCAAACGGATGGGCCTCCGCCGAAACGTGGCAGCAAGAATTTGCCCATAACGAGCTCTACCTGAAACAAAAGAAAAGCCCCCACCAAGACTGTGATGGCATAGATCCCGACCTGCAGCCCGGCTGCCGGAGCCGCCGGCGTTCGCACCTCTGCTCCGTCGAGCGGTCGCAGGGGAGGGTCAGACCCGCGAGGTCTGGGCTTCAAAGCGGTTGCGGCGTATCGATGACGCGTCATACAGTCAACAAGGCTTGATGGTAACGACGCAGAACTTGTGGCAGCTTACCCGGAGGTTGTTACAGCCATGTGAAAAACTACCCGCCCCTGAACCAGTGGGCAGTCAGGTTATAATCGGAGTTGGTTCGGTGGCCCAGTTTGGCCGAACTTCTTCCCTGGAAAACCATTCGTCGGGCAAACTTTAACAAGAGAGTAACAGTATTGTAACAATTCCCATTCGCCTATGCGGTATCCTCCGCTGTGCTGGCCCGTATCTGCGATCCCGGTTCGATGGTCCACCAAGCGTTCTTTCCGAGGCTTCGCATGTTAAGAATCTGAGCATCGGAGCGGAGCGGACACTCACATGGCCGTACAGTAGTGATGTCGTTTCAACAAAAAAGGGAGAGTGAATCGAATGCAACGGATCTCAAGAGCAACGCTGGAGCTACTGTGCCTATGGCTCATGAGCTTTGCCTTGCAGGGTTGCGGGAGCGGCAGTACAGCTCAACCGTCATCTCCTCTCGCCACTTCAACGATCGGGTGCGGCGTCGCTTGCGCGAAATCCTCATTGGTGCCAATCACTGTGGTGAATGGAAATAACCCAGCTACCTACGAAATTCCCATCTCATGTTCGCTTACAGCGGGCGCCCAAACGATGAAATTCACCGCAACACCATCTGCGCCATGGTTCACAGTATCCCCGGCATCCGGGACGCTTTCACCAGACGCTAACACGTCAATAGATGTTCCTTCTATAAATGCGACAGGTATATTTGACTCGCAGAATCTTGGCGTAGTCACCGTCAGTGCTTCCGGATACGCAAATAATAACCAAATGGCGGTCGAACTAGACTGCCGCTACGGGAACCCGCCAGGTTCAGCGTGCAAAGTAGCTTTTACATGCGACCGAACTACCTCGCCGCTTCCTTAACTGGAACTGGGGTAATTTTCGACCATTGAAGTGATCTCACTCTTCACGCAAGCGATGTAGCTTGCGCCGCCGGGTAGGGTACCGGGTTCCTCTGCTGGTAATCTCCCCTTACGCTGAAAAGACCACGATGACTAGGCAAGAGTCTGTTCTCCTCTAGTCCCTCCGACCAGTTTGTAAACTCGGATCCGGGCATTCACCGACGAGCGGTGGCCATGGGAATATAGCCTCGCGGTTTTCTGAGAAGAGTCCAATTACGGCGTGTTGGCCTATCGGCCAAGGCCCGACTAGTACTGGTGGAATCTTTCTTCCCCGTCTCCCAACCTTCAAACTGGATGGCATGCGACTCCCCCAGTCCAGCATCCAGTCTCTGTTTCGCAACGTCAACTTTGCAACCTTCAGCGTAGCCGTACTACTGCTCGGCATGGTGGCCGCAAGCGCCTACGCAAGCCCGCTCCCACTCGCATCTGCACCCTCGAACCTTCGCTTTGGCCGGGTGGTTGTCGGCCAGACCCAGACCTTACTTGGTACGGTGACGAACAGCGGGCAGGAAAGTGTGACGATCTCGAGTATTAGTGTGAGCAATCCCGTATTCATTGCGTCCGGATTGACTTTGCCGCTGGTCTTGCTTCCCGGACAAAGTGTCGATGTGAGTGTAACCTTCGCTCCCACGTCGGTGGGATGGGTCGGAGGAAACATCAAATTCTTCGGCAGCGGACCTAGCTCGGCCATGGTATTTCAGTTTGAGGGCACCGGTGTAAGCAGCAATCTGCAAGTGAGCGCCAGCCCAGCGATTGTGTCGTTTGGCCAGGTGACGATCGGATCCAGTTCCACCGTGCCCGTCGTTCTTACCAACGGCCACGGCTGGGCGACGACCTTTTCGTCATTCCAGATGACCGGCGATGCCTTCTCGATGAGCACGCCTACTCTTCCTTTCACGCTGGCTGCGGGGCAAAGCGCCACCGTGAACGTCACCTTCACGCCGCAATCGGCCGGCCTGACCGGAGGCGGCTTGTTTGTTGCCAGTTCCGGCCTGACGATACCTCTCTCGGGCACGGGAATTGTCGCGGCTCCGGGTCAGTTGTCGGTTGCCCCGGCGCCGCTGAACTTTGGCAACGTGATGGTTGGCAACACGTCGACCCAAACCGTCACCCTGAGCGCAACCGGCGCCAGCGTTACAGTCTCTTCTGCCGCCAGCAGCAGCCCGCAATTTGCGCTCAAGGGAGCGTCTCTTCCAATAACCATCCCGGCGGGCGGAAGCACATCGCTCAACGTAACATTCTCACCTCAAGCCAGTGGCGCGTCTTCCGGCGCGTTGTCGATTGTGAGCAACGCCTCCAACTCTCAAGCGACGGAGTCTCTGGGCGGCATGGGGATGGCCGCACCGGGCCAGTTGTCGATTGCCCCGGCGCCGCTGAACTTCGGCAATGTAACAGTCGGCAACACGGTAACTCAGGCCATCACACTGGGCGCAACCGGTGCTGATGTAACAATTTCTTCCGCCGCGAGCAACAGCCCTCAATTTGTGCTCAAGGGAGTCTCTTTCCCGTTGACCATCCCGGCAGGCGGAAGCACATTGTTCAACGTAACATTTTCGCCTCAGGCCAGCGGGGCGTCTTCCGGCGCGTTGTCGATTGTAAGCAACGCATCCAACTCTCAAGCGACGGAGTCTTTGGCCGGGACGGGTATGGCCCCTGCTCCGGGCCAGTTGTCGATTGCCCCAGCGCCGCTGAACTTCGGCGACGTTACGGTCGGCAATTCTGGAGCCGCGGCCATCACCCTGAGCGCAATCGGCGCCAGCGTTACGGTTTCCTCTGCTGCCAGCAGCAGCTCCCAATTCGTCTTAAACGGAGCCTCTTTCCCGCTGACGATCGCAGCCGGCGGAAGCACATCGTTCAACGTGACCTTCACACCCCAGTCGGGCGCGACCGCCTCTGGCACTCTATCGTTCGTCAGCAACGCTTCCAACTCGCAAGCGACCGAATCTCTGACCGGCACGGGTACGCTGCCAAGCTATACCGTCAATCTTTCGTGGAATAGCGCGTCAGGAGTAGCGGGGTACAACATTTACCGCAGCACCGCGGCCAACGGCACGTACTCCAAGCTCAACCCCACGACCAATCAAGACACAGCGTATACCGATGGCTCGGTCACTTCCGGCCAGACCTACTATTACGCTGCTACGTCGGTGAGTGCTACTGGGCAGGAGAGCGCCCGCTCGACGCCGGTGCAAGCCGCAGTCCCATAGCACCAGCAAAAACCGGGCAGCCTGATTACAAACAGGCAAGGAGATGTCTAAACAGCGATCTCAGCGCTATCGGGCCCGCTCGGTGACGCGGATCTGAGGCTCAACCAGCGCGAGTAACTGCTCTTTCAGGAAAGGCCCACTGGCCAGCAGACCCGACAGGAGCGGATCGCGGCGATTGGCGACCAGACGGGTTTTCTCCAGAGTGCTGACAAAACCACCTGCCGCCTCTACCAGTGCTGCTCCGGCGACTACATCCCACTCGTTTTTGGGTGTGAGTGTGAAAGTAACGTCCGCTAGTCCGGCAGAGACCAGCGCCAGTTTGTAGGCCACCGACCCCATGGGACGGATCGTGCAAGCGCAGCTCTCGAAGGTTTTCCATTCGCCGCGCTTAACTTCGCTGCGGCTGGCAAGAATCAGGGCTCCTTCCAGACTCTGGCGCTGGCTCGGCCGTGCCGGGTTGCCATTGCGGGTGACGCCGGATTCCACCGATCCGAGGAAGACCTCGTTGGTCGCGGGATTGCAGATTCCACCGGCGACTGGCCGGCCATTCTCAACGAAGCCTATCGAAACGCAGAACTCCGGGATGCCCTGAACGAACTCGCGAGTGCCGTCGAGCGGGTCAACGACCCACACGCACGACCTTTGCAAACGGATGGGATCGTCGACGCTCTCTTCCGAGAGCCAGCCCTCGCCATCGCGCAGCAATTCCTTGCGCAGAACAGCATCAAGCGCGCGATCCGCCTCGGTCACCGGATCGTGTCCTGCCTTGTATTCCGCATCGATCTCTCCGGGCGTGAAGCGCGCAAAGACCGAGCGCGAGGCTTCCAAAGCGGAATGAATCCGTTCCAGTATCTCAGCGTAAGAGTTCGATTGCATATTCTTCACATCTTAAATTCTGATAAAGCGAGTTTAAGAAAATCCCTGGGACACGAAGTCTCACAAACAACTTCCTTAGTGGATCTTGACACCCTTAGTGGTCAAAGATTTTGGCCTCTCAGGCCAAAAGCATGCGCGCGCCCGTGGCCAGCAGCACTGCGCACAGAACACGTCTCAGCCACGGAACCGGAACTCGCGTGCTCAAGTAAGAACCCAGCAGCCCGCCCGGAATCGAACCGATCAAAAGCGCCCCAACCAGATGCATATCTACATTGTGCATTCGAAAATGGAGAAGGCTGGTGACTCCGGTCAAGATCAGGGCATGGACGATATCGGTGCCCACCATCACCTTCGGCTGAAAACTATAGAACAGCAGAAGCATCATCATGACAATGCTGCCCGACCCGACCGACGTGATGCCCACCAGAAAACCCGCCACTAAACCGATGAGCGACATCCATGCGAACGACTTCATGGTAGGCGGGCGCATGGCGGCGCGGTCCTCGATCTTTTTCTGGAAGAACAGGAAGGTCGGAATGCAAATCAGCAGCACACCTACCGCGATGGTGATGAAATGATTGACACCGTTGCCGTAGACGTTTCGCAGATGGACGAGGAGACTTACGCCCAGATAAGAGCCTGGAGCGCTGCCCGCGGCGAGCGCCAGCACCACTTTGCGCCGCACCGTTCCCTTGCGCAGGTGAACCGCACTGGCGCCGATTTTAGTAACAAAATTGAAGAACGCGTCCGAGCCCACGGCGCGTATGGGGGGCACGCCCAGGCCGAAGATAAGAATCGGAAGCAGCAGAACACCGCCCCCGAGCCCAGTCATTCCGATGAGGGTCCCGACTCCTAAACCAACCAGAATCTTGATGAGCAGATCCATGATGTTATGGGCTGCGGTCAGAACGTTACTGACTTGATCGTTTTCAGATACAGCCCGAACCAACTTCGTCATCCCGAGCGAGGCGAGAGACTTGGGTTTCTGGGTGTGTCACCGGGATCGCCGCCCCAGGCGAACACAGAGGTTTCTCGCTTCCCTCGAAATGACAATTCGGCCCAGCAACTCGAACCCAGCAACAGCGCAGCCCTCATCAGCGGCGGAGAACTGTTAAGCCGATTCTGCTGCCGTCCCGATGAAGCCCTCCCGTTCCAGATGCAGAATGATCTCCTGCGCCGCCTCTTCGGGAGACAAGTCGCCAGTATTGATCGTGACCTCGGCATCAGTGGGGACTTCGTAAGGATCCGAGATGCCAGTGAACTCCTTGAGAATTCCGGCGCGGGCCTTGGCATACAAGCCCTTGCGATCCCGTTGTTCGCAGACCTCGACCGAGGTCGCGATATGCACCAGAATGAACCCGCCGTAGGGCTCAATCATCTGCCGCACATGTTTGCGGGTTGCGTCGTAAGGCGCAATGGGCGCGCAGATGGCAATGCCGCCGTTCTTGGTGATCTCCGACGCCACATATCCGATACGCCGGATGTTGATGTCGCGGTGCTCCTTCGAAAAGCCGAGTTCAGAAGAAAGATGCTTGCGCACCAGGTCGCCATCGAGCAGCGTGACCGGACGCCCACCGGTCTCCAGGAACTTGGTCAGCAACACGTTGGCGATGGTCGACTTGCCGGAGCCCGAAAGTCCCGTGAAGAAGATGGTCACACCCTGCTTGTGACGAGCTGGGAAGCTGCGCCGCAGTTCCGCCACGACCTCGGGATAAGTGAACCACGCAGGAATCTCGCGGCCTTCGTTCAGACGCTGGCGAAGCTCGGTTCCGGAGATGTTCAGCACGCGATCTCCGTTTCTCACCTCATCATCGGGAACATATTTATCCTGACCCTCGAGGTAGACCATCATGTTAAAAGGCACCATGGTCACGCCGATGTCGGCCTCGTGCTTTTTGAAGACCTCCTGCGCCTCGTAGGGGCCGTAGAACGGCTTGCCGTCAATGTCCTTGCCCGGACCCGCGTGATCGCGCCCCACAATGAAATGCGTGCAGCCGTGATTCTTGCGGATGAGCGCATGCCAGATGGCTTCGCGCGGTCCGCCCATGCGCATCGCCAACGGCAGCAAGGAAAGTTTCGCAGTGGCTTGCGGGAACTTGGAAAGCAGCAACTGATAGCAGCGCACGCGCGTGTAATAGTCGACGTCGCCAGGCTTGGTCATACCAACCACGGGATGAATCAGCAGGTTGGCTTCGACCTGCTTGGCGGCCCGGAACGCCAGCTCAACGTGGGCCCGGTGCATGGGGTTGCGGGTCTGGAAGGCGACCACGCGGCGCCAGCCCTGTCGGGCGAACTCCGCTCTCGCTTCGGCCGGAGTTAAACGCACAGTACGAAAATCATAGTGCGAAGGAATTTGCAGGGCTTCAATCTTTCCGCCGACGTACCACGGATTGGCTTTGTTGATCGCGTAATCCGCGCCGGGATGAGCAGCGCTGGTGCTGGCAAAAACCGCCTGCGCCTCCGCCTTGCGGTCGGGCTGCCAGACCTCTTCCACGTGCAGCACCGCGAGCATCACCCCCTCCGGGTCGCGCAGCGCAACTTTGCTCATGCCCGCGGTAAGCTTTTTGGCGAACTCTTCGGTCACATCCAGCGTGATCGGCATAGGCCACAACGTGCCATCCGCCAGGCGCATGTTGTGGCAGACGCTTTCATAGTCGGCGCGCGTCATGAAGCCGCGCAAGGGCGAAAACCCGCCGGTGATCAGCAACTCCAGATCACAAAGCTGCCGGGCGGTCAGGTCCCAAGAGGGCCACTCTTTCGAATGCGACTTCAGTTCTGCAATTTTTTCTGGTTGAGCGATGAGTTGAACAAGTTCTCCGCCGTGCGGCGCAATGAGATGGCTGGTCGAAGCGGTCAAGTGCTGAGCCTCCTGAATTTGTTGCAGTATTGTCTACTATCTTTATCGTAATTGACGGATTGCGTTCCAAAGTCTTTGCTGCACGGGGGCGGTACCGAATCGCAGATGCTTTAAGGGAGAGGAAAATCCCCGAAACTTACTTGTTTAATAGACTATCACTTCTCCAAAGTCGTAAGAAAGCCAGTTTTACAAATTTTGCCAGACTAGAGGATGATGCAATTTTGGCACCTTAGTGAGCGGATACGCCATGCGTAAGTCACTAAAACAAAAGGGGTTGACATGGCGTGCGAATCTCACCCCGTGATTCACGGCTTTCCATGTGAAATAGTTTGCGACACAGACCGTCTCAGTTCCATGCTCGGGAAAAAAAAGCCGTGCCTCCCGAGGTCAATCGTCGTCTGGGTCCGTCTGCGGACGGTGATCATTGAGGAAGTGCGCCGCATCCAGGGGCGCTGGGATCGTTTGAAACTTAATCGGGGCTTGAGTGAAGTCAAAGCAGTCGGAGAAATCATCGGCTGGTGCGTCCGCGTAGCCAAGAGAAGCCAGCCCAAAAGTTTGTTCCACGAATTTGAGGATGCTGCCGAAATCATGAGTAACGTGCGAAATATATCCGGCGCGCGCATAGGGCGAAACCACGATCAGGGGTACCCTGAATCCGTACACATAGCCGCAACCCCACTGCGCGCAGTTCACCAGCACTTGCGGCGGCGGAACATGATCGTACCAGCCGCCCCAGTCATCCCAGGTAATGAAGATCACCGTATTCGACCAGTACTGACTGTTGCCGATGGCATTCACGATCGAAGCCACCCAAGAAGGTCCCGATCCGTCGTTGGTCAGCGCGTGGTCCGACTCGGCGCCGTCGGGGATCACCCAGCTCACCGTCGCAAGTTGGCTGTTGGCAATGTCGGTGAGAATCGGCGCGGGATTCTGGGAGTTTGCTATCACCACGTTGTTGGTCCAGTCCGCGCCGGTGCACGCCGTTGCATTTGGCGGAGGCGCATTGGGCCCGCACATGTGTTGAATCGCGTTCGGAGCGGTCCAGATCGATCCCGCTCCCGCTGACGTGTAGTAGCGCCAGCTCACGCTTTTGGTATTGAGCAGATCCGTGAGTGTGGGATGCTCGAAGCAAGGATACGTCGAACCTGTCTCGCTTCCGCTGGCATCGATCAGGGCGACGGTTGATCCCGGAACAGCCGCACAGCCAGCGCCCAGCTTCGGATTCTCGGACACGAAGAGATTGCTACCGGCCGATGGCGCCGAAGTGCCGGAAATAATGAATTGGTGCGCGGGGAAGCTTGGTCCTTGATTGGTCTGGAACATTCGGTCCCCGAAGGTGTATTGTTCGGCGAGTGCAAAATAAGGTTGCACGTCCGATGGATTCACATACATAAACTGCGGATTTGCGGGAGGACAGTTGGTGCTGCCCTTGGCGCAGCTGACACCAATTCGATCAGCTCCGTCCATCGCGCAGGTGTTCGTAGCCGCGTTCAGATCGCACATCTCGACAAACGCCGGGTGGGCGTGGCTGAGATCGTAATCGTTCGCCAGGTCAATCGGACTCAGAGCTATGGTCCGGCCTAAGGAATTGACTCCGCTGTTAGCGATGTCTGCTTGCCGAGAAATCAGCACAGGATCCTGAAAGAGGTTGTCCGGCGTGCGGTTCTCCTGGAAGATCACCACTACGTGTTTGATGTATTGCGAAGAGGAAGGAGGCGGAGGACTAACGAAGGTGCTTTTGCTTCCACTTCCGCATCCGTTCAAGCTCAGCAAGAAACTAGCCGTTCCTGCCAGCACCATTATTATCGAAAGTCGAAATCGCGTCATGCTGCGAACTCCCGGGTGCGAAGAATTAGAGCCCTCAGACAACAACCCGGCAGCTGGAAATTTCTCTCGCAAACGGATGCTGCTGATTGCTATGGACTTGTTCGCGGCGCATCTTAACTCATTCCGGGCTGGTCCACTCGCGTAACTGCCATCCCTGCCCCCTGACACAGAGAGCCGCAATATAGCCAGCGCCGGCTGGAACTTCGCGTAGCGACCAGCGTCCGGCTTCCGAAGCGTTGGGCCGGGTCGCAAGCAGTGCCTGCGCCTCCCCGCCCGCGATGGAGACGTCGAACTGGGTTAGAGGAAGAGATAAGCCAGCGCCGGTGGCTTTAATATAGGCTTCTTTGCGCGTCCAGCAGCGGAAGAAGGCTGCATACTTTTCCGCGGGTGAGAAGCCTGAGAGCTGCTCTTGTTCGGAGGGAGAAAAAAACCGGCGGGCAATGCCTTCCACGTCGAAATCCTGCCGCACCTGCTCCACATCCACCCCGATCTGCCGCCCGCGCGTGAACGCCAGCAAGGCTACCGAAGCGGAATGCGAAACATTGAATTCCAGCTCGCTATCCGCATAATTGTGACTTAATGCGGGTTTTTCCTTCTCCGAATAAAGAAATGTCAGGTCTTTCGGGTTGGAGACCAGGTAACCGGCCAGGATTATCCGCAACAGGGCTCGCGCCGCCACGTAGCGCTGGCGGTCTCGCGAAAAATGGAAGCGGGCGGCGCGAACCTGCTCGTCGTCCGAGAGCACTTGCCGCCAACCGGGTTCCCCGTCGGCTACAGCCGCCAGATCGACCCGCCACAGATGCACCTCGCTTTCCGGGAGGGCAAGCGGACCTGCCAGGCGGAACCCTGGCTCCGTGATGTTCATGATTGGCCGCACTCACCGAAGGTTACGCTGCGATTTCGAGGCGTGTCCAGACTGCGCTGAGTGGCTGCCTAGGCTTTTGCGCACGTCGTCTTCGACTGGCGGTTCCGTCCGCATGGCCTAATTCGAAGGGAGGCATCAGGTTTTCG
>Ga0209040_10002017_pt1 | contig 16032 bp, 15 predicted proteins | sample BogFormECP12_OM3_FD_188240 | JGI IMG/M metagenome (GOLD analysis project Ga0209040, IMG submission 188240) | Bog forest soil microbial communities from Calvert Island, British Columbia, Canada - ECP12_OM3 (SPAdes) (version 2) | ecosystem: Environmental > Aquatic > Freshwater > Wetlands > Bog ...
TCGCCACGCTCAATCAATCGCTCAAGTTCGGCACCCCGCTCGCCGAGTCGCTGCGCGTCCTAGCCGCGGAAATGCGGGCCGAGCGTCTGGCTCGTTTCGAAGAGCGCGCGGCGCGTCTTCCAGTTCTTCTGAGCATCCCGCTGATGGTGTTCGTCCTGCCGTCTCTGATGATTGTGATCGGCACCCCTTTAGTGCTTCGCATCTTGGACACGCTGGGAACCGTGCTGGGCAGGGGTCCGTGACAGCTAGACCGATCCTCGCAACTGAGCCGCCGCCGATCAGCCGAGGGGGGGCGCAGCAATGATTTGGGCCGCGTTTCAGCAGTATCAACGTGTCCTCAACCCCATCCCGGCTGACCACCACCTCGCCGAAGTCTCGAAGCGGCTCGATGCGTGAAACAGTATCTCGCTTTGCTGAAAGAACAGGGCTGGCACAGAGGTCATGATTACGCTGATCCGAACAAGGGCGTGCGCGATGTCGCGCGACTTTACGCGCTCGTTGTTGAGCGCGATCGCACGGTTTTCGCACGACGAGCACGGTATCAGCGCAATAGTAGTGGCCGTTGCTCTTCCGGGCTTGATCGGGTTTGGCGCGCTCGGCGCCGAAACCGGATTGTGGTACTCGATCAAATTGCATAACCAGTCCGCCGCCGATGCTGCAGCCATCTCGGCCGCGTATCAGGTCATTGCCGGCAAAACCAATGTCACCAACGACCTGACGCCGGCGGCAAGCGCGGCCGCTGCGCAGAATGGCTATAGTGGAACCAGCCCGGTGGTCATCTACCCGTACAGCGACAGCACTGTCAGAAGCGGGATCGCGGTTACGTTGCAGCAAACGCAGCCAGCGTTGCTCGCATCGATGTTCCTGTCCGGTGTCACGATAGCCACCAAGGCCGTCGCCGTTATCGAGGTCCTCGACCACCCGTGCATCCTCGCCCTGTCAACGAGCGGCACCGATGTCGAGGTCGGCGCCGCCTCCGCTCTCGACCTCTCCAACTGCTCCGTGGCGGCAAATTCGACGAGTAGGAGCTCCATCAACATTCAGGATAGTACTGGGTCGATAACCGCGGCGACGCTCGTCACCCCCGGTGAGATATCCTTGCAAGGAAACGCGATCGATCCCGCCGCACCGCCATCGGAATTTATCCTGTCCTCGCAGCCGATGATCGGCGCGCGAAGCACCGCCGATCCTTACGCCGGCACGCTCACCCATACCTTTCTCGCAACTGGCATGCCGACCACGGGCTCCTGCAAATCGAGCACGACACGCAATGTTAAGACTTACAGTAAGGCAAACTGTGTTATCGCTGGACTATCTATAAAAACCGGGCAAACCGTTGTCCTCATACCAGGCACGTATTGGATAACAGGTAATTTGACTATCGGTTCGAGCGGGATACTCAAATGCCCGACTTGCGACAACGTCAAAGGTGTTACGATCATCCTGATCGCGCACAAGAATAAGATCGGCTACGTGTCAATGGCTTCCAACGCAACGCTCAATCTCAATGCGCCGAGCTCGGGACCGTTCGCCGGCCTTGTCTTCGCTCAGGATTCCAGTGGTCTGCCTAACGGCACAACCTATACATCGACCTACAGCACCCTCAGCATGGCGCTCGGCGCGACGCTTAACGGTCTCGTCTACTTCCCGAACTCGTCAATTACGGTCGAAGGAAGTACGAGCGCCACCGGCTCAAAGTGCTTGCTGCTGGTGGTAGACACGGTGACATTCAACGGCACGTTCAACCTGGAGACCTCGGGATGCGCAAGCGCCGGGCTCACCAACCTTCCGACGATCAACACTGTCGCCCTCGCGGAATGAGGTCGCTATGGGCCACAAAAAGGTAAGGAGAAGGCGTGCGTGGCGAAGCTTCCGAAGCTACTTCGGTCGCGATGGGAGCGCGGCTGCCGAGTTTGCTCTTGTGGCGCCCGCAATTATCCTAATCGTGGCCGGTATATCGGATTTCGGCATGCTCGCGACGAACTCCGCCGCGTTGGCGGCAACGACACGTATCGGCGCGGAATATGCGCGAAGTCATCCGGCCGACATAGGAGGTATCCAGAACTCTATGCAGAGCGCAATGCGCTCCACGCCACCACTCATCTTTCCGGTGAGTTTTCCTCAAAGCTGCGAGTGCGATGACGGGATGTCGGTTGCATGCACCGAGTCGTGCGCCACGATCGGTCGTCCCGGTCCCAACCGCGTCTTCATCAGGATCAGTGCGAGCCAAGCTTTCACCCCATTGGTGCCGTGGCCGGGTGTTCCGGCGGCCCTGACTGCGATTGCAGAGATACGCCTGCAATGAACGGGAGCAGGCCGCCTCGGCACGGCGCGGACGAAGGCTCGGTGGCGGTCGAAGCCGGCATCATAATCTCGGTGCTGCTAATGTTAATCATCGGCGGCGTCGAGTTCGGGCGGGCCCTGTGGATCTCCAACACAATGCTCCTCGCCGTCGAGGACGCCGCCCGCTATGCGATGGTCTACAATCACGGATCACCGGAGACCTGTGGGGCTCAGAGCCAAGCCTCACTGTGCCCCACCTTGTCGAACACGCCGCTCGCCAATTGCTCCGCCGAGCGGGTGCAGCACGTATTATCCGCCTATCAGGCTCCGAGCATCGATGTTTCCGTCAATGAGGACACGACATCATCTCCGGCAACGATAACCGTCTGCGCCAGCTATTCCTTCGATTTTGTCGCGCCGCAACTTCTTCCCTATGGGCCCCTCAGCCTAACGCGCCAAATCACCGTCCCGCTGATTTGAAGTTCATTGCCGAGCCATATCCTATCTGAACCAGAAGCTTTGGTGCCCGCGAGACTCGACTTTGACAGCTGGATCTTCCACCCGCCTAGGACGGTGTATCGACACCGCTCGTGCTCGCCGGAGACTCAATTGCAGCTGTTGTGCTCATTCAGATTCGCGCCTCGTTCAGCATCATGGCCGAGGTCACATCGGGCGCTTACCGTTTTGTACGCCACCCGCCGTACCTCGCCGAGGAAGTTGCGACAATCGGCAGCGCCATGAGATTTCTATCGATCTGACGGCGATGTTAGTCGTCGTGCAGATCGTCTCCCAGGTTCTGGGATGAAAAGCGAGGAGATCGTTCTGATGGAGGTTTTCCGGAGTATGCTAGCTATAAGAAGAAAACCTCACAGATAATCCCGGGACTTTATTGATCATTATCCACGATCTGTGTCTATCCGCTGGACCTATCTCGCGTAGAGCAAGGGTTCAGAGACAAGCCAAATTGACCGATACTATGATGATGTAATACGATACGGCAAAGAGAATAGGCCATGGCCGCGATGTTCGCGGCGCCACGGCAGCCGCGATCCCGATAGCCGCGACTTTCGGCAGCCACCAAGCGGCACCTAAATGGGTTTGAGATAAATGCATAATCGGATTGGCCTCCCAATTGCCTGGGACGGCCAACGCGTAATCGGTCGTGACAACGTCGGCAATCTGAAGCCCGATAAACAGTATCCAAAGGATCCAATGAGCTCGAGCCAGCCTCTGCCTGTGCCATACCGTCAGGTCGGCGCAGAGGCACCACTGATCTCGACTTCGCTCTGAAGCACAAAATTTTCCGCATACCATCGACCGCTCCGGAGCGGTACATCCCGCTTCGAAGCTACCGGTTCAACTGCAAAAAAAAGGTAAACCTGGATCCGGGCAGCAGTAGAGAGATCGCCTTTGCGCCGGCCAGACTCAAGGCCGGCCAGTCAATCGACGGTCCGGTCAACGAGCGAAAGGGATACCGACGCAGAAAAGATCGGCCCGCCCTCCCCCCGCTCGACCTAGCTCGAAACAGCCAAGAGCCGAAAGTCGTGACAGTCTACGCGGTCGTCAGATGACGGCGCACGCAGTGTTTCTGCGATCCGCCTTTTCAACTCGGCGGCTTTGAACGGCTTTGCCAACAGCGGGATGCCGGATACTCCGCCGGCATGCAGGATCTCGGCGTGCCCTGACATCAAGAGTACTCTTAGTCCATGTTGGCGAGTCTGCGCGCGATCGATGACGGCCAGGCCATTCATCTCTGGCATCGCGTAATCGGCAACCAGGAGATCTATCGGCCGCTCTCTTTCGAGGATCTCGAAGGCGAGCGTCGGACTTTCCGCTTCCCAGACGACATAGCCGCTGTCCCGCAAAGACGCTGCCACGACTGCTCGCACATCGGCATCATCATCGCAAACGAGGATTCGCGCCGAGGTCGGCTCGGTGATAAATAGCTCCGGCTCCGGGTCCGCGCAATTGATCGGCTCGCCTGCGGCGCGTGGCAGCCACAGATCGACTTTCGTTCCATTGCCGAGGGAACTGGTTATCCCAACCGATCCGCCCGACTGAGCCGCAAAGCCGTGCACGATCGACAATCCTAAGCCCGAGCCGCGTCCGGCCTCCTTCGTCGTAAAAAACGGCTCGAAGGCGCGCGCCAAAGTTTCCGAGTTCATACCAGTCCCGGTATCCGACACCGACACAGTCACATAGTCGCCCGATACTAGATCCGGCGGCGAGCCCCCGAACTCTGCTCGCCGGTTCTCGACATCGATCAGCAGTGTACCGCCGGCCGGCATCGCGTCACGCGCGTTCAAGGCCAGGTTTAGGATCGCCAGTTCCAGCTGGTTGGGATCCACCCAAGCTTGAGGTAAATCGTGTCCCGCCCGGATAATTAGTCGGATATCAGGTCCGATGGTCTGCCTCAGCATCTTTTCGACACTGTCGACGACGGAGGAGACGTCGATCGGGCTCGGCTCCAAATGTTGTCGGCGCGCGAAGGCGAGGAGGTGTCTCGTCAGAGTGGCGCCGCGGTCTGCGGCTCGAAGAGCGGTCTGTATCAACGCGGTCGTTCGCGGATCGCGACCCACCCGAGCCTCCGCCATTTCCAGGTGCCCGACAACTGCGGTCAGCAGATTGTTGAAGTCGTGCGCGATGCCGCCGGTCAACTGGCCGATGGCCTCCATCTTGTGCGCTTGGCGCAACTGATCTTCGGTGACCCTGCGCTGCGCGATTTCCATTTCCAGTCGAGTATTTGCGGCAGTCAATTCCTTGGTTTTCTTAATCAGATCAAAATTCAGCCGCAAGCCTGTCGCGAAGCTGCGGCTAGAGTGATACGCTGCCAGCGTGATCGCTATCGCGAACACCACCATCATGTCGCCATGTATTGGCCAGCCATCGAAGTAAAATCGCCCGGCGAGCGGGAGCGAGGCAGGAAAGACATAGGCCATAAAGGCGGGGAAATGATGCGAAAACGACACCAGTGAGGCGACGCACATCCCCCCGATCACAAACCCGACGAAAGTCTGCTCGACGAGATTGTCAGTCAGCAACAAGGCACTTCCCGCGCCCCAGAGCAGCCCGGACATTCCCGATCCTAGCGTTGCGAAAATCGCCCATTTGGCCGTGGATCGGGCTTCCTCTGCGCGGGAGCGGTAAACCTTCCATACAATCACACGCATTAGGGTTAAGACGACGGTCAGCGCGAGAAAGATCAACCACGGGGTTTGGCCCATGTAAGATCCAAAGACCACCGCTACCAGGGCAGAGTTGACTACATTCACGGTCAAGACCATCGGCGTCTGCCGATACAGAGCGTCTATCCGTGCGGCGTAAATTTCTCGAGTAGCGTCGATTCGTTTCACGACTTCTCGCTTTGAACGATCAACTTGCGGTAAAGTTAGGACAGTATCGAGGCCCTCGCGAACCTCAGGGATTTACCTGTCTCGTCCGCCTAAATAAGAAGAGCTTCGTTCGGCGCAGCCGAAATCGGCACCTATCTTCGGCAGCGAGATTGTCTCGATTTTAATCCTATTATGAGTCAAAAGAACGTCAATATATTGTCGTCAGAGATGTCAAAAGAGAGTGTGATATTTTACGATCTATTCCGCTCCGAACGGCTTACCGCCGTATCCGGTTCCAAACGGCGCTCGCAGTTGTTCGTGCGCACTGTATCTTAACTTGCTCGAAACGGCTTTCCCGGCGAGCGCCCGATACCAGATCCCGTGAGTCGAACGCCTTTCCGCGCGAGCCGGACGATGTCGAGGCGCTTGTAGGGTCTTGCGCGTACTCGCCGGTATCCCGCCAGCAATCCCTGATGGCGCGACCCCTCGGGCATTCACCTCGATCCGAAGCCGGCCGCTATTCGAGAGAATTCAATCTTCGAGTCGCGGCCGAGCCAGAGGTGGGCCCTGGGACGAGATAACGCGTCCCGGCACCCTCGCGCTGAAAAATGGCGATCGCTCATGGTTGAGCGGGGGCCCAGGGCTCCGGCGCGCGCGGTTCGAGGTCGGTGACGACGTCGACCACCACCGGGTCGTCCGCACGCAGCGCCTCGGCGAGGGCGGGCGCGATCTCGGCGACCCGCTCGACCCGGATGCCCCGCACCCCGAAGCTTCTGGCCACGGCAGTGAAATCGGTTGGACCAAAGCGGATCAGCTCCTCCCCCCTGCCCGGCCGATTGCCGGCGACCCGACGGACGCCGGTCAGGTTCTGGCCAAAACCGGAATTGTTGTTGATGACGACAGTGACCGCGATGCCGCAGCGACGCGCCGTCTCCAGTTCTGCGAGGTGATAATAAAATCCGCCATCGCCGGTGAAGCACAGGACCTTCCGGCCGGGTGCGGCGCATTTGGCGCCGAGCGAGGCCGGAAACGACCAGCCGAGCGATCCCGCCGCGCGCAAATAGGTCTGCCCGGCAGCGTTGAGCTCGACCATCGTGCCGGTCCAGATTCCCGAATACCCGGTATCCGCCACCAGTATCGCGTCGGACGGCAATGCCCGCGTGACCTCTGCACACAGCCGCTCGACGCGGGGCGGGGCCGCATCGCTTTCGATCAGCGGCGCCATCGTCGCGCGCCAATCGGCGAGGATCCGCGCCGCTTCCTCGGCAAAGCCCGTGTCGCGCGCCGGACGCCCGATCACCTGATTGAGCCGGGCCAATGTCGCCTTCGGGTCCCCCAGAAGGCCGGTCGTCTTCGGATAACTGCGTCCGAGCTCCAACGGGTCGGTATCGATCTGCACCACCGCAGTATCGCGCGACGGCACCCGCCAGTTCAGAGTGACCTGATCGCCGGTGTCGCAACCGATGAACAGCACGACCTCCGCACCGTGAACGATGCGGTTCGCCGGCGGTGCGGAATAGCTGCCGGCGACCCCGGCCGACAGACGATGCCGGGTCGGGATGATGCCGCGCGCCCCGAGCGTGGTGGCGACGGGTGCGGCCAGCGCCTCGGCCAAAGCGAGGATCTCCGGCCCCGCCTGCGAGGCAGCGGCCCCATCACCCGCGACAATGGCGACGCGCCGGGCAGCGGTCAGTGCCTTCGCGGCGCGTTCGATATCGGCGGCATCAGCCACCGGCCGGTGTGCCGGGATCTGCCGCGCCTCGCCATCGATGACCGGAGGCTCCGCGGTCTGGCCGAGCTCGATCTCGTCGCCCTGATGGCCGGAGAAATCGAGATGGGTCGGGCGCGGCGTGTCCGCCAACGCCGCCCGCCAGGCGAGCCGCAACAGGCGCGGCAGCTCGGCCGTCGCATCGACCGTTGTCGAGAACTTTGTCACCGGCGCGAAGAGCGGCGCGTGCGCGATTTCCTGATACGCGTTGCGGTGCTGGAAGGAGGGCGGCTTGCGGCCGGTCAGCGCAATCACCGGGATGCGCCCGAGAAAGGGATCCTGGAGCCCGGAGGCGAGGTTGGCGGCACCAACTGCCTGGGCCATGCACACCCCCGGCCGACCGGCGATACGCGCATAACCGTCGGCCATGTAGGCCGCCGCCTTTTCCGAATGGGCGAGGACCGGGGTTACCCCCAAATCGCCGAGCTGGAGCAGGGTGCGGCGCAGCACCGACTCGACAAAGAAGACATGCGTCATGCCGGTTCCAGCCAATGCCCGCGCCAGCCACTCGGCGCCGTTCATCCCCCCGGGCATCGATCGCTGTTCACTCAATCCGGTTTCCTCCCGCTTACAAGGTGAGCCCGCCGTCGACGATGACCGTTTGTCCGGTGATCATCGCCGCACCCGCGCACAAAAAGAAGATCGTCTCGGCGATGTCCTCGGGTTTGCAGGCCCGCTTGAGCGGCGTCCGCTCCACCGCGGCGCGCTTGCGCTCCTCCGGCCAGCTCTTCTGCCACGGGCTGTCGACATGGCCCGGCGCTACCGCGTTGACCCGCACCTCCGGCGCCAGGGTCCGCGCCAGGCTGCGCGTCAGATTAATCAGCCCCGCTTTGCTCGTCGCATAGGGGATGCTGCTGCCCGATCCCATGATACCGGCGATCGAGGCGGTGTTGCAGATCGCACCCCGCGCCATCTTGAGCGCTGCCGCCGCGGCATGGGCGCAACGGAACGGGCCGATCAGATTGGTCGTCAGGATCGTCGACCAGAAATCCTCGGTCAGCGCGTCGAGATCGGCAAACGGGATCGGCGTGGGTGTGGCCGGCGTCCCGGCGTTGTTGACCAGAAAGTCGAGCCGCCCCAGCGCGTCGACGGCACTCGCCACCATCCGCTCGGCCTGCCCTGGCTGTGCCACGTCGCCGGGTGCGGCGATGATCCGCCAGCCCTGCACCTTGAGGCGCTCGACCTCGCGTGGCCCGCGCGGATCCTCGGGCAGGTGGTTGAGCCCCACGGCCGCACCATTGCGGGCAAAGGCCTCGGCGGTGGCGAGCCCGATGCCCGAGGCGGCGCCGGTCACGAGCACGGCTTTTCCGGTGAGATCCGCACTGATCATGTGAACGACTCTCCGCAGATGTCGAGGAGGCGTCAGGATGCCCCCGCCGCTCCTTCTGTTCAAGACGACGGCGTCTGTGCTACCGATTCTTGCATCGAGCTACGGGAGGAAGGAAATGGATACGACCGAGCCGAGGACCACCGGGCATCTATCGCGGCTGCCCTCACGCCTGCACCATCACGCCTTTGTCGTGCGCGACCACGAGGCGAACCGCCGGTTCTTCGAGGGTCTCCTCGGGATCCCGCTGGTCGCGACCTGGTGCGAGAAGAGCTTCAGCAACGAGCTGAACAAGGTGATCGAGTTCTGCCACACCTTCTTCGGCATGGCGGACGGCAGCTCGCTGGCCTTCTTCCAATTCGCCGACCCGGAAATCTACGAGCTCACTCAGGCCGAACGGCCGGCGAAGATCGGCCGCTACGACCACATCGCCTTCAAGGCCGAGTCCGAGACTTACGACGAGCTCAAACGCCGGCTCGAAGCAGCCGGCGAAAAGTACCGCGAGACCAATCACGGCTACTGCAAGTCGATCTACGTCTCCTCGCCCGATGGGCTCGTCGTCGAGTTCACCGAGGACCCGCCCGATGCGGCCGAGATCGACGCCGCACGCCGCGCCGACGCGCACCGGGAGTTAGCCCGCTGGCTGACCGGCGACCGCCGCACCAACAACGAGCTGCGCGGCCGCGCCTTCTGAGCCGAAGGGGCTCGGCCGTGATCCTTGCCCGAAGGGTCATGGCCTGACCCCCTCGCATTTCCCCTGACGGCAGGGGAAAAACGCCTTTTGGCGTCCGAAAAGCGCTCTCCAAACGTCGAAAATATGTCGTATATCAGTAACTTGATGCGATTTGGCCGAACCTTCCGACAGCGGAATTTCAAGGCCACAAAACGCGGTCGGCAGCGGACCGGCAGCGGAATTTGGCAGCACCGGCTCTTGCTTGTATATTCCTCATGAAAACCCATTTCACAATTGATATTATTACCCCCAGCCCATATATAACTGCTCACGCTCGATCTCCGCAATGTGCGGCAGCTTGGTTGTCCAAGCAGCGGCCGTTTGCTTGTTTATATCACATATAAAATCTAATTCATAATTGATATTATATCATACACCCCTGAATAGGTGCAAGCCCCGATCCGCTCGCTCCTGCTCCAGGCGGCGGCTGGCATCCTTGACCAGCGAGATTGAGAGACCGCGCGAGACGACTGGTGATCGCGTCCTGCGTTTCCGAAAGGCCAGTGCGATTGGTGTCGAAGCGATCGGCCCAGACGTGAGCTCCGCTTTCCGCATCGACCAGCTGCACGTCGACCCGAACCTGCTCACCCATCCGCCGCACACTGCCTTCGAGAATGTAGCGAACCCCGAGCTCATGCCCTATCTGCTTCAGGTCGCCGAATTTGCCCTTATAGGTAAACGCGGTGTTGCGAGCGATCACGAAGCTTCCCGAGATTCACGAAAGATCAGTGGTCAGGTCGTCCGTAATGCCGTCTGCGAGATAATCCTGCTCCGGGTCGTTCGAAAGGTTTGCGAAGCGCAGCACGACGATCGACAGCCGCGGCAGCGAACGCACGCCGTTTGGCGCAATTGCTGCGGCACCGGAGCGCGCCTCTGCATCGACCCGCGTTGCTCCCGAGACGAAGCGATAGCCTCGGCCGGGCACCGTCTGAATGTAGTTTCGCTGCGATCGGCCCTGATCGAGGACGCGGCGGAGCGCCGAGATCTGAACCGTGAGGTTGCTGTCCTCGACCACGGTCTGGGACCAGACCGCGGCGATGATCTCCTCCTTCGAGACGACCTCGCCCGGGACCGGAGATTTCGCCGGGTTCTATGCGCGTGTCGCCGTCAACTGCCCAAATTTCCTGAGCACGGGGTTATGTAGCTTAGACGGCACGTACAGCTTCGGGGACGAGGATGATGACGAATAGAGCCTAAAAACGCGCATTTCGCATCCTCGGGGGAACGTCTCCAGCGGCACGATTTGGTAGAATAGTCTCGGCGTCACGGCGCCTCGGACGTCCAGTCTTGCAGGATCAGAAGCCCGCCCTCGATGCCTGGTTCGACGAGGTGCAGAAGTCGCGCTGGGGAAACACGGCCGAGGTGAAGCGGTCCTATGCCACCGCCAGCATCGTTACAGCCGAGCGTATCGTCTTCAATGTAAAGGGCAACGCATACCGGCTGGTCGTGGCGGTCGATTTCGAGAAGAACATCGTCCGGCTCAAATCGGGCGGATGGGGCCGGTCGCATTTTGCCGGCTCCCCTGCCGAGGCAGGAACCGCGATCACCACGTCGCGCCTCGCTCAAGCCCCGGCTGTCCAATCTTGCCAGACAAGGCCGGGCACGCGGGCGAATTCCGACACATTCGCCGTGACCAAGGTCGTTCTGCTTCGCAGCGCCTGGGCGGCGATCAATACGTCATAGGGGCCAATCGGCGTTCCTGCTGTTTTCAGCGCTGCGCGCAAGTCGCCGGCAGCCGCGGCATCTTCTTCGTCGAACGGAACGATTTCAATGTTGCCCGACAGGAAGACGCGCAGTCGCTCGGCATTCTCGCGGCGGCGTTGGCTGCGCGCCACGCCATACCACAGCTCGTACAACACGACCGTGGAGACCGCAATCGTAACTCCCCGCGATACGACACGCCGCAACCGGTTGCGTACGGCGGATGGCTGGTTCTTGAGCAGCGCGATCACCGCGTTGGTGTCGAGAAGATAGTTCACCCGAACAGGTCCTCGGCCGCCGGCATCGGCGGCTGCTGGCGCCCCTCTTCCATGAACGGCACGTCGGCAAAGCGGTCGAGTTCGGTGAACCAAGCGTCGATGTCCGTCACCATCGGCTCGAGCAGAATGCCGCTTTCGACGCGGCGCACGCGCACGCGATCGCCGGGCAAACGGAACGCCAAAGGCAAGCGCACAGCTTGGCTGCGGCCGTGCATAAAGATTTTTGCGATACCGGCATTGGACATCAAATCACCTGATCATCCCTCCTGATATACATCTGCGATATATATCACTGCGTGATCTGACACAAGGGACATCGGTTCTTCGCCGGCAGGCTGTAGCCAACCTCCGGACGGGGTGACCCCGGACCCTCGCCGAGGGGATCATTGGGCCTTATGTTGCGGCCGCGATGAGCGGCTCTGAGACCGAGGACACCTTGCGCTTGACCGTGCTGGGCCAGGCGCTGATCCAGCACGATTTGCGCGCCGATCCATGGCCGGATCTCTCGGTACTGGCGGCGATGTTCGCGCGCGCCGATGTCTGCTTCACCGATCTGGAGACGGCGATCCGCGGTCCCCAGGCCGAGGTGCCGACGCGTCAGGGCGTCTTTCTGCACGCCGCCGATCCGGTTGTGCTGGATTGCCTGAAGGAGCTGTCGATCGCGCTGGTGGCGACGGCCAACAACCATGCCTGGGACCTCGGCACCGGCGGGATCGTCGGCGCGCTCGCCGCGCTCGATGCGCGCGGCTTTGCCCATGCCGGAACCGGCGTCAGCCTCGCTGCAGCCGCAGCGCCGGCCTACCGGCGCACCGCGAACGGTACGGTCGCGCTGGTGGCGATGGCATCAGCTGCCATTCGCGACGGTGCCGCCGCGACCGTGACCCGCGCCGGGGTCAACGAGTTGCATCGGGACGCCGAAGGTGCCCTCGACGCGGTCGACACGGGCCGTATTTTCGCGGCCATCGCCGAGGCGGCGATGCAGGCCGATGTCGTGCTGGCCTACCACCACAACCATATTCTCGAACAGAGCGGCCGCGCGACCCCGCTGTGGCAGCGCGCCTTCGCGCGCCAGTGCATCGACACCGGCGCGTCGCTTTACCTCAGCCACGGTACGCCGCGGCTGCACGGCATCGAATTCTATCGCGGGAAGCCGATCTTTTACGATCTCGGCAATCTGATCTTTCAGACGGCGACCGAGGAGGGTTTCTACGACGACGCCGTGTGGCAGAGCGTTGTCGCCGAGTGCCGTTTTGCCGGCGGGCATTTCCAGGACATGACCTTGACGCCCTTACAGTTGAGCCCGCGAGGCATCACCGGGGCGAGCGACCTCGCCACCCGCGGCCGCCCCTCGATCGTGCGCGGCGTCGCAGCAAACGCGATCCTCGACCGTCTCGCCGAGCTGTCCCGCCCGTTCGGCACCGCGCTCGAACGCGCGGACGGCACTGCGGTCATTCGTATCGCGTGAGGTTATTGCTTCTGGAGCTTGGCGAGCAGCAGCGCTTCCTTGCAGGGCTCGGTCAATTCTGTGAAATGATCATTCATGCAGGCCTGGATATGCCCGCCGCCGGGTTGAATGCCTCCGCATTTTCGTTGGGCGTCGGCCTTGCAGGCCTTGGTTATCGTCACATTACTGATCAGCGCGGCCTGGCAAGACGCGGTGAGTTGGCCGAAATGTTCCTTTACGCACGATTTGAGACGGCCGTCGCCGGGCTTAACCTCGGCGCACAGCTGGTTAATGTCCGCTGCACAGGCCTGACGGGCGGCACCCTGTTGCGCCATCGCCCCGGCTGCAGTGAGCAGGGGAATGGATGCGAGGATGACACTTATGATCTTGTGCATACGTCTATTGCTTCATCCTTCCGGCAGCCCGGCCTTGCGCAGTCCGGGAAAATAGGTTGCTTCGGCCAAGGCGCGGATCTTTGGCTCGGCAAACAATACAGATTTCTTCACGTTCGCGAGGTTCGCATAGACCGGGCTCAGCCGCTGCGCCTCGGCGAGTGCGGCTCGGGCGCGGTCGGTCTCGCCTTTCAGAGCGTAGGCAGCGGCAAGATAGGCTTGGACGAACGGCAGCCGCGGGTTTTCGCTGTTCGCTTTTTCCAGCCACGAAAGCGCCTCGTCGGTGTGCGATTGCAGCAGCTCTACCATGCCCAGCCGACCATGCCAAATCGCGATGCCGGGTTCGTTCGGGCTGAGGCGTATGGCTTGCTCGAAATTCGGGATTACCCCGTCGACCGAACCGGTCAGGAACTTGCACCAACCGAGATGAGCATAAGCAGGGGCGCGGCTGCGATCGATCGTGATCGCCGTCTCGAATTCAGGGATCGCCTCCCGGCACCGCCCCGCCGCACGCAGCGCTTGGCCCATTGCCAAATGTGCCAGCACGCTATTCGGCGCCGCCGCCAGAGCCTGTGCGGCCAACTTCTCCGCCCGTTGCAGATCGACATCCGGGAAGTCGCTCAGCTCGTCATCGACCCGCACCGCGAGCACGATCGCCAGATACGCCATTGCGTCGGCCGATTTCGGATCGAGAGCCGACGCCGTCTCGAAAAGCTTCACCGCCTCGTCGTAGTTTTCTCTCGAGATCGGCCGCGTCAGCAGCGCACGCCCGCGCAGCACCCAGTCCAGCGCGTCTGGATGCTCGATCGTTCGGCTGGCTTCGGCGATCGCGAGTTGCGATTGCAGCGCGCGGGCGATCCGCGCCGTGATCTCGTTTTGCAGGGCGAACAGGTCGCCGATATCACGGTCGAACCGCTCGGCCCAGAGCTGCGCACCGGTTTCGGCATCGACGAGCTGAACGTTGATCCGTACCTGGTTGGCGGCCCGCTGGACGCTGCCCTCGAGGACGTAACGCACGCCCAATTCTCGGCCGATCCGCTTGACATCATTGTTTCCCTTGTAGGTGAAAGCGGTGTTGCGGGCGATCACCAGGCTTCCTTGGATGCCCGAGACGTCGGTCGTCAGATCTTCCGTGATCCCATCAGCGAAATATTGCTGCCCAGGGTCGTCGCTGAGATTGGCGAACGGCAAGACAACAATCGACAACCGGGGCGCGGGGCTCGGTTGAGCTGCCGATGCCGGTTCCGAACGAGGTGCGCCTTGGCGGCCGGACCACAGCCACCACCCGGCACCTCCCGCAGCGATCAGGATCGCGACAGCGGCTCCAGCCGCGAGGACGCGGGTGTGGACCGGCGCCCATCTGGCGCCGAACCCGGATATTGCCGGCCGGCCGTCGGAGGTCCCGGCGACCTTGAAGGCCCGCACGGGCTCGGCGATGTTCTTGACCCGCTGCTCGCCGAGAGGGGTGAACCCGATCGGCAGCCTGGTCCCGATCTGATCGCGCACCGCACCGGAAAGACAAACCCCGCCGGGCTCGGCGAGCGCCTCCAGCCGGGCGGCGATGTTGACTCCGTCGCCAAAGAGGTTTTCCTCTTGGACGATGACGTCCCCGAGATGGACGCCGATGCGGAAGCGCATCTGCTCGCCCGCGGAGCGGTTCGCGTTCTCTTTGGCGATTGCCTCCTGGACCGCGACGGCGCACTCGACCGCATCCACCGGGCTGGCGAAGTCGGCCATCACGCTGTCGCCGGCGGTATTGAAGATCCGACCCCGATGGTCAGCGATCAGCCGATCGAGGATCGCCCGGTACGCCTGAAGCGTGCGCAGCGTGCCGACCTCGTCCAGCCCCATTAGACGGCTGTACTCGGCGACGTCGGCGGCAAAGATTACCGCGAGCTTTCGTTCGACGACCTCGGCGTCTGACACCCGGCCCTCCTCAAGGGCGCTCATACCGGAACCGATACGTTTGACAACCAAAATATAGCATTCATTCCTGCTCTCTGCCCTACCGGTCTGTTCGCCTTTGCTGCCCAGCTGAATTCCACCGCCGCCGCCCACCCGGGCCCTGAGTCTGTTTCAGCAAGAGCAACGCAGGCCGTCACCGGCCTCGCTGACCGGCACGGGTTTTTGGTCCGCTCGGGCTCGAGCTCGCTCGACGTCCGGCCGGACCTGATTCTGCTGTTTTTTGCAACAAACCAGAGCCAGATTGCGATCGTCATCGGTTAGCGGCCAGCACCCAGCGGCACATGACAGGCCGCAATTTGGTTCGCCGATATGCTCTTACCGCATAAATGCTACTTCTTCAAACAATTAGTGTGATTTGTATAATACGATACCGGAGCGGAGCCGAGGCATAACCGAGCACCGGATTCTGCGGCATGGCCAGATCGACGGCAGGCAGCGTCCCACCGGCCACGCGGTGGGTTCGGCATAATCTGGCCGAAGTTCCGAAAAGGGTGGATTTCTGCCGTTCCCGATCGGTGCGGTTTTCACTGCCCCTCCGCCGATTCCGGACGTTCGCGCTTAACGAGGCGGCCATGACATGAGAGATTGAGTGACTGTTCGGTCGGCTACTACTTGATGCTACTACTTGATGACGGGTTACGGAGGCTGAGCCGCGATAACGGCCGGGCGGGAGCAAGACCTCAAGGATCGACGAAGGTCGCAGCGAACGAGGGTAGAGTCGGGATGTGGCGCGGTGGCGGTAGGCCGGGCATGTCTGTTGCCGCCCCTTTCGTCTGGCGGTGCCTTAGTGGCTCGACCATAGCTCCGTT
>Ga0209040_10002018_pt1 | contig 16030 bp, 17 predicted proteins | sample BogFormECP12_OM3_FD_188240 | JGI IMG/M metagenome (GOLD analysis project Ga0209040, IMG submission 188240) | Bog forest soil microbial communities from Calvert Island, British Columbia, Canada - ECP12_OM3 (SPAdes) (version 2) | ecosystem: Environmental > Aquatic > Freshwater > Wetlands > Bog ...
TCGTCCCTGACCGCGGTCTTGACGAAATCGAGCTCCGTCTCCGTGTCGGCGCTGAAGCGATTGATGGCGACGACGATCGGCACGCCGAACTTGCGCATGCTGGCGATATGGCGCGCGAGATTGGCGAGACCTGCGTGGAGCGCCCTCAGGTTTTCGGCGCCGAGCGCGTCTTTGGCCATTCCGCCATGCATCTTGAGCGCCCGCACGGTCGCCACGATAACGGCCGCGGCCGGCTCAAGCCCGGCCTTGCGGCATTTGATGTCGAAGAATTTTTCCGCGCCAAGGTCGGCGCCGAAACCGGCCTCGGTCACGACATAGTCGGCGAGCTTGAGGGCGGCACGCGTTGCGACCACCGAATTGCAGCCATGGGCGATGTTGGCGAACGGGCCGCCGTGGACGAGCGCCGGCGACCCCTCGAGGGTCTGCACGAGATTGGGCCTCAACGCGTCCTTGAGCAGAACGGTCATTGCCCCCTCGGCCTTGAGGCCGCTCGCCGTGACGGGGCGCTTGTCGTAGGTTCTGCCGACGATCATCCGGCCGAGACGTTGCTCCAGGTCTTTAAGGTTCGCCGCAAGACAGAAGGCCGCCATCACCTCGGAGGCGACGGTAATGTCGAAGCCGTCCTGGCGCGGAAAGCCGTTGCCTGGGCCTCCTAGCCCGATCACCGTTTCGCGCAGCGCCCGGTCGTTCATGTCGAGCGCGCGGCGCCACAGAATGCGGCGGAGATCGAGCCCCAGCGCGTTGCCCCAATAGACGTGATTGTCGACCATCGCCGCCAGGAGATTGTGCGCCGCCGTGATTGCGTGGAAGTCGCCGGTGAAATGGAGATTGATCGCGTCCATCGGCACGACCTGGGCATAGCCGCCGCCGGCCGCGCCGCCCTTCATGCCGAAGCAGGGTCCGAGCGAGGGTTCGCGCAAGCAGATCATCGCCTTTTTGCCGATGCGGTTCAGCGCGTCGGCGAGCCCGACGGTCGTCGTCGTCTTGCCTTCGCCCGCCGGCGTCGGGCTGATCGCAGTCACGAGGATCAGCTTGCCGTCCGGCCGGTCCGCGAGGCTCTCGAGGAAATTTGCATCGATCTTGGCGATCGAGGGCCCGTAGGCGTAGAGAGCCGATGCCGGGACTCCGATCCTGGCGGCGATTTCCGTGATCGGCTTCAGCTTCGCCGCACGCGCGATTTCGATGTCGGAAAGCATGTCCTACGTCCCGCTCGGCCCGCCGGCGGGCCGGGAGCGTGCCCACAAATCGTCCGGCCTGCGATGAATTGCAAGCGCCATGCCAACCGGCCATGGTAAAATCACCGACCGGCTGCTCGTGCGGAGAACGCTTTGGCCACCCCGCGGCTCGCGCTATCCACAATCGTTAGCCTCGCTGTCTATCTCGGCCTCGCCATCGCGGGGACCGGCGGCGCAAGCCGGTTCTTTTCGCATCTCCCGCTGATCGCGTTGACGGCGGTCACGATCGCGCTTGGCGTCGCCTCGCTGTTCACCGAAGGACACATTGGGTCCGGCGTGCGCGAAGACCGCTCGAACCGTTGGGTGATTGGGGCGCTTGGCGTGCTCGGCTTCGCCGACGCCTATCTGCCCGCCTACACGGACCAGCACGATATTCTGACATTCGGCGGCGAAGGCGTCCGGTGGTTCGGCGTCGCGCTCTATGCGCTCGGCGGGGTCCTAAGGCTCGCGCCGGTCTTCGTGCTCCGGCGCCGCTTCAGCGGCCTTGTGGCAATCCAGCCTGGTCATCGACTCGTCACCGGCGGGATTTACGGCGTCATTCGCCATCCGAGCTATCTCGGCCTTTTCATCACCGCGCTTGGTTGGGGACTGGCGTTTCGCGCCGGCGTCGGGGTCTTCATCGCCGTGCTGATGCTCATTTTCGTGCTTGCGCGGATCGGGGCCGAGGAGCGATTGCTTCAGGAGACGTTCGGCGCCGAATACGACGCCTATCGCACGCGCACGTGGCGGCTCATCCCTTATCTCTACTGAGTCGCTGCGCGATGTTGCCTCGCTCCGGCGCATCCCCTAAACCTCCGCTCGCCTTCGTCGCCACGGACCCATGATCATGATCCGCTCCGCCTTGATGACCGTGATGACCAACGCCGCGATCAAGGCGGGGCGCGGCCTCAAGCGCGACTTCGGCGAGATCGGCCAGTTGCAGGTGTCGATGAAGGGAACCGGCGATTTCGTCAGCCTCGCCGACAAGCGCGCGGAGAAAACGCTTTACGAGGAACTCGCGAAGGCGCGGCCGGGCTACAGCTTTGTCATGGAAGAGGGCGGGCGCATCGAGGGAACCGACAAGAGCCACACCTGGCATATCGATCCGCTCGATGCGACGACGAATTTCCTGCACGCGATTCCGATCTTCGCGATCTCGATCGCGCTCGAGCGCGAAGGACAGATCGTCGCCGGCGTCATCTACAATCCCGCCGACGACGATATGTACGTGACCGAGAAGGGACAGGGTGCGTTCGGCCGCAATCGCCGACTGCGGGTCGCCGCCCGCACGGAGTTGTCGCAGGCTCTTTTCGGCTGCGGCATTCCCCACCTTGGCAAGGCGGCCCAGCATCCGCGGTTCAAGGCGGAGCTCGCCGCGGTCATGATGCGCGTCGTCAACGTGCGCCGGATGGGATGCGCCTCGCTCGATCTCGCCTATGTCGCGGCCGGCCGCTTCGATGCCTTCTGGGAGCGCGGTCTCAATTCGTGGGACATCGCCGCGGGCACGCTTTTGATCCGTGAGGCCGGCGGCTTCGTGACCGGCGCTGACGGCGAGGCCGATTTCCTCGAGACCGGCTCGATTTGCTGCGGCAACGAAGCGATGCATCGCGAGCTTCTGGCTCTGCTGAGAAGCGTCGCTTAACTCGCGACTAATTTCTGTTAACGTTCCTTCGGTCAAGAGTGGCCGATTCGTTGAGGATCAGGGTGGGCAGGCGGTGAGCAGGGGTATGGTCCGGCGGCTTTGCGGCGGACCCGGATGAGCGCGGAGGCACTGTTTCTGTCGGGCGACGCCGCCCTGCTCGGACTTGCCGTCGCCGGCGGTTTTGTGGCGCGGAGACCCGTCGCGGGGTCGCTTGTCTATGGGGGAGCGCTGGCGGTCTGCGGGGCGATGCTGGTCCTCGCCCTTGTCGAACTCCTCGGCCGCGCCAATGGCGAGGCGCTCGTTCTGCCGCTCGGCTTGCCCTGGATCGGCGCGCGCTTTCGCGTCGATGCGCTCTCGGCGTTTTTCCTCGTCGTCGTCAACCTCGGCGGCGCCGCGGCGAGCCTCTATGGCCTCGGCGCCGCGCGCCACGAGCATTCGCCGGGGCGTGTGCTGCCGTTCTTTCCGGCCTTCCTCGCCGGCATGAACCTGGTCCTCGTGGCCGATGACGCCTACGCGTTTCTGTTGTCGTGGGAGTTCATGTCGATCGCCTCCTGGGCGTTGGTCATGGCCCACCATCGCGAGGGCGACAACGCGCGCGCCGGCTATGTCTACCTGGTGATGGCGAGCTTCGGCACATTCATGCTGTTGCTTGCCTTCGCCCTACTGGCGAGTCCTGCCGGCGCCTACGCCTTTGACGCCATGCGCGCGGCCGCGCCGACGCCCGCCGTCGCCAGCCTCGCCTTCATCCTGGCCCTGATCGGCGCAGGGTCGAAGGCAGGGATTGTGCCGCTGCACGTTTGGCTGCCGCTTGCCCATCCGGCCGCGCCGAGCCATGTCTCCGCGCTGATGAGCGGGGTCATGACGAAGGTCGCGGTCTACGGCTTTGTCCGGATCGTGTTTGACCTGGCGGGACCACAGGGTTGGTGGTGGAGCGTGCCGGTCCTGATGGTCGGGGCGGGCACCGCCCTGCTCGGCGTGCTCTACGCGCTGATGCAACACGACCTCAAGCGCCTGCTCGCTTACCATACGGTCGAGAACATCGGCATCATCTTCATTGGACTTGGGCTCGCGCTTGCCTTCAAGTGGTTCGGGATGCCTTCAGCCGCAGCGCTGGCCATGACCGCCGCGCTGCTGCACACGTTCAACCATTCTCTCTTCAAGAGCCTGCTGTTCTTCGGCGCGGGCGCCGTGCTGTCGGCGACGGGCGAACGCGACATGGAGCATCTGGGGGGCCTCATTCACAATATGCCCCGGACGGCATTCGCGTTTCTCGTCGGTTGCGCGGCCATCTCGGCTTTGCCGCCATTCAACGGCTTCGTCTCCGAATGGCTGACGTTTCAAGCCATCCTGCTAAGCCCGGAGCTGTCGTCCTGGGTGCTCAAGATATTGGCGCCCGCGGTCGGCGCGTTGCTCGCGCTCTCGGCCGCGCTCGCCGCCGCCTGCTTCGCCAAGGCGTTCGGAATAACCTTCCTTGGCCGCCCTCGCACAGACTCGGCCAAGCACGCGCACGAGACCAATCGCTTTGCTCTTACGGGTATGTTCGCGCTTGCGGCTCTCTGTCTCGCCGCCGGCGTCGTTCCGGGTCTCTTCATAGACGCTCTGTCGCCGGCAGTGAGCGACGCCGTCGGCGGCCGAATGCCGGCTCAAGCCGGAATCGCCTGGCTTTCGATCGCGCCGATCGCGGAAAGCCGCAGTTCATACAACGGGCTGCTCGTGTTCCTGTTCATCGCCATCTCGGCTTCGCTCGCCGCCAGCGTCATCCATCGCATCGCCTCTAACGCCCTGCGCCGCGCCCCGGCGTGGGATTGCGGCTTTCCAGACTCGAGCCCCGCGACGCAATACACGGCGGAGAGCTTTGCCCAACCGATCCGGCGCGTGTTCGGCCGCCTCGCCTTTGTCACCCGCGAGCATATCGACATGCCGGAGCCGGGCGAGACGCGGCCCGCGCGGTTTGAGCTCACGCTCGGCGACAGGATCTGGGATCTCATCTATGCGCCGCTCGCGAACAGCGTCGAGCGCGCAGCAGTAGAGTTGAACCGCCTTCAGTTCCTCACCATCCGCCAGTATCTCAGCGTCGTCTTCGGCGCGCTGATCACGCTTCTCGTCGTGCTTGCGTCCTGGCCATGATCGTCGACCTTGCCTTCCAACTGTTGCAGATGACCCTGGTCATCGCCGTGGCGCCGCTGCTGACCGGCCTCGTGCGCGCGACCAAGGCGCGCCTCATGCGCCGACGAGGACCGCCGCTCATCCAGCCTTACCGGGACCTGATCCGTCTTGCCCGCAAGGAGGCGGTCGTCGCCGACACCGCCTCGTGGCTGTTTCGCTTCGTGCCCTATCTGGTGTTCGCTGCGACCTGGGTCGCGGCCGCTCTCGTTCCGACATTCGCCACAGGGCTTCTCTTCTCATGGTCGGCTGATCTCATCGCCATCATCGCGCTCCTCGGCGCGGCGCGGTTCTTTCTCGCGCTCGCGGGGCTCGACGTCGGAACCAGCTTCGGCGGCCTCGGTTCGAGCCGCGAGGCTCTGTTCGGCGCGCTGGCGGAGCCGGCGATGATCGTGATCGTGTTCACCCTCGCGCTGGTCGCGGGTTCGACCCAGCTGTCGACAGTCGCGGCCTATATGGTCTCGAGCAATGTGGGCCTGCGCGTCTCGCTCGGCATGGCGCTGGTTGCGCTCATCATCGTCGCGCTCGCCGAAAATGGACGAATTCCGGTCGACAATCCCGCGACCCACCTGGAACTGACCATGGTTCACGAGGCGATGATCCTCGAATATTCGGGCCGGCATCTGGCGGTGATCGAGCTCGCGGCGATGCTGAAGCTCGTGCTCTACGTCTCGCTCATCGTTTGCGTTTTTGTTCCGTGGGGCCTTGCGATCGCCGACGCGAGCGTCGCGGACCGACTCCTCGGCGCTCTTCTTTATCTCGTCAAGCTCGCGCTCGCGGGCGTCGCACTCGGCGTATTCGAAAGCAGCATCGCCAAGATGCGCGTCTTCCGGGTGCCCGATTTCGTCGGCGCGGCGCTGATGCTGGGATTTCTCGGCGCGCTCCTGCTGTTCGTCTCGAGGACCCTGAAATGAAGGGCCTTGCGTTCGACGTCGCCCACCTTCTCGCCGGCGGCCTGGTGCTGATCAGCTTCATGCTGCTCTATCAGAACCGCCTCTATGCGCTGCTCAACGTCTTCGCGCTGCAGGCTGTCGTGCTTTCGCTCTCGGTCGCCTGGCAGGCCTATGTGCAGGACGCCAACCACCTCTACGTCACCGCGGCCATCGCCTTCGGCTTCAAGGCCGTCATCATCCCGCTAGCGCTACATCGCATCATCGCCGAGCTTGGCATCCAGCGCGACGTCGAGAACGTTGTCGGAGTCGGGCCGACGATGCTCGCCGGCCTCGCGCTGGTCGCCCTCTCCGAGGTCGTGATGCTGCGCATCGCAAGCGAGGCAGACGTCCTCGCGCAAGAGGACCTCGCCTTCGCCCTGTCGGTTGTGCTGCTCGGCTTGCTGATGATGGTCGTTCGCCGCAATGCGGTCTCGATGGTCGTCGGGTTCATGTCGCTGGAGAACGGGCTCATCCTCGCCGCGACCGGGGCGAAGGGCATGCCGCTGGTGGTCGAGATTTCGGTCGCCTTTTCCGTGCTGGTGGCGCTGGTGGTGATCGGCGTTTTCCTCTTCCGCATCAGCGAGCGCTTCGAGACGGTCGACGCGCATGCCCTCGACCGGTTTCGCGGAGACCAGCGATGACGGCGGGAATCAGCGCGGCAATCGCCATTCTCGCCTTGCCGGCGGCGACGGCCGCTCTGCTCTCCGTTCTGCCCTCCTACCGGCTTTCCGCCGCAGTCAATGTCGCATCGGCCTTCGTCACCTTCCTGACCGCGGTCTCGCTGCTGGCCGCCGCTCCACCGCCGGACGCTTACATTCTCGTCGACGATCTCAACGTCGTCTTCATCGTGCTCAACACTTTCGTCGGCTTTACCGCCAGCGTGTTCAGCGCGACCTATATCGCCCACGAGATCGAGACCGGGCGCCTGACGCCCACGCATCTGCGGTTCTATCACGCGATGTATCAGTTTCTCCTGTTTTCGATGAACCTCGCGCTGATCGCCAACAATATCGGACTGATGTGGGTGGCGATCGAGTTCGCGACGCTGACGACGGTGCTGATGGTCGGCATCTATCGCACGCAGGAGGCGATTGAGGCGGCCTGGAAATATTTCATCCTCGGCAGTGTCGGCATCGCGCTTGCCCTCTTCGGCACGATCCTCGTCTACATGGCCGCCCGGCCGGTCGTCGGCGAAGGCGTCCAGGGGATGCTGTGGACCAGCCTGATCACGCATGCGGCGGCGTTCGATCCGGCGCTGCTCAACCTCGCCTTCGTCTTCCTCCTACTCGGCTATGGCACCAAAGTCGGCCTTGCGCCTTTGCACGCCTGGCTTCCCGACGCGCATGCCGAAGGCCCGACGCCGATCTCGGCCGTGCTTTCCGGCCTTTTGCTCAACGTCGCGCTCTACGCAGTGCTGCGTTTCAAGCTGCTGCTCGACACCAACGCGTTTGCGCTCGCGCCCGGCCCGCTGATGGCGACGTTGGGCCTCATATCGGTCGTGTTCGCCGCCTTCATGCTCTACCGTCGCCGGGACGTGAAGCGCATGTTCGCCTATTCCTCAATCGAGCACATGGGCGTGATCGTGTTCGCCTTCGGGATCGGGGGACCGCTCGCCAATTTTGCCGCCCTCCTGCACATGGCGATGCACAGCCTGACGAAATCGGCGATCTTCTACACCGTTGGCCAGGTCGCCCAGGTCAAGGGCACTCAGCAGATCGCCGACATTCGCGGCCTGACCGTCACCCACCCGCTGCTCGGATGGAGCCTCGTGTTCGGCGTCTTCGCCATTGTCGGCCTTCCGCCGATGGGCGTGTTCATGAGCGAGTTCCTCATTGTGAGCTCGACCTTCGAACGCGCGCCGTGGCTGGCGCTGCTGCTCGGCTTTGGCCTCCTCGTCGCTCTCGGCGCCCTTGTCCTTCGCCTGCAGGGGATGGCTTTCGGCGCTCCGATCGGCTCGAGGGCGCCGGCGAAGGCGTCGGCGCTGCCGATCATGGCCCATTTCGCTTTGGTTCTGATTGCTGGCGTCTATCTTCCGCCCCCGATCGTGACGTGGTTCCAGCACGTCGCCCAGCTGTTGCGGTGAGGAAGGAGGCATGAGCGCGAGCCTGCGCCTCAGTCCCGCCAACGGAGCCGAATGGCGCGAGGCTGCGCGCCTGCTGGCGGCGGGAGAAGCGACGCTCATGAGCCTTTGGGGCGATGAGGGGCGCATGCGCATGGCGCTGCGGCAAGCGTCTGGCGCGTTTTTGTTTGTCGAGGCCGCCTGCGAGGACGGCTCGTTCCCGTCGGTGGCGGCGGTTCATGCTCCGGCGGACCGGCTCGAGCGCGCGGCCTGCGACCTCTTCGGTTTTACGGCGCTTGAAGCGGCGGACAAGCGGCGCTGGCTCGATCATGGCCGCTGGCCATTGCGCCATCCGCTGGGACAACCGGTTCCGCATGACGGCGCGCCTGACGCCTATCCCTTCCTCAAGGCCGAGGGCGAAGGCCTGCACCAGATCCCGGTCGGACCCGTTCATGCGGGGATCATCGAACCTGGCCATTTCCGGTTTCACGCCGGCGGCGAAGCGGTCGTAAGGCTCGAGGAGCGCCTCGGCTATGTGCACAAGGGCGTCGATCGTCTGATGCGCGGCGCGAACCTCGAACGCGGCGGCGTTCTGGCGGCGCGCGTCAGCGGCGATTCGACCGTGGCCTATGGCGTCGCCTTCGCCCGCGCCGTCGAGGCGGCGCTTGGGATCGAAGCGCCGCCGCGGGCGCACGGGCTCAGGGGCCTTATGGCGGAACTCGAGCGGATCGCCAATCATTTCGGCGACATCGGCGCCGTCTGCAACGACGCCGCCTTCGCGCTGATGCACGCCCATTGCGGGATCTTGCGCGAGCGGACGCTGCGCACTGCGAAAGCCGCCTTCGGACATCGGCTGATGATGGACGCGGTCGTTCCGGGCGGCGTCGCCGTCGATCTGACTTCGGAGGGGGCGGAGACGATTCGCGCGCTCGTCCGCCATGTTCGCACGACATTTCCGAGCCTCGTCCAGCTCTATGACAACACCGCCTCGCTGCAGGACCGCACAGTCGGGACGGGCGTGCTGGATGCTGATCTCGCGCGCCGGTTCGGCGTCGGAGGCGTCGTCGGCCGGGCGTCCGGCCGCGATTTCGACGCGCGCCGCGACTGTCCGTATCCGCCTTACGACGCTATGAGTTTCAAGGTTCCGATCCGGCGCGCGGGCGACGTCAACGCCCGCATCTGGGTTCGAATCGAAGAGGTCGGCGAAAGTCTCGATCTGATCGAGACGATGCTCTTGCGCCTGTCCGGCGGCCCGGTCCGCGCGACGCTCGCTTCTCCCGGAGGCGCTTGCGAGAGCTTCGCGCTCATCGAGGCTTTTCGCGGCGACGTCTTCGCCCATGTGCGGCTCGCGGATGACGGCCTCGTTGCGCGCTGCCACCTGCGCGACGCCTCGTGGTTCCAGTGGCCCCTGCTGGAAGCCGCGATCGAGGGCAACATCGTGGCCGATTTCCCGCTCTGCAACAAATCGTTCAATTGTTCCTACTCGGGGTGCGACCTCTAGATGCGCAACACCCTCCTCTTAGGCCTCCGGCCTCCGCTGACGGAAAGCGCGCCCGGCGCCGAGGATCCGGAGCTTGCCGCGCTGGCCGCAACCGTGAAAGAGGCGGCCGAGCGCGCCCTTGGGCGGAGCCTTGCGATCCGGCACGTCGATGCGGGCTCGTGCAATGGCTGCGAACTCGAGATTCACGCGCTCGGCAACGCCTTTTACGATCTCGAGCGGTTCGGCTTCCGGTTCGTCGCCTCGCCCCGCCACGCCGACGTGCTCCTGGTCACCGGCCCGGTCACGCTGAACATGCGCGAGGCGCTGCAGCGGACTTATGACGCCACGCCCGGGCCCAAATGGGTCGTCGCATCGGGCGGTTGCGCGGCCGACGGCGGCGTCTTTGCGGGAAGCTACGCCATCGCCGGCGGCGTCTCGAGCGTCGTCCCGGTCGATCTTGTCATCCCCGGCTGTCCGCCGAGCCCCGCCGCTCTGCTCAGAGGCCTGCTGGCGCTGATGACAGGCGGATCGAAGTAGCGTCTTTTCCTTGCTGAGGCGCTGCTGCTAGTCTCGCCCATCGAAAGCAACGAGACCTTCATGCCCTACGCGCGCTATCCATCGCTGCTCGACAAAGTCGTGTTCATCACCGGCGGCGGGTCAGGAATCGGCGCGGCGATGGTGGAGGCCTTCGTCGGGCAAAAGGCCAACGTCGCTTTCGTCGACATCCTGACCGAGCCGTCTAAGGCGCTCGCGGCTCGGCTTGGCGCAGCCGGACCGGCGCCCTTGTTCATCCAATGCGACCTGACCGACATCGCCGCGCTCGAAGCGGCGATGGAGGAGGTCCATCAGCGTCTCGGGCCGATCGGGGTGTTGATCAACAATGCCGCCAACGACCAGCGCCACGACGCCGACGAGGCGAGCGAAGAGGACTGGGATCGGACGATGGCGCTCAACGTCAAGCACCAGTTTTTTGCCGCCCAGATCGCCCGGCGTTCGATGCGCGAACTCGGCGGCGGCGCAATCGTCAATTTTACCTCAACTGCATGGATGATCGGCATTGCGACGATGTCGCTCTATTCCGCCGCCAAGGCCGCCATCGTCGGCCTCACCAACAGCCTCGCGCGCGAGTTCGGGCCCGACAACATCCGCGTCAACGCGATCGCGCCGGGCGCCGTCATCACCGAGCGTCAACGCCGTCTTTGGCTGAGCGAGAAGGACATCGCAGATTTCCGTGCGCGCCAGTGCCTCGACCGCAGCCTCGTCGCCGAAGACATTGCACGGGTGGCGCTCTTTCTCTCCGCGCAGGACAGCGAAATGATCACCAAGCAATGCTTCCTTGTCGATGGCGGCCTGCGCTGACGCGACGGCGCCATATTCCAGGGGCTTGATCGGAGGCCAGGACCGGCGCATCCTTGCCGATCCGCGGCGGCCGGATACAAGGCCGCCCGACAAGGGAGAGACAGGATGACAGTTGCGCGCATTCTTTCCGAAAAAGGGCGCGAGGTGTTCACGACCCAGCCGCATCGCACCCTCAAGGAAGTCATCGATCTTCTCGCCAGCAAGGGCATCGGAGCGGTCGTCGTCGCCGACGCTTCCATGAGTGTGCTCGGCATCCTTTCCGAGCGCGACGTGGTCCGGGTGATCGCTCAGCACGGGGCCGCGGCGCTGGACGATCAGGTGTCGAGACATATGACGCCCAAAGTCACGACGGTGACGCGCGGCGATACGATCGATCATGTGATGCAGACGATGACTGAAGGCCGTTTCCGCCATATTCCCGTCGTCGAGGACGGGCGGCTCATCGGCATCATTTCGATCGGCGACGTGGTCAAGCGCCACGTGAACATGATCGACAGCGAGCGCCAGGCGCTACGGGAGTATATCGCGACGGCCTGAGCGGCGACGGCGATCAGACGCCGGCGGATTCGATCCGCGGCAGCTCGATATGCTCCGCGATCTCAGCGACGGCCCTGCGGACTGCCTCGCGGCCGAGCGCGATCAATTCGTCGGCGCGATGAAATTCAAACATGCCGATCTTGCCGACCTTCAGTTGCACCAGCGCGTCGGGCGGATCGCCCGCGAGCCTCGAGCGCATGATGCGGTCCTGAAGGATGTCGAAGGCGTTGACCATCACGGTCATGAGCCCGGGGGCAGGGGCGTCGGCCTCGGCGGGAACTCGCGGCGTGCCGCGCCACCAGCGGGTGATCACGCCGCCGGTGTCGTTCGCCGGCTCGACGACGACCGGGGGCGGCTCCGGACGTCCGAAAGGATCCTGGATCGCGGTGCCGCGCCCGACGATTTCGCTCGAAATGTTGAACGCGATGACCCGTTCGGCGCCGAGCGCGCGGGCGACGCTGACCGGGACCGGATTGACGAGCGCCCCGTCGAAAAGCCAGCGGCCCTCGACCTTGACCGGTTCGAACACGCCCGGCAGCGCGTAAGAGGCCCGGATCGCTTCGGCCAAGGGCCCGCGCCGGAGCCAGATTTCGTGCCCGCCGCCGATCTCGGTCGCGACGCCCGCGAACCGGATCGGCAGATCCTCGATCCGCATTCCACCAAGCTCCGCCTCAAGCTTCGCCCGCAGCCGCTCGCCGCCGATGAGGCCCCCGCCGGCGAAGGAAAGGTCCAGGAGGCCGAACATGCGGCGCCTGGTGAGCGAACGTGCGAACGCCTCCAGGATGTCGAGTTTTCCCGCGGCGTAGCAGCCGCCAACGAGGGAGCCAATCGAAGAGCCGACGATCACCTCAGGCCTCACGCCCAACGCATCCAGCTCCCGCAGCGCGCCGATATGCGCCCAGCCCCGCGCCGCGCCCGCGCCGAGCACGACGCCGAGCTTCGCGGGGCGGGCGCGTCCGCCGCCGAGCGCGGGCTCCAAATCGCTTCTCCAGTAGGGCGCTCTGAACATTGCAATCTTTGAACGTGGCGTCGCGGGTTTGCGTTTCTTGCGTTCCGCAACGACACTAAGCCTACACCCAATTGGGCGCCACAAAATTAAGGTGAACGGTTAATTTCAGTAAAGAACCAAAGGCGAACTCAGCTTTGCGTTTTTTTGGCCTCGATGAACGCGAGGCGCGCCCCGGCGCCGTCCGCCTCGACCCGGCGGTAGAAACAGGAGCGCCGGCCGGTGTGGCAGGCGCCCCCGTCGCCGCCGACCTCAACAAAGGCGAGAAACGCGTCCTGGTCGCAGTCGACCCGCATTTCGACCAGTCTTTGCGTCTGGCCGGACGTGTCGCCCTTGCGCCAAAGCGCGCCGCGCGAACGCGACCAATAATGGACGACGCGGGTCGCCAGCGTCGCCTGAAGCGCGGCCTCGTTCATATGGGCGACCATCAGGACGTCGCCGCGCTCAGCGTCGATCGCGACGCAGGTGGCCAGCCCGTCCGGGCCGAATTTCGGCTGAAAAGCGGCGCCCTCTTCCGCGTCCGATAGGGCGTCGCGTCCTGGAGCGGCCACGGTCAACGGGCCCCTCGCAGGAGATTGAAGAAGCGGGTCTGCTCGTTGGGGTCGTCGCGGAAAACGCCGGTGAACTGCGTCGTGACAGTCGAGACGCCCTCCTTGCGCACGCCGCGCATCGCGATGCAGGTATGCTCGGCCTCGATCATCAGCGCGACGCCGCGCGTCGCCAGCGAATCCTCAATCGCCGAGACGATCTGCGCCGACAACGCTTCCTGAGTCTGCAAGCGTCGGGCGAAGACGTCAACGATGCGGGCGAGCTTCGAGAGGCCGACGACGCCATCGCTCGGATAGTAGCCGATATGGGCCTTGCCGAAGAAAGGGGCGATATGATGCTCGCAGTGGGAAACGACCGAAATGTCGCGCACCAGCACGAGATCCTCGTAGCCGGAAACCTGGTGAAACACCCGCGACAGCGTTTCGCCGGCGTTGGCGCGATAGCCCGAAAACAATTCCTCATAGGCCTTCGCAACCCGCCGCGGCGTGTTGGCGAGGCCTTCGCGATCGGGATCGTCGCCCGCCCAGGCAATGAGCGTGCGCACGGCGGCTTCGGCCTCTTCGCGGCTTGGCTTTGCCAGTTTCGGGCGCGCAGGCGCCGCCTTCAATGTCACGAGATCATCCATCAGCGTACCCCGGCAGCGGCCGCGCCCGTCTCAGGCCTCGATTTCGGCTTTCCGCGCTCCTATATAGGCAGCCCGAGACACTGCGCCAGGCTTATGGGATCGGCCGACAGCCGCGATGATTGACGAGATCTACAATCGGCGAGTGCTTGAGCTTGCCGCGGACATTCCGCGTCTTGGGCGGCTCGCCGCGCCCGACGCCACCGCGAAGGCCCATTCCCGCCTCTGCGGCTCGACTGTTGTTGTCGATCTGGTCGTGAAGGACGGCTGCGTTGTCGATTTCGCCCATGACGTCAAAGCCTGCGCGCTGGGCCAGGCATCCTCGTCGCTTATGGCGCGCCACGTGATCGGCGCCTCGGCGCAGGAGCTTTTCGCACTTCGCGACGCCATGACGCAGATGCTGAAGGCGAATGGCCCTCCGCCCGGGGGCAAGTGGGCCGATTTCGCCGTACTGGAGCCGGTTCGCGCCTATAAGGCCCGGCACGCCTCGACGCTGCTGACGTTCGACGCGGTCGCCGACGCGCTCAGCCAGATCGCGGCGCGCCAAGCCTCCGCGGAGGCGGCCCCCGCGTCATGAGCGCCCTTGCGCCGCGCCGGGCCGCGCACGCGGCGATCCGATGCTACCAGCTCACGCTCTCGAGCGTGCTCGGCCGACAGTGTCGCTATTTGCCGAGTTGCTCGGCCTATGCCGACGAAGCGATTCAGCGCCACGGGCTGTGGGCCGGGTCATGGATAGGCGTTGCGCGGATTTGCCGTTGCCACCCGTGGGGCGGATCCGGCTACGACCCGGCGCCCGAGACGATTCCCGCCGGCGCCGGCTGGGCGCAGCCGTGGCGCTACGGTCGGTGGCGCTACCGGTGCGATTGACTGGGCGCGGCTTGCCTCCTCAACCGCCGGCCTTTAAGGACAGGCGGCAATCCGCACAGCTTCGAGAGAACGATCCGCATGGCCGAGCCGCGCCGGGCCGCCGCCGCACCTGCGACCCGCATCGACGGCGGGCGCTTTCTTATCGTCGAAGCGCGCTTTTATGAAGCGATCTCCGCCGATCTGCTGGCCGGCGCAACGCGCGCGCTCGAAGCCGCCGGGGCGACGCATGAAGTTATGACCGTCGCCGGCGCGCTGGAAATCCCGGCGGGCATGGCGATCGCTCTCGATGCCGCGAAGGCTGCCGGTCGGCCGTACGACGGGGCGGTCGCGCTCGGATGCGTCGTGCGCGGAGAGACTTTTCATTTCGAGATCGTGGCGGGGGAATCCGCACGGGCGCTGATGGATATGTCGGTTCATCGCAAGCTCGCGCTCGGCAACGGCATCCTGACCACCGATACGATCGAGCAGGCCGAAGAGCGCGCGGACCCGGAGCGCGGCGACAAGGGCGGCGACGCCGCGCGAGCCGCGGTTGGCCTTGCGCTTCTCGAGCGCCAGGTCGCCCGGCGATGAAGAAGGCCCAACTTCGCTCGGCCGCGCGCCTTGCCGCCTCGCAAGCGCTCTATCAGATGGAAGTCGCCGAAAAGGGTCTGAAGGATATCCTGGCGGAATTCGAGGCGCACTGGATCGGCCAGGAAATCGAGGGCGACGCTTACAACCCGGCAGAACTCGGCTTTTTCCGCGACGTCGTCTCCGGCGTGCTTCGCGACCAAGTTCCGATCGACCGCGGGCTGGACGACACGCTGGCCAAGGGCTGGCCGTTGCGCCGGGTCGAAGCGCTGATGCGGGCGATCATGCGCGCCGCCTTCTACGAACTGCGCAGCCGCTCCGACGTGCCTGCCCGCGTGGTCGTGACGGAATACGTGGACGTCGCCGCGGCGTTCTTCGGCCCCGACGAGTGCGGCATGATCAACGCGGTGCTCGACGCGCTTGCGCGTCAGATGCGTCCGGCCGAATTCGCCGTCGGGCGTTGAAGGCTTGCGGCCCCGCTGGCCCAGGCATTCCTTTGCGTCAAGCACAATCGCGATTTTTCGGTGGATTCTATGGGGATAACTATTGCGCCTATTCACTTCGTGTTAACCATCACGAATCAGGGTGGATTTGCCTTTGTTCAACCCCCGATTCGATTCGCGCATCGATTCTCACCAGGATCGCCGCCATGCCGACGACCGACACATCCGAGGGTTTCTCTGGTTTGCAGCAATGGTCCGAGCCGCTGATTTTCGACCAGCTCTTTTCCGCCTATGCCAGGCTTCTTTCCGACGACCATTTGGCGCGCGGGCTGACCCGACTGCACGCAAGGGTCTGGCGCGCGCTGATCGGCGGCGACATGTCCAGTTTCGAGGCGCTTCGCGAAACGCTCGTCTCGGCCCTCGAACATTGCGACCTGACGCTGAACCATCTGGCGGAAGTCGATGCGGAGATCATGATCGAACTGCTCGACGTCGTCATCAGCCGCTATAACCGCTCGCAGCGCACGGCCAGAGCCTACCATCTGGCGCTCATGCAACTGGCGGGGCGGCTGGGGCCGTCGCGCGCCGCG
>Ga0209040_10002019_pt1 | contig 16028 bp, 15 predicted proteins | sample BogFormECP12_OM3_FD_188240 | JGI IMG/M metagenome (GOLD analysis project Ga0209040, IMG submission 188240) | Bog forest soil microbial communities from Calvert Island, British Columbia, Canada - ECP12_OM3 (SPAdes) (version 2) | ecosystem: Environmental > Aquatic > Freshwater > Wetlands > Bog ...
GACGCAACCGCAGCTTCACCTCGCGACGGTCGCGTTCGGAACTCGGGGGGAGGTGGCCCACCTGGGTAAGCGCGCGCGACAGGTGCGCCCCCGCCTCATCGAGCGCACCGCGACGGCGGGCGGTCGCGGACGCCTGCTGGTACGCAGACGCAGCGTCCTCAAAGCGATGAGCGCGTTCAAGGGCCCGACCATCCGCGCCGGGACATGGCTGGGGCCGCTCGTGCCTTCTCGCGGGCATTTTGACCAGCGCATACGTGCGCCGGTAAGCTGTCGGGTCGGCGTGCGGTACGCCAAGGGGCTCGGGTCAACGTCGGTCGCCGAGAACCACCCCCACCGTCGACGCCTGACCGGCACCCGGTTCGCACCGGGATTCAACCCGAGAGAATAGAAGGTAAGCGCTGTGCCCACGTACACGCCGAAGGCGGGTGACACCACGCGGTCGTGGTACGTCATCGACGCCACGGACGTCGTGCTCGGCCGGCTCGCCGTCGCGGCGGCAACGCTGCTGCGCGGCAAGCACAAGCCGACGTTCACACCCAACGTCGACGGTGGCGACTTCGTCATCGTCATCAACGCCGACAAGGTCGCCATCAGCGGCGACAAGCTGCAGAAAAAGTTCGCCTACCGCCACTCGGGTTTCCCCGGTGGCCTGCGGGCGCGCTCGATCGGCGACCTGATGCAAAAGCACCCCGACCGCGTCGTGGAGAAGGCAATCGTCGGGATGCTGCCCAAGAACCGGCTGGGCCGACAGATCCAGCGCAAGCTGCGCGTATACGCCGGGCCCGACCATCCGCACAGGGCCCAGCAGCCGGTTCCTTACGAGATCAAGCAGGTGAGCCAGTGACTCAGTCCGTAGAGCAGACCGCCGACTCCACCGAAGCCCGCGAGCCCGTCGTCGTCGACCGGCCGATTCAGACCGTCGGCCGGCGCAAGGAAGCCGTCGTGCGGGTGCGTCTGGTGGCCGGCACCGGCAAGTTCGACCTCGACGGGCGCACGCTGGAGAACTATTTCCCCAACAAGGTGCACCAGCAGCTGATCAAGGCACCGCTGGTGACCGTCAACCGGGTCGACAGCTTCGACATCTATGCCCACCTGGCCGGGGGCGGCCCATCCGGGCAGGCCGGGGCGCTGCGGCTGGCGATCGCCCGCGCGTTGATCCTGCTGCAGCCGGAGGACCGGCCCGCGCTGAAGAAGGCCGGCTTCCTGACCCGGGATCCGCGGGCCACCGAGCGCAAGAAGTACGGGCTGAAGAAGGCCCGCAAGGCGCCGCAGTACTCCAAGCGCTGACCCGGCGCCTACAGCACGGCGGTCTCGTTCGGGTTTCGGTTCGGCTGCCTTACGGCGGATTACCTCGTCGGTTGTGTCTTCGGGTACCGGGTATGAGAAGTTTGTGCCCATGGGTCGACTGTTCGGCACCGACGGCGTTCGCGGGGTCGCCAACCGCGAGCTGACCGCGGAGCTGGCACTTGCCGTCGGAGCCGCGTCGGCTCGCCGCCTTGGCCGCTCCGGTCGCTCGCGTCGCCGCGTCGCGGTGATCGGCCGCGATCCGCGCGCCAGCGGTGAGATGCTCGAGGCCGCGGTGATCGCCGGCGTGACCAGCGAAGGCGTGGACGCGCTGCGGGTCGGCGTGCTGCCGACCCCCGCCGTGGCCTACCTGACGAGCGCTTATGACGCCGACTTCGGCGTGATGATCTCCGCGTCGCACAACCCGATGCCCGACAACGGCATCAAGGTGTTCGGCCCCGGGGGCCACAAGCTGGACGATGCCACCGAGGAGCGCATCGAGGAACTGGTCTTCGCCGACCCCGGCACCCGGCCCATCGGCGCGGCCCTCGGTCGCGTCGTTGACGCCGAAGACGCGACCGAGCGGTACCTGCGGCACGTCGGCAAGGCCCTGACCACCCGGCTGGACGGCCTGACCGTCGTCGTCGACTGTGCGAACGGCGCCGCGTCGGCCGCCGGTCCGCGCGCGTACCAGGCCGCAGGCGCCCGGGTGATCGCGATCAACGCCACGCCGAACGGCCTGAACATCAACGACCGCTGCGGATCCACCCACATCGAGGCACTGAAGGCCGCTGTCGTGGCGTACGGCGCCGATCTGGGCCTGGCCCACGACGGTGACGCCGACCGCTGCGTGGCCGTCGATGCGACCGGACAGGTCGTCGACGGCGACGCGATCATGGTCATCCTCGCGCTGGCGATGAAGGAGGCCGACGAGCTGCCGGCCAACACGCTGGTGGCCACCGTGATGAGCAACCTGGGTCTGCATCTGGCGATGCGTGCTGCGGGCATCGAGGTCCGCACCACCACGGTGGGGGACCGCTATGTGCTGGAGGAGCTGCGGGCCGGAAACTACGCATTGGGCGGGGAGCAGTCCGGGCACATCGTGATGCCGTCGCTGGGCACGACAGGCGACGGCATCGTCACCGGCCTGCGGCTGATGTCGCGGATGGCACATACCCGCACACCTCTGCGGGAGCTCGCGTCAGCGATGAACACGCTGCCGCAGGTGCTGATCAACGTCGAGGTCGAGGACAAGGCGACCGTCGCGTCTGCGCCCTCGGTGCAGGCGGCGGTCGCCGACGCCGAAGCCGAGCTCGGCGACACGGGCCGGATCCTCTTGCGCCCGTCGGGAACCGAGCAGCTCGTGCGCGTGATGGTGGAAGCACCCGACGAGGACACCGCCAAACAGGTGGCCCTGCGGGTGGCGAACTGCGTCAGCGAACAGGGATAACGGAGAACCGCAGCAGAAAGGGCCGCGATGTCGAAACGATCGACCGTCGACGGCGGCGTCACTTCAGCAACGCGACGATCTTCTCCTCCGGCTTGGCAGGCTCCAACGGCTCCTCGAGCTTCTCCGTTCCCGGTAGCGCAGCCTCGGGATCAGCGAACCCGCGGTAGGTCCTGGCCCCGGTGAGCTCGTAGAGCAAGAACCCGGTCAGCAGCGCCCGGACCGTCTTCTGCGTCTTTCGGTTCGGACCGGGGAGCCCGAAGATCCGCGAGAGCCGACGGCCCTCCGCGAAGCCGCCCGGCTTGGCCTTACCGACCACCCGCAGCACCGCACCCTCCCACGCCCGCGACAACTCCAGCGCATTCGAGCGCAGGTTCGCCGGATCACCCGGTGCGCCTAGCACCAGCCCCGGCATGGCCAGCCGCGCGGCGACCTCCTCGGCAGGCGGCCTGGTGATCGCCGGAAACACCGCGGCAACCGCCTTCGGTGCGAAGCCCGGCTTCTTAGACCGCTCAGTGGCCGTCAACACGGCCGCCGAGCCACCGAAACCGTGACCCACCACGCCGAGCTTCGTCGGGTGCACGCGGATCCTGCCCGGACCCAACCGCACCCCGGCGATGATGTCGAGCGTGCTGCCCAGGTCGTAGGCCAGGCGTGGCGCTGACGGCGCGAGCCCGCGCTCGGTGTCCGGGGCGGCGGCGACGATTCCCCAGGACGCCAGGTGCTCAAGCGTGCCCAGGTAGCGGTCGACGCCGGTGAGCCAATCGTGGCCGAATGCGATCCCCGCCAGATTCGACCCCGACTCCGGGGTGTACACCACGCCCGGCAGGCCGGCAAAGGCCAGGTCACCGCGCAAAACCTTGTGCGGACCGCGGCGGGTCAAAGCGCTGAACAGCTTGCGTGTCCGGGCCATGTGTGAACCGTAGCTGACGGCGGCTCACCCTCGGCTGCACTACCCTGGTCACCTATGTGTGGAATTGTCGGCTACGTCGGGCAGCGTTCTGCCTGCACTGTCGTGGTCGACGCGCTACGGCGCATGGAGTACCGCGGCTACGACTCGGCCGGCATCGCCCTGGTGGACGCCGACGGCGGGCTGACGGTCCGGCGCCGCGCCGGGCGGCTCGCCAACCTCGACGATGCGCTGCGGTCCAGCGGCCAGGCGGCCCTGCACGGCCACACCGGCCTCGGCCACACCCGCTGGGCCACCCATGGCCGTCCCACCGATCGCAACGCTCATCCCCATCGCGACGCGGCCGGCAAAATCGCGGTCGTCCACAACGGGATCATCGAGAACTTCACGACGCTGCGCCACGAGCTTGAAGGCGCCGGCGTCGAGTTCGCCAGCGACACCGACACCGAGGTGGCCGTCCACCTCGTGGCCCGGCAATACCGGCACGGCGACACCGCCGGCGACTTCGCCGCCTCCGTGCTGGCCGTGCTGCGCCGGCTGGAGGGCCATTTCACGCTGGTGTTCGCGAACGCCGACGAACCCGGCACCATCGTCGCGGCGCGCCGCTCCACCCCGTTGGTGCTCGGCGTCGGCGACGGCGAGATGTTCGTCAGCTCCGACGTGGCCGCGTTCATCGAATACACCCGTGACGCCGTCGAGCTGGGCCAGGACCAGGCGGTGGTGATCACCGCCGACGGCTACCGCATCACCGACTTCAACGGCGACCCGGACGACGCGAGTGCTCGCCATTTTCATATCGACTGGGACCTGTCGGCCGCCGAGAAGGGCGGCTACGAGTACTTCATGCTCAAGGAGATCGCCGAGCAGCCCGCCGCGGTGTCCGACACCCTGCTGGGCCACTTCGTCGACGGCCGCATCGTCCTCGACGAGCAGCGGCTCTCCGACGGCGAGCTGCGCGAGATCGACAAGGTGTTCGTCGTCGCGTGCGGCACGGCGTACCACTCCGGGCTGCTGGCCAAATACGCGATCGAGCACTGGACACGGCTCCCTGTCGAAGTTGAGCTGGCCAGCGAGTTCCGCTACCGCGACCCGGTGCTGGACCGCAGCACGCTGGTGGTGGCGATCTCGCAGTCCGGCGAGACGGCCGACACGCTGGAGGCGGTGCGGCACGCCAAGAAGCAGAAGGCGAAGGTCCTGGCGATCTGCAACACGAACGGATCGCAGATCCCGCGAGAGTGCGATGCGGTGCTCTATACCCGTGCCGGGCCGGAGATCGGGGTCGCGGCGACGAAGACCTTCCTCGCCCAGATCGCGGCGAATTACCTCGTAGGTCTGGCCCTGGCACAGGCGCGCGGTACGAAGTACCCCGACGAGGTGGCACGTGAGTACCGGGAACTCGAGGCCATGCCGGACCTGGTGGCCCGGGTACTGGCCGACCTTCGGCCCGTCGTCGAGTTGGGCCGGCGGTTCGCCTCCGCCTCGACGATCCTGTTCCTCGGCCGCCACGTCGGCTACCCCGTCGCACTCGAAGGCGCGCTGAAGCTCAAAGAACTGGCGTACATGCACGCGGAAGGGTTCGCCGCCGGCGAGCTCAAGCACGGCCCGATCGCGTTGATCGACGACGGTATGCCGGTGATCGTCGTGATGCCGTCGCCGAAAGGCGCGTCCACGCTGCACGCCAAGCTGCTGTCGAACATCCGCGAGATCCAGGCCCGCGGCGCCGTCACGATCGTGATCGCGGAGGAGGGCGACGACACGGTCCGGCCCTACGCCGACCACATCTTCGAAATACCGACGGCGACAACGCTTTTCCAGCCGCTGCTGTCGACAATCCCGTTGCAGGTGTTCGCCGCGTCGGTGGCCCAGGCCCGCGGCTACGATGTCGACAAGCCGCGCAATCTGGCCAAGTCGGTCACCGTCGAGTAGCCGCGACAGTCAAAGGATTGCGACTGTCGCCCGGCGTGTCGCCGAAGTGGATTCGGCGTCGGCGCACTGGAATGCCCATCGGCATGGAATCCTGGCACAGGTGCGGCACTACTACTCCGCCGACGAGATCCGGGCAGCCGAAGCGCCGCTGCTCGCCAGCCTGCCCGACGGTGCGCTGATGCGTCGCGCGGCATACGGGCTTGCGACGGTGATCGCTCACGAGCTCAAGGCCCGCACCGGCGGGGTGTCGGGGCGGCGGGTGTGCGCCGTCGTCGGCTCCGGAGACAACGGCGGCGACGCGCTCTGGGCGGCGACGTTCCTGCGTCGCCGCGGTGCCTGCGCCTTCGCGGTGCTGCTCAACCCCGAACACGCCCACCACAAAGCGTTGGCAGCGTTCACCCGCGCAGGCGGGCGCGTCGTCGACAGCGTCCCCGAGGGAACCGACCTGGTGATCGACGGCGTCGTCGGCATATCCGGTTCCGGCCCCCTGCGCCCCGCGGCCGCCGAGGTGTTCGCGGCCGTCGACGCCGCCGGAATCCCAGCAGTGGCGGTCGACATCCCAAGCGGCGTCGATGTCGGGACCGGCGCCACAACCGGGCCGCATGTGCACGCCGCGCTGACCGTCACGTTCGGTGGGCTGAAACCCGTTCACGCCCTTGGTGAATGCGGTCGCGTCGAACTCGTCGACATCGGCCTCGACCTGCCGGAAAGCGACCTGTCGGGGTTCGAGGCGGCCGACGTCAAAGCCCGCTGGCCGATGCCCGGACCGCACGACGACAAGTACACCCAGGGTGTCACCGGCATTCTGGCCGGGTCGGCGACCTACCCGGGTGCGGCGGTGCTGTGCACCGGCGCGGCGGTCGCGGCCACGTCGGGCATGGTCCGCTATGCGGGAACCGCCGCCACGCAGGTGCTTTCGCACTGGCCCGAGGTCATCGCGTCAACCAGCGCCGAGACCGCCGGACGGGTCCAGGCCTGGGCGGTGGGGCCGGGCCTGGGCACCGACGAAGCCGGCGCCTCGGCGCTGTGGTTCGCCCTCGACACCGACCTGCCGGTGATCGTCGACGCCGACGCGCTGACGATCCTCGCCGCGCATCCCGATCTCGTCACCTCACGGCAAGCGCCGACGGTGCTGACCCCGCACGCCGGCGAGTTCGCCCGGCTGGCGGGGGCGCCGCCGGGCGCGGACCGCGTCGGCGCGACCCGCGAGCTCGCGGACCGGTTCGGCGCGACGGTGCTGCTCAAGGGCAACGTCACCGTCATCGCCGACCCCGGCGGCCCGGTCTACCTGAACCCCGCCGGGCAGTCCTGGGCCGCCACGGCCGGTTCGGGCGACGTGCTGTCCGGGATGATCGGCGCGCTGCTGGCCGCCGGCCTGCCCACCGGAGAAGCCGCCGCGGCCGCCGCTTTCGTGCACGCCCGCGCCGCGAACCTGTCCGCCGCCGATCCCGGACCTGACCCGGCGCCGACGTCGGCGTCGCGCATCCTCGCCCACATCCGCTCCGCCGTCGCAGCCCTATAACGGAAGGACCAGCCAATGCCCCACGCATCGCACCCGACCCCGGCCCTCGCACCGGCCTACACCGGGCGGTTGTTCACCGCGCCGATCCCGTCACTGCGTCTGCCCGACGACTCGATGGATCCCGACGCGGCCCAGCTGTTCATCCACGACGAGTTGATGCTCGACGGCAGCTCACGGCTGAACCTGGCGACGTTCGTCACCACGTGGATGGAACCGCAGGCCGAGAAGCTGATGGCCGAGACGTTCGACAAGAACATGATCGACAAGGACGAATACCCGGTCACCGCGGCCATCGAACAGCGGTGCGTCTCGATGGTGGCCGACCTGTTCCACGCCGAACATCTGCGCGACGACGACCCCAACAGCGCGACCGGCGTCTCCACGATCGGCTCCAGCGAGGCGGTGATGCTGGGCGGGCTGGCGCTGAAATGGCGGTGGAGGCAGCGCGTCGGCGACGGCTGGCGCACGCGCGCCCCGAACCTGGTCATGGGGTCCAACGTGCAGGTGGTGTGGGAGAAGTTTTGCCGCTACTTCGAGGTCGAACCGCGGTACCTGCCGATGGAGGAGGGCCGCTACGTGATCACCCCCGAGCAGGTTCTCGACGCCGTCGACGACGACACCATCGGCGTGGTCGCCATCCTCGGCACCACCTACACCGGTGAGCTGGAACCGATCGGGCGGATCGCCGCGGCCCTGGACAAGCTTGCCGCCGACGGCGGTGTCGACGTCCCGATGCACATCGACGCGGCGAGCGGCGGTTTCGTCGTCCCATTCCTGTATCCCGACCTGGAATGGGACTTCCGGCTGCCGCGCGTCGCGTCGATCAACGTCAGCGGCCACAAGTACGGGCTGACGTATCCCGGTATCGGCTTCGTCGTGTGGCGCAACCGCGAAAGCCTGCCCCAGGAGTTGGTGTTCCGGGTCAACTACCTGGGCGGCGACATGCCGACCTTCACACTGAACTTCTCCCGGCCGGGCAGCCAGGTCATCGGGCAGTACTACAACTTCCTGCGGCTTGGCCGTGCCGGCTACACCCAGGTGATGCAGACGCTGTCGTCGACCGCACGCTGGATCGCCGACGAACTAGGCAAGAGCAAACACTTCAAGGTGATCTCCGACGGCTCGGACATCCCGGTGGTGGCGTTTCAGCTCGCGGGTGATTTCGGATACACCGAGTTCGACGTGTCCGCCGCCCTGAGGTCCTACGGCTGGCAGGTGCCGGCGTACACGATGCCCGACAATGCGACCGACGTCTCCGTGCTGCGGGTCGTGGTGCGCGAGGGCCTCTCGACAGACCTGGCCCGGTGTCTGCGGGACGACCTCACGGGCGTCCTGCAGCACCTTGACGCGCTCAAACCCCGAGGTTTCTTCAACAACCAACGGCTCTTCGCGCACTGAAACCGGCACCGGCCGGCGCGGCGCGCCGACCGGTTCTGGGACAATCGTCAGCGGTGATCTGACATGCATTCGATTCCGCTGGCGACCCCGCCGAACACCGGGCCCAACACCTCGGCCGAAGCCGTGGTGGACCTCGACGCGATCGCCAACAACGTCAAGGTGCTGCGCGAGCATGCCGGTGACGCCGCGGTGATGGCCGTCGTCAAGGCCGACGGCTACGGACACGGCGCAAGCCGCGTCGCCCGTGCCGCGCTGGCGGCAGGGGCCGCCGAACTCGGCGTGGCGACCACGGACGAGGCGCTCGCGCTGCGCCGCGACGGCATCAACGCACCGCTGCTGTCGTGGCTGCACGCCCCGGGCAGCGACTTCGCACCCGCGTTGCAGTCCGACATCCAGATCGCGGTGTCGTCGGTGCGCCAACTCGGCGAAGTGCTCGACGCGGTCCGGCGCACCGGCATCACCGCATCCGTCACGGTCAAGGTCGACACCGGGCTCAACCGCAACGGGGTCAGCGCCGCCGAATACCCGGTGATGCTCGACTCGCTGCTTCGTGCCCAGGCCGAGGGCGCGATCGGTGTGCGCGGGCTGATGTCCCACCTGGTGCACGCCGACGATCCCGAGCACCCCACCAACGATCTTCAGGCTCAGCGGTTTTCGGATATGATCGCGCAGGCTCGCGCACACAGGGTGCGCTACGAGATCGCCCACCTGTCGAACTCGCCTGCGGCCATGTCACGCCCCGACCTCGCCTACGACATGGTGCGGCCAGGAATCGCGGTGTACGGCTTGAGCCCGATCCCCGAGCGTGGTCAAATGGGGCTGGTGCCGGCGATGACGCTCAGATGCTCTGTCGCGCTGGTCAAATCGGTACGCGCGGGGGAGGGCGTGTCTTACGGTCACACCTGGCTCGCCGAGCGCGACACCACGCTGGCGTTGATGCCGATCGGCTACGCCGACGGCGTGTACAGGGCACTGAGCGGGCGGATGGACGTGCTGATCAACGGCCGGCTACGGCGCAGCGTCGGACGGATCTGCATGGACCAGTTCGTCGTCGACCTCGGGCCGAACGAAACGGACGTCCACGAGGGCGACACCGCGGTGCTGTTCGGCCCCGGCACCGAAGGTGAACCGACCGCACAGGACTGGGCCGACCTGCTCGACACCATCCACTACGAGATCGTGACCAGCCCGCGTGGACGAGTGACCCGGGTCTACCGGGAGGCCGGCCAAATTGGCTGAGAAAAAACCGCGGCAGCGCAGAGCCAAGACTCTCGACGAAAGGCTGGTGCGCCGGGCGGCGAAAAGTGCTGAACGCCTCCTTACGACGAGTAACGGCGACGAATTGCGCGGCCGCCGCGCGCGCCAGGCCGGCTGGATGGCCGGCGTCGCGGGACTGGCCGCTGTCGGCACCGTCGCCGGGGTGTCCGCCGCCCGCTCGGTCGGCAAGCGCAAAGACGTCGACGACCCCCATGCCGGGGAGAATTTCGACCTACTCGACGCCGATCGCGGTGGGGTGGTGACAACGCCGGACGGGGTGCCGCTGGCCGTGCGCGAGGTCGGGCCAGAAGATGCCCCGCTCACCGTCGTGTTCGCGCATGGTCTCTGTATGTGCATGGGCGCGTTCCACTTTCAGCGGGCACGCCTCGAAGAGGAGTGGGGCGAGCAGGTCCGCATGGTGTTCTACGACCAGCGGGGCCACGGCCAGTCCGGGGAAGCGCCCACCGACACCTACACGGTGACTCAACTGGGGCGCGACCTGGAAACGGTCCTGCAAGTCACGGTCCCCCGCGGCCCGGTGGTGTTGGTCGGCCATTCGATGGGCGGCATGACCGTGCTGTCGCACGCCCGGCAGTACCCGCAGCATTACGGCAGCCGCGTCGTCGGTGCGGCGCTGATCTCCTCGGCTGCCGAGGGCCTCCCGAGGTCCCCGCTGGGCGAGATCCTGCAAAACCCGGCGCTGGAGGCGGTCCGTTTCGCGGCCCGCTACGCGCCCAAGCTCGTGCTTCGCGGTCGCGGCGCGGCGCGCTCGGTGCTTCGTCCGATCCTGCGCGCCGCGTCGTACGGTGACGAGAAGATCAGCCCAACTGTTGTGGCGTTCTCGGAGAAGATGATCCACGACACGCCTGTCACCACGATGGTCGAGTTCCTTCATGCGCTGGAGGTCCACGATGAGAGCGCCGCGCTGCCCGTGCTGGCCAACATCGCGACGCTGATCGCCTGCGGCGACCACGATTCGCTGACTCCGCCGACGCACTCGGAGGAGATGGCGGCGGCGCTGCCGAAATCCGAGCTGGTGATCGTCGGCGGCGCCGGGCATCTCGTGCAGCTCGAGCAGCCGGAGGCGATCGACGACGCGCTGGTCCGACTGGTGGAACGCGCGACACCCTCGAAACTCGTCGCGTTCACCCGCAGGCTTCGCGAGAAGATGAGGCCGCATGGGTAACAGCGCGACGCTGCTGTTTGCCGACGAGACCTTCGCGCTGGGCGAGCGGCTGGGCGCCGAGCTGCGCGCGGGGGACGTGGTGGTGCTGTCGGGCCCACTCGGTGCGGGAAAGACCGTGCTGGCGAAGGGTATTGCGCGGGGGATGGACGTCGAGGGGCCTGTGACGTCACCGACGTTCGTGCTGGCCCGCGTGCACCGGGCTCGGCGTGCCGGAGGGCCAGCCATGGTGCACGTCGACATGTACCGGCTGCTCGACCACACCGGCAGCGATCTGCTGGGCGAGCTGGATTCGCTCGACCTCGACACCGACCTCGACCAGGCCGTCGTGGTGGTCGAATGGGGGGAGGGGCTGGCCGAGCGGCTTTCGGACCGCCACCTCGACGTGCGCTTGCAGCGCGGCACCGACTCCGACATCCGCACCGCCACATGGCAGTGGAGCCGGCAGTGATCGTGCTGGCGATCGACACGTCCACCCCCGCGGTCACGGCCGGAATCGTGCGCCGCGGCGAGGGCGGCCCCGAGGTGCTCGCCGAGCGCGTCACCGTGGATGCGCGCGCGCACGCGGAACAGCTGACGCCGAACGTGCTGGAAGCGCTGGCCGATGCCGGGCTCACCTTCGGCGACCTCGGCGCCGTCGTGGTGGGCTGCGGGCCGGGGCCGTTCACCGGCCTGCGGGTCGGCATGGCCACCGCCGCCGCATACGGCCACGCGCTCGACGTGCCAGTGTGTGGCGTGTGCAGCCTCGACGCGATCGGCGCGGTCACCACAGGTGAGGTGCTCGTGGTCACCGACGCACGTCGCCGCGAGGTCTACTGGGCGCGCTATCGCGACGGCGCGCGCATCGCCGGGCCCGCGGTCAACAAGGCCGCCGAGGTTCCGGCCGGATCCGACGAGGCGGTCGCCGGATCGCCCGAACACGCCGCGGTGTTCGACCTGCCGCGGCTCGAGGCGACCCACCCGACAGCACGCGGGCTGGTGCGGGCCGTCACCTGCTGGGCCGCGACACCCGCACCCCTGGTCCCGATCTATCTGCGCCGCCCTGATGCGAAGACTCTCGCCGAGCGCGAGGCGCTGGCGCGATGAGCCTGACGATCGACGCGCTGACCCGGGGCGACGTCGCCCGATGCGCCGAACTGGAAGCCGAGCTGTTCGACGGGGACGACCCGTGGCCCGCGTCGGCTTTCCTGCACGAGCTCGGCGCCCGGCACAACCACTACGTCGCCGCCCGCGCCGATGACAGCCTCGTCGGCTACGCCGGCATCGCGCGGCTCGGCCTGTTGCCGCCGCACGAATACGAAGTGCACACCATCGGCGTCGACCCGACCTATCAGGGGCAGGGAATCGGCCGGCAACTGCTGGACGCGTTACTCGAGTTCGCCCGCGGCGGCGCGGTGTATCTGGAGGTGCGCACCGACAACGCGGCCGCGATCTCGCTGTACCGCAGAGCGGGCTTCGTCGAGGTCGGACTGCGCAAGCGCTACTACCGCCTCAGCGGTGCCGACGCGTACACGATGCGGCGGGATCCGCCGGGCGCCGCGAGGAGACAAGCACCGTGACTGTCGTTCTCGCGATCGAAAGCTCCTGCGACGAAACCGGTGTCGGGATCGCCGAACTGCACCCCGACGGAACCGTGACCCTGCTCGCCGACGAGGTTGCCTCCAGCGTCGACGAGCACGCCCGGTTCGGCGGCGTGGTGCCCGAGATCGCGTCTCGCGCGCACCTGGAAGCCCTCGGCCCGACGATGCGCCGCGCGCTGGCGACGGCCGGTGTGGCCAAGCCCGACATCGTCGCTGCCACCATCGGTCCCGGGCTTGCCGGGGCGCTGCTGGTCGGCGTCGCCGCCGCCAAGGCGTATGCGGCGGCCTGGGACGTGCCGTTCTACGCGGTGAACCACCTCGGCGGTCACCTGGCCGCCGACGTCTACGATCACGGCCCCCTGCCGGAGTGCGTCGGGCTACTCGTGTCCGGCGGCCATACGAGCCTGCTGCACGTGCGGTCGCTGGGCGAGCCGATCGTCGAACTCGGCAGCACGGCCGACGACGCGGCCGGCGAGGCCTACGACAAGGTGGCGCGGCTGCTCGGGCTGGGCTATCCGGGCGGGAAGGTGCTCGACGACCTCGCGCGCACCGGCGACCGCGGCGCGGTCGTGTTCCCGCGCGGGATGACCGGTCCGTGCGACGACCCGTACGCGTTCAGCTTCTCCGGCCTGAAGACCTCGGTGGCCCGTTATCTGGAAAGCCACCCCGGCTACTCGCCCGCCGACGTCGCCGCGGGCTTCCAGGAAGCGGTCGCCGACGTGCTGACCGCCAAAGCGGTGCGCGCCGCCACCGACCTCGGCGTGTCCACGCTGTTGATCGCCGGCGGGGTGGCCGCCAACTCCCGGCTGCGCGAGCTGGGCGAACAGCGTTGCATTTCGGCGGGACTGACGCTGCGGATCCCGCGGCCGCGGCTGTGCACGGACAACGGCGCGATGATCGCGTCGTTCGCGGCGCACCTCGTTGCGGCAGGCGCGGAGCCATCCGCGCTGGTCGCGGCCGCCGACCCGGGGCTTCCCGTCGTTTCCTCAAACGTGTAGCAGGCCTCCCTTGAGTGCTAGCACTCGCATGTATAGAGTGCTAGGTGGCAGGCGGACAGCTCCCGGGTCGGCACCCGCGACGACGGCGCGAGGGCAGGGCGTTTTGCCGAACACCTGGTAATTCCGACAGGTCTGGGGAAGGCCCCAGATCGCATCCCGATCAACTGGAGGGCTCTAACGTGGCGAGCGTTAACATCAAGCCACTCGAGGACAAGATCCTCGTTCAGGCCAACGAGGCCGAGACCACGACCGCGTCCGGTCTGGTCATCCCCGACACCGCCAAGGAGAAGCCGCAGGAAGGCACCGTTGTCGCCGTCGGCCCGGGCCGTTGGGATGAGGACGGCGAGAAGCGGATCCCGCTGGACGTGTCCGAGGGCGACACCGTCATCTACAGCAAGTACGGCGGCACCGAGATCAAGTACAACGGCGAGGAGTATTTGATTCTGTCGGCCCGCGACGTGCTGGCGATCGTCAACAAGTAGCGACGAGCGTGTCCGCCCCGGCGATCCCCGCGTGACAGCGGCGGATTACCGGGGCGGCACGCGTGTGAAGACGGGACACGTTTATGGCAAAGCAGATTGAATACCACGAAACCGCACGCCGTGCGCTGGAGGCAGGGGTCGACAAGCTCGCGGACGTGGTTCGCGTGACGCTGGGCCCGCGCGGCCGACATGTCGTGCTGGCCAAGGCCTTCGGCGGTCCGACGGTCACCAACGACGGCGTCACCATCGCACGGGAGATCGACCTGGAAGACCCGTTCGAGAACCTGGGCGCCCAGCTGGTGAAGTCGGTGGCGACCAAGACCAACGACGTAGCCGGCGACGGCACCACCACCGCGACGGTGTTGGCGCAGGCGTTGGTGAAAGGCGGCCTGCGCAACGTCGCCGCGGGCGCCAACCCGATCAAGCTCGGGGCGGGCATCTCCAAGGCGGCCGACGCGGTCTCCGAAGCGCTACTGGCGGCGGCCACCCCGGTGACCGAGAAGAACGCGATCGCACAGGTGGCCACCGTGTCGTCACGCGACGAGCAGATCGGCGAGTTGGTCGGTGAGGCGATGACCAGGGTCGGCCACGACGGCGTGGTGACCGTCGAGGAATCGTCGACGCTTTCCACCGAGCTGGAGATCACCGACGGCGTCCAGTTCGACAAGGGCTTCCTGTCGGCGTACTTCATCACCGACTTCGACGCGATGGAAGCCGTTCTGGAGGACGCGTATGTGCTCCTGCACCGTGAGAAGATCAGCTCGCTGCCGGACTTCCTGCCGCTTTTGGAGAAGGTGGCGCAGACCGGTAAGCCGCTGCTGATCATCGCCGAAGACGTCGAGGGTGAGGCGCTGTCCACGTTGGTGGTCAACGCGATCCGTAAGACGCTGAGGACCGTCGCGGTCAAGGCGCCGTTCTTCGGCGATCGCCGCAAGGCGTTCCTGGAGGATCTCGCGGTGGTGACCGGCGCGCAGGTGGTCAACCCCGACGTCGGCCTGCTGCTGCGTGAGGTCGGCCCGGAGGTGCTCGGCACGGCCCGGCGGATCGTGGTCACCAAGGACACCACCACGATCATCGACGGCGGCGGCGGTGAGGAGGCCATCGCGGCGCGGGCGAGGCAGCTGCGCGCCGAGATCGAAACCACCGAATCCGACTGGGACCGCGAAAAGCTCGAGGAACGGCTGGCCAAGCTGGCCGGCGGGGTAGCGGTGATCAAGGTCGGCGCGGCCACCGAGACCGCGCTCAAGGAGCGCAAGGAGAGCGTCGAGGACGCGGTGGCGGCCGCCAAGGCCGCGGTCGAAGAGGGCATCGTGCCGGGCGGCGGCTCGGCCCTGGTGCAGGCCCGCTCGAAGCTCGCCGAGCTGCGCGGTTCGCTGGACGGCGACGAGGCGCTCGGCGTCGACGTGTTCTCGGGGGCACTGACGGCGCCGCTGTACTGGATCGCCACCAATGCCGGGCTGGACGGCGCCGTCGCGGTGAACCGAGTCAGCGAGTTGCCCGCGGGCCACGGGCTGAACGCGGCCACGCTGACCTATGGCGACCTTGTCGCCGACGGCGTCATCGACCCGGTCAAAGTCACCCGGTCCGCGGTGCTCAACGCCGCCTCGGTGGCCCGGATGGTGCTCACCACCGAGACGGCCGTTGTCGAGAAAGTAAGCCACGACGACGACGATGATCACGGGCATGGTCACGGCCATCACCATCACTAGAAGCACCTTGTAACGAAGCACCCCCGGTCAATTGGCCGGGGGTGCCTTCGTTTGTTGGGCGTTGGAGCGGGCCGCGGTCAGTTAGCCCGCCCGTCAGGGTCGACGCGCTGCCGCACGCGGTGCAATGTGATACTCGTCATATGACCACTGGTCACACCGGGCAGAAAGGCGGCAGCTCATGACCACGAGGGACAAGTACACGGACGTGCCCGCGCCCTACTCGTGGGAGGTCGCCAGTGCCGGCGACGCGCGCTTCACGTGGGAGTACGACGACGGGCGCGCCCGGCTCCTTTCCCTATACCAAAAGGGAAAGGACAAGCAGTGGGATGCCC